>Ga0070727_10002187_pt1 | contig 19250 bp, 21 predicted proteins | sample tdAd472_FD_66722 | JGI IMG/M metagenome (GOLD analysis project Ga0070727, IMG submission 66722) | Marine sediment microbial communities from the Atlantic coast under amendment with organic carbon and nitrate - tdAd47.2 | ecosystem: Environmental > Aquatic > Marine > Coastal > Sediment | place...
TTCGTGCTGAGAAGTCTACGCAAAACTGGCTTCGGTCCTACAGGGGTATCGGGTATGCTCCGGGCTGGGCGAGGCACGCCCGGAAGGAGTGCGATATGCGCCTGATTCTCACGGCGATTGTGTGCAGCCTGCTGACGGTCGGGGGCTTCTTCGTCTACAAGCAGTACCAGCGGTCGGAGATGAAGCAGGACGCGCGCACGCACGTCATGTCGATGGTGCAACGCAACTCGCAGGATGTCGGTGCGGACGCCAAGGCTCGTGTTGATGAGCTGGTTGACTCGTTCCTGGACGAGATGTTCCGGCGTCACTACGAGTCGGGCGGGTTGACCAAGCCGGCCGAGTTTGATGAGGTAAATTTCTCGCGCGAGTTGTTTGCGAAGATCTACGAAGAGACGCGCGGCACGGGTGTCTCTGAGGAGACGAAAGACTTCGCCGCGCTGCTCTTCGCGCAATCTCGCCCGCTTCAGCAGGGCTCTCTCGGTGGCGTCGGCGGCGGGAGGCTTCCGGAGGACACACCGGAGGATGATGTTCCCGGCGAAGACGACGGGGCGGGCGGTTGATCAGTCGTTGTTGCGCTGGCGACGGCGCTGGCGTTCGGCCTGGCGCTGCATGACTTCCAGCTGCATCTCGATCTGACGCTTGTACATCGCGCGTTCGCGCATGCTGATGCCGGCTGCTTCGAGGTCGAGGGTGATGGCCGTGTTCCAGTCGCCGGAAACGACCTCGTAGCCGACCTGGTCGTCGAGGCGTTCGAGCAGATCGGGCATGTGACCGGCGCCGTAGATGATGCCGATGGTGTCCCAGTCTTTCTCTGCGGCTTCGGGGAGCGCTTCGAGCAGGCGATCGACGATGACCTGGTTGCGCTCGTCGATGATGACCTGCATGAGGGCTTTGCCGTCGGGACCGGGCATGCCGATCTCGAGGATCTCGCTCTGGGCGAGCATGTCCATGAGCATCATCTTGGCGCGGGCCTGCGCTCCGGGGAACGTCTCGACGATGCGCAGGACCATGCCGATGAGCTGCGCCGGGAGCCCGGTACCGCCGAGCTGATCGAAGAGCGCGGAAGCGTCACCCCCGAGGGCGGCGACGCGCTGCTCGATCTGCGAGGTGGACATGTCGGCGTTGCGCCAGTTCATGCCGTCTTCGCTCATCTCCTCGAGTTGAAAACGCAGGCCGAGTGCGCTTGCCAGCTGGACCTGGATGCCGTCGACCTCGCCCCTCTCGGCGGGTGCGAGTGGGCGCTGATCGCTGAAGCGGAGGTCGCGGTTCGGGCCTTCGCCGCCGGGTTCGCCGTCGGCGCCGTAGGAGACGAAGTCGGCGTCGCCGTCTTCGTCGGTTTCCATTGCGATCAGGAAGCCCCAGCCGTCGACACTGGCGGTCTTGAGCAGCGTGCGAGTTTTCTGCTTCTCGGCGACCTGATCGATCATCTCGTCGATGCTCGAGGAAACGCCGATCTGGAGTGAGAGCGTTGCGAGCAGGCGGAGTCGCTGGCGCGTGAGTTCGCGGGCCTCGTCGTCGTTCGCGGGCTCGACGTTTTCGCCGCCGGCGGGGAGGACGCCCTCGTAAAGGATGAGGGGCAGGGGGTTGAGCGTTTCCTGCATGGCGCGGTAGTACTCGCGATCGCCGATGTGGACGGCGCCGACGATGAGCAGATCCGGTCCGGTGCCGTCCTTGGGCTTGAGGACGCGCTGGGCGACCTGCATTTCGAGCACACCGCCGGGCATGAGTTTGGTGCGCACCCACGGAGCGATCTGCAGTTCCTCGACCGCCGAGAGACTTGGGTCGCGGTCCTGCGCAGCGGACACGGTGTGGGGAGTCGTGGCGATGCTGCACGCGCCAACAAGGGCGGTGATGCCGCAGATGCGTCCGAAACGGGAGGTCAGTCGGTGGAGTGGGCGGTCGGGGCTGGGCATGCTCGGGTTCCTCACGGGCGGTTTCGTTCGGCTGACTCTAGGCGTTGGCCGGGCTCTTGGTTGTACCCGAGACGCGTGGCGAGGTCGCGTCTGCGCACGAAAAAGCCCGCTTCTGCGGGCTTTGTGGCATGCAAGAGAGGCGGGGAATCAGACCGCGAAGGAGGAGCCGCAACCGCAGGTGGAGTTGGCGTTCGGATTGGTGAACACGAATCCGCGCCCCATGATCTCGTCCTTGAAGTCGATGGTGGTGCCGTTGAGGTAGAGCAGGGACTTGGGGTCGCAGATGATCTTGACGCCGTGCTGCTCGATCTCCTCGTCGGTGTCCTTCTTGACCTCGGTGAGATCGAGGATGTAACTGAACCCGGAGCAGCCGCCGCCCTTGACGCCGACGCGCAGGCGAACCTTGTCCTTGTCCAGTTCCTGCTGCTCGATGATGGTCTTGACCTCGCGAGCGGCGGTGGGGGTGAGGACGAGTCCCTCGGTCTGGGTGTCGGTTGTGGCGGTGGTCATGGGTGAACTCCTATCGGTGGCAGGATGACCGGGTGTTCATCCGGGCCTGCGTGATGCTTCGCGGACATTATACGCCTCGCGTCCCGGAAAAGATCGGCCGGATGAGGGGCGATCTTGGGGGAACTGCCGGATCGACGTCTGTATAACGCGAGAGCCGGACGCACTGACGCGTCCGGCTTTATTGCGGATTGGGAATGCGGTTTGGCGACGCCTCAGTGGGCGTGCTCGTGTTCTTCCTTGAGCAGGCCGTTCTTCTTCTGGTAGTCCTTGATGGCGCTCTTGATCGAGTCCTCGGCGAGGACCGAGCAGTGGATCTTGACGGGCGGGAGGCTGAGTTCTTCGACGAGGTCGGTGTTCTTGATGGCCATGGCCTCGTCGAGGGTCTTGCCCTTGATCCACTCGGTGGCGAGCGAGGAACTGGCGATAGCCGAGCCGCAGCCGAAGCACTTGAACTTGGCGTCTTCGATCTTGCCGCTCTCGTCGACCTTGATCTGGAGCTGCATGACATCGCCGCACTCGGGGGCGCCGACGACGCCGACGCCGATGTCCTTGCGGGTCTTCACATCGGCGGTGGTACCGAAGTTGCCGACGTTGCGGGGGTTCTCGTAGTGGTCGATGACTTTTTCGCTGTATGCCATGGGTGTTGTCCCTTTATCTGTTCGTTTCGTTCGTGAACTTCTCGGTCGCGGCGCCCGTCAGTGGTTCTGCCATTCGATGGCGTTGACGTCGATGCCTTCCTTGAACATGTCCCAGAGCGGGGACAGGTTGCGGAGGTGGTTGACGGCCCAGGTGATCTTCTCGATCGCGAAGTCAACCTCTTCCTCGGTGGTGAAGCGTCCCATGGAGAGGCGCAGCGAGGAGTGGGCGAGGTCGTCACCGACGCCGAGGCTCTTGAGCACGTAGCTCGGTTCGAGCGAGGCGCTGGTGCAGGCCGAGCCGGAGGAGCAGGCGATGTCCTTGATGGCCATCATGAGGCCTTCGCCCTCGACGTAGCCGAAGCTCATGTTGAGGATGTTGGGCAGGCGCTTGTCGCGGTTGCCGTTGATCTGCGTGTGCTCGATGCCCTTCTCGAGGCCCTTCTCAAGGCGGGTACGCAGGGCGAGCAGGCGTTCACGCTCCGAGTCCATCTCTTCCATGCAGAGTTCGGCGGCCTTGCCGAGGCCGACGATGCCGGGGACGTTGAGCGTGCCGGAGCGGAAGCCGCGTTCCTGGCCGCCGCCTTCGATCTGGGCGGTGACGCGGATGCGGGGGCGGCGGCGGCGGACATAGAGACCGCCGATGCCGTTGGGGCCGAACATCTTGTGTCCGGAGAAGGTCATGAGATCGATGTTGTCCTTGACGACGTCGGTGGGCATTTTGCCGACCCACTGGGTGGCGTCGGTGTGGAAGACCACGTTGCGGTCGTGGCAGAGGGCTCCGATCTGGGGCACCTCGTTGATGGTGCCGATCTCGTTGTTGGCCCACATGATGGTGACGAGGATGGTGTCGTCGCGCATCGCCTCTTCGACCTGCTTGGCGGTGATGACGCCGTCGGCGGGCGGGCTGAGGATGGTGACATCGAAGCCCTGCTTCTGGAGACGCTTGACCGGGTCGAGAGTGGCCTTGTGCTCGTGGGCGGCGGTGATGATGTGCCCGCGACCGGTCTGGCCGGCCGGGTTCTTTGCGTACATCTCGGCGGCGCCCTTGATGGCAAGGTTGTTGCCCTCGGTGGAGCCGCTCGTGAAGATCACTTCCTTGGGCTGCGCGCCGATGAGCTGAGCGATCTTCTCACGGGCGTTGTCGACGGCTTCCTCGGCGTCCCAGCCGAACTTGTGGTTGCGCGAACCGGGGTTGCCGAAGACTTCCGTGAAATAGGGCAGCATCGCTTCGACCACGCGCGGATCAGTGCGGGTCGTGGCGGCGTTGTCGAGGTAGATCGGGAGTTTCAGGCTCATCGGTGGTCTCGTCTCCGTGGGCTGCGATTGGCGTTGTGCAATAGCGATTTAGAATCATTCTAGTTTAGCCCGCCGACGCGTCGTGAGCGGGACCGGAGCGGCAAAAACTGAACGATTCGGTGGGGGCGGGCATTCCCTAGTTGTTGGTCTGCGTTGCGCTGAGGCGGACGACTTCGATCTCTCCCTGGGGCATCGAGTTGTCGAGGCCGTGGGCGCAGCGGGTGGGCAAGTCGGACGCGAAGCGCTGGGCGTTGGGGCGGTCGTGCCACTCGCCGGGGTTGCGGGTGGGGTGGTAGAGGTGGAGGCAGTCGATGTCGCGGATCGCGATAACGGACTCTGCGCCGGTTTCGTAGACGCGTCGGCAGAAGTCGTCGTCTTCGGTTCCCCAGGTGTGGTACTCCTCGTCGTGTCCGTTGACGGCGATGTACGTCGAGAGGCGGACGCTGTGGTGGCCGCCGAGGAGTTTGGGCTTGTGTGGCTTGACCAGCAGAGGGCCGATAACCGGGATGCGCTTGAGTCGCTGCTGGCGCGCGTAGCGACGGTGACGCTTTTCCAGCAGGCGTCGCTGCTGGTCGGTGATCTCGAGCGGCATCTCGCCCCGCCGGGCTCTGGATTCGTCGAAATCGGCCAGTTGCGCCTTAGTGGTGTTCACCCTGAACGGGATAACCAATTCCGTGGACTCGGCGAGCCGGGCGTGCTTGGCGATCGCGTCCTTCTCGAGGAAGCAGTCGCCGTCGAGGAAGAGAAGTTGTGGGTCGCGGTCGACCTGCTGTTTGGTGAGGATCGGCTTGCCGGCCTGTTCGCCGGGCAGCCGACCGGTGAGGGCGCGGACGGCGTTGTTGCGGACTTGGGCGAGGCGTTCGCGTCCCTGGTGCTCGCGCCGGACGAGGGTGATCGGGAAGCCGAATTCGGCGGCGATGTCCGCCAGGTGGTCGCGGATCTCGTCGTCGTTGTTGTCGCAGGAGACCGTGACCGAGGCCGGCATGGTCGACTGGCAGGCGATGCCCAGCAGCGTCAGCCGGAGGTGTCGCGTGGTGTGCGTTGGGATGACGACGTGGACGGGGCGCATGGGAGCCAGTGTACGGCTCTGGGGCCCGGTCAGTCTTTGAGCATCCGCAGTTCGTCGCGGAGGATGGCGGCGAGTTCGTAGTTCTCGGATCGGATGGCTTCTTCCAGGCGCTGCTTGAGCTCGGTGCGCTGGGAGGAGGGCAGCTTTTTGACCAGTTCGTCGCGCATGCCGCGGAGCAGCTGGGCCTCGTGGGAGCCCTCGAAGGCGTCGGCCTTGCCGAGTTCGTCGTAGATGCGTCGGAGCTGGTTCAGGCCGTCGTCGATGGCGACCATGGCGGCCTTGGGCTCGTCGTCGGCGAGCATCTGGGAGGCGAGGGCTCGGGTCCGCATCATGGTGATGTAGGGCCGGAATTGCGTGAGAACATCGCGATCTTCGTCCTCCTCGGCATGCTGCTCGCAAAAGTCGATGACGCGGAGATTCCGGCTGGTGTCGCGGAGGACGCCCATGAAATCGCCCAGCACCAGCAGCGAGATATACCTGTGGTAGTACTGAACCGCTTCTTCACGCAATGCCCGGCAGTCTTCGGCGTTGAGCGTGAAGGGGTCGTCGTCGGACTCTTCGGAGCCCTCGGTGTCGAAGGGGTTGGAGTCGCCGAGTTGGCCGAGCGATTCGGGTGAGTCGGGGCCAGGCTCCTCGACGAGGGCCTCGAAGTATTCGAGGAGGCTCTCGTAGCCCTGGGGGCGTTCGCCGTCGGGGCGTCCAAAGGCTTCCATCTGGAGGAGGCCGAGATCGAGTCTCATCTGCACCTTGGGCTCGCCGTCGTCGCCGCTGATGAGGCGGACATTGATCTGGCCGGACTCGTAGGGCCAGTCCCTGAGGATGCTGCTGAGGTCGTTGGACACGTGCTGGTTTCCTTCGGAGCGGAGCGGTTGGGCACGGGCGGTGGCCCCGGTGTGGATCATCGTACCCGTCGCCGATAAACAGGAGAATTTTCTTGCAAACTCGGGCTAAGTCCAGTATTACCGGTCGCTTGTGGAACTGTTCCGCTTGTGTACACGGATAGAATGCCACAGCGTGGGCGGGGGATGGATCCCTGGGAAGATCCAACCGATACCACGAAGACTCCGCGATTTGCGGAGAGCACAACGGTCGTGAGCGGGTACAGTGTGCTCGCGAGCGGACGAGGTGGGTTCGTCGCGCCGGGTTGCGCATCGCAGTTGAGAGGGACCGATTGACAATCCGTCATGCCGCGGTGCGGCGCTCGCCAGCAACGCACCGATTCGTGGCACGGCGGCCCCGCAAAGCGGCTCACGCGCAGCGCGGGGACACGGGGAGGAAGCGTCGAGAATGTCGCGCAGCGAACTCGAGACCGATCTTCAGCTCTATCTCCGGCAGATCAACGAAGTTGCTCTGCTGACGCCGGAAGAGGAACGCCTCTACGGCTGGCGTGTCATCAACGAGTCGTGCCCGCAGGCGCGGGACATGCTCGTTCGCGCGAACCTCCGTCTCGTGGTCTCGATCGCCAAGCACTACACCAACCGCGGCCTGACGCTGACCGACCTCATCGAAGAGGGCAACATCGGTCTGATCCGTGCGGTCGAAGGGTTTGATCCCGCGCAGGGCGCCCGGTTCTCGACCTACGCGAGCTGGTGGATCAAGCAAGCTATCAAGCGTGCGCTGATCAACGCCGGCCAGCCGATGCACGTGCCGGCCTACATGGTCGAACTGATCGCCAAATGGAAGCAGGCGTGCATTCGTTTCAAGGACGAGCACAACCGCCACCCCACCTCGGAAGAGTGCGCGAAGCTGATGGGCCTTCCCGTCAAGAAGATCAACGTGATCCGCAAGGCGGGTCGCGCGATGTACTCGGCGGCGTCGACCGCAACCGACGGCGAGGGCAACACGGTCGATTTCTCGTCGCTGCTGGCCTGCTCGAACACCGAAACGCCCGAGGGCGAGATGCTCCGTCGCGACGAGATGCAGACGGTGTTGAAACTGCTGGACGCGATCGACGAGCGTGAGGCGCGGGTGCTGCGTCTGCGGTTCGGGCTCGATGGCAAGGAGCCGCTGACGCTGAAGCAGATCGGCGCGGAGATCGGCCTGACGCGTGAGCGTGTGCGCCAGATCGAGGTCGAGGCGCTGCGCAAACTCAATCAGCGTCTGGCCGACGAGAAGCCGAGCCGATGGTTCCGCCACGCGATCGAACGCGAGGCCGAGTCGAACGGCTCGAAGCCGCCGTCGCGCCGTCGCCCGGCGGCGAGCCGCGCGGCGAGTTGAGTCAGGCAGTTCGGATTTGAACCCAGTTACTTCTTCGGCGCCTTGTAGAACGGCAGCTTGGTCACCTCTGCGCTCGTGGTCTTGTCGCGACCGAGGTCGACGTCGAGGGTGGTTCCGGGTTCGGCGTACTCCTTGTCGACATAGGCCATGGCGATGGGCCGACCGAGGGTCGGGCTGGTGCAGCCGGAGGTGATCTCGCCGACTTCGGTGCCGTCCTTGAGCAGTTTCATGTGCTGGCGGGCGGTGCGTTTGCCTTCGATGAAGAGGCCGACGAGCGTTTGGCGCGGGCCGCCGGAGGCCTGGGTTTCGAGCAGGGCGTCCTGCCCGATGAACTTCTCGCCGCGCTCGTCCTCGTGCTTGTCGAGGTTCATGGCGAAGCCGAGGCCGGTGGCGAGGGCGTTGGTTTCTTCACCGAGTTCGTGGCCGTAGAGCGGCATGCCGGCTTCCATGCGGAGCGTGTCGCGTGCGCCGAGGCCGGCGGGCTTGACGATGGCGTCGGCCGAGCCGGCGTCCTTGAGGAGCATCTTCATGGCCATGCCGACGGCCTTGGCGGGCAGGATAACCTCGACGCCGTCCTCGCCGGTGTAGCCCGTGCGGCTGACGAGGAGCTTCATGATCATGAGGTTCTTCTCGACGAAGCGGTAGCGCTTGAGCGTCGGGACTTCGCGCGAGACCTTCGAGACGATCTCCATGACGCGCGGGCCCTGGATCGCGACCATGGCGGTGCTCTCGGTCTTGTCGTCGATCTTCGCCTTGAGCTGGTGATCGCTGGCGACCTGCTGGATGTGCGCGACGACCTTGGGTCGGTTGGCGGCGTTGCAGACGATCATGAACTCGTCATCGTCGAGGCGGTAGACGAGCACATCGTCCATGATGCCGCCCCGTTCGTTGCACATGAGCGCGTAGCGGCACTGGCCCTTGGTCATATCGCTGACGCGCCGGGTGACTAGTTTCTCGCAGAGGCGCCGGGCGCCAACACCGGAGATGTAGACGCGGCCCATGTGGGAGACATCGAAGAATCCGCCGGAGGTGCGGGTCTGCTTGTGCTCGTCGTGGACCCCGCCGCCGCCGGTGGGCCAGGCGTAGGTCATGGGCATGGACCAGCCGGCGAACTCGACGAACTTCCCGCCGTGCTCGGCGTGGAAGGAGTGGAGGGGGGTGGTCCGGGCGTCGGTGGCGGTGGTCATGGCGGGCTTCCGGGGCAGGCAGGGCGAGTGGCGTTTCGAGGATCGGTACGGACCGCCCAGTGTATCCGGTCGGCGGCGTGGCTTGGCGGAGCCGGGGAGCGGGCGTCGCCGTCGATATCATGGCCGGATGCTCTGGCAGATCCTCGGTGGAATCGGGCTGTTTTTGCTCGGCATGATGCTCATGACCGACGGGCTGAAATCGCTCGCTGGCGGGGCGTTGCGTGCGATCCTGGCTCGGCTGGTGCGTGGCCCGGTTTCTGGGGTCGGCTGGGGCGCGGCGCTGACATGCCTGGTGCAGTCGTCCTCGGCGACGACGATGACGACGATCGGGTTCGTCAGCGCGGGGCTGCTCAGTTTCCCGCAGGCGATCGGAGTGATCTTCGGCGCGAACCTCGGGACGACGAGCACGGGGTGGATCGTTTCGCTGCTGGGGTTCAAGTTCTCGATCGGCGTCGTTGCGCAGCCGCTGATCTTCGTGGGGGTGGTTCTCCGGCTGCTCGGTCGAGATCGGGTCGCGGCGCTGGGCACCGCGATTGCCGGTTTCGGGCTGCTGTTCGTCGGGCTGGATGTGTTGCAGGCCGGGATGGCGGGGTTGAGTGAGAGCGTTTCGCCCGAGAGTTTCCCGGCGCCGACGCTGCTCGGGTCGTTCGCGCTGATCGGGATCGGCATCGCGATGACGGTGGTGCTGCAGTCGTCGAGTGCGGCGATCGCGACGACGCTGGCGGCGCTGTACGCGGGCAACATCACGCTCGATCAGGCGGCGGCGATGGTGATCGGGCAGAACATCGGCACCTGCGTGACGGCGGTGATCGCGTCGATCGGCGCGAGCCCGTCGGGGCGACGGACGGCGGTGGCGCACATCGGCTTCAACATCGTGACCGGGCTGCTCGCGCTCCCGCTGCTGCCGTTCATCGTGGATGTCACCGACTGGGCGACGCAGGGGATCGAGGGCGGGTCGGACACGATCGCGCTGGCGGCGTTCCACACGATCTTCAACGTGCTGGGCGTCGTGGTGTTGCTCCCGCTGCTCGGCCCGTTTTCGAGACTCGTTGAGCGGATCGTGCCGGTGCGCGAGCCGTCGCTATCCGAGAATCTGGACCCGTCGGTGGCGTCGGTGCCTGCGGTGGCGCTCGATACTATTCGCAGTGCGCTTGTTCGAACCCGGTCCGCGCTGGCCGAGGCGATTTCAGCGCGGCTGGAGTCGGATCGACGGATCGCGCCGGCGCTGGTCACCGAGGCGAGGATCGCCATGGAGCGGGCGGCCGATCTGATCGGTCTGATTTCCACCCAGCCGACCGTCAAGTCGGACTGGTCGAGCCAGAACAATCTGCTGCACGCGGTAGATCACCTGGTCAGTCTGATCGACGCGAGCGAGGAAGCGCCTTCGTCGGCCTTGCTGAAGGCGGATGAGGGAACGCGCGCGATCACGAAGCGGCTGCAGATCGCTCTTGAATCGATTGATGATCCGGGTCATCTGGAGACGCTGAGCCGCGAGGTTGCGCAGGAGCGGGCGATCGAGCGGAAGGCGATTCTCGAGCGAACATCGACCGGTGATCTGGCCCCGAGCTCGGCGATGCGCCGCATCGATGCGGTGCAGTGGGCCGACAGCGTGCTTTTCCATCTGTGGCGATCGGGTCGGCACATCGCCGACAGTGGTGCACCGAGGCCAGGCGAGGCGCCGGAGACTTCGGACTGATCCGCTGGGTTGGGGCTCCCCTTCGCTGTTGGACCGGTTGGCGTCCTTGCGTGAGCGAGGCATATGATCCTCCCCTTGAAACTTGCCCTTGCCCCGCTCAATCCGACCGTTGGCGACCTCGCGGGCAACCGCGCGCTGATCGAGGGTGCGATCCGGGACGCGGTCGGGGCGGGCGTTCAGCTTCTCATTTTGCCCGAGCTGGTGATGACGGGGTACCCGCCCCGTGACCTGCTTCTACACGGTGGGTTCATCGAAGACGTGATGAGTCAGGTTGAGCGGATCGCATCGGGCGTTCCGGACGGCCTGACGGTGCTGATCGGCACGCCTTGGCGCGAGGGGACGGGAACGCTGCTGACGAACTCGGTCGTTGTTGCGCGAGGCGGGCCTCGCGGGGGGGGGATCGTCGAGCGGTACGACAAGCGACTGCTTCCGAATTACGACGTGTTCGACGAGCTGCGGTACTTCCGCCCCGGTGATCGCCCGGTGGTCATCGAGGTCGGCGGTGTGCGGGTCGGGCTGGCGGTGTGCGAGGACCTGTGGCGTGGCGTCGATGCGCACACGGATGACCGGTACGCCGGGGCGCCCGATCCGATCGCGGAACTGAAAGCGGCCGGTGCGCAGCTGGTGGCGGTCCCTTCGGCGAGCCCGTTCGTGCGCGGCAAGAGCGTCACACAAGGGCGGATCATCGCGCAGCAGTGCGAGCGTCTGGGCATCGCGATCGCATCGGTCAACCAGTGCGGCGCGAACGATGATCTGATCTTTGACGGGCATTGTGCGCTGTACGAGCCGGGGCCGTTCGGCGCGATGCTGACCGCGAGCGGCGTGCCGTTCGAAAGCGGTCTGGTCCTGACGGAGTTCGAGCCGGGTCGCGAGCCGCGACCGTTGGAAGCGGATCCGTTCGAAGAGGCGGACCCGTCGGGCCTGCTCTGGGACGCGCTGGTGCTCGGTGTTCGTGATTACTGTCGCAAGAGCGGGTTCTCGAAGGTGACGCTCGGCGTCTCGGGCGGGATCGACTCGGCGGTGTGCGCGGTGCTCGGCGCTGCTGCCGTCGGCGGTGATAACCTCACGGGAGTGGCGATGCCCAGCCGGTACTCGAGCGAGGGCAGCCTGACGGACGCGGAGGAGATGTGCCGGCGGATCGGGTGCGGGTACACGGTCCGCAGCATCGAGGCCGGGCACGACGCGCTCTCGGATGATCTTGATGAGACGCTGCGCGGGCTCGGCGTGGAGTCCGGCGCCGGCGGGCTAACGGATGAAAACCTGCAGAGCCGCCTGCGCGGGCTGACCATGATGGCGGTCAGCAACGCGACCGGGGCGTTGCTGCTCACGACCGGGAACAAATGTGAACACGCGACCGGGTACGCCACGCTCTACGGCGACCAGAACGGCGGGCTCGCGCCGATAGCCGATCTGCTCAAGGGCGAGGTGTACGGCCTGGCGAGGTGGATCAACGCGAATCCTGAGCGCGGCGGGTTTGATGGTCCGCCGATCCCGGAGTCGACGATCACCAAGCCGCCGAGCGCCGAACTGCGTCCGGACCAGAGGGATTCGGACTCGCTGCCGGACTACGACCTGCTCGACGAGATCGTGGCGCGGTACGTGGACGGCAAGGAAGACGCGCGGGCGATCGAGGCCGATCTCGTGTCGCGTGGCGCCATCGAAGCCGACGAGCTGCGGCGCGTTGTCCGGCTGATCGATCTCAACGAGTACAAGCGCTTCCAGCTCGCGATCGCGCTGAAGGTGCGGCCCGTCGCGTTCGGGCGCGGACGCCGGCGACCCATCGTGCAGCGGTACCGGCCGTTCAACGGCAACTGATTCGGCTCAGGATTCGTCGGAGACGAGATAGAACCGCCCGATGTTCGCGTTGAACACCTCTCCGAGTTCGCTCGGATCGAGCGAGAGCGACTGTTCTGGCGTGTCCGGATGCAGGCGGACCATCCGGTAGTGACCCTCCATCGTGCCCCACGGCGTGGCGAGCGGGCAGAAGGACTCGTACTCGTGCGAATGGCCGGGTCGGATGACCGGCTGCTCACCGACAACGCCCTCGCCCTCGACTTCGTGCGATTCGCCATCGGCATCGGCGATCAGCCAGTAGCGGCTTAGAAGGCGCACGGTCGTTTCGCCCTCGTTGACGATGTTGATGCGGTAGGTGAAGACGAAGCGGTTCGAGTCCGGATCGGAGTGCTCGGCGATGTACCTCGGGCGGACGACGACACGCACCGAAGCGCCGGCCTCGGTCGTTCGGGTGTCCGAGCCGTGTTGCGGTGCGGTGGATGCGGACATCTGGGCGTTCATCGCGTGGTCTCTCCGAAGGGTTCCTCTTCGGATAATACGCAGCGGCGGGCGAATGGTTGCCGCGAATCGACCGATTCTTAGGCCCGGGCCTGATACGCCTGCTTCATCCAGCCTTGCAGCTCGCCGTCGACTTCATCGAGGCTGGCGAGGTCGATGAAGTGGGTCGCCCGCTTCTTCATCCAGGGTTTGGCGATCAGTCGGTCGGTCGGCGCCTCGGGCCCGCCGGGGAGGCGCAGCCCGAGGCGGACCGCGCGGAGCCGGGGTTTGACGACCGCGAAGGTACGTCCTCGCGCGAGGGTGACGTGGCCGATGGCGGGGCGGATTTCGACGCCGTCACCCAGCTGACGTGCTGCGAAGACGATGGCGTCATAGACCGGGCGGAGCGGGGCGTAGCGCCCGCTGTACTGCTCGTCGACGAGCTCGTCCTGGCTGGGATCAACCTTGCCAAGGTGGCGCAGGGTGACGGCGGCGATGAGCCACGCGGTCTTTGGGCCGACCTGATAGTGATCGAGGATCCAGCGGCGCACATCGCGATGTTCGGCTTGGGCGGGGTCGACGCCGTCCATCGAACCGTTTACGGCCGGGCATTCGGCGGCAACGATCTCGATCCACTCGTCGAGGCACAGCCCCGTCCGCGACTCCAGGTTGCGGATCATCGATGCGGCGATCGCGTCGGTGGAGCGCGGTTGCATGGCATCTCCACTATCGGCAGATGCGGTGTCGGGCGTGAGCGGCGATCAGCCCGCGGCGTACATCACCAGCATGCCCGCGGCCATGGCGGCCATCGTCAGGTCCTCGATCAATGTGACCTTGGTCATCGGCAGGTTCAGTGCGGTACCGAGGCAGGCACACTGGATCCTGCGCTTCTCCATAAGCGCCCTGAGCACACCGACCGAGCCGACGAGCATCAGCGCGAGCGTGACGATGTTGGTCGCGATCGGGAAAGCGTTCAGCAGATACAGCACGCCGAGGGCGAGTTCGACGAACGGGTACGCCCAGCCCCACCTGGGCGCGGCGCGGGCGATCAGATCGTAGCTGAAGTACGCGTTGACGAATCCCGGAAGGTCGAGCAGCTTGAAGAACGAGAAGACGATGAAGAAACCGGCCATGAAGTGACGCATCATCGTCATCAGGGACCAGTTGTCGGTCGCGAGCGCGACCAGAACGGTCGTGCCAAGGATGTACCCGACGATCAGGAGCAGGGGGTAGAGCGAGTCGCCGGATTGATCATCCTCCTGCTCCAACGCGGGTTCGGCGTCGCCCTCGTTGGCGAGCGTGTAACCGCCCCGCTCTCGGACGGCCTCGCGCATCGCCTCGAAGTCTGCATCGCCCTTCGTTTCAACGGTCGCGGTTCCTTCCTTCAGCGAAACTTGGGCGTCGGTGACGCCGGGAACCGACTCCAGCGATTCGGTAACCCTGCGCACGCAGTTCTGACAGGTCATGCCTCGGACTGAGTAAGTAGTTGTGGGCACGGTACGCCCCCTTGTGGCCGTTCCGGCCTTCGCAATCAGGTCAGTTTCTTGATGGCCTGGGCCTGGTCCTTGGTCATCGTGAAAAACTTGTGCATCTTCGTGACCTTGAAGACGCCCTGGATGTTGTCGTTCACGCCGAACATAGCCATGCCGCCGCCGGCGCTCGCGCAGGTGCGATGGAAGTTGATCAGCGAGCCGATGCCGGACGACGCCAGAAACTCAACATTGTTCATGTCGATCGCGACGCGCCAGTTCCACTCCGGCGCGTGCGCCTGGAGATCGCTGAGGATCGACCTGGCGTCCTGCTCTTCCAGCGATGGCCCCTTGAGGCGGAGGATCAGGACACCGGAGGTTGGTTCGAGCGTGCAGTGCGTGGTTTCGCGCATGTCCTCATGGTAGCGGACGCCGGCGCCGCCGGGTTCGGCCCATCAGTCGCGTTCGAGTTTGTGTTCGAGGACGCGGACGAGTTTCGAGACCGCGGAGTCGATGGCCTCATACATATCGCCGCAGGTGTGTTCGGCGACGAGCGGGTCGCGTCCGGCGGGACGGGCTTCAATCAGGCAGCGCTTGTCGTCGCCGGTGTCGCGATGGGGTTCGTTCTCATCGGAGAGGTGGACCTCGATGCGCGTCAGTCGCTTGAGGAACCGTTCGAGGTGCTGGTGAATCTGGGCTCGGATGTGGTCTTCGATGGCCGGTGTCGTGGTCATGCCGCGGCTGTTGACCTGGAAGGTGGTTTCGGTCGTGTGGTCGGCGGTGAAGTCGGTCATGAAGATGCGTCCTTCCGGGAACGGAGTCGGTGGAGGGGGCTCCCGACGAGGGAATACCCGACGAATCGTAGGCCCGGAGCCGGAGCGATTTCGATAGCCGCCTTCGCGTGCGTTGCGGCGGGGTTCACGGCGCTGGTTGGGCTTCGATTCGGTCGAGCACGCGCTTCAGGAACAGCGAGGCCATGCCCTGCTGGTCCTTGTCGGGGACGTCCACCTCGATGGAGGTCACCGTCGGGGTCTGACGCCGGACCTCAACCACGAGCTTGGCGTGCTTCGCGAAGCGGTAGTACACCCAGTAGCGGCCGTCCTCGCGGACCTCGTTGAGCTTGCGGAGGGCGAGTTCCTTTTCGGTCTGCTCGACCGCCTCGACCACGGGTTCGAACTCGGCGATCTCGTAGATCCAGACCTCCGCGCCGCTGAAAAGGGACGCGCCGGTCTGCGCCCCGTTCACGGCGGCGCCGATCAGCGCCGGCTCGACACCCGTGCACGAACCGAGCGCGAGCGATGCTCCGAGCAGGCTAGCGGGCCAGAGGCGTCGGGTTGTCGCGGTCGCTGGTTTCATGCTGAGTTCGCCGCGCTGCTGCTTGCGTCTGCGCATGGTAGGCCGTGTAGTGCGCAACGCCCGCATCGGTCAGGATGCGCGGGTCGGAAAACAGCCAGAAGTTCCCGCCGATGATGAAACCGACCAGCGGCGGGATCATGATGGCCAGCAGCACCGGCGGGCTCCAGATGCCCGCGAAATTCAGGATGAACACGCCCATGACGAATAGCGCGCAGTAATTCAGGATCTTTGTCGTTCGCTGTGGGTTCGCGACCATCGTGTTGAGGAACAGGCGTGGCGCGAATGCTCCGGCCAACATCATGCCCGCGAGGATCAGCGTGAACAGGTCAATGCCCGTGCCGAACATGATGTAAAGAAGGTAGCCGACAATGATCAGGTTGATGATCGTGGTGCGCCAGCCGATGTTGCGCTGGTAGTGCTTGAAGCGGTGGGGGAGCATCGGGGCCTGGCTTCCTTAGTCTTCGCGGAGCGCGGGGACTTCTTCTGGGTCCGGCGTGGTGGCCCGGGTGAGCACGAAACTGCGCTCGGCGAAGAGCTTTTCCATGGTGTCCACCGGGGCTTCGACCTCGGTGAGCTTCGTGCCGCAGGCGATGAGCAGGCGGACGAGGTTGTGGTAGTCGTTGATGGCGATGTGCTCGCGCCCGGGGCGGGCGTTGGCGATCGCGTCGGCCTCCTCGTCCTGCACCGCCTGCAGGTCGGCCATGTTGTGGTAGTTGCCCAGGGGCAGGCAGAGGCAGGTCGATTCGTAGCCGTAAGCCATGTAGGTGGTTGACTCGCACGCGCCGCCGGGCATCAGCTTGCGCTGCCACTTGAAGCCGGGGGCCTTCACGCCCGCGGTCGATTCGATCTGGCCCGGGTCGGCCTCGCGCTGCTCTCCGTCCGCTTTGGAAAGGTCTTCGGCGACCTTGGCGATCCCGGCGGTGAGCGCGGGGCTGAAGGTGGACATCCGGTCGCCGACGCGCACGATCGGCCCGCCGCCGATGGGAGATTCCGGGAAGCTGCGCGAGTTCTCGAGCAGCACGTAGCGCCCGTCGCGCGGGAGCAGTTTCTCCCGGCACGCCGCGATCGCGCCGACGAAGCCGATCTCCTCGGCCCGCGTGAACAGCAGGCGGACGTGGCGGGACTTCGGTTCGTCGCGGAGACCGTCGATCGCGCAGAGCGCCGCGCTGACGGCGGCGAGGTCGTCGCAGGCGTGCGTGTACAGGACGCGCCCGGCGTGCATGCCCGGTTTGGCGGTCTCGGCCTTGACCTCCGGCTCGGGGAAGTCCCAGCGCCCGATGTCGCCGGGCGCGAGGCCTTCGAGCGATTCGCCGGAGGCGAGTTCGGCGCTCGCGGTGCGGAAGGGCTTGGTGGACTTGTCGCTGGAGGTGACGACCGCGCGGATCGGGCGGTCGTCATCGGTGAAGAGGACGATCGGCGGGCGGTTCGCGAAGTAGGGGTCGAGCACGCCGCCTCGGAAACTGAGGTGCAGCGTGTTGCCCTCGATGGACTCGACGACGAAGGCCGGGTGGTCGAGGTGGGCGGTGATGTAGAACGGGCGCTCGGTGGCCGAGGATGCTTCGGTGTGCTCGATGGTCAGGTTGCCGAAGCGGTCGGCGGTGAGCGAGAGGTCGGGTCGCTCGCTGGCCCACTCGTGGATCCACTCAACGACCCGGCGCTCGCGCCCCGCGGCGGTCGGGATCGCGGTGAGTGCGAGCAGCCACTGCTCGTGCAGGGCGCGTGAACCGGAATCTGTCTGGCTGTTCATGGCGAGCAGGGTAGCAGGGGGGAGGCGGGGGCTGCACGGGGCAGCCGGCTTCGGATTTGTCTTGTTGTGCGAGTCCGGGCGGGCTAGGTTGGGCAGGCCATTCACGGTCACGGAGCATCGCCATGGAGCAACCGATCGAAACTCACCCCGGCGATCGCCCAGTTCTTCCGCTTCGTGGCCAGATCATCGGAGTCTTCTCGGTGCTGTGGGGCGTGTGGGTCGGCTGGCATGCGCTTCAGCGGCTGTCTGGAGCGGGCTTGTTCGCACCGATCGCCCTCGTCGTTCTGCTGGTCCACGCGGTGATCGTGTTCGCTGCAATCCTGTTTCTGCAGCGCAAGGGCCTTGGCCGTCAGCTGCTCGTTGTCGGGCTGTGGTGTTCGGCAGTCGCGATGACCGCCTCGACGCTGTTCGTATCGGTAATCGCGATCGGCTTCGGCGGTCTCGTCGATGGTGTCGGCGGTGATTCCGGAGAGACGAATTGGGGTCTCATACTGCTCTGGATCGGTGTGAGTTCTCTCCCAGCCATCGCGGCTCTCACTCTCCATCAACGCTCCGTCCGCGACGCGATGGGCCCGCCGTGGATCGGCGTCATCCGTCGCAGCAGCCCGATCCCCGAAGCGCCGGAGCGCGGCCATGACGAATGAGCTTGCTGAAGGCGTTCAGGCAACCGACCGCCGGCTCCCTGTCGCGCTCAAGGCGGCCTCGCTGCTCATGATCGGCGGTGCGATCTGGAAGATCGCACCCGTCGTTCCGTCGCTTTCCCAGACGGCTTTGGGTCTCATCGCGTTTACGACGCTTTGGGGCCTCATCGGCGTCTGCGGCCTCGGCGTGCTGCTCCGCTCGGACGTGGCTCGCCTCGCCGGTGGCGTCTTGCTGTACATGATCGCCTTGCTCTATTTCCTCGGGCTCGCGCTACTCGTTGGGCTATTCGTTCTCGCGAACTTCGGCAACAACCAAGCTGGCTCGTTTACCGGCGCGTTCCTGTCGCAACTCTTCACGCCGCTGATCGCGCTCGTGTGCGCGAAGGTCTTGTTCGGCGCGGGTTCGATCGCCCTATCGAAGGCCGAAGAGCCTACGCCGATGCCTTGATCCCGAAGAACCGCGTCGTGTTGCGGTTCAGCCGCTCGTGGAACTCGTCCGCGCTCTCGCCGGTCAGTTCCTGCTGAATCCCCGCCAGCGTCTCGGCGATGTGGGGGACGAACTTCGGTTCGTTCGGGCGCACGCCGCGATGGGGGTGGGGGGTCAGGAACGGGGCGTCGGTCTCGACCATGACGCGGTCGCCGCCGGTGACTTCGAGCAGCAGGCGTGCGGCGGCGCGGACATCCTCGGCGTTCTTGTAGGTGACCACACCCGTGAAACTGACCCACGCGCCGAAGTCGAGGATCAGCTGCATGTCGTCGGGCGAGCCGGTGAAGCAGTGGAACACGAAACGCGACGGGTCGAGCGCCGTGTCGCGCAGGATCGGGATGAGCTCGGCGAAGGCCTCGCGACAGTGGATCACGACGGGCTTGTCGATCCGGCGGTCGGCCGGGGCCTCGCGCAGCTCGCTGATCATCTTCAGTTGGTGGCGGAGCACGGGCAGCTGGATATGCTTCGGCGGCTTGTCGTAGTGGTTGTCGAGGCCGAGCTCGCCCCAGGCGACGCACTCGGGGGCCGACGCAACCTCGGTGATGTTCGCCCAGGCCTCGGCGGCCTGTCCGGCATCGGTCGGCACACGGTCGGCGTAGAGCGGGTGCACGCCGCTGGTGCACCAGACCCGCTCGTGGGCGCGGGCGATCGCCAGGGCCTCGCGACAGTCGTGGGGGGTGGTCGAGATCGTGATGCAGCCGGTCACGCCGGCAGCGCGGGCATCGGCGAGGACCGTGTCCACGCGCCCCTCGT
>Ga0070727_10002188_pt1 | contig 19243 bp, 11 predicted proteins | sample tdAd472_FD_66722 | JGI IMG/M metagenome (GOLD analysis project Ga0070727, IMG submission 66722) | Marine sediment microbial communities from the Atlantic coast under amendment with organic carbon and nitrate - tdAd47.2 | ecosystem: Environmental > Aquatic > Marine > Coastal > Sediment | place...
AAAACTCTTTTCCTTGGCGCCGCTGCGCAATTTGGTATTTTTGCTACAGTTTTGGGCGCGGTCGGTTTATCAGTGACAGGAGTGATTGATTTTTCTATCGCCGATGCGGCCGCTATTGGCATCATTGGTGGTGCGGATGGACCGACGGCTATTTTCGTTGCCAGTAAATTAGCACCGGATTTGTTGGGAGCGATAGCGGTTGCGGCTTATTCCTATATGGCGCTGGTGCCATTAATTCAGCCGCCAATTATGCGGGCGCTAACGACGAAACAGGAACGCGCCATTGAGATGACGCAGTTACGTCATGTTTCGAGGAGAGAAAAAATTGTTTTCCCGCTGATAGTGCTGATTTTGGTGGCGCTATTTCTACCCAGTGCGGCACCTCTGTTGGGCATGTTTTGTCTGGGTAATTTGATGCGAGAGTGCGGCGTGGTTGATCGGCTTAGCGATACGACTCAAAACGCATTAATTAATATCGTGACCATATTTTTAGGTCTAGGTGTTGGCTCGAAATTAAGCGCAGACAAATTCCTCGACCTTAAAACGCTTGGCATATTAGCTTTGGGGATGATTGCTTTTTGTATTGGAACCGCTACGGGTGTGTTGATGGGTAAGCTCCTCAACAAACTATCAAAAAGTCCGATTAACCCATTAATCGGTGCTGCTGGCGTCTCTGCTGTGCCTATGGCAGCACGAGTTGCCAATAAGGTTGGACTGGAAGCGAACCCGAATAATTATCTCCTGATGCATGCAATGGGGCCAAACGTTGCCGGCGTAATTGGATCTGCTGTCGCCGCAGGGGTGATGATTAGCATGGTGGCTGGCTAGTATTTCGTCGTATTGGCAGGTACAACCGTTATACAAATGCCGCGAATAATTATTGCACGATGCTGATGTCAGCCATCGTTTATTTTTTCTTATGCCGTTGCCATCTTGTTAGTTGATGGTTTTTGGCTACGCTGAATCTCTCTTTTGCGGTAAGCTTTGTCGATGGATATTTTAATGAACCTTGGCTTCCCAGCCCAGATTATGCTCAGTGTTGCGACGGGGCTATGGTTGGGAGGAGTTACCATTTGGCTTATCATGCGCAGCCGTGCGGCTGTATTGGCGGAAAAGCTAACAATAGCACAGAGTGATTGGCAAACTCAGCAGCAACTACAACTGCGATTTGAAGAAGATCTCAAACAGCGGAACGCTGAGTTAGCTGTTTTACAGTCGGAATATGATCGAGCAAGCACCAAACTAACAATGGTGGCGGAGCAGCTGGACCAATTAAAACTGCTGAAAGGTGCGGACGAACGCGATTTGGTGAGTCTGCGAGAGCAGAATGCGCAATTGCTGACCAGCCTTTCGAGTGAACGCAAGCAGGCAGAGGAAAAGCTGGCGATTCTGAGTGAGGCTAAAGAACGGCTTACCATAGAATTTAAGAATCTGGCCAATGAGATTTTCGAAGAAAAAAGCACGAGGTTTACCGAACAGAACAGAGTTAACCTGGAGTCTGTACTCAAACCTCTGAGCGGGCAAATCAAAGATTTTCAGAAGCGAGTTGAAGACAGCTACGACAAAGAGTCCAAAGATCGCTTTTCTCTCGTGAAAGAAATTAAAAGCTTACAGGAGTTGAATAGCCGCATCAGCGTGGATGCGGTCAACCTAACCAATGCGTTGAAAGGGGAAAGTAAAACCCAAGGAACCTGGGGTGAGTTGAAATTGGAGAAAATATTGGAGGCGTCCGGGTTGCTGAAAGGGCGCGAGTACGATGTTCAAGTCAGCATGAAAAATGAGGCTGGCGCGAGGCTGCAGCCGGATGTGGTCGTACACTTGCCTGAAAACAAGGATGTTATTATTGATTCCAAGGTCACATTGACGGCCTACCATCGTTACGTTTCGGCTGAAACGGAGAGCGAGCGTCAGCAACAGGCGACTTTGCATCTCCAGTCACTGCAAAAGCATATCAAGGATTTGAGTGCTAAGGACTACCAAAATCTCACCGGAGTACAAACACTCGATTTTGTCCTGATGTTTTTGCCAGTGGAAGATGCCTTTAATCTGGCGGTACAAAAAGATCCAGAATTATTCAGTCGAGCTTTTGAGAATAATATTATTCTGGTGGGGCCGTCCACCTTACTGGCGACCTTGAAGACGATCCAACATATCTGGCGCAATGAATATCAAACCAAAAACGCGCAGGAAATTGCAAAACGAGCGGGCCATTTATACGATAAATTTGTTAATTTCGTCGAAGATCTTGAAGATGTGGGGCTCCGTCTGAATAAGGCTCAGGATGCCTATGACAAAGCCCATAACAAACTTGCATCCGGACGTGGCAATTTGGTTAGCAGGGCGGAGACGCTCAGGGAACTTGGTGCGAAAACCAGTAAGACTTTACCCAAGGCGTTGTTAGAAAAAAATGACCAGGATTTTGAAATGCTTGAGCTTTTGGATAACGCCACTTCTGAAAACGAATAGATCAGTCTGCAAAGACTATAATTCTGTAAAGGCTATAATTCTGTAAAGACTATAATTTAGCGCCTAGCCATACCTCTATCCGACCAAGCCAAGGGATTTGACTACCCCGATCATTCAGCGCAGCCTTCAATTCGGCGATATCCTGTAAAGAGACAGGATCTTCGTTTTCAGGTGCATTTGCATTGGCTTCGAAAAATACCTCGATATCTATCTTGTCGTTCAAATAATGGAGAATGTATCTTTTCTGGATTGCTGAGAGATGAGGCACCTGTGACCAGCAATTTTCCAGTTCAGCTATGACAGCTTCCCGAAGTGGTAGTAGGGTTTCACCGGCGTTAACCTCCGTATGGCGGTCATCTTCAGCATCAATATGGTATGTCAGATCTTTTATAGCACGAAACCGCTCTAATAGCCGCTTGGTTACCCATTCACCGATTTGATGCCCTTCCGAAACGCTAACCCTAGGGTTGACTCTAATGTGGACGTCCAAAAATATATCAGAACCCATTTGTCGGGTGCGCAGATTGTGAGCACTACGGACTCCCTCCATTGAGACAATTAGCTTTTTTATCTCGTCGGTTTCCTCTTTGGAAAGCCCGGTATCAACTAATTCTTTTATACTATCCCAAACCAGCTTTGTGCCGACGTGACCAATGATAAGAGCGACGACCGCTGCTGCTGCGGCATCCAGCCAGACAACTCCGAGCATGGCGCCTGCAACGCCAACTAATACCACAACGGAGGAAAACATGTCTGTGCGGCTGTGCCAGGCATTGGCGATGAGTATATTGGAGCGTAGACGCTCGCCTGCTCTGCGAGTGTAATGGAAAATCCACTCCTTGCTGACAATTGAAATCAGGGTAATTACCAATGCTGGCCAGGTGGGGAGTTCTATGTTCGTGCCTGTGATAGCACGGCCAATGTTCTCGTAGGCTAAAACTAGCGCCACTATTATTAGTGTGCCGCCCAAAAGTACTGTGCCGATCGCCTCGAAGCGGGCGTGACCGTAGGGGTGCTCCCGGTCGGGTTCGTTGTTGGAAATGCGGGTGATAATAAGGACAAAAATATCGGTTACCATATCGGACAATGAATGTATGCCATCAATCAGAACGGCATGAGAGGAAGATATCAGACCGATAAATATTTTCCCCACGCCTAAGAAAGTATCGAGGATCATTCCGACGATGGTGACGCGATGGGCGATTTTCATATTCTCAGCGAACTGGCTTTGCATGCTATTCCTTCGGTTTTCTGAGGCTCAGAGTGGGGGGTATTATAACGACCATTGTCAGAGCCTATAAACCATTTTATCGAGAGACTTATGCTCATTTACTCCAGTTAGATTACTTATATGAAGTTGAATTAGAGGTGATGTGGCTAAGTGGTTGAAAAAAACCGTAACTATTTGATAAATAAGGATATAAAATGTGTTCGAAAAATGAACAATTTGTGACAAAGCCAATATAGGTATGGATTGAAGCTGTACAAAAAAAAGCTATCCCCAAAGTTATCCACAGTATTTGTGGATAATCTTTGTGCATGCTAGTGATATACATCAAGCCTCATCAGGGATAATATTTTAGTGATTCGCACAATCTAATGAAATCGGCTATGGTTATGAGCAATACAACCCATTAATGCATTGAGTGAGCTAACCTGAATGACAAGAGAACAACGTACCTCCCCCCGCATTCAAGTTCCGCTGAAAGTCAGCTTAAAATTTTCGGAAGATGGTCACCTCTACGCGGTTACCCGTGATATTTCTGATGGCGGTATTTTTCTGTTGCTTGATCAGGAGACTATGCCCAAAGTAGGGGATACGGTCCGTGTCCAAGTACAGAACGTCGGTGGTGACGAGGTGGCACCTTGGGTAAGTATGCGAGTGGTTCGCGAAGAGGCCTCCGGGTTAGGCCTTATGATGCTTGATCAATAATTAGTTTTGCGCAGGAAGGTATTCGCATAGAGCGCCAGAAAAAAAGGCTTTAAGGTGTCATCGCATTGCGCTAGCCTAGCTAGAAAGGCAGCTTTTTTATCCTCCGGCAACTGAGCCGGGTCCAGATTAAGCGTCGCATCAAGTTGCTGCGCAGCAATATAGTTAGATGTGTGTAGCACGGTATTTGCAATAATTTGTCGATCAATTTCATCCGCCACTGAATCCGCATCTGGAAAAACACCGCTTAGCACTTTGCCAAAGGCGACATGAACATGTCCCTTGTCTCCGGTAATGCCGGTGACAATACTGGTCATGTCTTCGCCAGGTGTTTTTTGGTAATGGCCATGTTGCTTAACTTGATAGAGCTCGTTCGCAATCAAGCGGTCGCAGGGGTTGTACTCATAACAAATGACCACTGGTACGATATTCAGCCAGTTGATGTAATCGGAAAAGGAAAGCTCTCCTTTTTTCTGGCCCATGTAAAGCATTTTAATAATGGCCGGATCTGTTTTATCGATACCATTTTTTGCGCGGCCTTCGCGCTGCGCAATCCATATCGGGCAGCCGGTTTGAATAGAGTGGTGGATATAGCGAGATAGACCGGTGTAGGCATTCATTTTCTCACGAACACCGCTGGCGGAACGTTTCACAATAAAACTTTTGTTCAAGCGCATTAAATCTGAAACAAAGGGTTTCTGTAAAAGATTATCACCGATGGCGATGCGCGCCGTCTCGAAGCCATTATGGTATAGCGCATAGTTGACGAATGCTGGATCCATCACAATATCGCGATGGTTGGAAATAAACAGATAGGCTTGCCCTGGCTTAAGGTTGTCTAAGCCTGAAATAGTGATTTTAGAGATAGTTTTTTCAATCACTTCATCGAGGTACTTGCTACAAATATTCTGTACTTGGCCGACGGTTGTGACCCCAGACAATTCTCGATCGAGTGCAATTTTTATCAAAGGCTGGGCTAATTTGCGCAACCATTTTGGCCAGTTGGAAAATTTAAAAGCCGTGATAGCCGTAATAAATTCTGGATCACCTAATAGACCTTTTATGGTTTCCTGAACTTCTTCGTCATGAAATGGCCGTATATCGTCAAAACTAGTCATTGATTAGTAATTCCCGAATGGGGGAGGTCTCCTTGATTGGAGCGATTAAGATAGATCAGCCTCGTCAACGCTTACTCAAAAGGAAGTGTTTTTATTTTGGCATTGGTTAATTATAAAAAGGTTATAGTTATGAGCAATTTACTGCTTAGTAGGCTGCATAGCCCTGATGTTCAACTATAATATAACCTGAAAATCAGCGTTGGAACTCTAAATGACTCAATTTGGCTTTGCAAGCTACATTATTACCGCCGTGTTTTATGCGATCTTGGGGTTGCTCTTATGTACAAGCTGGCGCGGTCGAATGAAGGGTGGTTTGCTGCTTACTGTGGTACTTGTATCGGAGCTATGGGCGGCGGTCGGAGCATTTGCCGGAAGTAACGAATATGTGCAACTTAAACACTTCCTGGCTTTGGAGGTCGTACGGAACGCAATATGGTCGGCCATGATTTGGCAGTTGTTAAGCTATACCAAACTCAATAAAGAACATCATTGGAAAAATCTTTATGTACTGGGGTATCTGGAATTAGCACTGGTAACCGTCGTCGCTGAGCTGTTTCCGGCCTTTGGAGCGATGCTGAAAAGTATCACACTGATCGATTTCCGCATTTTAAGTCATGTGGTTCAGGCGATTGTAGGTCTCTTTTTGGTTGAGCAATTGTTTCGCAACACCCGGCTCGAATTACGTTGGACGATAAAACTCCTGTGTTTGGGTGCTGGCGTCATGTTTCTTTATGACTTCGTGCTTTATAGTGAGTCACTTTTGTTTGGTCGAATTGACCCCGATCTTTGGGATGCGCGTGGAATTGTTAATGCCTTTGTCGTACCCATGGTGGCTATTTCGGCAGCACGTAACCCGCATTGGTCGGTCGACATTTTTGTCTCTAGGAGTATGGTTTACCACACGACGGCGCTGCTGGCTACGGGTGTCTACCTGCTGCTCATGGCAACTGTAGGCTACTATATACGCGAGTTTGGCGGTTCCTGGGGAAGAGTGGCCCAGGTTGTTTTTGTCGTGATTTCGAGCTTGATCCTTTTGCTGATGATTACTTCAGGCAGAATTAGAGCTTCGGTAAAAGTATTTTTTAACCAACATTTCTTTACCTATAAATATGACTATCGCGATGAGTGGCTGAAGTTGAATCGCACGTTGGCTGCCGGAGAGTCGGAACAGGCATTAAGAGAGGGCTGTATTAAGGTGCTGCTGAATATTGTCGATAGTGGCGGCGGTGCACTTTGGATAAAGCAGGAAGATGGGAAATATCGAATTTCGGCTGAATGTAATGTCGTGATAGAGCAGATGAAAACGGTCGATGAGAGTGATTCCCTGGTGACATTCTTACGTGAACGCCAGTGGGTTATTGAGTTGCCTGAATATTTACAAACGCCAGAGCTTTATGAAGGCTTAACTTTGTATGAGTGGCAAGATAAAGTGCCAATGCTGTGGCTGGTGGTGCCTTTGATTCAGCAGGGGAAACTCTATGGTTTTATTGCTTTAGTCCAACCCCAGGCAACCCGTGATATCAATTGGGAAGATCATGATTTGTTAAAAACTGTGGGGCAGCAGTTGGCTAATTATCTGGCGTTAATGGATACTAGCGATGCCTTGGCGAACGCTCGACAATTTGAGGCCTATAATCGATTATCTGCTTTTATCGTACACGATTTAAAAAACCTCGTCGCTCAGCTGTCGTTAGTGGTAAAAAATGCAGAAAAGCATAAGCGGAATCCTGAGTTTATTGATGATGTAGTTGATACACTGGCAAATTCAGTGGACAAAATGAACCGTCTGCTTGGACAGCTACGCAAGGGCAACGTTATCGAGCCAAAGGTACGAACTGTTAATATGAAGGAAATTCTGGAGTTAGTGGTTAAGCAGCAAAATAAGGCTAAGCCAAAACCCAAGGTTGTCAAAACAGCGGAAAATATGCTGGTTAGCGGTGATCAGGATAAACTGGTCAGTATTTTGGGGCACTTGGTGCAGAATGCGCAAGAGGCGACGCAAGAAAACGGTTCGGTGAGTCTGAGTCTGTATAAACTGGATAGTCGCGCTATTATTGAGGTGACTGATACGGGTTGCGGTATGGATTCTCGGTTTATACGAGAGCGTCTGTTCAGGCCTTTCGATACGACGAAAGGCAATGCTGGAATGGGTATTGGCGTGTTTGAGGCGCGTCAGCTGGTCACCACCTATGGTGGTCAGATGGAAGTTGAAAGTGAACCTAACAAAGGCACGCGCTTTACTTTGCGGTTACCATTAGCAAAACAAGCGCTGGAAAATAAGCGCAATGAGAGGGACGTAGTTTGAGCAAAGCAAAAGATGACAAGCAAACGAAAGTATTGTTGGCTGTAGAAGATGATGCCGGTATTCAGAAGCAGCTGAAATGGTGCTTTGAGGATTACGAAGTCATTATTGCCGGAGATAGAGAATCGGCTATTAAGGAGCTTCGACGTTATGAGCCTAAGGTGGTGACTTTGGATCTTGGTTTGCCGCCTGACGAATCCAACGCGAGCGAAGGACTGCAAACTTTATCGGAAATTCTGAGTTTGGCGCCCCAAACGAAAGTAGTGGTCGTCACCGGTAATGATGATATTGAAAATGCGGTCAAAGCCGTTGGTCTTGGCGCCTACGATTTTTATCAGAAACCGATTGATGCTGAGGTGCTGGGGTTAATTATAGAGAGAGCGTTTAAATTGTTGACTCTGGAAGAGGAGAATGAGCGTTTGGCAAGGAATGTGAAGGATGATATGCCCTTGGACGGGGTGATTGCTGGCAGTGCTACAATGCTGAAGGTGTGTCGCACTATTGAAAAAATTGCGCCGACCGATGTGACCACTTTATTGCTCGGCGAAAGTGGGACCGGTAAGGAAGTTCTGGCGAAGGCCATTCACGCCATGAGTCCGCGGTCAAAAAATAACTTTGTCGCGATTAATTGCGCCGCAATTCCGGAAAATTTATTAGAGAGTGAACTTTTCGGTTACGAAAAAGGAGCCTTTACTGGTGCAGTAAAACAGACCAAAGGTAAAATCGAATATGCGGACGGTGGCACTTTTTTCCTTGATGAAATTGGTGATCTACCGATGGCGTTACAGGCAAAATTATTACGCTTTTTACAGGAACGCACGATTGAGCGAATTGGGGGTAGGGCTGAGATTCCCGTTAACGTTAGAGTTTTGTGTGCAACCCATCAGGACTTGAGCCAGCTGATTATTGAGGGAAGATTTCGTGAAGACCTTTATTACCGGCTCAGCGAAATTACCGTTAATATTCCGCCCTTACGTGACCGACCAGGAGATGGTATCGTTGTCGCACGGTCACTACTGAATAAATACGCTGCGAAGCATAACAAATCCATACGCAGTTTCAGCACTGACGCCCTCGATGCTATTAATAATTATGCTTGGCCAGGGAATATTCGTGAGTTAGAAAACCGGATTAATCGAGCCGTAGTGATGGCCGATGGTAAACAAATTACCGCTGAAGATTTAGAACTCGAATCCGAAGACCAGCAGCCAATGCCCTTTAATCTCAAGGAAGTCCGAGAGTCGACAGAAAGCCATGTGATTCGTCGCGCCATGATGTATACCGAAGGGAATATCTCAAAAACCGCAGAATTACTTGGCGTTACCAGGCCGACACTTTATTCGCTCATGAGTAAATACGGAATTGCGGAAAGCAGCTAGTGATTGACAAATGGTAGACGAGCCAACCCCGGCGGCTTCCGGATAATAAATGAGGTTTTCTTCGAGCAGGGTTGTTATCGATTTTAACGAGACGTGCTCAGGGTGTAATGGTTTAAAACTGCTACTCATGGAAATAAAGGAAGGCGTTTCCTGAAACAACAGAATACCTCGGTGAATAAAAATCGATTCGACTTAATGTTGGAACGGTATGCCCTCTGGCTAATCCGAAATCGGATATGGGTGGTGGTGGGTTCGTTGCTGATGGCAGTTGGTATGGCCAGCGGAGCTCGATACCTTTATTTTGTAGACGATTATCGTGCCTATTTTAGTGCTGAAAACCCTCAGCTGCTGGCATTTGAAGAACTCGAAAACACCTATACCAAAAATGACAATATTCTTTTTATTGTCAGTCACCCCACTGGCAGCATATTTAATGCCGAGACATTAACAGCGCTTGAAAGCTTGACCAATGCTAGTTGGCAACTTCCCTATTCGACGCGAGTAGATTCTATTATTAACTTTCAGCATACCTATGCTGAAGGTGATGAATTGGTGGTTGAAGATTTGTTCGGCGATATTGACTCCCTCAGTGCCAATGACATAAAGGCGAAACAGAAGGTTGCACTAGCTGAGCCGCGTTTGCTAAATCGAATAATATCCCCGGATGCAAAGGTGACTGCGGTAATGGTTACCTTTCAAATGCCGACAGCTGATCCAGCTGCGCTCGCAAAATTGACGCTTAAGGTACGTCAGCTCGCAGCAGATATTCGACAGGCTTATCCTAGTCTGGAAATCAGGCTTACGGGTGAGCTGATGATTAACACAGCGTTTCAAGAGATTGGTAACAAAGACGCCACCCACCTAACGCCCTTAATGTATTTAACCATTATTTTGGTCGTGGCCTTATTGCTTAAATCGGTAGTTGCAGTAGTTGCCGTTGTCTTGCTTGTTACCTTATCGGTGTTAGTCGCATTGGGGGCGGCTGGTTGGGGTGGTTTATTTTTAACGGTCACATCCATTGCTGCGCCGACAATGATAATGACTCTGGCTATTGCCGATGCTATTCATATTCTGGTGTCAATGTTTGGCTTTATGCGAGAAGGCAAGACTCAAAATGAAGCACTAACCAGTAGCCTTGTCATCAACTTCACCCCCATTCTTATTACCAGCGTAACGACTGCGGTTGGGTTTTTAACACTAAATTTTGTTGATGTCCCCCCCTTTAAGGATTTCGGAAATATAAGTGCAATGGGTGTGATCGCCGCATTCATGCTATCAGTCATCTTTTTGCCCGCCTTTATCTCTTGCTTCCGAGTTCGGCCAAAGCCGTCGCTGAACATCATTTCCGTTTCCGCGCTCGGTTGGTTGGCGGACGTTGTTATCAAAAATAGGCAGGTGTTTTTATTAAGTATGCTGGTTATATTTGGCTTGCTACTGACCGCAATTCCGCGAAACGAAGTTAACAATGAGATAGTGAAATTTTTCGGTCCGGAAATACAGTTTCGACAAGATAGTGATTACAGTTTAAAGCACCTTACCGGGTTATATACGGTTGAATATTCTTTGCCAGCTTTAGTTGCTAACGGTGTGACAGAGCCTCAATATTTAGCCCATTTAGAAGCCTTTACGAAATGGCTTCGTAAGCGCCCAGAAGTGGTGCACGTCAGCGCCCTGAGCGATATTATGAAACGGTTAAATCAAAACCTGCATGGTGATGATGTCAACTGGTATCGATTACCGGACAGCAAAGAACTGGCATCGCAATACTTATTGCTCTACGAATTATCATTGCCCTTTGGTCGTGATTTGAATAATGAAATAAATATCTCGAAATCAGCGTCACGGATAGTGGTAACTCTTGGTGATGTTTCTACCAACGAGATAAAGGCTTTTCGGGATGCAAGCGAAAGTTGGCTGAAGAAGAATGCGCCTCAGCAGTTCACTTACGGCGTAGGCGCCAGCGTTATGTTTGCCGATATCTTCAAGCGTTCCACAGAGACAATGATAAATGGTGTGCTGGTGGGAATGCTGATCATATCGGCCATTCTCATCTTTGCGTTAAAAAGCCTGAAGTATGGGGTGCTTAGCTTGCTGCCTAATCTGCTGCCAGCTGGCTTGGCGTTTGGTATTTGGGCTTTATGGGTCGGACAGGTAAATATGGCAGTTTCTCTCGTCATGACGATGACGTTGGGAATTATTGTCGATGATACGGTTCACTTTATGAGCAAGTATTTGCGAGCCCGCAGGGACTATCAATACAACTGTGCAGAATCCGTGCGATACGCATTTACTTCAGTTGGTCTGGCTTTGGTCGTTACCAGCGTCGCTTTGGCCGCAGGCTTTGCTATCATGGCACAGTCGGATTTCGCATTAAACGCGGATAGCTCGCTATTAACCCTGATTACTATAGTATTAGCATTGATTGTTGATTTTTTATTTTTACCACCCTTGTTAATGTGGGTGGATAAAGATTCATTGAGAGACCCGTTATGATTTGGTTTTCGAGGGAATATGTTATAGCAGGCCTTGCGATATCCAATTTGTACGAATATGTTATTAACGTTATAGCTCAATTAAGGAGCAACTATTGCGATCTATTAACCTGAGTATTCTGTTGTTATTACTTTTTCTCGGCATGCCAATTGCCGCTGAACCAAGTGCTGAGAAAGGCTTGGCGATAGCGGTGGAAATGGATCGAAGAGACACTGGTTTCGCAGACAGCGCATCGACCATGGAGATGGTGTTAAAAAACCGTAAGGGCGATGTTTCGACCAGAAAATTGCGTAACCGAGTACTTGAGCGGGAAGAGGGTAATAAAAGTATCTTCGTATTTGATGATCCCCTGGATGTTAAGGGGGCAGCGTTGTTAACCTTCTCCTATAAAACAAAAAATGATGATCAATGGCTTTATTTGCCCGCCCTGAAACGGACTAAACGCATTTCCTCTAGTAATCAATCCGGTCCGTTTATGGGGAGCGAATTTGCCTATGAGGATATGGCATCACAGGAGGTTGAAAAGTACTCCTATAACTACTTGCAGGATGGAGAGTTGGATGGGATGTCGGTTTTTATGCTAGCGCGTTATCCTGTTGATCAAAAGTCAGGTTATACTCGCCAGCTTTTATGGGTAGACAAGGATGAATATCGGCCCTGGAAGATAGAATACTATGACCGAAAACGCACACTGTTAAAAACCCTGACTTTCGCTGACTATCAACAATACCTGGCTAAATACTGGCGACCTCATCAAATGGAGATGATTAATCATCAGACGGGGAAGAGCACCCTGTTGAAATGGGATGATTTCCAATTCAAAAATGGTTACACAGAAAAAGACTTTAGCCTTAATAGTTTGACCAATATACGGTAATATTTCCCAGCGATAAAAATCATATAAGGATGGGCAGCATGCTGCGCTATGCAATTGCTTTCTGGTTGCGATCAGGGTATAGAAAATTATATTTGGTGCTATTAACTCTGGCCTGGTGTGGGGCGGGAAACGCGCAGGTCAATTCAATTGAGCTTTCCGGAAATATTAGTGTAGACACCAGAGCCTTTTTTCAGAGCGCGGACTATCCCGGCCAAGAAGACCAAAACGGTTCAGTCTCGATTGAACCAGAGTTTTATTTCGACTGGGCAGATGGTGATCAACGCATTGTTTTCAGCCCTTTCTTGCGCTATGACACCTCGGATGATGAGCGTTCTCATGCTGATCTGAGAGAGTTTTATTGGCGTGGCTCCTTCCAGGACGTTGAATTAAAGGTCGGTGTAGCCAAAGTATTTTGGGGCGTTACGGAATCGCAGCATTTAGTTGATGTGATCAATCAGACTGATCTAATTGAAAATATCGATACGGAAGATAAGCTCGGGCAACCCATGGTCAATCTCAGTTTCATAAAAAGTTGGGGAACGCTGGAGCTCTACTTGCTGCCTTATTTTAGGGAGCGCACCTTCGCGGGAGAAGAGGGGCGGCTGCGGACATCTCTGATCGTCGACACTGATCATGCAAGCTATGAAGCTAGCGATGAAGAAAAGCACGTCGATTTTGCTGTGCGCTGGCGGCATTATATAGGTGATTGGGATATCGGATTGGCGCATTTTTCCGGCACCAGCCGTGCCCCAGATTTGGTGCCGTCGTTACGTGCCGGGCAATTGGTGCTAATACCCCACTACCAGCAAATAGACCAAACCAGCTTAGATTTGCAAGCAACCAAAGGTGACTGGCTGTGGAAACTGGAACTGATTTCCAGCCGTAATGATCAAGGGCGCTATACTGCCTTTGTCGGTGGTTTTGAGTACTCGCTGGTTGGTGTGTTAGGCACAGCCTCCGACCTGGGTCTATTGCTCGAATATCATTTTGATGACCGTGATGGCAAAGCAACGTCCCCCTTCCAAAACGATATTTTTACCGGCGTACGCTGGGTGCTCAATGATATACAAAGCACAGAAGTCCTGGTAGGCGCTATAGTCGATTCAGACACCCAGGCGACGTTTGGCAATCTTGAAGCGAGCAGAAGGCTGGGGCAGTCTTGGAAGATATCATTGGAAGCCAGAATATTCTCCAATCAGGATAAAAGGGATTTGTTTTTTGATCTGCGAAACGATGACTATATTGAGTTTCAACTTTCAAAATACTTCTAGTTTTACGATGAGCAGCGATTGGTTTGCGGGTTAATAGATCGATCAGTACTTATAATGTGATATTGATAAACATATCCAAGGAATAGAGTGATGAAAAATTATAAAGCTTTGCATAAGTATATGCTGCTGTTTGTTTTTTTAGGCATTGCTGGCTGTGGGGCTGACTACACAGATATTGAACATATTGAAAGGGCAAAGGATTTTCAAGATAAAGGCGATTTGGTGAGCGCGATAATTGAATTAAAAAACGCCGCTAATAAGAACCCTAATAATCCTGAAGCAAGGTTGCTTTTGGGTAGAATCTATCTGTTAAACGGAAGTGCGGATGTCGCCGAAAAAGAACTGGCGCGCGCCATTAAACTTGGTATTACCGATCCACAAGTGGCGCTCGATTTATTTGAAAGCATCTATATTCAGGGAGATTTCAATAAAATTATTAGTGACTTAGATCTGAATAAGTATGCTAGTGAAGGAAATTTGAGCCGTGCTCAAGCCCTGCTTGGTAACGCTTATTTGGAGCAAGGTAATCTAGAATTGTCGCGCTCATTATTAGAAAAATCTGTTGCTCTACAGGACAACCCAAGTGCCCGTGCTGGTTTAATAAAAATCAAAATACTCCATGGAGGAGGGGACGAAACTTTAGTTAACCTAAATAAAGCCCTGGCTTCATTTCCTAAAAGTTTCGATTTGAACTTAGTGGCTGGTGACTACTATCTGAATACGAAGGATTTCGATAGAGCTATAGATTATTACAGTAAAGCAATAGATATCAGAGAGAATGTGAATGTCATTTTAAGGAGAGCCGACTTATATGTCACAACCGGAAAGAACCAGCTTGCTCAAGTTGATGTAGACAGTGTTTTGCAACTAGAGAAAGGACATCCGCTGGCAAATTTTATTAAGGGAAAAATTAGCTACCAACAAAAACAATTTGATGAAGCAAAGAATCACTTCGAGCAGGTATTAAATATACTACCGAATCACCTGCAATCTATTGCCTTGTTAGGCGTTGTTAACTTTAATCTTGAGAACTTTGAGCAAGCAGTTAATGCTTTGGAAAAATACCAGCACCAAGCACCTGGAAATCCTGATATTGAGCGATTGCTGGCGGAGTCCTATATTCGTTTAGGTAACGGAGAGTTAGCAATAAGGTTGCTCGAAAATCTAGCCGTAAAAAATGCAGAGGATCCAGGCCTTTACCAGATGCTTGGGGATGCCTACCTACTAAACTCTGATCTAACGAAAGCCAAGCAGAATCTATCTTACGCGAATGAACTAAACCCAAGAGAAGCAGCTTCTGTTAATCAGTTAGCGATTCTGAATATTCTAACTGGCGAGAGTCAGGTGGCTGCAAAAAGTCTAGAGCAAGAATTGCAGGGAACCCAAGTAAATAAACAAGGAGAAATTTTATTAATTTGGGCATTGGTGCAAAGTGGGCAATACGATAAAGCGATGGAGTACGCTAGGTTAGGTTTAGAAAAGGAGCCTGATGATGCTCAGCGCTTATTCATTAGAGGGGTTATTCATCAGCATCAAGCCGATATTGAGCAAGCCAAATCAGATTTTAATGAGGCACTGACTAAGGATAAAGAATTTATCCTTAGTCGCATAGGACTGGCCGAAATTGCAATGCAGGAAAAACAGTACGCCGAAGCCGAAAACCAATTTAAACAAGTGTTATCTGTTAAGCCTAACCACTTGGGAAGCTTAATGGGGCTAGCTTTAATTGGCGATAAGCGAGGGGATTCAACTTCTACAGTGGCTTGGTTACAGAAGGCGCGTGAACTTGTGCCAAATGCATCTGAGCCAGTTGAAGCGTTGGTTAATATATATATTAATAATGGGGAGCCGGATCGAGCAATAAATATTGCTCAGCAGTATGAGAATAAAAATAAAAAGTCTCAAAAAGGGATCATTCTCAGTGCTAAAGCGCTATTAGCGGGTGGCAATTTATTAGGTGTTGAAGATAAGCTCAGGCATTATTTGGAGCTCTATCCGCAGGATATTGGGACTCGCTTGTATCTAGTTGAAGTGTTGAGTAAGCAGCCTGATATCACTGCAGCGATGCGCGAGATCGATAATCTCATAAGACAAAATGAGGATGCTCCACTGTTGGCTGCTGTCAAAGTGCGCCTACTTTTGCAGGCCAATCAAGTAAAGGATGCTAAAGAAATAATAAAAAGTTTGGCGGGCTCAGCTATTTCACAAGCCGTTTACCATGAGCTAAGTGGTGATGTAGCGTTACGAGAAAATGCCGTAGAAAAAGCTTTTAGTCTTTATAAGCAGGCGTATAGTGCGTCGGAAAACTATGGTCTGCTCAGAAAACTTTCAATTCTGGCCCTTAATCTCAATCAGACAAAGGATGTAGATGATCAGTTACAAAACTACATTTCAAAAAATCCCAGTTATCTCGATGCGCGTATATTACGAGCGTCATTCTTGGAAAAGCAAAGTAGAGTTACGGACGCTAAAAGTGAATACCATAAAGTGCTCGAAGTAGATAAAAATAACTTAGCTGCACTAAATAATTTAGCCAATCTCCATGTGTCTGTGGGTGAATTTAAAGACGCCCTAAATTTTGCCGAAAGAGCCTATAAATTACGAGGTACGAGTCCAGAAGTAATGGATACTTATGGTTGGGCATTAGTACAAAACGAGCAGTTGGAGGAAGGCCTGGCGTTTCTAAAAAAGGCCTTTGAAAAACTGCCAGACAATCAAGAGGTCGCATATCATATTGCGGTGGCCCTTAATCGACTAGGTAAACTGGCTGAGTTGAAAGATGTTGTAGCAAAAATCACGAATCCTGGTTATCAGGAATTGCTTAAAAGCGAAGGAATAAAATAGAAGCGTCGGGTTTTTTTACACTTTTTTTGGAGCAATGAAATAATTTATATTTTAAATGTTGTAAGTAGCTGAAAATCAACGAATATATATTTTTGGCACAGGCCGTGCATTATGTTTATCGACAGTTATTTATTTGATACATTAACCAAAGTTTAAAACTTGATTTTTAGAACAGTGAAAAGGATGAAGACAATGAAAAAATTAGTATTAGCAAGTGCAATAGCTGCCGGATTAGGCCTTGCAAATAGCGCATCAGCTTTTAACCTCGGTGGTATTGAAACTCCTGGCGGTGTCCATTTTGAGGTAGCGTCAATTTATGAAAATACAGTCGCTAATATTGGGGATGTGTTAACTGGCTATGGTGAAGTTACACAGATTAACGGCAACGGAAATTTTTGTGCTGCTGGCCCATTCCTATGTGAGCTGACCTACACCTTCGGTGGCTTTACTGTTGCTCAGATTTTACCAACAGAAGTAGTATTTACCGGTGGTTGGGTGAATTTCTATGTGGGTACTGGTGCAACTAATGATTTCAACCCGTTCACCAGCGCGTCTCAGGCTGAAGATATTGCCGAAGCTAGCAATGGAACACTCTGGTTAACGCTTGCAGGGCATACTAATACGGTAATGACTAACAATTTTGGTTTGCAAAATGCAGCCTTGGTTGGAACGGGTAATCAAATTGGTAGCGGCGGTAATGACGTTGGTACAGGCACAGGATTGTTTGATGTCGATTTCACCGGTTTGGCAAATGGGAATACTGCTGGGGCTGGAGCGATAGCTAACGGTAACTTCGATACTGATGGTTTGAATGATAATATTGGTGGAACTGCCGACTTCACATTTACTTCGTCTTTTGGTACTGCAGTACCCCCTCCTCATGGACAAACTGCTTTAGGCGGAAGTGCTGACGTAAGAGGTAAAGTAATTCCTGAACCAGCAACGCTTGGTCTGCTAGGATTAGGTCTGTTAGGTTTAGGTGCAGCACGTCGACGTAAGGTTTAAACAACCTATCGGTTGAAAGTTCTTCATCCATTAAGAAAAGAGCTTGCCAATTGGCAGGCTCTTTTTTTTAGTTCTTATAGCGCAGTAAACTACGGATTTCCTATTTTCGATTGTTACCACTTCGCGCTCTCAAGTTTTCTCTCTAACAAGTTTTCTCTCTAAAAAGTAAAAGAGTATGTTCGCTTCTGGAGCATATGAAAGATTTAAACCTGAGTTTTGGATTGTTTAATTGCCGATGAGTTTTTTAAGACTGAGTCGAACTGAGCGGCTTTTTTGAAGTTGCGAATTTGGATACCCAACACGTCCTAAAAAAAGTGCATTAGAGGCTTCCTGTTGTAGATGCTTGTGTAGCGACTTATTCAATTGCTGGGCTTTATATAAAGTTTTATTGTCTGAGTTAAAAATTTTCGGTGAGAAAGACCTGTTGGCAAAGCATAGCGGCGCTAATCCAGGTTGCATTGCTAAACCCAGTTTCGTCGCCGTTAACCAAAAGCGCTGTAACGACGCGCCCATGGCTAGCAGGTTAGTAATGGACTTATCAGTATTTGGCGCAAGAGTGACGGCAAAGTGCGCAGCACAGTTTAAGCCGGGTAAAACGTCCATCTGCAATCTTGCGGTTAAAGTTGCGCCAAGATAGCTGTTCATAAAATTAATGCGTTCCCATTTCTTCATCGCCCATTTCATGAGCATTAGCGTCGCGCGATCTAAACCAAGTGCACTGGCGGGCACTCCAGAAGGACTTTGTTTCGAAGCCCAATCTATAATGTTCGTGTGGACGACGTAACAGGGTTTTAAGCGCAGCCTTATATCGGTTGCTAGTGCGTTTAGCTTTACCATGCTCCAGCGTTCATTTAGTGTTTCATGCCAGCGGATACTAAGTTGAGGATGCAGCGTGTCGGTAAGCAGTGCGATGGCTTTTTTGCTCAACTTTTGTCGTTTATAAGAGCAACGGTTTACAGAACGTGTTTTGATGAAGGCAAACAGGTTATCAGATTGGATGGTTGGATCACTTTCTAATACACATTGAATAACCAGCTGCGTGCTATTGGGTCTATCTGCATCATAGTTAAGTTTTAGTCCAAATCGACTGGCTGCAATGCCAATGGTTTCCAGTAACATTCCTGTGCTGATGAGCGTGGGTTCCCCGTCGTTATATTCATAGGGGTTGTCATTATCGATTTCAACGCTGACCTGGAAACTGTGCTCGTTAATTATCTTGAAACGCCAAGGTTGACTGTTATCCCCACTGGGAGTCCATCGGGCTGAATCGAGTATTTTTTCAATGGTTGATTCAGGCTGAAACGCTGTAGCGGATGAATATTTGAGTGTTTCACCAAATTTTTTACGGCCTATGATTAAAGATAGTTGTTGTATGGGATGGTTGTTTCCCCAAGGACGATACGTTCTTTTCAGTTGATTGCTATAAGCATCTACCTGCATACCCCAAGGTGCGGCGATGGGCTTGCCACGGTGCAAAAGAATCTTTAATGCTTCCGTTCCAGCAACACCCGCGCATAGCTCTATGGCTAGCGGAGTTGATGGGCCTTTTTTATTGGGA
>Ga0070727_10002190_pt1 | contig 19234 bp, 17 predicted proteins | sample tdAd472_FD_66722 | JGI IMG/M metagenome (GOLD analysis project Ga0070727, IMG submission 66722) | Marine sediment microbial communities from the Atlantic coast under amendment with organic carbon and nitrate - tdAd47.2 | ecosystem: Environmental > Aquatic > Marine > Coastal > Sediment | place...
GTGAAAAGCTGATGGATATTCACAGTCAGCACGAACACCATTCCCTGTTGCGCCGCGCCACCCATCTGCAGCTGCTGGACGAGTTCGGCGTCAAGGCGGCGCTGCTGGCGGCCATGCACAACCACTGGCGCGACTGGCAACACAACCAGCACCTGATGAAACGCCTGGAGGAACAGGAGGAAGAGCTGGACGCCCAGCGTCAGCTGATTCGTTACCAGGTGGAGGAACTGGAGGAACTGGCCGCCGAAGAGGATGAATTCCAGCAGCTGGAGGACGAATTCCAGCGCCTGGCCAACGCCGAAAGCAGCATGGCCACACTGCAACAGGTGCTGACCCTGTGCCAGGATGACGAGACCTACAATATCGGCCAGGCCATCAGCCAGGCCCGGAACCTGCTGCAGTCAATGCCGCCGGCGGGACTGAAACTGGACAATATCCTGGATCTGCTGGGCACTGCCGCAATCCAGGTGGAGGAAGCCGCCAACGACCTGCAGGCGCAGCTGGACCGTATCGAGGTCAATCCGGAACGGCAACAGTGGGTGGACAGCCGGCTGGCCGCGCTGCACCGGGTAGCCCGCAAGCACAAGGTCAAGCCGGAACAGCTCCATGGGCTGCATCGGGACCTGGCAGCACAGCTGGCACAGCTGGACAGTTCCGATCAGCAGCTGGACCAGCTGCGCAAGCGGGATGGCGAATTGCGCGACCTGTTCGGCGACGTGGCCGGCCAGGTAAGCCGGCAGCGCAAACTGGCCGCCAGAAAACTGGCCGCCAGCATCAACTCCCAGCTTGCCCTGCTGGGCATGAACGATGCCCGCCTGGACGTGAAGCTCAGCAGCGTCAAGTCCACCGCGCCGGCCCTCCACGGCCTGGAGACCGCCGAGTTCCTGGTCAGCACCAATCCCGGACAGCCGGCCCGACCGCTGGCAAAGATCGCGTCCGGCGGCGAGCTGTCCCGCATCAGCCTGGCCATCCAGGTGATCACCGCCCAGACTTCCCGCACACCCACCCTGGTGTTCGACGAAGTGGACGTGGGCATCGGCGGCGGCGTGGCCCGCACCGTGGGTGGACTGCTGCGGCAGCTGGCGAACCACACCCAGATCCTGTGCGTCACCCACCAGGCCCAGGTGGCCTCCCAGGGACAGCACCACCTGGTGGTGCAGAAACAGAGTAAGAACCGGCAGACCCGGACCACCATTACGGCACTGGACGACCGCGACAAGGTGAAGGAGATCGCCCGCATGCTGGGCGGTGAAAATTACACCGACGAGTCCCTGGCCCACGCGGAACAGATGGTAGCCAGCGATTAGTGGTCACCGACTGCCCGGCCGCCGATTCCGGTATAGGCTGAGCACGGCTGGACCCATCGCCGGGAGCCACGCAGCCGATGAAAATCATTCTCAGCAGAAAGGGATTCGATTCCAGCGCCGGTGGCGTACCCAGCCCGCTGCTCCCCGACGGTACCCTGTGGTCGCTGCCCATACCCGACCGGCTTTCCACCATCCGCTATCGGGATATCGTCGCCGGTGTCGGCGATGACGGCGATATCGGTAAACTGGTCAGCGACCTCACCGGCCGGCGGATCAGGCCCGGCAGCGGCGCCCATCTCGATCCCGACCTTGAGCGCAAGGCCCTGCCCCGGGCGCCGGGCTGGCGCCCCCTGTTCGGCCAGTCGGGATCGGCCCAGGGTCACCTGCGCAACCAGGCGGTCACCCGGGGCGACATTTTCCTGTTTTTCGGTCTGTTCCAGCAGGTGGAGCAGGTGGCCGGCCGCTACCGGTTTATCCGCCGTGCGCCCCGGCAGCACCGGCTGTTCGGCTGGCTGCAGGTAGACGCCTGCCGGCAGGTGGCCGCCTGGGATGCAGACCGGCACCCCTGGGCCTGCTACCACCCGCATTTCAAGCATCCCCCCACCCCCGGCAACGTCCTCTACCTGGCGGCCCACCGGCTGCAGCTGCCCCACCGGACCCTGCCGGCAATCCCCGGCGCCGGCCTGTTCCACCGCGCTCATCCCCACAGGCAGCTGACCTCATCCCGGGCTCCCGGCCCAAGCCACTGGCAACTGCCCGCCTGGTTTTATCCCGCCCGTAACCGGCCTCCCCTGTCCTACCACGCCAACCCCGCCCGCTGGCAGCAAGCCGGCGACCACGCTCTCCTGCAGGCCGCCTCCCGGGGCCAGGAATTCGTGCTGGACTGCCACCACTACCCCGAAGCCACGGACTGGCTCCACTCCCTGTTCGAGGACGTGTCAGCGGACAAGTAGCGAGGATATTTTTCCGAGAGCAAGGCGGCACCGCGCACAGGGCGTGAGCCTATCAAATGATAGGTGAGCGACCGAGCACGGAGCCAACGCCGCTATCGGGGAAAGTGACCCCTGATCGTCATGAAAAAACCACAACTCTCCAATGCCGGGGAAAGCGGACAAGTAGCGAGGATATTTTCCCGAGAGCAAGGCGGCACCGCGCACAGGGCGTGAGCCTATCAATTGATAGGTGAACGACCGAGCACGGAGCCAACGCCGCTATCGGGAAAATAGACCGCTAATCGTCCGCTTTCTGGCAGGCTGGGCAGATACCGTATATATACAGGGAATGATCAGTAATCCGAAACCCAAGCTTTTCCGCAATCTTGTCCTGCTGCTTCTCGATCACCTCGTCGTAAAACTCCTCCACCTTGCCACACTTGGTGCACACGACATGATCGTGATGATCGTCGGAATTCAGTTCGAATACCGAATGGCCGCCTTCGAAGTGGTGGCGCATCACCAGGCCGGCTGCCTCGAACTGGGTCAGTACCCGGTACACCGTGGCCAGGCCGACATCCTCGTCGGCCTCGATAAGCGCCTTGTAGACATCCTCGGCGCTGAAATGCTTGTCATCGGATCCTTCAAGTATCTGCAGAATCTTTACACGCGGCAGCGTGACTTTCAGACCTGCATTCCGCAGGTCCTGGTTTTCCGTTGCCATAATTCACTCTCTTCGAGGGGCTCCATCGCCGGGCGATACGTCAGGAGCGCCGTCTCGTTGCAGGCATTTCGCTTGGCGAAATAGTGGGTTATTATGCCGCTTTCCCCGACTGGAAGAAAGAGAGCCACGGCCGGCAACGCATTCAGCGGAACTTAACGGGATAAAACCTGACTAACAGGTCAACCAGGACAAACCAATTGAACCAGCGGAAAGAAACCCCTCAGCAATGAACCTGTCCACGACACGACGCTATCTGTTACTCATCACCGCGGTGGTCGGCCTCAGCGGCTGCGGTCCTTTTCAGTTTCCCGGCGTTTACAAGCTTTCCATCCCCCAGGGCAATATCATCACCCAGGACATGGTCGACCAGCTGCGACCCGGCATGACCAAGCGGCAGGTGATCTTCGTCATGGGCACGCCACTGGTGCGGGACCCCTTCCACCAGGATCGCTGGGACTACGTCTATAACTTCCAGCCCGGCGGCGGCCAGCGGGTTGGCGAGCGGGTCACGGTGTATTTCGAAAACGATGAACTGATCCGCATCGCCGGTGACTACCAGCCCGACCCGGATGCCCTGAACTGAGCCGAACCGGTTCAGATCAGCAGGCCGGGAATTTCCAGTTAACCCATAAACAGTGATGACTCAGTCTGAAGGCTGGATCTGTGGTTGGGGGTTATGCCGGGTCAGGATGCCAGGCTGTCGGCAAAGGCCTCCAGTGAATCCAGGCCCACCACGTCATGGGCCACCAGGAACAGGTCCTGGCGGGGAATCCGGGGCAGCGCCCTGGTCAGTGTCTCCAGGTGCTTCTCTTCCTGAACCTTGCGTTCGTCCATGAACTCGCTGACTCCCGGTGGCATGCGCTTGTTGACCACCAGGCCGCCGATGGTCACGCCGGACCGCTCCAGCTGGGCAGCCAGTTCCACGGTCTCCAGCACCGGCAACCGCTCTGCCGCCAGGACGATAACGAAGGCGGTTTTTTCGCTATCGGCAAGGGCGTCCCGCAGCATCACGAAGCGGTTGCGGCGCCGCAGCAGGATCTGGCGGATTCGACTTTCCCGCTGCGCGTCCTGGTCTTCCTCGAAGTACTTGCCGCCCAGGTCACGGTCGGATTCCCGCCCCAGGTCCGCCACCACCGAGGCGAACTTGTCCGCCTTCTCCCGCCGCTTGATCAGGCCTTCGGTCCAGGCGGACATCATTTCCGGCAGGGCCATCAGCCGGGCAGTATGCCCGGATGGGGCGGTATCGAAAACGATGAGATCGTAGTCCGCCATGCCCTGCTCCACCACTTCGGCGATTTTCTCCAGGATCGCCGCTTCCTGCATGCCGGGTGCATCCCGGGACAATTCCATGTGCTTGTCCACCTCGCCACGCAGCTGAATCGGCATCAGCCGGTGCAGGGCCGACGACACTTCCTCCAGGTGTTTATTTACCGTTTGTTCCGGATCCAGCTCCAGACCGTCCAGGCCGGGGCAGAGCTTAACCGGACGGGGACCGATCCGGCGATCGAACAGGTGACCGAGATTGTGGGCCGGATCGGTGGACACCAGCAGTACCTTTTTACCCTCGTTGGCCATGGCCAGCGCCGTGGCGGCGGAAACCGTGGTCTTGCCAACGCCGCCCTTGCCACCGAAAAACAGTATTCTGTGCCCGCGGGCTGACTCTAGCAGCAATGGACGTGATCCAGCGGCGAGCGTTCCATGCCCATGCGTTTATGCCACTCGTGAAAGCGCTCATAGACCACCGGTAACAGCTCCAGGGTATAGAACGCCGCCGGGTTCGGCACGCCCATGCTCTCGGCGAACACCAGCAGCATGAACAGATCCTCCTCGTCCCGCTGGGCACGGGCGAAGGTGCGCCGGTAAGGCGCCACGTAAAACTCGTAGAGATTATCGTTTATGCGCTGGAACACGCCCTTCTGCTTCTTCGCTCCGGTACCGGAGACGACGGCCTCACCGTCCTGCCTGCTGGGTTTTTTCACAGTTGTGGTTCCTGTTATCAGCCTGTTCGCCATTCCCGACCGGCGGTTTCCTGGGGAACCTCTGATTGAGAATGGAAATACTCTGGGTTTCAGGTGAGTTCACTGACGAGACGCCTTGCAGTGGCGCCCGACAGACTCTCGCAGAGCACTTCCCTACCTAGTCAGAGGCTCCCTAGTCTAGTGGCAGTCCGGGCCTGAATCAAACGCCGGGGATTCAACCGGCATCAGAACGGGCAGAGGTATGGGCAGGCGCACCAGCTGTTTAACAGCCTGCTACGCCGGCGGTATACCGACCTCGGCGATACCGATGGTCTCCTGCTCCTCCCGGGCGGCGGCGATCCAGGCCTGCACCAGCGGCTGTTGCGCCACGGTACGCAGGTAATCCCCGGCCGGTGCGGACAACTGAATGCCGTAGGTGACAAACCGCAGTGCCATGGGCACATACAGGCAGTCGGCAATGGAAAAGTCGCCGAACAGCCAGGGACCGCGATCCCGGTGACGCATTCTCAGGTCACGCCACAGGCTGTCGACCCGTGCGGTTTCTCCCCGCAACGCGGCGTTCATCGCCACCTGCCGGCCACTGGCCCGGACATTCATGGGCAGTTGCTGGCGGATGGCGGCAAACCCGGCATGCATCTCGGCACTGACGCTGCGGGCTTCCGCCCGGGCCTCCCGGTCTGCCGGCCAGCCGGCCCCGTCCAGGTAACGCTCCGAGACGTACTCGCAGATGGCCAGCGAATCCCAGACAACGAGGCTGTCATCCACCAGCACCGGCACCTGCCCGGTGGGGGAATAAGCCAGCAGTTTGTCCCGGTAGCCGGGAGCAAACAGCGGAATGCGGACTACGTCGAATTCCAGCCGGTGCCAGGCCAGCAGCAGCCAGGCACGCAACGACCAGGACGAGTAGTTCCTGTTGCCGATGATCAGCTTCACGATTTTCTCCTGGCCCGGGCCAGCCGTGCCTGTTTCGGGTCGATCTGCAGCGGCCGGTAGATTTCCACCCGGTCCCGGGGCTGCAGCCGGTACTCGCCGGGTAATGGCCAGCCCTTGCCGTTGAGCGGGTTGGAAAAAATCCCCAGGGTGTCCTTTGCCAGGTCAATTCCGGGAAACTCAGCAGTGATTCCCGACAGCTCCGCCGCCTCCAGGGCCGTGGTGCCCCGGGGAACGTCCACGGCGATGATCAGCTGCCGCTCCGGCGTGGCGTAGGCCACTTCCACCGGGATAACGTCGGCGCCGTCGTCATCCTGCACCACCTCGTCGCCGCGTTCGCCCGCTTCAGGGGATTGTCCCGCATCGCCGGTGTGTGCTGTCGTCACCTGCCTGCCTGCCATGCTGTGTTACCCGCGCTGCTTTCCATACCGTTCCATACCGTTTCCATACCCTTGCCATGACCTTTCCATGCCCTTGCCATGCCCTTTCCACAGCCTTTCCATGCCCTTGCCATGCCCTGTTCTCGCGTTGCTGCCCCACAGATACGGACGCTTTACGCCTGGCTGCCATAGACCTTCCGGGCACGCTGCACCACGGCGTCCACCAGCGAGTTGGCGGAACTGCTGAACAGTTTCTCCATGGCGAAGTCCATCAGGCGACCGGAAAACTCGAACTCCATCTCCAGCCGCACCTTGCAGGCCGAATCGGTGAGGGGATCAAAGTACCAGGTGGCACTGAATGACTTGAACGCCCCTTCCACCAGTTCCATGGTCATCCGCCGGCCGGGAATCAGTCTGTTCCGGGTAACCAGGGTCTGCCGGATACCGGCCCGGGACAGGGTAAGCTCACCGATGAGTTCGTCCTCGCTGGCGGAGATCACCCGGGCCTCAGTGCAGCCGCTCATAAAACTGGGGTAGCTCTCGATGTCGTTGACCAGCTCGAACATCTGCTCGGCCGAGTAGTTAACCAGGGCACTTCTGTCGATACGGGTCATGGCAGCGATGAATCGGGTTGTCAGAAACCGAACAGCGAGACGGCGAAATACTTGGTGGCCACGGTGTTGATGAACACCAGGAACAGCACCAGGGGAATCACCGTGCCCAGAGAAAAATTCAGGTACTTCTCCAGCCGCGATCCCTTGAACGGCGCATCGCCGATGGTCAGCTCGTCGGACAGGCCGTTCATTTTCCACCGATAGGCACAGAACAGGCACACCAGCAACCCGACGAAGGGCAGGATGGTCTCGTAGAAAACGTCGGAGATCACGTCGAAAAAGGACTTGTCCACGCCACCGTAGCTGGTGAAGCTGGTGAGCACGTCCACCATGCCCAGGGACAGGGTGGCCGGTACGGCAAACAGGGTCAGCAGCAGGGCCTGGGTATACACGGCCCGCTTCCGGGTCAGTTCCCACTCGTCCATCATGTAGGCAATGGGAATCTCGATGATGGAAACCAGCGAGGTCAGCGCCGCGAAAAACACCAGGGTGAAAAACACCGCGGCCACCACGCTGGCGCCGACGTAGCCCACCGCCTCCTGCATGGACAGGAAAATCTGCGGCAGGAAACTGAAGATCAGCCCGACACTGCTGGTGGACAGGTCATCGGTGTTGGTGTTGGGATCGAAGGCGAAGATGGCCGGCAGGATCAGCAGGCCGGCAAAGAAGGCGATGGACGTATCGGTGATGGCCACCAGCCGGGTGGACTGGGGAATATTGTCCTCGCGACTGAAATAGGAACCGTAGGTGATGAGAATGCCCATGCCCAGGGACAGGGAGAAAAATGCCTGGCTGAGGGCACCGTTGATCACCGCCCCGTTGAGCTTGGAGAAATCCGGGACCAGGTAATAGGTCAGGCCCAGGCTGGCGTTCTCCAGGGTGAGGACGAACACCACCAGCAGCACCAGCATTACCGCCAGCGTCGGCATCAGGATGCGGGCCAGGCGCTCGATACCGTTGCGCACGCCGCCCAGCAGGATATAGAAAATCACCGCCAGCAGCAGGGGCAGGTAAATGAACAGCGCTGTGGAATTGGTGACTTCACCGAAGGCCGCGGGACTGCTGAGATAATTCAGGTTGCCGGTGAGGGTGTAGACCAGGTACATGACGATCCACACGGTGATCACGGTATAAAATACCGCGATCATGAACGGGGTCAGGATGGCCAGCTTGCCGGCCCAGCGCCAGATGCCGCCGCCACCGGGGATGGCGGTGAACGCCCCCACCGGGTTGCGCTGGGAATGACGCCCCATGGCGATCTCCGAGAGCATGACGGGATAGCAGATAAGGGCCACGAAGGCGAGGTAGACGAACAGGAAGGCGGCGCCTCCGTTCTTCGACGCCATTACCGGGAACGCCACCAGGTTCCCCAGGCCCACGGCAGAGCCCGCGGCCGCCAGCACAAATCCCAGTCTAGAACTGAACCGTCCACGATCTTCCACCATGTCATGCCTCTTCTGGATGCCCTTCCCCTGCACCATCGGCAGGACCAGCGGCGATTCTACCCCAGCGTCGCGGTCAGATCATCCCGGATCAGGCCCGCTGCCGGGTTCTCTGCCCCGTAGTGCGAAACCGGGCCCGCAATCGCACGCCGTTGGTGAATTTTCCTGCGGCGCCGGCGTTTTCCGCTATAATCCGCGCCCATGGCCAAGAAACCGAAAAAACCCGACAACACCATCGTCGTCAACAAGAAGGCGCGCCACGACTACTTTATCGAGGACACCTTCGAGGCCGGCGTCGCCCTGCAGGGCTGGGAAGTCAAAGCCCTGCGCCTGAAAAAAGTGCAGCTGGTGGACAGCTACGTGCTGATGAAAGACGGCGAGGCCTGGCTGCTGGGCTGCCGCATCAACCCCCTGGATACCGCCAGCACCCATTCCGTCTGCGAACCGGACCGCACCCGTAAGCTGCTGCTGCACAAGAAGGAACTGTCGCGCCTGTTCGCCGCCACCGAGCAGAAAGGCCACACCTGCGTGTGCACCAAGCTGTACTGGAAAAACCACCTGGTCAAGGCCCAGATCGCCCTGGCCAAGGGCAAGCAGAGTCACGACAAGCGCGCCACGGTGAAGGAACGGGAGTGGAACATCGACAGACAGCGTATCGTGCGCCAGCACAACCGCTGACCTGCCCGCTCTTTCCACATTTCGACGTTGCGACGTTGCGACATATTTGATTTTAAGGCCCGGTTACCCGGTTATTGCACCAGTTCGTGGTTGTTTCAAGCACACCGCGGCTGCAGGTCGCCAGTGCCAATGCATGCAACCGGATTGTAGTCAGGCCATGCAGGCTACGCGGAACAGTCGGGTACGAATTGTTCCCTGCCAGCACACCTATACGTCCTTGCCGGGTGGACAATTATGGCCCTGTCCGTCAATCAAGACGCAAGATAAAGCCGGTAGCCCGGTCGACTGTATCAGGGAACCGGATAGCTTCTTCCCGCGTTAGATTAGTCAGCTATCAAGTGCCACGTATCTGGTATTTGGTGTTTCGTATTTGTTATCAGGTAAAAGTCAAAAAGGTAAAAGGTAAAACGCAAAAAGTTAGAAGAGACCAGGATTTCCTGGAGATTTGAAATTCAGCCGCCACCAGGGGGATTGCCATGGAAAACCTCACCAGGATAGTAACCAGCCTGACCGTCGCGCTGTTGCTGCTGGGCAGCCAGTGGGCCACGGCCCAGTCCACCGACAGCGAGGCGGGCACCACGGCCGTGGCCACCTTTGCCGGCGGCTGCTTCTGGTGCATGGAACCGCCCTACGACAAGCTTGAAGGGGTCATGTCGACTACTTCTGGCTATATCGGCGGCAGCACCATGAATCCTACTTACGAGGACGTGTCCGCCGGCGGCACCGGCCACTACGAGGCGGTGCAGGTGGCCTACGACCCGACGCAGGTGAGCTACCAGAAACTGCTGGACGTGTTCTGGCGCAACATCGATCCCCTTGACGGCGGTGGCCAGTTCTGCGACCGCGGCAGCCAGTACCTCAGCGCCATCTTCTACCACGACGCCCACCAGCAGGAACAGGCGGAAGCCTCCCGGCAGGCCCTGGCAGGCAGCGGCAGGCTGAAAGGCAAAATCCAGACCGCCATCCTGCCGGCCTCGGAGTTTCATGCCGCCGAGGACTACCACCAGGATTACTACGAGAAAAACCCCCTGCGCTACCGGTTCTACCGCTTCGGCTGTCGCCGGGACGCGCGGCTTGAGGAGCTCTGGGGCCAGTAATCACTTTTCACCCGCGGCGCTGCGTGGCGGGTGGAGTCAAGAAATGCGGCGCGGACTCAGGGGGCGTTGGACAGCGCCTGCCCGGTTTCCAGTTCGAACAGCTGCCGCAGTATCTGTCGCCACTGGCCGTACTGTTCTTCCAGTGAACCGCTGAGGCCGTGAACCCGGCGGTTCAGGTCCAGGATCGCCGGGGCAATCTCGTTGTTGAAGCCCTGGGCCAGCCCGGCAAATTCCTGCTCGTAGATCCGCGCCCACTTGTAGCGGTTATAGCTCTGGGTCAGTGCCTGGATGCCGGAGCCGCCGCCCAGCTCCCGGGACCCCGGCGCCCGTTCCCGGGTTTCCAGGATCTGTTCCCGGGAATAGCTGCGCCACAGGTCGTACAGCGGCCGCATCTCGTCGTACAGCGACTGGTAGTAGTCATCCACGGTATCGATGAACAGGTGATGACGCAGGCGCATGTCCCCCACCCGCCGCAGCATCGGGTCATCGTCCGCCATCAGGCTCACCACCCGCCGCAGCCCGTCCTCCCCCACGACCAGGGTACGGTCGAAGGTGTCCGGCGACAGATCGCTGGCATAGACCATGCGGGAGACCCTGTCGATATTGACCAGTTGTTCATTATCCAGCTGCTCTCGCACCGCCAGCAGGTCATTGGCGATCCGGGTGTACAGGTCGGCGAAGGGATCGGCCATGGCCTCGGCATAGCTGTCCAAGGTGACGCCTTCGCCATAGAAAGAGTCGTTGCCCACGAAGTCACGGTTCTCGGTCTGGTCGCTGTACACCGCGTCCAGCCACACCCGCGAGGTGCTGTCCCGGGCCTGCACCCGCAATACCAGGCTGAGCCCGTCGGAGTGAATTACCGTGCCGGACACCTGCAGGTCCACCGACGGATCCGCCGCCGGCAGCACCCGCACCGCGCCCCACTGGTTGGAGGCGGCCAGGATGTTGCGCAGCACGTAGGGCAGGTAATGGGTTTCCTTCAGGCGGATCTCTTCCGTCAGCCAGGGCGCCACCTGGGCGGTATCCGGGTCCACCGGCCCGGCGTCGAACACCTGCACGCCGATATCCAGCAGCCGTGATGCCGGCGGGTCCTGCTCGGCCCGCAGCAGGTCCACCTCCCCTACCAGGTTCGGTACCGCCACTTCGGCCCGCTGTGGCGGCGCGGATCCGCAGGCGGCAAGAGCAAGGGACAGCAGCAGGACCAGCGCCGGCCGCGTCCACCTGCCCTGCCTGGCTGTCGCGGTGTCAGTCATACTGGACCGAATCTCCCAGGCTGCAGGTGTTACCGCGACTGATGGTCTGGATACAGGTGTAGTTTTCGCTGGGCGCATCGTAGCGATAGAAAAACTGGATCTGGGTAAAGGTCGCCGAGGCCGACGACGTGGTCGTGGCCATGTTCAGCCACTGGCCGTTGTCCGCCAGGCTGAAGCGATGCAGAATCTGCACACCCTCCGGCAGGTTGATGCTGAACAGCAGCTGGCCGCCTTCCCAGCCACACACCTCCTCGCCGGTGATGTCCTCCCAGGAATAGGTGATGTTCTCCAGGGTGCTGCACACCAGGTCGGCATCGCCGGTGCGCTCGATGCGGATCTCCACCGCCGACTGCTGAATGCGCAGGGTGGTCTGGCGATTGATGAACCCGGTAAGCTGGGCCAGCTCGACGATATTGGCGCCGCTGCGGCTGCGGCGGTTACCCATCGGTGCCGCCTGCACGCGACGGGTTTCCAGCTGATAACCCCGTTCGGCATCCCGCCGCAGCTGATCCAGTCGGCGGGTCAGCTCGTCCTCCCAGCGATCGCTGCGGGCAAAATCCTTCTCCCAGGCGCCGCCGAACTGCGGCCGGGGTGGCGCTGGCGGTGCCACCGGCGGCGGCACCTCCTGCTCCACTACTCCGGATTCGACGTCCACAACCGCCGCCGCACCGGCTTCCCCGGAACCGGACTCTGTCCCCGATTCCGCGGCGGACAGGCCCCCGGCAAGCGCCCAAAGCAGCGCCGCCGCCAGCACGCCCGGCAGGCGCCAGTCAGGCATATTGGAGGAATGGCCAACAGTCATGGCGCCCATTACAGCGGATTGACCAGCGAAAAACCAGTGGCTTTACCGGGCCGTGGCGTACACCTGCCCCGGAGAAGGGCCGGGAACCCGGCGGCGGGGTTGAAAATCGCCGGCGAGGCCGGATATACATACTACGCCGCGGGAAAGTGATAGACTGCGGCAGCAGCCAGGGCGTGAAGCGACGCCAGGGCTGGAAGGAAAGAGCAGGAAGGACGGTCTTGTTGGTTGTGGTAGCCAACCTCAGTCAGTAACGAGCGAATGCCATACGACAAAGACAATATTCTTTTTTTTACCATTGGGGGCGATTCGGATTCGACGCCGGTATCAAAACCTGAGGTGCATGCCGAGAGGGTAGTAAGTCTCGTAAATCAATTACTACAACTTTATAGTTGCCAACGACGACAACTACGCTCTAGCAGCCTAAGAGGCCGCTAGCGATTGCCACCGGGATGCCTGTAAACCAGTGATCGCAATCGTCATATAGAACAGGATCGCGGGGAGGTTCGTCCAGGACCAAACCGTTAAACTTAACTGGACTCGCCCAAGTCACCCTGCCCGTCGGGCGGACACGGGTTAACTCAATAGACGACGCTAAGCATGTAGAGCCAAAGGCAGCGAACTGACGGACGGGAGTTCAACTCTCCCCGCCTCCACCAACACCTCATCCAGCGACGTCCAATGACGTCCACCATCTCTTTGTTTTATTTACATTTTTTCCATTTTCTGGTTTAATGGTGTCCATCGCCATTTTGCTACATTTTTCGGTTTTTGCAACATGGGATGCAACAAATTAGTTCAACTCTCACCCAAAAAAATGCCCAAATCGATCAAAAGATTGACCAATACACAGGTCGAAAATGCCAAGCCGAAGGACAAGGAATACAACCTTGCGCACGGCAACGGACTCTACCTTCGCGTTATGCCTAGCGGCTCAAAAACCTGGTTATTTCAATACTCAAACCCGTACACTAAAAGACGGACAAACATCAGCCTCGGTAAATATCCTGAAGTATCCTTATCGCAAGCAAGTCGAACTCGCACTGAATTTAGGGAACTGTTGGCTGCTGGAATTGACCCCAAACAACATCGAGAAAGAGCTGCCCAGGAAAAACTCGAAGCAATTTTGAATACACTGAGGCATGTCGCGCTCGATTGGCTGGATACAAGAAAGTCAAAGGTAACTCAAGATTATGCTACGGATTTAGAGCGCGCATTAGAGCTACACATCTTCCCCTTTCTAGGTGATCGCCCTATTGGCGAAATCCGCGTAAGAGAATTCCGCGAAACGCTTCAACCTCTTGTCAAGCAGGGCAAGCTCGAAACGATAAAGCGCCTACTCCAAGTCCTCAATCAAATCATGGAGCACGCTCTATTATTGGAGATCATCGAGACTAATAGGATTAGATCCCTCAAAAACCTATTCCCGTCTCCAGAACGGAAACATCTCGCATCTATTACACCAGATGAACTGCCCATCTTGATGAAAGCAGTTAAGACCGCAAATATTCGGGTTGTCACTCGCGCATTGATTGAGTGGCAGCTTCACACGATGACTCGACCGGCGGAGGCTGCTGGAACTAAATGGAATGAGATTGATTTCAACAAGAAAACTTGGACGATTCCTGCAGAACGGATGAAACGCAGGCGCGAGCACAGGGTACCACTGACAGCGGAAACGTTGGAAATCCTCGAATCGATGAAGCCCTTCAGTGGCCATCGAGAATACGTATTTCCTGCAGATAGAAATCCCAGAAAACCAACCAACAGCCAGAATACCAATATGGCACTAAAGCGCATGGGCTTTAAAGGGAAGCTGGTCGCCCACGGCTTTCGTTCTTTAGCTAGCACCACTCTTAACGAACAGAGATTTGATCCTGAACTTATCGAGATGGCATTAGCGCATGTTGACAAAAATCAGGTTCGCGCGGCTTATCAACGCTCAGACTACCTAGAGCAGAGAAGAGAAATGATGGCATGGTGGTCAAACCACATACGTGCCTCAGGTATCGAAAAATAGTTCACTTCGAGTTCTGAAAAATCACATACATGCTCTAACCTGACTTCGTCGTGCAGGTTCATAATCCTTCCCCCCCCCATTACTCAAATTAAATTGAACAAGAAAGTCCGAATAAATGTCATCAATTTGTGACGATCACTAGACGATAGAATAATTGTCTGTTTGAACTAGCGCACTGTTTGAACTAGCGCACTGATTGATACGCAATATGAATTTACAATTGCTTGGTGATTATTTTTCCTAACAAGCACGGATGTTACCGTTTCGTAAAACCTCGAGTAGAGCGACGCGCTGTTCTTATTCTGGAAAATTTAGATTACGATTCCATTCAAGATCTAAAGTCGATACTGAACCTTTCCTATAAAGTAGAGTGGCTACGGGAAACTGACCAAATAAACACTTTAACTTTCTTAAGCAAGTTAATTAATTACGTGCAATCCGCTCGTCAAATCCAAAAGCTCCAAGAGGGGAATAGTGCCGGGTCAACGACAGTTGTCAACAGAGAACTCGAAGATCTGGCCGCTAAAACCACCCTATACAAATCTAAATTCGAGTCTCTTTCCCGAGACACCCTAGATCTTCTCAATCTCGAATACGACAATTCGAGCGGGCTGCGAATCCCCTATCAATATCCATATAAAATTCATGTGAGAAACCACCTTAATGCAATTATTTGTTATTGCGAACAATTAGGCTATCGTCGGGAAGATGCGCAATTGTCACCTACCCCACTATCCTCTTCTACAAAAAAGGAAATAAAGAGAATTCTTGGTCTCACAGATACCTTTATACGTAGATTTACAAAGTTGGCACCTCCGGTTCAGGGGAAATTACATGAACAATATTGGCACTCGAGGAAACTATTATTCAATAAAGAAGATTCCTTTAACCTTCAGGTTAAAAGTATATTGAACTCGATAATCGACTACTGTAAGAATGCGGCAGATCGAGATGACGACAGTGCATCCAATTTTTTGGATTTGGAATGTTGGCTGGCTAATGAATTCGAAAGCTTTGGTGGAGAAGTTAAAGTCACTGAGCAAGGGAAATTCGAGAAACTCCTGAAAATATTTCGCAAGGAATGTGACATTTCCGGTTTTAGTTCTTACCACGTCAATAAGCAGCGAGTCGCGACAATTCAACAACGCAGGAAAACCCCCAAGTACTTTTCTTAATGGTCTGGAATTTTTTTTAGAATTATTTTTACCAGACAACCACGCTAGTCCATCGTAATCTCTCTCTATGTTTTTTGGTTTTAGAGTAGAGGCGTTACACGATGGCGAGAATCATTAGATTATCCGAACTTTGCACACTAACTGGGTTAAGCCGGTCCACAATATACAACCGGCTGGATCCTAAGCATAAGACATACGATCCAGAATTTCCCAAATCCTTTCCCCTGGGCCCACGGCTTGTTGGCTGGTCATCTGATTCAGTCGACGCTTGGATCAAAGAAACAATTCAACAACAGGTGCGTTTCGATGACTCCGAATAAGATCGAAGCACAGCGTCATCTGTCGCTTTTAGACAACAAAGCAACTACTTTCACGTTTCAAACATTTGATGATGATTCAGACCGAAGGGATCCGTTCCTCACAAAAATACTTCATGGGTCACTTGATGAGCATTGGGATCAACTTTGCGCCCTGAATTTGGCAGGCGCAGGAATTTTTGTCACTGTCAACGAGACTGACGGGAAAGGTCGTAAATCAGAAAATATTATACGACCAAGAGCTCTTTGGGTTGACGACGACGGTGACGGAATCAAGCCAGACTTCTCGCATTTTACAGTTGTTACCTCTCCAGGAAAGTATCATCACTATGTATTAGTAAACGACCTAACTCTAGAAGATTTTGTGTCTCTTCAGCAATACATGGTCGAAACTTTTAATAGCGACTCCAACGCTAAAGATATAGCTCGCGTACTTCGTTTGGCGGGTTTTTACCATCAAAAAGTTAATAGATCTAAAGACGTGGTTAAAGTCCCATTCATGGTGCGCCTCGTGGAATCAAACGAGAATCCGCCTCTGGACAAAAGTGCAATCTCAGTACGTGAGGTGGTTCAATCCAATATCATACAACCCTGCGAGCGCCTCACAGAAGAACTCGTAGAAGAACTGAGAAACGCAATTAAATATTTAGACCTAGGCGAGCGGGGCTTATGGATCGAAACTGGTTCAGCACTCAAAAGTCTTGGCGACGCGGCTTTCTCCATCTGGCACGATCGATCAGCGGAGTGCCAGAACTACGAAGGAATTGATGATTGCCTGAAAACCTGGAATAGCCTGTCATCTGATAGGACTAATTATAAAGCAATATTTGCTAAAGCTCAGCGCAATGGCTGGGCAAATCCCAAAAGTAGATTGGCCCGTGGTCCAGAGGTTTTTAATAAAAACCTTCTATCCCATATTTCCCCAAGAAAGACCATTCACATAAGTGAGTTGGAGTTAAGTAGTCGAGTTTCTTTGGCTGCCAACGCTTTGTCTGAGATAATCCCCCCAACAGTCTACCAGCGCGGCCTCAGCCTAGTCGAAGTCTCTCGTTCAGGTAGTGAATACGAAAGACAAGGAAATTCCTGTGTCACTTCCATAAGAGCACTCAAACCACCAGGTCTAAGAGTAAAACTTAGTAGTGCCGCAAATTGGGTAACTGGAAAATTTTCAAAGCCGACCAATCCGTGTGATAAAACCGTCACAGGATTATTAGAGTGCCCAGACCTTTGGCAAGAAATTCCCCGCCTAAACGGCATCTGCGAAATCCCAATTCTTAAAGCCAATGGCCAGCTAATAAGCAAAGAAGGGTACGACCCTGAGTCAGGACTATACCTCACTGGGGCAGTGCCAGAAATTGACCTCCCGGACTCTCCATCAGTGGAGGATGCGCTCAATGCCAGCGAACGCTTATTGGAAGTATTCAGCGAGTTTTCTTTCGTAGAGCCGGATCTAGATAGATCTGTGCTACTCGCTTATTTAATGACTATAGCCAAACGGCATGAGCTACCAACTGCGCCTATGTTTGGTATTGACGCTAGCACTCCGGGGAGCGGTAAAACCCTACTAGCTAATTGCGCAAATTTGATCGTGCGAGGTAGAAAACCAGAGGTCATGCCACCCGTTAAGGGAAGTGGTGCAGAGGAAGAGACACGTAAGCGTATTACCGCGTTGTTGATCCAAGGTGACTCCTCAGTTCTTATCGACAACTGGACTACCCCAGTAGGGGGCGAATCCCTAAATGTGATGCTCACTGCCGAGTCCTGGACCGACCGTGTCCTTAATAGTAGTGAAACAATCAATCTACCATCAAGGGTAACGTTGGCAGCGACAGGCAACAACCTAGTGATGCGAGGTGACATGACCCGGCGCTCCCTCGTAATAAGGTTAGATCCACAAGTTGAAAACCCGGAGTTAAGGAGCTTTGAAATCAAGGATCTCAGCTCTTACGTCTCAACTCATAGGCCTGAACTACTTTCTGCTTTATTCACCATTTTTAAAGCTTTTCAACTAGCTGGCCATCCTCAGACAGATACCCCAGTACTAGGGAGCTTCGAGGAGTGGCATAGGCGGGTTGTCTCTTGCTTGCTCTGGCTCGGATATCGAAACCCAATTGATTCGCAGGAAAGACTACGGAACGTTGATCCTGAGCAGGCACAGCTCCAGGAACTGCTAGGACTGCTTCTGACTGCATACCCGAATAGTGTGTTTAAAGTCTCGGATCTATCGCTACCGTTTTCCACCCTGCAGGACGAGCAGGGCCGCTTACGCACGCTGCTTTCTGAACTAGCGCCTGGGCCCCACAATGGCATAAATAGAAATAGCTTAGGCAAACTGCTAAATAGATACGTCGATCGAATAGCTGGCGGGCTTGTGCTTAACAGACTTGACCGCAAGGGAAAAACAAACGTGTCGCACAGCTACTTGGTAAGAAAGACAACCGAGGATAAGAGTGATGGGGTCCAATAGAATTGAGTGGGTGCCCCTATCTAGGGTTTCGATTAGGAACGCCTATCAAGATTCCTATATCTTCCAATGTCCAATTACATTCAAAGAGATTCAATTTAGGGGATATAGGGTTTTAGATGGCCAACAGAAGAGGGTATGAATAGATAATGTATGGGGAAACTGAATCTTTAGCCTTCTCACAAGCCCTATATCCCCTAGCTATAAAACAACTATTGTTGAATTGTATATGCAACCTTGTAGGCATTGATATCTGAAAAGTGAGTGCTATTTATGACGAAATTAACCGCTAAACAGCGAGCATTTGTTGATGAATATTTAGTCGACCTTAATGCAACACAAGCAGCAATCCGTGCTGGTTATAGTTTAAAAACGGCTAAACAAATAGGCACTGAGAACCTATCAAAACTTGTCGTTGCCGAAGCCATCCAAGAAGCGCTCACAGAACGGTCAAAACGCACGGGCATAAAGGCTGACTATGTCTTGAAGCAAGCAATAAAGTTGCATGAGAGATGTATGCAGGAAATACGTCCGGTAACTGATAGTAAGGGGAATCACATTGAGGAGGATGGTCAGCCCGTCTATGCATTCAACGCGGCTGCCGCTGCCAGAGCGCTACAGTTGATAGGCAATCACATTGACATCCAAGCTTTCCAAGACAAGAAGATCGTCTCTGGGCCCAACGGAGATCCTATCCAGGTCGACCATCAATTCACAGTAGAGTTCATTGATGCCGCATCTAAAGATAAATAGCAGGCTTGAGCCTTTCTTAACGAAGAGCAAACCGATTAAGGTTGCGATCGGAGGCAGAAATTCAGGCAAGAGTATTGGTTTCGGGGATATCTTCACCATGAAAATGTGCACTGAGGCGGCAGATATCTATTGCCTGCGAGAATACCAAGACTCTTTATCGGACTCTGTTCACAGAGTATTCAAGGACTCAATTCTAAAGCGATTGAAAATCGATGGGTTCCGCATCCAGGAAAATACCGTTATTGCACCAACTGGTGCCAGAACCACTTACAGGGGAGCAGCACGAAATCCAGATTCTATCCAGTCAGCACAAGGCTATAAGTATTCATGGTTTGAGGAAGCGCATAGAGCAAGCCAGGAATCATTAGAT
>Ga0070727_10002194_pt1 | contig 19207 bp, 13 predicted proteins | sample tdAd472_FD_66722 | JGI IMG/M metagenome (GOLD analysis project Ga0070727, IMG submission 66722) | Marine sediment microbial communities from the Atlantic coast under amendment with organic carbon and nitrate - tdAd47.2 | ecosystem: Environmental > Aquatic > Marine > Coastal > Sediment | place...
GCTTGACCAAAGGAAGGGATCGTTTTCCCTGTGGTGGCATCAATCGCATAAAGTTGATCCTTTGCGGTCACCAGGATTCGCTTTTCCGTGCCATCGGTCCAATAACTCAAACCTCGATTGACTCCCATCCCAAATTGCTTATAAGCTTCTTCCGCAAAAGGATCGAAGGTCCAAAGTTCTTCCCCGGTAGCGGCGTTTAGGGCAAAAAACTTTAAACGGGGAGAACTACCATATAAAATACCATCAATGATCAATGGATTGCATTGTATTTGTGTACGGCCGAGGGTATCACTATCTCCACTCTGGTATACCCAAGCCTGCTTTAGTTTCTTTACATTTTCAGTGGTAATTTGTGTGGAAGGAGAATATTGATTGGACTCGGGGCCGCCTAGATAATAAGCCCAATCAGCATCTTCTGCTGGTATGAGCGTGGACGAATCCTGGCAAGATACCAGGACGCCTATGGAGAATAGTAGTGTTATGATTCGCATGATGTAGTCTAGGTTTTACCGATTTGTTGCTTAATAATAAATAGTTAGGCTAACCTCTTTTGGTGCCTTCAGCCCAATTCATAGCATACCATAGGGCCGCATCTGGTCTTTTTTTCCATTGGTGAAGAGCGGTAATGGCATTTTCAAAATAATCCTTATCCAGCAATTGATGCTTAATAATGACTTCCTTAGCACCAACGATGACTCCAATGAGATTATCAGCAAAGGTTTCAAAGGTGTCATTTCCAGCGCAATCTCCAAAGAAGATAAAAGTATTCCGGATGTTTTGCATTCCTGCATCGTGTAACAACTGTACAAGCCTTCGGCCTACATATGGGTCATTACCCAATCGGTCATAGGACCGGATATAGGCTTCCCACAATTCCGCGAAACCCGGACAAGCAGGATGTAGTCGGAAAATATCGTGGTCATCATCTGCCAAAACTAATCGTCCACCCATCCGACAAGCTGCTGCCATTTGAGAAACGACAACACTAGGGTCTGGAACATGTTCCAGCACAAAACGAGCATGAACGAGGTCGAAGCTGCCCCATTCTTCTTTTTCTAGTGGCAAACCGGTGGCATCACCCTGTCTGAATTGGACGATCTGCGCCTCTTGCGCTTCTTCGGCATATCGGTGTGCACTGGCCAGCTGTTCCGTACTTCTCTCGATTCCCAAAACTACGGGTGGAGTAGACATTGAACGAGCCATTAAGCGCGTAAACTGCCCCAAACCGCTGCCAACATCCAAGATGCGTGCTTCAATTTCTAAATTCATCTCTTTTAAGCAAGCTCGATTGAGGAGATCATTAAGAAGCGATAATCGCTCTTGTTCTGCTGGGGAAGCGCCATGTATGTAATGCGAATCCGATTGATGTGAGGCAGTAGACATCGACAAATTTTTAAGAAGTAAAAAATCGTGGTGCAAAGGCTTCTAAAAGTAATGAATTAAGTAAATAATTAGCCAAAAAAACTGCTTCTCATGTGAGGGAGGCACCAGAATTAGTTTACATTCTATTCGGTATTTAAATAAACAATGATTATATCTACCAAGAACTGAAGATTGGAATACTAAAGCCTATTTGGCGTTTACCCAAATTTCTATTTGATTCTACCAATACTGTATTGTATCCTAAGTTGTGAGTTTGTAAATTCGTGCGCTTTTAGTGGCTGTTTTATTAAGCAGCCTTTCTTTAAAAGACTAAATCAAGAAACTTTGAAAATCAATTTCCATATTCACTATAATACCTATTGGGGACAACGTATAGGAGTTGTGGGAGATCATTCCTTATTGGGGAATGGAAGGCACTCATCAGCTTTCATACTCACGTATAAAGCTGAGGGAGTATGGGAAGGGAGTCTTGACCTAGGAGAAGACTGTCAACAATTCGATTACCAGTATGTATTATTGGGTGAGGAACGTCAATTACTAGAAGTTGAATGGGGGGCTGCACGAGTAATAGACTTATCAAATGAAACGCTTGACTACCTGTATCTAAAGGATAGCTGGCGGAGCAATAGCGCTGTGGAAAATGGATGCTATAATGCTGCTTTTCTGCATGTCATTTTTAAAAATGAAGTATTTAAATCTAAGCCTAAAAAGGGGACTGAAAAATCAGCTCTCCTACGTCTAAATATCCGTGCGATTGAGGTGCCTCAGGGAATGCAGCTTTGTGTATTGGGTGATACAAAGACCTTTGGGAATTGGGACTTTTCTAAGCCGTTATTACTCAATAATGTTGATTTTCCGATTTGGTCTGTCGAAGTTCCATTACCGAGTGCTCAGCTCATGACTTATAAATATGGTTTATATGATCCAACAGCTAAACGAGTAGTAGTCTTGGAAGAGGGAGAGGATAGGAGTATTCAAGTTCCCCTAAATCTATCAGGTCAAGCCATCTTAAATGTTTGTGATGAGTACGCTCGCCTGAGCAAAGAGCCTTGGAAAGGAGCGGGGGTTGCACTTCCTGTTTTTTCCCTACGTAGTGAAACGGGGTTTGGCGTAGGAGAATTTAGTGATATCAAAATACTAGTAGATTGGGCGGCACAGGTGCAAATGCAAATGATCCAAATCTTGCCCATTAACGATACAACCGCCACTTATACTTGGGTGGATTCTTATCCCTATGCAGCCATTTCCGTTTTTGCTTTGCATCCGATGTATTTGAGGTTGGAAGAAATTTCCGGCTTCAGTGAAGCTGTTGACCTCACGGTTTATGCGAAAGAAAGAGAGTTGTTAAATGCTAAACCTGTCGTAGATTATGAGGAAGTAATCCGGCTTAAGTTACAATATGCGCGCCAGATATTTGACCTAGAAAAGGATCGATTTTTCAAGGCGACGGCTTTTAAACGTTATTTCAAGCAGAATAAGCATTGGCTTGCCCCCTATGCGCTTTTCTGTTATTTCAGGGATCATTATAAAACAGCAGACTTTAGTCAATGGGGGAAAGACCGTGTTTTTACTACGGCTGCCTTAAAGAAAAATACCAGTTCCCGTGTAGCGCATTATGAAGAAATTGCCTTCCAATATTTTCTACAGTTTCATTTGGATCAACAACTGAAAGCTGCGACAGCCTATGGCCGAGAAAAAGGAGTCGTGTTAAAAGGAGACATACCGATCGGTATTTATAGAAACAGCGTAGATGCCTGGACTTCTCCCCATTTATACAATATGGATGGTCAGGCCGGTGCGCCACCAGATCCTTTCTCCGCTACCGGGCAGAACTGGGGTTTTCCTACTTACAACTGGGCTGAAATGGCCAAAGATGGTTACCAATGGTGGCAAAATAGACTGCGACAATTATCAGATTATTTTGATGCTTTCCGAATTGATCATATTCTTGGTTTCTTTCGAATCTGGGAAATTCCATTGGAGCAAGTAGAAGGAACTATGGGCTATTTTAATCCGGCTATTCCAATCGAATTACAGGAATTTGCCGATAGAGGAATCCCATTTGATGAAGATCGATTTTGTCGTCCATTTATTACAGATATCCTATTAGCCGAAACTTTTGGAGATGCAGCCCAGCAAATCAAGGATACATTTTTAGAAGGCACTATCGGAGGGCGCTATCAATTTAAACCGGCCTTTGACACGCAAAGGAAGATACGCGCCTATTTGCAATTAGCAGAAAACAAAATTTACCAAGAATGGGAAAAAGGCCTCTTTGATTTAATGGGCAATGTGTTGTTTTTTGTAGAAAAAGGTAAAACTGGCTTAAGCTTTCACCCCAGAATAGAAAGCCAGAAGCTATCTTCTTTCCAAGCCTTGCCCTATGATGTACAAGACAAGGTGAGAGACCTTTACAATAATTATTTTTATCATCGGCAGGAAGATTTTTGGCGAAAGCAGGCTATGACCAAGTTACCTGCCATCAAGGCCGCTACTAATATGCTTATTTGTGGAGAGGATTTAGGGATGGTTCCTGCCTGTGTTCCCGGTGTGATGAAAGCCTTGGATTTTTTTAGCTTAGAAATCCAAAGGATGTCTAAGAACCCTGCCAGTGAATTTTTGCAAGAAGAAGATATACCCTATTTTTCTGTTTGTAGTCCCTCTACACATGATATGTCTCCCCTGAGAGCTTGGTGGGAAGAGAGTGATCGGGGACAAATTCAACGTTTTTATCAGCAAGAACTTCAGAAGAAAGGGGAAGCGCCTTATTTTTGTGAACCTTATGTGGCACAGGCGATTTTTCAACAGCATTTGTCTTGGCCCAGTATGTGGGCTGTCTTTCCCATGCAAGATATACTAGCGATAAATCCTGTGTTAAGACGAACCAACCCCTTTGAAGAAAGAATAAATGAGCCTAGTAATCCACAGCACTATTGGCGATATCGTCTGCATATTCCACTAGAAGAACTACTGAAGGAAGAGGCATTCAATCAAAAAATACGGGATTTACTGCTAGTGGCAGGTCGGACCTAGTCCTAATCCATATCATCTATAAAATAACATTGAACTATGCGGCGGCTTAGTAATGAGGAACTTTTAGCAAAATTAGATTATCCGAGCTTGATCGGAGCGCTCGAAAGCGCATTTCAGGCTGCCTATACCGTACCGATGCGACATCATCATGACTATGCCAATCCTACGGTCGGTGTCGACTCTACCCTTCTGTTAATGCCTGCTTGGGATGATGGTCAATATTTAGGATTAAAAGTAGTGACAATCTCGCCCCATAACTCAGCCCATAACCTACCTAGTATTCAAGGAAGCTACACTTTATTTGATTTGCCAAGTGGTCGATCCATCTTGGAAATGGATGCTAAGGTATTGACCAATCTGCGCACCGCTGCTGCCTCTGCATTGGCTTCTCAATACCTTTCGCGGGCAGATAGCCGGACCTTATTTGTATTGGGAACCGGAAGTTTGGCGCCTTATCTCATTGCTGCACATGCTAGTAATCGACCGATAGAACGAGTACTGATTTGGGGGCGAAATTCGATGAAAGCAAAACAGATGAAAGCGGAGTTAGGAACGGAAGATTATCAAGTGGAAGTAATAAGCGATATCAAAGAGGGGATACTGGCAGCAGATATTATATCCGCAGCTACGATGAGTAAAGAACCGCTAATTTTAGGTGAATACTTACGACCAGGACAGCACCTTGATCTAGTGGGATCCTATAAGTCGGATATGCGAGAGGCCGACGATGGAACGATAGAGAAGTGTTCCTTGTTTGTAGATACGATGCAGGGAGCGCCCAAAGAGAGTGGAGATTTAGCGATTCCTTTAAAAAGTGGAATCTGTAAATTAACCGATATTCAGGCCGATTTATTCGCCCTGTGTAGAGGAGAACACCAAGGACGGAAGACATCAGAAGAAATTACTTATTTCAAATCAGTTGGACATGCTTTGGAGGATTTAGCAGCGGCTAAACTGGCCTTTGCACGAATACGATGATCATTTTTATGGTTCCTCTGTCTGTTAGAAGCAGGGAAATGATTTTTTATTTGTGTCTCATACCTTAACTTCGGGCAAATTTTAAAAAACCTTCTATAACAATTCGCTGGCTTCAGTGCTAAGTGAGAATTGTCAAGTACAATTAAAAGAATAAAACAATGGAAGATTTAAAGTCAATTATATCTAAAGCTTGGGACGATCGAGCCTTACTAAAAGAAGCCGATACCCAAGCGGCTATTCGAGAAGTTGTTAATCAATTAGATTTGGGAAAGCTTCGGGTAGCGGAACCAGACGGGGATGAGTGGAAGGTCAATGATTGGGTGAAAAAAGCAGTTGTGATGTATTTCCCCATTCAGAAAATGGAGACGATTGAAGTGGGTGCTTTTGAGTTCCATGATAAAATTCCATTAAAAAAGAACTATGCTGAGAAAGGAGTACGCGTAGTTCCTCATGCTATAGCCCGTCATGGAGCCTTCCTAGAAAAAGGCGTGATTTTGATGCCAAGCTACGTCAATATTGGCGCTTGGGTAGGAAGTGGAACGATGGTAGACACCTGGGCAACTGTTGGCTCATGCGGTCAGATTGGTCGGAATGTGCACCTAAGTGGTGGTGTGGGAATTGGTGGTGTTTTGGAGCCATTGCAAGCTACACCAACGATTATCGAAGACAACTGCTTTATTGGTTCCCGTTGTATCGTAGTAGAAGGGGTAAGAGTAGAAAAGGAATCGGTATTAGGGGCTAATGTTGTATTGACTAAGTCAACTAGAATTATTGATGTGACCGGAGAAGAGCCAGTAACCTATAGAGGTAGGGTTCCTGCCCGCTCGGTGGTTATACCCGGTACCTATACAAAAGAATTTCCCGCCGGTAACTATCAAGTAGCTTGTGCCTTAATTATTGGACGCCGAAAAGAAAGCACCGATAAAAAGGTCTCGCTTAATAATGCTTTGCGTGATTTTGATGTTGCTGTCTAATGTTGAAGTGGTTAACATCTTGGTTTAAGAAAGCTTCAAAAGAGCCAGATCCGATGAAATACTTGATTGTGGGCCTTGGAAATATGGGCGCTAAATATGATGATACCCGCCATAATGTCGGTTTTGAAGTAGTCGATCTTCTGGCTAAGGAAATGGGGGTGAGTTGGAAACACCTCCACTTGGGAGATGTTGCTCAGGGCAAACACAAGGGACGTACATTGGTGTTATTAAAACCATCAACGTACATGAACTTGAGTGGTAAGGCTGTACGCTATTGGTTACAAAAAGAAAAAATCCCCAAAGAGAATCTTTTGGTTATTATGGATGACTTGAATCTCTCTTTTGGTAAACAGCGATTGAGAGGGAAAGGCAGTGATGGTGGACATAATGGACTGAAAGATATCGACAGGATGACTGGAGGGAATAATTACGCACGTCTTCGCTTTGGTATTGGGGACGATTTTTCGAAAGGTCGCCAAGTAGATTTTGTATTGGGGAAATGGACGAATAAAGAGCGAGAGGACCTATCAAGCCTACTTCAGTATGCCGCAGATACGGCCAAAAGCTTTGCGGCCATCGGCCTCAATTTTACGATGAACTCCTTTAATAAAAAATAAGTTTAGTGTAACTTTAGAGAGAGGCTATGGCTTCTTGAAGGAGTCCTTTTTGTGCTGGTGGAGGGAACGTCTTGCCGGATCCTGGATAGTTTCCGATGACTTTGAGGGCCTGCTCAAGCTGGAATTTTGACTGAACCTGAGAAAAGAATAAGCCTTCATCATTATACTTATGGGCTAAGTATTCTTGCTCCGTTTGACCCGGTGTAGGAATGAGAATAGCCTGTTTTTGTACTTGTACTAAATCCATTAAACTGCTATAACCTGATCGGCAAATCAGAATGGTAGCTTCATTGATTAGCTGGTTCAATTCCCTGCCAGTTAAGGCCGGAATGAGCTGTACCACAGCAGCAGGTGGTACTTTTTGTTTTTGTTGTTCTGGCTTACCTTGCACGATGACTATTTCCTGATTTAATTGTTGGGCCTGATCGGAAAGCAGCTGTTCCAATGCTGTTCGCTGGGGTTCTGGGCCAGATAAAATAGCCACGAGTCGTTTTCCTTGTGGTGGTGGCCCTTTTTTCATACGCGATAAAGTACCCAGATACCGATGTTGAATACCATTTATCGGCCGACTCAATGCTCCAGCTAAACGACTTTCGCCTCGCCAATCCGGAATCCAACATTCATCAAATTGTCTGATAACCCAATGATTGATCTGGTTGACGATAATTTCTAAAGGACGAAACGGAATTTTAATCCATAGCTGGTGGGTAAGGAAAATACTTTTGACCTGGTTGCTGAAGCATCCAAAGCGATTATCTGAGATGATAATATCTAATTGGTGTTTTTTTATCAGCAGCTGGACTTTGCGGTGTTCACGCCAAGCAGCCCATATGATTTTAGGAAATTGAATACCGATATTTAAGAACATGTTATTTGAAAAATATCGAATTTGGTATGGAGGGAGTTCTTCTAGCAAAAGATGGGGAAACTCCATTTTCAATAGTTGAGCAGCTCGGCCATTAGCCCCTAGCATCACCTCATGCCCTTCTTGTAAAAGACCTTCCACTAAAGGTACACAACGTGCCGCATGACCTAAACCCCAATCCAGCGCTACTACCAGAATGCGTTTTTTAGCCGGACTGAATGGAGCTATACTCATTGATGTGGTTTTAAGATGCTCTTAGACAAAAAAATCAAGTATTTTACTAATTTTAAGGGCTAGAACTTGTTCTCTGTAAAAGACCATATAGCGCTTAGGTTTTGGTGATATACTGAAGGCTAAGTCATCCATCTTTAAAAGTAAGAATATGCAATTATACGCCAAGCTGTACATTTTTTTCAATCAAAGATCGGTCCTTATCCTTTTCTTCTTTGCACTTTCCTTGCTCATGGCTAGTTGTAGGGCGAGTGATTGTGGTTGTCCGATGCATTAAATGGTGCCGTCTGTGTTCCTAAGGCTTCGACGACTCATCTGCGGCTGTATTATTTGTCTCCTTCCTTTTATCTCATTTACGCAATCAGTTATAGGCGATACGATAGCCATATCTAAGGAGGATTGGCCTTTGCTTCCCAATAGCAACGGTGTTTTTTTGGTGCCTACCGGTCTAGGTTTGAAGAAAGGTAGCTTTAACTATCAAAATTTCACCCTTTTTTTACACCAGCTGGAGTATGGAGCGTCCGATGAATTTAGTATCGGGATGACCTTCGAATGGTTGACACTTTTGGCAGCTATAGACAGTATGCGACCCTATTCGCCGGCTTTTTCCTTGAACCCCAAAGTGTCGATCCCCATTCGAGAGGATGAATTATATCTTGGGCTAGGCGCGCTTTTTATGGAAATTCCCGATACAGATGTTTTTATGGACCTTGGTTTTGTCTTGGGCACCTTGACCTATGGTAAGCAAGACAGGAATGTCAGTTTAGGTATAGGGTTTGGATTGGTTGAAGGAGGTTTTTCGGTACAACCTATTCTTCTCTTTAGTGGTCAATACCGCTTTTCTCGACGGTGGGCATTGGTGACTGAAAACGGGTGGATTCCTAATCCCTTTTTCGGATTTTCCAATACCGGAATTCGTATACTCGGAAAGCGAGTACATTGGGATTTGGGACTGACGGCTATAGGCGTGAGTGGTGATACCCCACAGCAATTGCCCATGTTAGGATTGATTGTTCCATTTGGGCGCTAGTATGATGCTGTTAATTCCTGCGCTATATTTTTAACAAAGGTGTGGTCTGTGGCCAACTGAAATACAAAATCACTAACTAGCCTACCCATTATTTGGTGTTTTTTAGGGCTTAGATCATCCAGGAAAGTAATCACAATACTGCGATTACCTTCCTTGTCAGTGGTGTATAATACTGTATTGAGTAAATACCCAGTACTTCCTCCTTTATAGGCCAAGTGTGCTAAGCTTTCTTCGATACCAGGGTTTTCCTGAAAAGTCCACTCTTCAAAAAGGAAATCTAATTGAGCTTGGGCCTTTCCCGAGTAGTTTTGTCTTTGACTGAGTAAATTCAGAATGGAGGCGTAATCCTTGGTGGCAGCTTTGGTAAAATGATCAGACCAAATTTTTAGGTACTTCTTATTACGAGCATTCTTTTGGGGCAGGGATTGCTTATAGGTGCCCTCTTCATCAGTCGAAAGTTTTTGTTGGATCGCTAAGGTTTGTTGATAGTAGTCCTCCTCCGAAATCAGCGCCATTTGCGCTATAAATTCTTCTTGTTTTAATTGCTGACTATTATGAGCTAGAATAGCGGATGCATTGAAGGGGAAAATAGGTTCATGTTGCTCAAGCGAATGATCTTTTAACCACTGATTGATGACGTCAATTCCGATTAAATCTATGAGGAAGTCGGCATTCGTACTGGCACTAAGTCTAACAGCGCCTTGCGCCACATACCTAAGGGGTACTTTCTGCTGATCTAGCCAACCTTCTTTTTCTCCTAAAACCTTCCAATTCGCATAGTTTTCATCATCAATATTAAATCTCTCTAGGGAGGAAATATCAATCAATTGTTCGGGATTGAGTCTTCCTGCCTCGACCTCTTCTGCATAGACTATAGCGATAACTATTTTGGAGATACTAGCTAAGGGGAGTGGAGTGTCAATATTTCTTTCCAGTACCACAGTATCATTATGAATAACCATTAATGCACTTTGATCTGGATGTTGCAAAAGGTGTTTTACGATGGGATGGTTTTTCATCGTTTTCGGAACGCCCACAAAGAAGGCCTGGATGCAACCCATCAGAAAAACGATTGAGAGTAAACTATAATAGGGTAATAATCTTTGCATAGATATTCTTTTACTAAAAGGGGGGAGATTAGATGAAAAAGGTTGCTATGCTTAGCATTTTTTTTGTCAGCGGAATAACCAAAACGCTCCCTGCGTCTTTTTGATAGACATATATTTTGAATACGTCGATTTGTCGCTACGGTAAGCGTGATATCAGGAAAATAAATGCATTTTTAACTAGTGTTATTGCATAATGTGCCAAAATCCGATGCGATGAAAGATATAGTTTTAGTCATTCCTGAAGGCGAAACCAGCGCGGTAGCCATCACAGGGATTACGATGGTGTTTGATGTGGCTAATATGATTGCTGGGCCGGTTTTTAAGGTGAGAGTGGCCAGTCCAATTATGACTTCAGAGGTGAGGATGGGGCGCTATGGTGTCCATATAGATTCATGTCTGTCTGAAGTGAAAAAAGCAGATTTGGTAATTATTCCTCCGTTAAACCGACATCAGAAAGAGGGAGTTGCCCAAAATGCAGCGCTCATAGAATGGTTGCGGTATATGAGAATTCATCAGCATGCAGAATTAGGTAGCGTCTGTACCGGGGCGTATTTTTTAGCAGCGACAGGCTTGCTAGATGGGAAAGAAGCTTCTTCACATTGGGCCTGGATCGATGAGCTGAAACTGCTTTTTCCAAAAGTAAACTGGGTGCCAGCATGCATTATTACGGATACAGAGGGCTTGTATACCTCCGGAGGAACCTTTTCTTCTTTTAACCTCATCTTGTATTTGGTGGAGAAATTTGTGAACAAAGAAGTAGCCGTTAGAATCTCAAAGGAATTAGAGATAGACTATGGTCGATCTTCTCAGTTGCCTTTTATGATCTTCAATAACCAGAAGCATCATGCCGATGAAAGAGTACTAGCGATACAGCAATTTATGGAACAGCACTACGATGCTACACTTAAATTGGAGGAATTAGCGAAGCAATTTGGAATGAGTCGACGAAACCTGATTCGTCGCTTCAAATCGGCAACGGGTAATACACCTAGAACCTATATTCAACGCCTACGAATTGAAGAGGCTAAGCGGATGTTTGAAAGCTCTGATCGAAATATTAGCGAGACAATGTTTGCAGTGGGTTATACCGATGTGAATACCTTTCGAGAACTATTTCAACGTTATACGGGTTTCTTACCTAGTGCTTATCGCCGTAAATTTCGCCCTGGACAAGGGGTGAATATCCTTGAGTGATAGCTGTGACTAGCACCATCGCTCCTAATGATCTTGGTTTAAATCATGTATTTCCAAAGACTGATTTGAACTGATCAGTATATGATTTGTTTGAATTTTGACCCCTGGGGGAAGCCAATTACTGGCTATGAATCCTAGTCTAACAATAAAATAATAAATTTGTCGCCAAAATATTTACAATCATGAAGAACATTGTCAAAGGGATAGCAGGTCTGCTATGTTTATTTATACTGGCTTGTAGCCCTAGTACAGAGGCTGATCAAGAAAGTGCTACAGATACCACTGAAGAAGCACTTTCCAGCACGGAAACTAAGGAAGAGCCTAAAGAAGATAAATCGACTCGTCCCAGTCCACCCAAAGAAGTAATCGGACAAATTGCTGGGGTTGACATTAAGCTCGACTATAGTAGCCCTGCTGTTAAAGGTCGTACCATCTGGGGTGATTTGGAGCCTTATGGTGAAGTGTGGCGAACAGGAGCCAATGAAGCAACAACTATCGAATTGTCTAAAGATGTTAGTATTGAAGGCAAAACGTTAGCGGCGGGTAAATACGCAGTATTTTCTATCCCTAATGAGAATAGTTGGACCATCATTTTCAATAAAGATGCTGATCAGTGGGGAGATTATAATTATGATGAAGCCAAGGATGCACTTCGTGTGGAAGTGAGCCCCAAAGCCTTAGACGAACAAGTAGAAAGATTAGAGTTTGTTATTCGAGCCAATGATATTGCTTTGCGCTGGGATAAGTTGGAAGTAGCCTTCGGCTTAGATTCCGCCGGTTAAGAGGTTTTTAAATTTATCCCAAAGTGTCTCTGTCTTGTAGTAAGGCAGAGGCATTTTTTTATGTTGGTTTTATTCGGAAAATTAAAAAGTGATAGATAAATATGGGGTATATTCTTAGTTTTGATTAGACTTTACATTTAAGGGTATGCTTAATTTCGCCTAACCATAGTCGTTTAAACAAACGCTAAGCTGAAACTAGACCGTATGTATAAATTTTTCTCCCTACTATTGGTATCTCTCTGTCTAATATCGTCGATGGCTGCTCAACGCCTAGACAATGTATTCTCCCAAGACTTACATTGGCGGAATATTGGTCCAGCAAATATGATGGGGCGTATTGCTGCCGTAGATGCCCTAAATACTGATTACAGACATGTGCTGTGTGCCTCGGCCTCTGGGGGCGTATTTAAATCTACTAATGCAGGTATGAGTTGGGAGCCAATTTTTGATCGTTATGGCACAGGATCAATTGGAGCGATAGCCCTAAACCAAGCCGATCCCAATATTATCTGGGTAGGGACTGGTGAAGCGGCCAACCGTAATAGTAGTGGCTGGGGGGATGGTATTTATAAATCTACAGATGGTGGAAAGACTTTTCAGCATCTGGGGTTGAAAAATACACATCATATTGCTGCTATTGCCTTACATCCCGATAATCCATCGATTGTGTATGTAGCAGCAGTAGGTCACTTATGGGGATATGAAGGAGAAAGAGGCTTGTTTAAATCAGAAGATGGCGGATTAAGTTGGGAAAAGTTGGCTGGAGGTTTGCCCAATGACGGTAAAACGGGCTGTACGGAAATCATTATGCAGCCCGATAACCCTTCTGTCCTCTTTGCTGGATTTTATCATCGATTACGCCAGCCCTATTGGTATACTAGTGGTGGTGAGAAAGGTGGTTTATTCAAAAGCACCGATGGGGGTAAAACATGGAAAAAAGTAAACAAAGGACTGCCCACTGGCGAAACGGGGATGATTGATATTTCGATCTGCCGAAAATTCCCCAATATTATGGTGGCAGCCATTGAAGCAGATGAAAACTTACCAGAAGATGTACCCGGATCAGGCGTTTATCGATCAGATGATGGGGGCGAAAATTGGACCTTTTTACTCAAACATGCCGTTCGACCTTTCTATCATGGGCAAATCGAAATTGATCCCAGCGATCCACAAAAAATATATGTTGTTTCTCGAGATTTTCAATATTCGACGGATGGGGGTAAAAATTTCACGCGGCCACGATGGCGGAGAGACGGCGGGGATGACCATGACCTTTGGATTGCGCCCTACGATAGCAAGATCATGTATCATTGTACAGACCAGGGCTTGCGGTTGACGGTTGATGAATGCGCTTCTTTTTTGTCCTTTAATAACATGGCTATCGGCCAGTATTATGCGATAGGGACGGATATGCGCGATCCCTATTGGGTAGGTGGAGGGCTACAGGACAATGGCTTGTGGACGGGACCTAGCAATAGCCGGGAAGTAAGAGGTATCTTGAATATGCACAACACTTGGGTGGGCGAAGGAGATGGCTTCCACACGCAAATAGACCCTACCGATTGGCGAACCCTCTACCTCGTTAATCACGTCGGTTTTGCCACCCGCCTTAATCTGGAAACCCGCGAACATCACTATATTACCCCCACCCCAGAAACGACGATTAACTTTGCTGATTTTTTTGATCCAGATTATGAAGAAACACCTATTGTCTATACCATATATCCAGGAGAACAATGGTTCTTTTATGAAAACTTGGAACGCCCTAAACTGCCGGCTCAATTTCGATTCAATTGGAGCAGTCCACTTGTTCTTTCTCCTAATAATCCTAGAACTCTATATTTTGGAGGAAATCACTTGTTTAAATCAGTTGATCGAGGAAATACCTGGCGGATAATTAGCCCTGATTTAAGTGGCAATAATCCAGACTGGCGAAACCCTACTAAAAGTGGATACTTGACCAATAGTGTGACAGGAGGCGAAAATCATTTTACGATCATTACGATAGCCGAATCACCTAGAAATGAAGCAGTAATTTGGGCGGGGACCGATGATGGATATCTGCATGTTAGCCAGGATGGAGGGGTAAATTGGAAAGAGGTGGGGCAGTCATTACCTGGCTTGGACAGCCGCATTTGGGTGAGCCGTGTAACGCCATCGTCTTTTAAAGAAGGCCGTTGTTATATCACCTTAGATAATCATCGCTACGATGATATGAAACCTTATGTTTTTGTAACAGAGGACTATGGTGAAAGCTGGAAAGATATTAGCCACAATTTACCAGCAGATTTCAGTGCGTATGTGATTAAGGAGGATCCAGTACAACCTTCATTATTGTTTGTTGGAACAGAAGAGGCGGTACATTTTTCTTATGATCGAGGAGAGGTATGGCATGAGTTAATGGCTAAGCTACCTACTGTTGCCATTCACGATCTTGTTATTCATCCCAGAGAAGGCGATCTCATTGCTGGAACACACGGTCGAAGCATCTGGATTTTAGATGACCTTAGTCCACTTCGACAGCTGCATGATACGATTCTCACAAAGCAGATTCATTTATTTGATAGTAAGGCAGCCACCAAATGGAGAAGAATCAATACCGGAAGAAAACAACCCTCTTTTGAATTTAGAGGCCAAAACCCTACCTACGGGGCAGCCATCCAATTTTGGGTCGGAAATACAGAATTAGACACAGCTATAGTTACCATTGAGGATGTTTTTTCTGATCAGCGCCGATCTTGGAAGTTGCCGCTTAAGTTGGGACTTAATCGTCAGTTTTGGAACTTTACTTTCCCTGTACGAACTCAAAACATAATACAACAGCAAAAAACACTAGGGGAGGCGATACTGCACCTTGAAGTGGCAGTAAAAAACGAAAGACTTCAAGTAGAACTACAAAATATTAAGCAGTTTTATCGGAAAGCCAAGAGTGCTCGTGAGATCAATGAAGTCCGTTCTTTATTGGTTAAACAATTTGCCGGCTATGCGGGCGGGCAAGCTTTTTTTGGATCTAAATTACAGCGGAATACTGCTCCAGCAGGGCGTTATAAAGTGAAGATCGAGGTAGGCGGGAATGAAGTGGAAGGGTGGTTGGATATCAGGGAAGATCCTTTGCTTAAGACAGATCGATAAGCCCATCCTGTTAGGTCGTAGCGAAAAGACATTAGATCGGTGTATTGAGATTCTCCCTAAGCCTATACTTTAGGGCGAGTGGGACAGTAGTTGTTCAAGAACAACTTCATAAGAGGGGAGTACTTGATACGTATATATGGTGTTAATTTCTTATATTTGCTTCAAGTACTTCAATAACTTAGAATAAACATGCATTTCCTATCAAAGGAAGTATACTACGGCGTTTTAACCCAGATCAAATAGCACTTACCTTTATTACACAGGCATTAAAGTATTGTTTTACAGCAACATCAAGGCGAGCCTTGATGGGGAACGACTAATTGGAAAGATGAATCTACAGAATCGTATTTTAGTAATGATTCTGGTTATGATCTGGTGTGCCTTTGGTTGGTGGCAATTCTCGGTACAGGAGTTGCTATTAGAAATGCAGGCCGATATGATCAGACTTGATTTACTATTGGTATTACCTGCATTGCTGGTAATTACCGTATCACTCTTGCTATTTATCAGGAGCGATACCAAAAAATAGTCATGGTAATGGGACTTATAGGATGTCAATCCTCATGACATACATATCAGCGGTCATGAATAGTTGCGTCTGATCGGCATTAAATGCACAATTGGAGGTAGCTTGCCCTGTGAGGATGGTACCTATATGTTGCCCTTCTGGACTAAGAATGAATACTCCGCCAGGGCCGGTAGCAAAAAGGTATCCGCTTTTGTGCACCTTTAGTCCATCAGGTAAACCCTTACGTTCGGCACCTACCATTGCTGTGGCATCAAATAAAACTCGGCCATTCTCAACCCCCTCTTCGGTTAGGTCATAGGCCATCCAAATGGCTTGTTTGGGGTCAGAGTTAGCTACATATAGTGTTTTTTCATCTGGCGACAATGCGATTCCGTTGGGGCGAGTCATCTGATCGGTCAAGAGGATTACTTCTCCTGTAGTCGTTAACTTATATACACCTTGGAACGGGATTTCTTTAGCTGGGTCATCAACATTTCCTTCTAAACCATAGGGGGGATCCGTAAAAAAGAGTTCCCCTTTGCTATCGAAAGTAGCATCATTTGGGCTATTGAATCTTTTGCCTTGGTATTCGCTAGCTAGGGTCGTATAGATCGGTTTTGGGGCATCAATCGGGGCGTCCATTTTTGCCATTCGTCGATCTCCATGTTGACAGAGGACTAAATTCCCATCCTTATCCAATAACAGGCCATTAGACCCAGGTTCACCAGTGCGAGATTCGTCTTGCGTGTAGCCTGAAGGACTCAGGTAAAGTTGCTTTCCATCTTCTTCGGTCCAACTATAGATGCTATTCGGTGGAATATCGGAAAAGAGGAGCATATTGCGATCAGCCAACCATAGCGGACCTTCCGTCCAATCAAATCCTTCAGCGAGGATCGCGGGCCGACTTCCTTCTCCAATGAAGGTAGCCAGTTTGTCATCTAGCTTTTCTATTTCTCCCGTTTCTGGAAAAGTGGTAGCCATTTCCTCTTTGACTTCTTGTTCTTTGGTTTTATTGGCCTCACCTCCACAACTCGCTAAGAAGCTTACAACAAAAAGAAGGGCAAAAAAAGCTAATTTATTCATGACAGCTTAGATTAGGTGGTTTTGTTAAATAAGTCTAGGTTTTAAAAGTAGTAAAATTCAATTTGACCTTTAGTATGCGTCTGCCATTATTTCAATTAGTGATTTTTGCTGAATATGACTTTTCAGCCAGGGGCGAATATCAAGAAAGACAAAGGCTCGTTTTTCATATGGATTTTTAGCTAGTGACTCGATTTGCTTCATACAGCTTTGCATTTCTTCTCTTGCTCTGCGAGGATCTAGCTGCATTATTTTTCTAAGCAATTGCAAGATCAACTTCGGCGTTTCATTCAGTTCTGGCAATTTTTGAAAAAAACGTTGTGTAGTATTCAGTAAATAATCGGCCACAATATCATTGTGCTGATCGTAGTGCGCCATGATGAGGGAGAGGCGAGTGTACACTTCAAGGTCATCTCGCAGCCTTTTACCAGGGTGGTTCAATATTTGATTTAGGAAATCGATGGCTTCACCTGTTTGCCCATCTCTAAAATACAAATGAGCGATTTTGTAATGTAGAATCATGGTTTTATGCGAATCGATCCTGACTTGAATTTGGTCTGAGGTTTTGAGGATTTGTGAAATGGCGTCAGCCGGAAAGTCTGTATAGGAAAGTAAGAGATGGTAACTAAGCTCGGCATTTATTTTAAAAAAGGCGTATTGCGTTTCTGTGATTTGTGTCCAGTCGATTTGTAAGACTTGCCCACATTCTTCCAAATCCTTGAACCCCATGATGAATGTATCTTTATCTCGAAGGCAAAAGGCAATTACCAATAAATAGTGCAAACCTCTGAGGTAAATCTCCAAATCCTTATTGATCATTTCTGGCTCAGCTTTGAACAAGTCCACCCATTTTTTTGCGTAGGCAAAGCAGGTATCAAAGTCTAGCATGCAGTAATGAAGCCAGAAATAAGATTGATTGAGATAGACGCGCTCAAAAAAAGTAGGTTCATCTAATAGATTAGCAGGCAGTGAAGTATTGAAGCGCAATATCAAATCTTGCTGATCCTTTTCATGCCTAGTATGCCCTTGATTGATAAAACGACGTTGCAACCTTAGTTTAAGGTTAGACAAGTCAGTTACATTGCTAATCACACTTTTGAGGGATTGAGCTTCATCTGTTAAGGCATAAATCCGTTGTGTTGAAGAGCGGGTAATATGCCTAGATTCTATCCTTTTTTCAAATTCGACAATCTCTAAATGCAGATGGTCTTTATGACTCTTGCGAGCCAATTGTTTAGCCTTATTCAATAATTGTAAGGCCTCTATGTACAGGTTTTTTCGATACAGAATAGTGGCAAAATCTGTCAATTCACGGATTTTGATATCCAATGATTTATTGTTGTACAACAATCGGAGGCTCGTCAGTATGTGTTGGAAAAGGTGGCGTTTGACACTTGAAAGCTGACTTTTAGTTTCAAGTTCTAATTTTTGTAACAACACATGCTCGACGGTTTGATTATTTTTTTCTAATAAATCAAATAATTGTAAAAATTTGAGCGCTCCTTCTTGCTGAATTTTCTTTACATATAATTTGAAATTTCTTTTTTCAGCCTTCGAAAGAGACAGAATTAGTCGAATTAGGGGATCTGTTTTTGAAATGGGCATAGCAAAACAACTTGATGTTTTAAAACACATTGAGGTCAAATGTATTACAGAATCTGCTCTTCGCTGTATTTAATTTGACCTCAATGTGTTTTTTAAAATAAAATTTGGAAGTTGTTTTCACCTAGACGTTGAGACTACTTCTTGGCTGTGTCAATTTAGGAAAAAAATGGTTGGGGAAGTGATAAAAACTCGACTTACCTTTAGTACAGTGAATCGGCAAAATGGTTCACTGAAAGCCATAAATTCCTGCTGAGTAGAAGCTAGAGCCAAAGAAAAAATCACCAATAAATAGAGCGGATTGGGCCTTACTGGACTATAGGTAGGACAATCGATCTATGTTAAATTTTGGGGATAAGTCAACAACGTATTTTTTAACTTATTAAACTCACTAGATTATGGCCTTACGATTACGTTTGAGTGTGTTTTTTATACAAGTAATGCTGGTCAGTCTAATGGCGAACGGGACTCCCATAGACAAGACCATCTCAGGTGTTGTTTATGGTGATGGCGAACCACTGATTGGTGCGACAATTGCTATTAAGGGTACCTCGAAAGGTACCATCACTGATATCGATGGAAAATTTGAATTGTCCGGTATTCCTGAGGATGCAGAAATGTTAGTCATCTCTTATACGGGGTATACGCCCATAGAAATGGAGATCGGAAACACTACCTTTTTTGAGGTT
>Ga0070727_10002196_pt1 | contig 19203 bp, 13 predicted proteins | sample tdAd472_FD_66722 | JGI IMG/M metagenome (GOLD analysis project Ga0070727, IMG submission 66722) | Marine sediment microbial communities from the Atlantic coast under amendment with organic carbon and nitrate - tdAd47.2 | ecosystem: Environmental > Aquatic > Marine > Coastal > Sediment | place...
GGGCCTTCCGGCGTCCGCAAAGCACGAGCGGACCTCACCCCCTGAAAACCGCTCCGCACCTCACCCTGCCAGCCATCGAGTACCCGGACAGACTCCTAGGAATTGTTGACGCATCGCCGCAAACGCATCTCGCGAGGCTGAAAGACCGGACCTACTTCGATTGAGACCGGATAGAGATGTGATCGTAACATACTTGGACAGCAGAACCTCATCGACACTCTTCCGTGCTGCATCGCTTGGCGTAAGGAACGCAGCCATTAATTGCGCGCCATCTGGAATGGCTTGACTCAGACGAGGCCAAGCAACTGAGTTGTAGGAAATCGGTACGAACCCTTCAGGAGCAGCGGCGTGGAAAGCTTCACCCGAAATCTCGAATTTGACGCCTGATTCGTCTGCGATCGCCAATTCGTCCTGTGGTAGAGGCCGTGCGGGCTTAATCGGGTCACGTATGCTGGTACCAACCCATTCGCGAACGAAGGCAACTGGGACTGTGATCAGCATGAAGAGAAGAATCTTGAAAATCGTACGGCGTCTCCGCCATTGGGCGACGGTCATTCCCCTGTTGCTGGCCTGTACCGCTTCATGCGTTACCTCAATGCTGTCAGCTGGTTGAGGACCGACTTCCCGAAGACCACCACTCGCTTCAGCGCGCACCATTGTAGTCGAAACAATTCTTCCATCGGCTGCAGCCGCTTGGACGTCGTCGATTGTCAATGGGCCAATCTCGCCATCACCGCTCTGATAGTACCATCGCTTCATGATTCTTGACCGGTTGGCAGATAGTTGCTTCTTGGCACACTGAGACCAGCTGCCCCGCCGTAGTACACTGAAATGTACAGTGCAACCATATGATCAATACTCGTGCTGCTCTTCGTCGTCGGTGGTTTCGAAACTGCGGAACTTTGATTTGACGACCTGGCGGACTCGGAGGGCGTCGACTTCTTCTTTCAACCTGGCGACGGCTTCATCGATGGGCATCATGCCCAGGTCGGTGCCGCCGGTTTCTCCCTCTTTCGCGATGCGGTCGCGGACGGAGACGGCGTTCTGGTCCTCGTCCTTCGGGCCGACGACCAGCATGTAGGGGATCAGGTCGAGCTGGGCGTCGCGGATCTTCGCGTTCACCTTCGCGCTGCGGCGGTCGATCGTCACGCGGAAGCCTTCGCGGCGGAAACGCTGCTGCACTTTCTCGGCGTAGTCGAGCGCCTTGTCGGTGACCGGGCAGATGCGGATCTGCTCGGGGGCCAGCCATAGCGGGAAGGCGCCGGCGAAGTGCTCGATCAGCATTCCGACGAAGCGTTCCATCGAGCCGAACGGAGCACGGTGGATCATCACCGGCTGGTGCGGCTTGTTGTCGGCTCCGATGTATTCCAGGTCGAACCGCGCCGGCAGGTTGTAGTCGAGCTGCACGGTGCCGAGCTGCCACTCGCGGCCGATGCAGTCCTTGACCATGAAGTCGGCCTTCGGACCGTAAAACGCGGCCTCGCCTTCGCACTCGGTGAAGTTCAGGCCGGACTCTTCCAGCACGCGACGCAGCGTCGCCTCGGCGTTGTCCCACAGTTCGTCTGAGCCGACGTACTTGTCCGAGTTCGGATCGCGCTTCGAGAGCTGGATGCGGTAGTCATCCAAGCCGACGGATTCGAGGACAAACTTGACCAGGTCGAGCGTGTCTTTGAACTCGGCCTCCACCTGCTCCGGAGTGCAGAACAGGTGCGCGTCGTCCTGCGTCAGGCCGCGGACGCGCAGCAGGCCGTTGAGCTGACCCGACGCTTCATGCCGATAGACGGTGCCGAACTCGGCCAGCCGCACCGGCAGGTCGCGATAGCTGCGGGGCTGCGATTTATACATCTGCACGTGATGCGGGCAGTTCATCGGCTTGAGCAGATACCGCTCCTGCGTCTTCTCCCAGTCGTGCAGCACCTTGACCTTATCGTCGCCCTGAGAATTCAAAGCGTCGCAAGCGCAGCCGCAGCCCATCATTTCGGCGGTGTGAGCGAGCTGCTGTTCGTCTTCGGTCGACAGGTCGCCTTCCTGGCTGCGGCGAATCCAGTAGTCAACGAGCTGTCCGGCATCGTGGCCGAAGATCGGAGCGAACTGCGATTCGCGGTAATACGGGAAGTGACCGCTGGTTTCGTACATTTCGACGCGACCGATGTGCGGCGAATAAACCGGCTCGTAACCGCGGGCCATCAGCTCTTTCTTGATGAAGTCTTCCAGCAGGGCTCGAACGGTCGCCCCTTTCGGCAGCCACAGGCCGAGTCCCTGTCCGACGTCGTTGCTGATGTTGAAGAGGCCGAGCTTCCTGCCGAGCACGCGGTGATCGCGACGTTTGGCTTCCTCAAGCTGCGCGAGGTACTCCTTCTGGTCGTCCTTGCTGAAGAACGCCGTGCCGTACACGCGCTGCAGGCTCTTGTTACTGGCGTCGCCCTTCCAGTACGCCCCGGCGACACTGAGCACCTTGAACGCCTTGATCTTCCCGGCGTGAGGAATGTGCGGGCCGCGGCAGAGGTCGACGAACTCGCCCTGCCGGTAGAAGCTCAGCGAGTCGTAATCGGCGAGGCCGGTTTCGATGTGCTCGCACTTGAGATCCTGGTTCAGATCGCGGCAGAAGGTGACGGCTTCGTCGCGCGTCATCGAGAACCGCTCGAACGGCTCAGCCTCTTTGACGATCTTCTTCATCTCCGCTTCGATCTTCGGGAAGTCGTCCTCACTGATCGGCGTCGCCAGATCGAAGTCGTAGTAGAACCCGTTGCCGGTCGTCGGGCCGAAAGCCAGGCCCACGCCGTCGAACAGCCGCATGATCGCTCGCGCCATGACGTGAGCACACGAATGCCGCAGCACACCGAGCGCTTTTGCATCGCGCGTCGTCAGCAGGCTGAGTTCCACCGGGTCGTCCCCGTCGGACAGTTCGTCGATCGGGCGCATCGCATCGACGACCGTTCCGTTGATCTCGGCGGCGATCGTTGCCTGGGCGAGCCGGTCGCCAATTGACGAAGCGACGTCGAGCGCCGTTGAACCGTCTGCGTATTCCTTGAGAGTGCCGTCGGGGAGTTTGACCTGAATCATGATGTGCCTGAAAAAGTCTGAACGTGCCTGTTGAGTCGCCGCCGCTACGAATCGACGACGAACCGAGCGGCGTTTTACCGGATCGGTTCGACACGGACCAGCGGGCTTTCAAACGGGTTCGTGCGTGTTTTCAGGGAACGGACGTCTGGAATTCCCGGACCGTCGCCCAAGCGAGCCGCCAGTGAGTGCGGTCTGACTCTCACTGATTTCTTCCTCGTGCTACGCTCACTCGTGGCGGACGCGACTCGCGTGGCGGTTGGGAGCGCGGTGCCAGTGTGACACTTCCTGAAACCTGCAGTCGAGACGGTGTATGCGAACGGTCGAGTTTCCTCAGACAACGTGCCGCGTCGGTGTTGAGCGGGTCGACATCACGCCGCCGGTCGGCATCTACCACCGTATGTGGGGCGCTGCGACTCACGATCGCGCGACGGGCATCCATCGCCCTCTGACCGCCACAGTTCTTGCGATCTCGCCAGCGGATGATCGATCGAGCGACACGGCGTCGCAGCAGACCCTGCTGTTCATCGCGGTCGACCATTGTCTGTTATGGCATGAGGAGATGAACTCACTGCTCGGCGCGCTGGAAGTCGCCAGCGGCCTTCCCCGCGAGCAGATTACGGTTTTCTTCTCGCACACCCACGCGGCTGGCTTGATGGGCCTCGAACGGTGCGAGCTGCCCGGCGGAGACCTCATCCCCGATTATCTTGAGCAGCTGGCGGTCAGGCTTTCTGCGGCCGCTGAAATGGCGAGCCAGTCGCGGCAGGTTGCGAACGTCGCCTATGGCACCGGGCATTGCGGGCTCGCTCGTAACCGGGACTTTTTTGATGCCGACGCGGACCGTTACGTCTGCGGTTTCAATCCCGACGGCACGACCGACGACACCGTCAGCGTGGCGAAAATCGTTGCCGAGGATTCTGGCCAGACGCTGGCGACGATCGTCAACTATGCCTGCCATCCGACGACGCTCGCCTGGGACAACACGCTGATCAGTCCGGATTATGTCGGGGCGATGCGCGAGGTCGTCGAAGCGGCGACGGACGCTCCCTGCTTCTTTATCCAGGGAGCGTCGGGAGACATCGGGCCGCGTGACGGATTCGTCGGAGACGTTGAAGTCGCGGACCGCAACGGACGGCAACTTGGTTATGCAGCGCTGTCGGCCATCGAAGAGCTTCCGCCGCCGAACACTCGACTGGCCTACTCGGGAGCGGTCATCTCGGGGGCGACGATTGGAACCTGGCAGTTTCAGTCGCAGGGCGACGCCAGCGATCGGCGTGTGGCAACGTCGGCGTGGGACGTCGGTAAGGGGCACGTCAGCCTGCGGTTTCGCGACGATCTGCCGCAGCGCGATGACCTGCTTCGAGAGCGCGACCACTGGCAGCAGCAGGAACAGCAGGCTGCGGCCAGCGGAGACGAGGTGGCCGCCCGTGATGCGCGAGCGATGGTCGAACGCATGACACGCCGCCTCGTTCGCGTGCAGTATCTGCCGGAAGGTGAGTCGTACGCGTACCCGCTGCGAATCTGGAAGCTCGGCGATGCCGTCTGGGTCGCGCTCGACGGTGAGCATTACAACGTGCTGCAGCGCGAACTGCGAGCTGCCTTTCCGGGCGTGCCGCTGATGATCGGCACGCTCGCCAACGGCTCGAACGTGTGGTACCTCCCCGACCGTGATTCGTACGGAAAAGGCTTGTACCAGGAGGACGCATCGACGCTTGCTGTCGGAGCACTCGAGACGCTTCGTGATGCACTGATCGTCCAGATTGGTGCCTTACTTTCCTGATTCAGCAATTCGCCGCACTGACGCTTCGGGTTCGGAACGTGGCCGAAACAAGCTACCCATAGTGGCGCCTCGCTCCGCGAGGCCAGCCCGGTCGCCCCGTTGTCAGGCCGTCGCGCTGCCCGGTTGTCAGGCTGACCTCGCGAAGCGAAGTGCCACTGTAAAACCTGAAGTTGGTTTCAACACGTTCCTCGAGAAGGCACGACCATGAAAATCACCGCTGTTGAGTCACTCGTCTGCCACGCGCGAATGCGCAACTGGATCTTCGTCAAAGTTGTGACCGATCAGCCGGGGCTCTACGGCTGGGGTGAAGCGACGCTCGAATGGAACACACGAGCCGTCGTCGGGGCGATCGCCGACACTGCCGAGCTGATCGTCGGCGAGGACCCGCGACGGATCGAACATCTGTGGCAGATGATGTACCGCCAGCACTTCTGGCACGGGCACGGCATCGTTCGATCGACGGCGATCTCGGGCATCGACATCGCGCTGTGGGATATCGCTGGCAAGATCGCCGGAATGCCGTGTTCGCAGCTGTGGGGCGGGCCGGTGCGGGACTGGATTCGCACTTACTGTCATCTCGGCGGCGGGAAGATGGAGGACTTTTACGAGACCTCGGTCGACGACGCGAAAGCTTTTGGCGACCTGGCGGCCCAGGCGGTTGAAGACGGATTCACAGCGTTTAAGAGCATGGCCGTGCCGCCGACGATGCCCATTGAGGGGCTGCGACCGATCCGTCTGGCCGAAGCGGTCGTCGCAGCCATGCGCGACGCGGTCGGCGACGAGATCGACATCATGGTCGACTGCCACGCTCGTCCGTCGCCAGCGATGGGTCTGAAGTTCGGCAAGGCTCTCGATCCGTACGGCCTGTACTTTTACGAGGAGCCGTGCTGGCCGGAATGTGTCGACGGTCTCGCGATGATCAACGAGGCGCTGACGACGCCCGTCGCGACCGGCGAGCGTGTCACCGACCTCGCGGCATTTCAGCAGTTGTTCGCAAGACGCGCGTGCGAAATCTGCCAGCTCGACATCACCCACTGCGGCGGCCTGACAGCGGCTCGACGGATCGCCGCCCTCGCTGACGCACACCGCATCGCGCTGGCACCGCACAATCCGCAGGGACCGGTCAGCACCGCAGCGTCGCTTGAGTTCGGCTTCTCGCAGCCGGGCTACATCATCTGCGAAACTGTTCATCAGGACGTTCCGTGGCGCAGCGATGTCGTCTCGGAAGGCTTCTCCGTCGAGCCACAGGGACGCCTCGTTCGCCCCAACACAAAGCCGGGGCTTGGCATCGAGATCAACGAAGACGAAGTCCGCAAACACCCGTTCGAGCAGGAACTGCCACAGCGCGTCTTCTATCCGGACGGCAGCGCGGGCGACTGGTAGGCAAGCGGTCGAAGACCGTTCCAATTGCTGTTTCGTTTAACGCCCAGCCGCAGGCGCCGGCAACCAGTGACGTTCATCTCTGTCGGTCGCTGACGCCGGCGGCTGGGCATTAAGCGAAGTCGGCATTGCTCATCGCCTGCTCGACGATTCGCAGTGCATGGCTGACGTCGAAATAGTCCGGGACGGGAATCAGCCCACCAGCGACTCGGCGGCAGAAAAGGTCGAGCATGATGTCATGTTCGGAACGGTCGGACGTCAGCTTTTCGGATTCCAGCGGCTGGCCATCAACCTGCCACGCGACTTCCGATGCCGACCGGATTTCAGCACGGCCTCGTTCACACTGAATTCTGACCGGCAGCATGTCGCCGCGCGGCAGTGTTCCGCAGGCTCCTGGGCGAGGCACCGCTGACGATGTCGGAAAGATCGCCGATCGAATCGTCTCTGCCAGGTCGGTGCCGAGTTCGACAGACAGCTGAAGATTCGCGCGACCGATTCGTGTCGCCTGCGACAGATCAGCAGGACTGTCACCGGGGTTCGACAAGACAGGCACGTCATCACCGGTTCCGCCTGGAAAATCGACCACCAGGTTCAACGAGGTTCCCGACACGTCGGCAGGCGAGCCTTCCCGCAATTCCGGCGTTGTTGCCGACTCGTCGGCAGGTGCTCGCTGAATTCGAGAAGCGATCGGAAACGTCCGGAACAGGTTGCGGCAGAAGTCGAGCCAGCCAACCAGTGTTTCCGACAGGAGCGCGGGACTGGCCGTTGAGCCGGCAGGCAGCTCAAGGTGAATTCCCGTGACCGCGCCGAGTTCCGTCGCGATCAGTTCCTGAGTCCGAACGGCGGCCGGCACGTACCGACGCCAGAGGGCCGGCATCAAGGTGACACCGTTCGTCGTCGCGGCCTCGTAGATTCGTTCGAAGTCGGCTGCCGAACCACTGAGCCACGGCAGCACGAACACTGGTTTCTGACACCCGGCCAGCCCCGGCAGCCCGGCCAGTCCGTGCCAGCCCGGATCGAGCAGCAGGACGGCATCGACACTGGCACGGCGGGCGAGTGCTCGCAGGCCCGACTCCCAGGCGACTTCCTCGCGATCGGCGACGGTCACTGCCCGAGCAAACACGCAATCGAAGACCGCATCGATCTCGACGGGATTTCGCAGTCGCCGCAGCGCTTCCCTGTAGCTGGAAAACTGCTGGCCGACTCCGGCAACGCCGAGCTGCAACATCAAATTCGGAGCCGTCGATGGAAGGCGACAAACGGCCGCGCCGCCGTACGCAAACCGGGGCGCGATGAGTCGCGGAGACTACCACAGGAAATCGGTTTTTCCAGCAGCGTCCGCGCGGTTTGGGAAATCGGTGCGACTACCGTGACTTCCGGAATTGATTCCCTAAAGTACGCCCTCGAATGCGGGCCCGGAAGCTTCTCTGAAAGCCGGAATCGCTCAGAAAAGCACAGTCGAAACCGGACTGCCCCGCCACTCGGATAGACCGGCGGACAACGGAAATCAGATTGGAAACGCGAGGCAACGACGCCTCAAGGAGTCGCGAGATGTCAATTCCCAGAACCGCCGAGCACGTCGGCGATGGCCATCCTGACAAGTTCTGTGACCAGGTCGCCGACGCGATCGTCGACAAGTCGCTCGAACTGTGCCCGCCGGAAGCCCGCAAGTCGATCCGCAATGCCATCGAGTGCCTCGCCAAGGACAATCTCCTGATCGTGACCGGCGAGGTGAAGTGGACGGACGAGATTCGTCAGGGACTTGACGTCAAGGAAATCGCCCGCGACGTCTGGCGGAAGATCGGCTACAGCCAGTGCGGCGAAGAGCTGACCGTCATGGACCACATCCAGGCTCAGTCGGCTCACATCGCGATGGGCGTCGACACCGGCGGAGCTGGTGACCAGGGCGTCATGGTCGGCTACGCAACCGACGAAACCGCCGAGATGATGCCCAAAGAGTGGCTGCTGGCGAAGAACCTCTGCGAAACGCTCCGCAATCTCCGCCGCGAAAAAGTCCTGCCCTGGCTGCGGCCCGACACGAAGGCTCAGGTCACAATCAGTGCTTCCGGCGAACCGACCGACTACATCGTCGCGACTCAGCACGACGATCCTGCTGACTGCGGCGTCTCGCACGACGAGATGCGGCAGCTCGTTTACGAGCACGTCGTCAAGCCGGTCCTCGGCGACATCGAGTTCCGTCCCAACAAGATCAACGGCACCGGCCTGTTCGTCATCGGCGGCCCGACCGGCGATGCCGGCGTCGTTGGCCGCAAGATTGTCGTCGACCAGTTCGGCCCGCGCGTCCCGGTTGGCGGCGGAGCGTTCTCCGGCAAGGACCCGTCCAAGGTCGACCGCAGTGCCGCGTACATGGCTCGCCACATCGCGAAGACCGTCGTCGCGAATCAGGTGGGCGGTGCGAAAGAGTGCACCGTCCATATCGCGTACGGCATCGGCCAGATTCAGCCCGAAATGGTGACAGCTCAAACGCAGACCGGCGAAGACGTTTCGGCATGGGTCAAGGAGAAGTTCCCGGACCTGTCACCAGGCTTCATCACCGAGCACCTGCAGCTCAACAACCCGAGCGGCTGGTCGTTCTTCGAGTCCGCCAGCTACGGCCACTATGGCCGCAGCCAGTTCCCGTGGGAATCCGTTGCCAGCATCTGAGCCTGTGATGCCTGGTTTTTCAGCAGGCTGGTTCGTTCAGAAAAACGTCACAACCGTCGCAACAGACACGTCAATCCGCTGAACCCGTCAAGACCCTCAGCGGTCATTGAAAGTCGCCCCGACGATCGCAACAATCCGCGACTTCCATCGGCCACCAGCCGACAGAAGACAGAGAAAAAAACGCGTCCGACCCGCCTCGGACGCCTCCGGTGGGGTAGCTCAGTTGGTGAGAGCGGCGGATTCATAACCCGCAGGTCGGGGGTTCAAATCCCCCCCCCACCACTTCTCAGGAACTTGCAGAACTTCGCGTAAGTCCTCCTGAGAACCAACATTACGGCTGTCGTCGGTCATCGCACTGGCGGCAGCCGTTTCTCGTGATAGCTCCTGCAAACTCCTGATATTGCCTATCCCGAGTGCAACATCTGGTGCAACATTTTTCGGACCCGTTCCGGTGGCCATGCACCGGGCCCGTTGTGCCTCTGGCGTTTCCGGAATGCCCGGCAGCGATTCGAGTGCCGCGTTCATATCGACCAGACCGACGTGCGTGTAGCGGTCCAGCGTCAGCGAAATCGTCGAGTGCCGGGCCAGCTCCTTTGCCAGTTTGGGGTGAACGCCGCTCGCGGCCAGGTTGCTGATGAACGTGTGACGCAGTGCGTGGAAGTCGGCTCTGCCGTCATCCGTCTCGTAGTTCAGGTAGTCCGATCGTTCCCGCTCCTCGCGTTCCTCGTCGGTCGCGGCCTGATCCAGCCATTTCACCCGAGCGGCTTCCAGATCGCGTCTGAGCATCTTCGCAGCTCGATCCGGCCAGGTTCCCGGAAACAGCGGCTCGGGACCATCGGCGGCGTTGAACGGAATGACGCCGCCGTCCAGCGTGCGCCGCTCTTGCTCCTGCAGCCAGATACGCAATCTCAACGCCAATTCGGGATGCAGTGGCAGTACGTCTTCGCGGCGATGCTTCGAGCAGGACGCTTCCACTGTCAGCGTCGGCGGACTGGCTCGAAAGTCGAGACTCGCGGTCGTGAGCGATGCGAGTTCTGAAACCCGAAGCACCGTAAACGCGGCCATCAGGTACAGGATCGCCTTGTCACTGCCCGACAGGTCGCGGAATGGTTCACCGTGCTCTGCAGCTTCCACGAGTGCCGCGAGTTCTTCCTGGCTCAGCGCCCGACGCACAACGCGAACATCCACGCGGGCGTTGACCTTCGCCAGATGCCCGAACGGGTTTTCGGGCCACCGGCAGTCCAGCAGAAGCCAATTCCCAAAACTCTTGATTGCTGTGACATAGTGATTCGACGTTGCTGGGCTCGTTCCGGTCGAACGACGGTTCTTCAGCCACACGGCGACTCGACCGGCATTGAGATCTTCCAGGAGTACGAAGCCACAGCCGTCGATGACTTCGCGGAGCCGGGTTTTCGACAGCTTGCCATGCTTCGCCGTGTCGTCCCGCGCGGCGAGATGCTCAATGTAAGCATCGAGGTGATTTGGTTCGCACGCCGCCTGCGACTTCTTCCCGCGGCTGCATCCGGTCCCCGCACATTCTGGACAGAGCAGCGGCGTCTCCCTGTGCTTTCTGAACGGGTCCCGTCGGCGGATGCCGGCTTTGATGTCTCGCTCTTCCTGGACGATCGTCGCCAGCTTCGCCTCGCTGGCTTCGCGATCGTCGAACAGCGAAACGGTCTTCGTCTTGCCGGTTGCATCGACGTACCGGCCCCGGAACGTCTTCGACCGCTCGCGGCACTTTTTCGCACCGGGCGTGTCTTTTTTGACCGTGCGGCCAGACTTGTCCCGGTACCGAATAATCACCGGACGATAAAGTGTCGCCATCGTGCCCCTTCTTTCTCCTAACTGGCTGCGAATCGCTCCAGCACATTCCGAACCTGCATCGGGTTCCACGGCTTGCCGCGACGTGTTGTGTGGCCGTCCGCGTTCAGCCGCTCTGCAATCTTCCGGAGAGACAGCCCCTCGTCCCGCATCAACTTCAGATCGTCTGCGATGTCGGCGTATGCCTCGTCGGCCAGGCGAACGCGGGCCTTTGCCGCTGCCTTCTGTGCCTTTGCCAGTCCGGCCTGTCGGCGGTCCTCACGGCCTCGCCAGTGGCCTTCCCGAGCCGAGCCGAGTTTCACGCCGCGGGCTTTCGCTGCGGCCAGAGCGGCCTTTGTGCGCTGACTGATCGCCTCTGCTTCGTGCTCCGCCACCGCGGCCAGAATGTGAATCGTCAGCTTGTTGGCGTGTGGCTGGTCGCAGGCGAGGAACTCGACACCGGACTCCATCAGAGCCGACGTAAATGCGACGTTCCTGGCCAGACGATCCAGCTTGGCGACGACCAATGTTGCCTTCGACCGCTTCGCATGGGCGATCGCGCGAGCCAGCTCGGGCCGGTCCGATCGCTTGCCGGTTTCGACTTCCGTGTAACTCGACACGATTTCGCCACCCGTTCGATGGGCAAACTGTTCGACCGCCGTCTGCTGGGCGTCGAGTCCGAGTCCTGATTCACCTTGCCGTTTGGTGCTGACTCGGAAGTACGCCACGATCTTTTCGCTGTTCATCTTTTGGCCTCCGGAAGCTCAATCGTCCAACCGCAGGCAGAGTGTAAAATTATTGTTGTCGAACCTCGACAAACTCGTCCGTGGCATGATCGACCTGCGTTCGCTGCTGCGCGAGGAGTCCGAAATTCCGGCCTGAGAGGCCGACACGGGGCAATCCCGGCAGACTGGGTTGTTCTCAAGTCATCTCTGGCTCACACATCGCCCCGGTTTGTCGTGTTAGACCTTCCGCCATTCGTCAGACTGTCCGACCCCTGCAGAATCCGCACTCACTGCCACTGAGTGTTCCGCAAGCCGGTCCCAGGGCTGCGCCCTGGGCTGAGATATGGCCGGTCCGTTGGGCCTTGAAACTCCGAACGGTTGAATGGTGTAATTTTGATAGTCTCGAATGAGGAATGAGTGGCTCGCCCACTCAATGCTGACGTCAGACGGCTTCCGCCAGATCGGGAAGTTGTTTCCGACACGTTCCTCGGGGCGGACATTCCGTTGGTCAGTGCTCGCGCAGCAGAACGCCCCGACGAATCCGATGACTCGTCGGGGCGATCGCGTTTTGAGTCAGCAGCGCTGCAGGCTCACCGTCCTGATTGAGCAACTGGCGAATGCCGGGCTGCCTCGTGGACTCGATGATCAGGCAGCAGCCTTCGGGGCCGGAGCCTTGTCAGCCTTCGGTGCCGGTGCTGGCTTGCCGTTTTTCGGCGGAGCCGGTGCCGGAGCTTTGTCTTCATACGGAGCCTTTGGCGGTGCCGGAGCGTCTTCGACGGCTGCCGGAGCGGCTTCTGATTCCATCGCGTGAGCCGATCCGCCACTGCAGGTCGCCACCGGCTGGCAGCAATTGTTGCTCTTGAACAGGCCGAAGATGTCCAGAGCGCCAAGCCCACTTGAATGGTTGCAGCACCGCGGAGCGGGAGCACATTTCACCGGAGCACACTTCGGAGCGGGAGCGCACTTAACCGGAGCACACTTCGGAGCGGGAGCGCACTTAACCGGAGCACACTTCGGAGCCGGAGCGCACTTGACCGGCTCGCACTTCGGTGCCGGCGTGCAGCACTTCGGAGCGGGCTTGCAGCAGGTTTCCACCTTCTTGCAGCAATCGCCAGCTTCGGCGACGGACAGAGACAGGGCGGCTGCGGCGGCCACAGCCAGAGCGATAAGACGACGCATGGTGATTCTCCTGGGCAGTCTGAGAAACCGGATGACCGCTGGCCGACCGATCCCTCGGCTGATCGCCCGCCACCAACTCGGCAGCAGTGTTCTTACGGTCAGAAAAGCCTGCGTACGCAGACGAGGCCAGCTACAGGGCAGAGAGTAACTGCGCAGTCTACGATTTCAACGCAACCGGAAAAGTTGACCCAGACTGCCGAATCGTCATCTTCGCTGTCGCCCATGAAACACGGGCCAAACTCAGACAGCTGAAACTTCCTTATTGGCCCTCTGGAATCTGTGTTTCTTCGGTGCTCGTTCCGCAGCCTCTCTCCAGCCGGCTGCTGAGACTCAGCTACCCAATCCCGCCAGAACTTCCGAGGCTGCCGCGATTGTCCGGTCGATGTCCTCGTCCGAGTGGGCTGCCGAGACGAAATTCGCCTCGAACTGGCTGCAGGGCAGGTAGACGCCGCGGTCGATCATTCCCCAGAAGTACTTCGCAAAGCGGTCGGTGTCGCTCTTGCCGGACTGCTCGAAGCTGACGACTCGTTCCGGGTTGAAGAACAGCGTGAACATGCTGCCGACCTGACCGATCGAGTGCTCGATACCCGCGGCGCTCGCGGCTTCGTCGATCGCTGTGCAGAGGCGTGTCGTCGTTTCTTCCAGACGCGGGTACGGGTTTTCATCACGGAGCGTTGTCAGCGTCGCGATTCCTGACGCCATCGCGAGCGGATTTCCGGACAACGTTCCCGCCTGATAGACCGGGCCGACGGGCGAGACGGTATCCATGATGTCGGCTCGCCCTCCGTAAGCGCCGACGGGCATTCCGCCGCCGACGATCTTGCCCAGCGTCGTCAGGTCAGGAGTGACTCCAAAGCGTTCCTGAGCCCCGCCGTAAGCAACGCGAAAGCCGGTCATCACTTCGTCGAAGATCAGTACCGTGCCGTGCTTCGTGCAGAGTTCGCGGCAGGCTTCCAGGAAGCCCGGCTCGGGCGGCACGCAGCCCATGTTGCCGACGACGGGTTCGAGAATAATCGCGGCAATCTGATCGCCCTGCTGTTCGAGTGCGTCGACGAGCTGCTGCGGATTGTTGTACTCCAGAACGAGCGTGTCGGCGGTGCAGCCCTTCGGCACGCCGGGGCTCGACGGCACGCCGAGCGTCAGTGCTCCGCTGCCGGCCTGGACGAGCAGGCTGTCAACGTGCCCATGATAACAGCCGACGAACTTGACGATCTTGTCGCGTCCAGTGAAGCCTCGCGCCAGCCGGATGGCACTCATCGTCGCTTCGGTGCCCGAGTTGACCATGCGGACTTTTTCGATCGACGGCACCGCATCGACGACGATCTGAGCGAGCTGCGTTTCCATCTCTGTCGGAGCGCCGAAGCTCGTGCCCTTCTGCAGCGCCGCCTCAATGGCCGAGATCACTGCCGGATGCCGATGCCCCAGAATGTGCGGCCCCCACGAGCCCACAAAATCGATGAGCTGGTTGCCATCGATGTCGAACAGGTATGCCCCTTCGCCGTGATCAATGATCAACGGGCTGCCGCCAACCCCGCCAAACGCGCGAGCGGGACTGTTCACGCCGCCGGGGATCAGCTTCTGAGCCTGTTCAAAGTGAGCTTTGCTTTTGTCGCGCGAGATGGCAGTCATGGTGAGTCTTTCAAGGTGAGAAAAGTTTTGTTTAACCCGAAGCCGGAGGCGGCGGCGTCTGTGGAAACTCTCGCCATTCAAAACGCCGTCGCCTGCGGCTTCGGGTTAAACGAGTGCCTCTATGTACTTCGTACTTTCACGGAGATTCTGCTGGCACAAACTCTGTCGTAAACGCGGCGTCCGGTTTCAGCGTGCCGGGTTCCGAGAAGCCACATTCTTCGAGCTGCTTGGCCATGGTTGACCAGCGTTCGGCGGTCATGCTGCCGAGGGGCTGGCCATCTGGCGGGGCGCAGAGTTTTTTCAGGTCGGCGGCGCCGAGGGCCAGGATCTCGGTATCGATCTCCGGGTTTTCGGACTGAATATGAGCGTTCGTCCTCGACGGGTCGTCGAGGTACGTCTGCCAGCCGCGCTGGACGGCGGCCACGAATTTCCGGACGAGGTTGGCATCGTTGCGAATCGTGTCGCCCTGCGTGATCAGGACGCTGGTGTACGGGTTGAAGCCGATGTCGGCGGCCAGCAGAGTCGCCGGATCGCCGCCTTCCTTCTTCGCCATGTAGGGTTCGGAAAAGACGTACGCCTGCTGAGCGAAGTCGTCCGTCAGCAGGAAGCGGCTGACGTTGCCGGGGTACGGCTCGAACTGGCAGCCTTCGAGAGCAACCTTGTGCTTCAGGAACGCTCCAAACGACGAGTTCTGATTGATCGCCAGCGTCAGGTTCTTCAGATCGTCGAAGCTGGCGATGCCGGATTTCTCGTGCACCATGATGCAGCGTGGGCTGGTCTGCAGCGGAGCGAACACGCCGACGATGTCTGCTTCCTGAGCCCGTGCGACGAGAATCTGGTCGGCGTTCGAAATCCCGAACTCGACGCGACCGGTCGCGACTTCCTCACGGACCGGGACGCCCGGACCGCCCTTCAGAATCGTGACGTCGAGCCCGGCTTCCTTGAAATAGCCATGCACCAGCGCGGCGTAGTAGCCTCCGTGCTCAGCCTCGGGAAACCAGTTCAGCCGCAGCTGCACGGTTCGCAGTTCGCCCGAATCCCCACCCCCGGCCTCAGGATCAGCAACCGCCGATCCGTCAGTCGAGCCCGATTCAGAACTGGTCCCGCAGCCTGCCAGCAGGAAAACAGTCAACAGGGAGACCAGAACTCCACCTCGAAATGTCATGCTTGTCGTCCTGAGAGGTCCATCGATCCAGTTTTTCGTGGCCAGTGAAAACCGGCCCGGCGGCGCTCGCGCCCGCTGGAAATCTCCTGAAATTCGTCCGGTTGAAACCGATTCCAGGCGACTTTACACTCCCGCGTTCTTCGTGCCCGCAGGTTTCCCGACCGCGGCCAGAATCGATCACACCGGCAGAATATGAGTCCTTCGAGCCGGGTTGCAAATCCGGAGAGAAAACAGTGAGCCTCGACAAAAGTCTGAAAACTGGCGGCGGACTCGTTCGCGCCCGGAACGTTCTGAAGCGACACGAACGCGTCGAAAAACTCTCGACCGAAGACCGCTGGGACGAGTCCCAGAGCGTGCTCGGTTTGCCAAAGACCAAAATCGTGAAGACGACGGTTGGCAAGAAGAAGAAAAAGAAGAAGAAGGACGAAGACGAGGATTAAGCCTCGATTGTTCCTCATCGATCGCCGATTGCGGACGGCTCATCCCGACACGGGTGAGCCGTCTTTTTTTGTGCGCCGGCAGGTCGGTCGCTGCCTGCCGTTCCGAACGCAGCACGTCGTTATTGACCGACCGGCGCAGCCTTGATGGTTAGATCGGAAAACACCGCGTGAGTGTCGACGACGCGGAGCCCAACCGTTCCCGATTGCCAGGTGTCGTCAGTCAGCCTGAGAATCGGTTGGCGATTCAAGCGGACTTCAATCTGCGATCCGGCAACGTCGACACGCAATCGCTCGGGCCGGTTGACGTCGATTGCTGTTTCGGCCCGCGCCAGCTCTTTCCAGTGGCGGCCATCCATTCGTCCGACGATGACGAGCCCCGTTCGCGGAAGCAGGCCAGCGAAGTACGCACGCTGAGCGTCGAAACCCACGGATGCTCCCGAGCAGCGGAACAGGATGCCGGCATCGCGCGCGTTCGAGTTACCGTTGAAGTGAATACCGACTTCGATCGAAACGTCGTCGGGCAGTTGCTGATTGAGGACGACTTTCTCGCCGCTGCGGTACGAATTGATCGGGCCGTCGGGAGCGTCTCCGAGATGAAGTCCGTCCGCCTGCTGCCTGAGGAACTGGTGATGGCCGAAGTAGCTCCAGTTGGCGAGGCTGTCGGCTGACAGCAAGGACGACTTCACGGGCAGCATGGCGGAGAGAATGCGTTCGCCGGACGGTCGCGGCAGAGCATGTGCAGCGGCCATTGGGGCACCGAATTGAGGTCGGCCGTTTGGACCGATTCGCATCGGCTGGGCAAACACGGCTCGCCGCCAACCCGGCTGGTTATCCCGCTTGGCGTGGAAGACGTGCCACCACTGCGTTCCATCGGGCGATTTCGCGAAGCACGAATGGCCGACGCCGAAAGTGTCCTGCGTGCCCTTGAAGACGGGCTCGTTGTGCTTCGTCCAGGCTGCCGGATCGAGCGGATCGTTGCCGGTCAATTCGAGCATCCCGAGTTTATACGTTCGCAGCCACGACGCGCCGCACGAATACATAACGAACGTTCGCGAGCCGGTCTGCAGAACCTGCGGCGCTTCGTTCAGGCCGCGAGCGTCAGGCTTGGGTTCGGTCCGTTCCCAGAGATGGTCGGCGTTGCTGCAGAGCCGGACGCGCGGGCCGCTGAGTTCCGTCGGCGACTTCATTGGTGCGATGTAAAGGAACTGCCGGTCGGTGCCTGGAGCATCCCAGCCGGACCAGAGGGCGTAACGCTGCCCCTTGAATTCCAGCACGGTCATGTCGATCGCCCAGACATTCGGCGAGCGACCATCGCTGCCGTCGCCAGTCGCCAGCGGACCATGCAGCTCGTACGGCCCCAGCGGATCGTCCGTCTTCGAACGCAGAACATAGGCGAGATGATTCTCGTTGCGACCGTTTGACGCCGCGAAGTAGACGTGCCAGTGGCCGTCGAGAAAGTGCAGTTCAGGAGCCCAGACTTCGCGCGATGTCGGCCCGGTTTCCGGAGCCCGCCACACAATGTGCTTTTGCCCGAGACTCGTCAGCCGGTCGCTCGTGTGAATCGCGATCGCCCGGTTTCCTTCCGACAGGCACCACAGATACCGGTCGTGATTCGGATCGCGAATCACCCACGGATCCGCACCTTCGCCGATCGGATTGACGAACTGATCCGCCGGCAGCGATTGCAGCTGCACGGTCTTTCGAAACGCCGGATCGCCCGCGTCAACGGGCAGCTCACTGTTCCAGGCGAAGACCGCTTTCGTAAGTCGCTTGACGATCTCCGGATGCTCGTCCGCCACGTTGCGGCTTTCGGCGATGTCGGCGTTCAGGTTGTAAAGCTGCGGTGTTGAACCGTCATAGTTGATGAGTAGTTTCCACTGTCCATCTCGCGCGGCGAGGTCGGGATTTGGGTCGTCTTTCGTACCCGGTCGATCGGGAGGTCGCCGCCAGAAGATTGGAGCTTCGCGGCGGCGTTTCTCTTTGCCGAGCACCGTCGACGCGAGATTCTCGCCGTCGAGATTCACACCCTCCGCAACAGTCGCTCCACCGATTTCGTACAGCGAACGATTGAGGTCCAGAGCGCAGAAGATCGACGTTTCGTTCGTCGTGCCAGCGGCGTCTTTCGACAGCACTCCTGGCCCCCAGGCGATCAGCGGCGACCGAATGCCGCCTTCATACAGCCACGTTTTTGCCCCGCGCAGCGGTTCCGACGAACCGGCTCCCTCTTCGTGACCGTTGTCAGACGCGACGAGAATCAGCGTGTTGTCACGAAGCTTCTCGTCGTTGCGGATGCGGTCGAACAGGGCTCCGAGCTGCTGGTCCATCGCGTCGAGGACCGCGTAATACAACGCCCGCTTGCTGCCGTCGGTCTTGTCCCGCAGAACTTCCGGCGGGAAGAACGGCGAGTGGACGTCGTCGGGCCACAGGTTGACGAAGAACGGCTTGCCGTCCTGCTGAGCCTGGTCGATGAACTTCAGCGCGTCCGTCACGAAAGCTGCCGTGACGACGGATCGGTCCTCCCAGCGAATCGGCCCGCGGCCCAGATCGCCGGACCCGAGATCATGTTTCCGGACCGGCTTGCCATTGTAGGCATCCTTCAGCGGCAGAACTCGCGGTCCAAGCCCCTCGAAGTTCGTCAGGCTGGCATCGAAACCGTATTCGGTAATCAGCGGTGCCTCGCCGACGTCACGCTGCCCGCCCATGTGCCACTTGCCGAAATGCCCGGTCGCATAACCGACCTTCTGCAGCTCGCGCGCGAGCACCGGAGCTTGCGGATCGAGCCACTGAGAAACGCCGCGATCCGTGTTCAACTGCCGCCGGGCAAGGTACGACGTAATCCGCCAGCGATGCGGATACTGCCCGGTCGTCAGCGCGACGCGCGACGGCGAGCAGATCGGCGAGTTCACATAGAAGTTCGTAAAACGAATCCCTTCCGACGCCAGTCGGTCAATGTTCTCCGTCGTCGCTTGAGTCCCACCAAAGCACGACAGATCTGACCAGCCCATGTCGTCAATGAAGACGGTGACAATATTTGGCCGCTCGGCCGCCGGCAGTGTCGAGCAGCTCAGAACCAGTATCAGTGCGCGGAACGCGATCCGGGAAACAAACATGGGATTGTCTTCTTCTACGAACTCGCGGACCTGGCCGTGCCCAGTACAACTTCGGACGGGAACACGAAGGTCTGCTGACACTCAGGCCCAGCGGGCCGGTCCTATGTCAGCCCAGGACAACGCCCTGGGATCGGGAATTGAGATAGTGACGAAGCCCCAACGGGCAACGCTGTGAAGTATTTCAGGCGGCGGCATTCTGGTCGTGTTTTCTGAGTTGGGAGATCTGGTCGGAAGTGAGCGGGGTGACAACCGGGTCGCCTAGCGGTTTCTT
>Ga0070727_10002199_pt1 | contig 19196 bp, 9 predicted proteins | sample tdAd472_FD_66722 | JGI IMG/M metagenome (GOLD analysis project Ga0070727, IMG submission 66722) | Marine sediment microbial communities from the Atlantic coast under amendment with organic carbon and nitrate - tdAd47.2 | ecosystem: Environmental > Aquatic > Marine > Coastal > Sediment | place...
GTATTCGGCGTGATTATTCGGGAAAGGAGGTTCTTGCGACTTCCAGGCCCATCGGCGGAACGCCCTGGGTTCTTGTCCGTACCGTCGCCACCTCGGAAGCCTTAGCCGAAACGGATACCCGTCTCAGGACCATATTGGTCGTCTTCCTTTTGATCATTGGCGGTGTCAGCGTCACCATGGTGGCTGTCTGGCGGCACGGCACATCGCTTAGGGCGGCCAAGGCGGCGGAACAGTTCAAGGTGCAGATGGAACGCTTTCAAAACCTCTCTAAGTTTTTGAATGTCGTCACCAATAGCCACCCGGCGCAAATTCTTGCCGTCACAGGTGAAGGCGATATCACTTTCGCCAACAAACGCGCCGCCGATAGCGTGCATATGGAAGTGGACGACATGTTGGGCAAAAACATGTTCAACGTCATCGGTCCCATTCAGGCCAAGGCGTTTCATGAAATCAATAAAGAGGTGATCGAGAAATTTGAGCCGCGGAATTCCGTCCACCGGTTTGAAGAGGCCGACGGCGATTTGGTGATTAAATCGGACCATGTGCCGTTGCGGGGTGATCGGGACTATCCTCCCTCTTCCCTGATGATTTTGGACGATATTACCGAACTGACCCGCGAGCGGGAGCGCAGGGAACGGGTGATGCGGCAGCTTGTTGAAACCCTGGTTAGCGTTGTTGACCGGCGGGACCCCTACTCCGCCAACCACTCCGCCCGTGTGGCCGAGGTTTCTCACGCCATTGGCCAGGAAATGGGTCTTGGCGAGTTGGAGCAACGGACGGTCGATATTGCCGGTAGCGTCATGAACCTGGGTAAAATCTTCATTCCGCCTGAGTTGCTGACCAAAACCGGGAAATTGACCGAGGAGGAACGGGAACAGCTTAGCCGGAGCTTTGTCGTCAGCGCCGATCTTTTGAGCGGCGTGGAGTTCGATGGCCCCGTTGTCGAAACCGTTCGTCAGATCGGCGAAAGCTGGGACGGCGGCGGTCCTTTGGGAATGAAGGGCGACGAAATTCTCGTAACCGCCCGCATCGTGGCGGTTGCCAACGTCTTTGTCGGCATGGTCAGCCCGAGAGCATACCGGGACGCCATGACGTTTGAAAAAGTCGCCGCCATCTTGATGGAGGAAGCGGAAAAGAAATTCGACCGCAAGGCCGTTGTCGCTCTCATCAATTACATCGAAAACCGGGGCGGCCGTCAAAAATGGGCCCACTACCGCGAAACGCCGCTCGATTAGAATAATCGGGAACCGCTCTAGTTATTGGAAAGTCTGGAAAAGAAAACGGGAGCCGTTTATTGGCTCCCGTTTTTTTGTGTCTGTAACGGCGCTCTTAGGATGACTGATCCAACGAGAAGGTCAGGTTGGTGTCGCCATCCTCGGCAACTTGATACCCGTCTCCGTCCTCCGCCGTAACCGTGAAGCTATCGGACTGGGTTTGTTGGCTCGGCCCATCGAAGGAGACCGAGAACTTGACGTCGTCGAAATCGTTATCGTTTTGGTAGTAGTAGTCGTTTTCGCTGGCGTCGGCGTCGAGGTCTTCGAAGCCTATATGCAGCTCGCCATCGTCTCCGATACCCGACTTGACGTGAACCATGCCGTCTTCGTTGCTCGAAGCATTGCCCGAGTGGAAGATGTCGCGCGCGTCGACGGTCAGATCTATGCTGCCCGGCGAGGTCACGATAAGATCGCCATCGCTGTTGAATTCCAGCGACCGTTGTTCGTTGTTCAGCAAGGAATCAAGGTTATGGTAGTCGCCGCCATCGCTATGATTCCAGCGCCCCGTTACTTTGTCCTCAGCATTCTGAATGATGAAGAAACCGATTTCCTCGCCGGCACTCAGGTTGTTGAAGGTCACTGAACTGCCGTCGACCTCAAGATCGCCGCCGCTACCGACCTGCGAAGCGTTGTGCCAGATGATTTCCGGATCGCTGTAGGTGGTTTCGCCGGTTTCAGGGTCGGTGACGATCTTGTACCAACCCAGAGAGTTCTTGTATCCGGCTTCTTCACCCTGGAAGGTCACGGTCATTGACGTTGCGCCGTCCGGAACCGTGAGGTTGCCGGAGTCGACGCCGATCGTCGCATCGTCCCAGGACGGCGTGTCTTCTTCCCATTCGAAGTTAAATTCGGAACTATCTTGTTGATACTGGATAGAGCCGCTGTTGATATCGGCCTGGGTGAAGGTGTCGTTGATTTCCAGCGGAATATGGGTGCCTTCGGCATCCACCTTGTAGAGCGCGCCGAAATCAGGAGCGTCGGTCAAGGTGTAGGTGATGTTGTCAGGGCCCGATTCCGCATCGGTGACGTTCAACTCACTGCTGTCCAAGGTCAGAGCCTGCCCGGCTTCGAAGTATGCTTGCAGATCGGTTGTCAGTTCGGGTGCGTCGTTGACATTGGTGAACGAAACCTGAGCCGTGACCGGGTCGGTGAAGTTTTCGCCGTCGTCGCTGGCGGAAACGCTGAATGTCGGAGCGTCTTCGCCGCCGTCGTGGGTGAAGCTCACCTTGCCGTCGGCCACATCGGCCAGAGTGAAGGTCGAGGATTCCACGCCATCAACCATAAAGGCGCCGTTGGAAACGTTGCTGACCTGAATGGTCACGCCCGCATCCGCCGTATCGACGTCGGAAACGCCGAGGTCGGCCGCACCGACGCCAACGGTTGCGCCTTCGGAGACGACGAGGCTAGGCGTCGAAACCGTCGCAGCATCATTGACTGCCGCGACATCGACCTTAATGGTTGCGGTCGTCGAGCTGCCTTGTTTGTCGCTGATGGTGACGGTGAATTCGTCTTCGCCGTTGTAGTTTTCATCCGGCGTATAGGTAAATGCGCCGTTGGCGCCGAAGGAAACCTGCCCGTGGGCCGGGCCAGCGGCTTCGCTACCGATGCTGTAGGTCAGTTCATCGCCGGTATCGGCATCGGAAGCTTCGAGGATAGCGCTGAAGGTATCGTCTTCGCCCATGCCGACCAAGTTGTCATCGTCCACCGAGCCGTCGACGACCAAAGCGTCGAAGACCGGACCGTCGTTGGTGCCGTTTACGGTCACAGTTACGGTATTGGACGATTCTTTGTAACCGTCACTGACAACATATGTAATCGTCGCCGTGGCGGTTGAGCCGTCGGCCAGGCTATCGAAGTCGGTTCCCGGATTGAACGCCAGGGTGCCGTCGTTGTTGATCGAAACGGACCCGCCGCCTTCGACGGTCGCGCTGGTCACCGTCAGGGTATCGCCATCCGCATCCGTATCGTTGGACAGGACGTCGATGGTCAGTGCTTCGTTTTCGCCGCCGCTTGCCACGTCTGCGACAGCTTCCGGCGTTTCGTTGTAATCGATGACTTCTCGGGTGCCTTCGGTCGTAACCGTTCTAGTTTCGGTGCCCGTATCCGTATCGGTGACGATCCAATCGCCGTAGATCGTGTTGACCGTGCCGTCTTCCAGCGTTTCGGTGGTCACCGAACGCTGAGACGTGGTGGTGATATAGGGTTTGCTGTAGGTTTCGGTCGTTACGGTGTCGTAGACGGTCGTAACGTCGCCGGTTTCCTGATCCGTGGTCGAGGTTTCGCTGTTCGGAACATCGGCGGTTTCGCTGCCGCTCAAGGTTTCCGTGCCGTAATCGGTATCGATGTCGGTCTGGGTGATCGTCGTTGAGGTCACGACGTCGGTGCCGTCGTCCGCCAGAGTGATCGTCGCCGTGCCAGCATCTTCCTTGTAGCCGTCGGAAACGGTAAAGCTGATGTCGAGCGAACCGTTCCAGTCGTCATTTGGAGTGAAGGTCCATTGGCCTTCGCCCGTCTGTTCCAGCGTACCCGGTAGGTTTTCGCCGCTCACGGAAGTTACAGAAAGGCCTTCGCTATCGGTATCCGACGAATTGGCCAGCAGTTGATCTTCGGTAATCACCAGCGCGGTATCTTCGCCGCCCGTCAGCGTCACATTGCCAGCGTCGGGGGCGTCGTTGACATCGATTTCGGTGCGCGTACCGTCGATTTCCTCGGTGCGCGTATCAACCCGGTCGCTCGGTGAGGTTTCGTCCGTCGCCACCCAATCACCATAGGTCACGTTCGTTTGGCCTCCGATGTACTCGGTAGTGGTTTGGGTCGTTTCGTAAGTGACGTTGGTGTATGGCGTCGAGTAGGTGTTGACCGTCACCGTGTCGTAGGTGACGGTTACATCGCCGGTTTCCGGATCGGGTTCGGAATAGTCGGGGTCGCTGCCGATAACATCCTGTGCTTCACCGGCATCGGACAGATATTCAGTTCCGGCGATTTCGCGGACTTCAGTCACCGGATCAGTCGTAACCTTAGAGAAGGTTTCGCCATCGAAGGTGAAGGTGCCGTTGTCGAACTGGAGGGACTCGATATTGGAAATGGTGTCGGATCCGTTTTGACCGGTCACCGTGAAGGTGCCGTCTTCGTTGGCGGTCAGCGAATAATCCGCCGAATTGCCGCTGAAGACCGCCGTATCGGAGCCCTCGCCGCCGTCCAACACGTCGTCGCCTGCGCCGCCTTCAAGAACGTCGGCTCCTTCGCCGCCGTATAGGGCGTTGATTTGAGCGTCGCCGGTAATATGGTCGTTACCCGGTGAGCCGACGACGTTTTCGATGTTGGTCAGGAAGTCCGTACCAATGTCTTCCACATCGGTGGCGTCGGTTGCCGTCCCTTCGGCCAGATTGACGTTGACGCCATTTTCGGCGCTTTCAAACGTCACTGTGTCTTCGCCGTCGCCGCCGTCATAAGTGTCGTCGCCGCCGCCATGAGCCGCGACCAGGGTATCGTTGCCTTCGCCGCCGTCGACGATGTCATCACCTTCGCCGCCGGTAATGGTGTCGTCGCCGCCAAGCCCGCGAATAGTTTCGCCTTGCGCCGAGCCGACGATGGTATCGGCGTCTTCGGTACCGGAAACTTCGCCGGTTTCCACATTCAGGCTGGTGCCGTCACCGGCAAAATTGATGGTTTCGACATTGGTCAGCGTATCGTTCCCGTCGGGGCCATCAACGTTAACGGAACCGTCTTCTTGTTTGGTGACGGTGTAATCGGCATAAGAACCGCTCATCACTGCGGTGTCGACATCGTCGCCGCCGTCAATGGTGTCGTCACCGGAGCTGCCGGTGATGTTGTCGTTGCCTGCTCCACCGTCGATGTTGTCGTTGTCGTCGCCGCCGACCAGGGTGTCGTCGCCGTCGCTGCCGGTCAGTATGTCGTCGCCGCCGCCACCGTCGATGGTGTCTTCGCCTTCGCCGCCGGTAATGGTGTCGGCGTCATCGCCGCCAATCTGAATGCCGTCGACTTCGTTGACGGTCACCGAAACGGTTGCCGTCGTCGTGCCGCCGTCGCCGTCGTCGACTTGATAGGTAAAGCTGTCGGCCCCGCTGAACCCTTCGGCGGGTGTGTAGGTGTAGGAGCCGTCGGCGGCGATTTCCACCGTGCCGTGCGACGGACCGCCTTCGTCGGCCAGCGAGAAGGTCAGTTGGTCGCTATCAACGTCGGTTGCCGTCAGTTGACCGCTTACAGATTCCGTTTCATCCGTTTCGGCAACCCGGTCCAGGGCCACCGGACCGTCGTTGGTGCCGGTGATGGTGACGGTCGCCGTGCCGGTCTCCGTTCCACCGTCGCCGTCGGATAAGCCATAGGAAATGGTGACTTCAGCCGTTTGGCCAGCTGCCAAGCTGTCGAAGTCGGTGCCCGGATTGAACTCAATAGTGCCGTCGTCGTTGACCGAAACCGATCCGCCGCCTTCAACGGTGGCGTTCATCACTGAAAGGCCGTCGCTGTCCACATCGGTGTCGTTGGACAATACATCAATGATTAGGGTTTGGTTTTCGGTGCCGGACGCCATGTCGGCTTCGGCCACCGGGCCGTCGTTGACCGCTTCGAAATCAAGGGAGACTGTGGCTGGGCTTTCCTTGAAGCCGTCGGAAACGGTAAAGCTGAGATCCAGCGAGCCGTTCCAGTCGGTATTGGGGGTGAACGTCCAAGTCCCGTCACCGTTGTCCGTCAGGGTTCCCGGAAGATCGTCGCCACTTACCGAGGTGATGGACAGATCGTTGCTGTCTTCATCGGAGGAATTGGCCAGCAACTGCTCTTCGGTGATTACCAGGGCCGTATCTTCGCCGCCTGTCAGCGTTACGTCGCCCGCGTCGGGCGCGTCGTTGACGTCGGTCACTTCGGAGCGTGGATCGCCTTCAACCGTTTCGGTAAAGGTCCGGCTGCCATCGGAGGACGAGGTTTCCGTCCAATCGCCATAGACCGGATCGAGGACAGTACCGTCTTCAGTCGTTTCGACCGTTACCGACCGCTGATAGTTGGTGGTTTCCGTCGGTTGACTGTACGTATTAGTAACCGTTGTTTCATACGTTGTAATCGTATCCCCGGTTTCCGGATCGATGGTTTCGACGCCGCTATCAATAACGTCGTCGGCCTCGCTTCCGGTTAGGGTTGCGTCACCGACATCAACGGTTTCCGAATTGGTTTGGTAGGTCGTGACAAAGGTCGAGTCCGCATTGTCGTTGGCCAAAGTCACGGTCGCTGTGCCGGTGTCTTCCTTAAATCCATCGGAAACGGTGAAGCTAATATCGAGAGAACCGTTCCAATCGGCATCGGGGGTGAAGGTCCATTCGCCTTCGCCGGTCTGCTCCAGTGTGCCCGGCAGATTTTCACCGCTCACGGAAGTAACCGAGAGGCCTTCACTATCCTCATCGGAGGAATTAGCCAGCAATTGTTCTTCGGTAATTACCAGCGCCGTATCTTCGCCGCCGCTCAACGTCACGTCGCTTGCGTCGGGCGCGTCGTTGACGTCGGTCACTTCGGAACGTGGATCGCCTTCAACCGTTTCGGTATAGGTCCGGCTGCCCGATGTCGAGCTGGTTTCTTCCCATTCCCCGTATGTGGTTGAAACAGTTCCATCGATCGCAGTTTCGGTTGTTACCGTCCGTTGGTAGTTTGTCGTAACTGTCGGTTGATCATAAGTCTCTGTCGTTATGGTATTGTAAGTGGTTACGGTATCTCCGGTTTCTGGGTCGATTGAATCCGTGCCGCTATCGGGTACGTCTTCAGTTTCACTTCCGACTAATGAAGCATCCCCGGAATCAACGGTTTCCGAATTGGTTTCAATGCTTTCGGCTGTCATAACGAAGTTTTCGCCATTGAAGGTGAATGACGCATCGTCAAATGATAACGTTTCAATATTTGAAATCGTATCGGAGCCGTCTTCGCCGGTTACGGTAAAGCTGCCGTCGGTTTCGCCATTTTCGTCAAGGTTGGGGGTTACGATGTAGTTAGACCAATTACCGTTGAAGACCGCCGTGTCGGAGCCTTCGCCGCCATCGAGAACGTCATTGCCTTCGCCGCCGATCAGTTGATCGTCCCCGCCGCCGCCGTCGAGAGTATCGTCGCCAGCCCGACCATCCAGAACGTCGTCGCCGTCATCAATATTCTCGGCGCGGTTGGCGTCGCTGCCGCCGCGCAGGATGTTGTTTTGGCTATCACCGCTTATACTATCGGAGCCAGAACCACCGGTAACGTTTTCAATGGTGGAAACGGTGTTTCCATTTTCATCAACTTCGGTCGTTATGGTATCAGCACCGATATCCTCGACTTCTGTTGCATCTTCGGCCGTGCCCTCTTCGAGATCGACCACGACGCCATGATCGGCGCTGTCAAAATCGATGGTGTCATTGCCATCGCCACCGTCGTAAGTATCGTTCCCGCCGCCATGACTCGCATCAATGAAGTCATTACCTGCGCCTGCATTGACAATGTCGCTGCCGTCACCGGAAGAAATGGTGTCGTCACCTGAACCCGTGGTGATATTGTCGCTGCCGCTTCCTGTCGTGACTTGGTTGTTGCCGTCGCCGGCGTTAATCACGTTGTTGCCGTCGCCAGCGTTGATGATGTCGTTGCCGGAACCCGTGGTGATGTTGTCGTCGCCCGAGCCGGTTGTAATATCAAGGTTATTCGTATTGTCTGATTCGTCGATGCTGATGGGATCGGTCGAATCTGGATCGGAAAACGTGGTTTCGTCGCCTAAGCCAACGTGACGTACGCCGTTTTCATCGATGTAGTCATAAGAACCTGTAGAAGGATTATCCCCAGGCTCTTGATCAGAGGAGGGATCGGGGTCGCCCTCGCCGGTACCGCTGGAAAACCGAGGATCGTTGGAGCTTCCGCCCGTCGTGCCAGAGTTTCCTCCGGTTCCAGTATCCAGGCCGCTAATTTCACTTTTGCCGGTGTAATCGCCCTCAACCGCGTCAGATCCGGCGGTTTGCGGCGTATCGGCAGGTTCGTCATTGCCGCCGGCGGCGGTTTCGAAATCGGTCAAAGCTGCCAAGTCGTCTTCGCCGATGTCCATCATTTCCTGCATGCCGTAGTCGTTACCGGTCCCGACTTCGGTCGGCAGGTATTGAAGCGAGGTTCCGTAAATGTCGATCAGATCCTGTTCCGGCATTTCGAAAGCGGCAATTGGCGGCAATCCAAAACCGTTCACGACCGTGCCGAAACCGGCCATGTTGACGATTCTGGTGCCTGCTTCGTTCCACACAACGATTTCACCGACGAAGCCGTCGGATTCTTCCATCAAAACGACCTGTAGGTCTTCGCCATCGGAAAAGTCGACCCCGACTTGGGTGCCGCGGATGCCGATGGTCGCCACCGGCGTTTCAATGGTCATTGCATCCGGGTCGGTCTTGGCCACTTGGCCGGAAACGAAGGTGAAAACGCCTTTGACAACCGAGAAATTCATCGACCCTTCGGCGGTTCCCGGGTCGTAAACCATTTCGTCCAGCACCATGGAGCCGTTTTCGGCCATGGAGAATGTTGTCTGGTCGGCCAGAATAATCCCGACCGCGCCGTCGGGGCCGGTTTCGAGCGCATCGCCTTGATAGACAGGATCGCCGACATCCAGAGTAACCTTGGTGCCGTCGCTACGGATAACGGTAACCTCGCCGTCCATTTGGTCGACATGACCGATGGGTTCGCCCAATTGCGGGCCGTCGGCCTGAGCGTACTCGCCGGGGTTCTCGGGACCGGCCAGCTTGGTGACCAGATTAGCGGAGAGGCGGCCGCCGGTTTCGGTCAGCAATGTCGCGGGAGGCTCTGAGGCGAAATAATCCTCGACGACAGCGGTCGAGCCGTCGCTCTTGGTAATGACGAGGTCATGCCCCTCCCTTGCGAAGGAGTCGCTATTGATCGTCACCCCTTCCGGGAGTTGGACCGTGTTGTCCGTTCCGATCTGGATGATCGATGCGTCCGCATTACTGTTCGCGCCAACGCCGTCAAAGATGTCATTGTCGAGGGCCATATCCGCCTCCATAAGCACTCGAATTGAAACCGCCTGTCTCTTGAGCTATGGGTTCGCAGACGCCACATGACAGAGCGTCGGTGCGACCCGCTTTTTCTGTGTTCTTTTTATTTAGGAAAGTCGTGTGCACACTTTCATATCATCCTATGAAGCGCCCTAACCCTTTGAAAGTCAAATCAACCCACCGCTCCGGTCAATCGTGTGAACTTTCGCGTTGGCTTAATTACACTAAAAATATAGTTAAATTGTACATGTATATGTCTGCACGCAAAAAGCTATTATGGATTGCAACCGAGATGAACACTTCCAAAATCTAATTTCAGTGCCACAATAGGTGAGCAGCAAACCCTCAAAAACTTTTTATGGGTTCGGTCTAGATGTCTGAAATTACTATAGATTTGGTCTTCGATACCGTTTGTCCATGGTGCTATATCGGTAAGCGCAGGTTGGACGAAGCCCTGACAGTACGGCCAAAATCCGATATCGAAATCCGATGGCGGCCGTTTTTGCTGAACCCGTCAATGCCGAAAGAAGGCATTCCCCATGAAATATACATGACACGGCGCTTCGGCGGCCCGGGACGAGCGCGCCGGGCGTACAACGCCGTAGAAGATGTCGGGTTGTCGGCGGAAATCGATTTTTCATTCGACAATATCAGCAGAACGCCCAGTTCGGTCGATTCTCACCGGTTGGTCCTTTATGCCGAAGCACGCGGTAAAGGGGGAGCGGCCATCGAAGCGCTGTTTTACAGTTATTTCGTCAACGGCAAAGATATCGGGAATTTCGATGTCTTGGTCGATATCTCGGAAAAGCTAGGGTTTGAGTCGGAAGAAGTTGCGGAATTGCTGTCCGGCGAGGAAGGGTTGGAGGAAATTCATGAAAGCAACCATCTGGCCCATGCGCAGGGCATTTCCGGCGTTCCCGCCTTTGTTTTCAACGAAAACATGGTTCTCTCCGGGGGGTACCCTTCCAATATTCTGACCCGGATGATCGACACCGCTTTTCAAGAGCGGCAGTTGGAGCGGGAAATGGGACTGGGCTGATCAGCCGTTCAACGCGGCCAAATCGACGGCAAGCCGTTTGGCGCCGGAAATCCGGTGTTCCGGCCGTTCCCAGTTGCGCATCAAGACCAGTCTATGATCGGGTTTCAATTTGGCCGTCCCACTCTGGCTGTTGATGAACTGAACCAGCCCTTGGGGATTTTTAACCGCATTGTTGCGGAAGGCAACCACACCGCCCTTCGGTCCAGCATCGATTTTTTCGATCCCGGCCTTTTTACACAGCAACTTGATCGACAAAATAAGCAGAAGGTTTTCCACTTCATCGGGGAGCGAGCCGAAACGGTCGACGAGTTCGGCGGCGAAGGAGTCGATATCCCCCTGATCGGAAAGTTCCGCAAGGCGGCGGTATAGCCCCAACCGAACTCCGAGGTCGGCGACATAGGTTTCGGGAATCAGAACCGGCATTCCGAGATTGATCTGCGGGCTCCATTCATCCTCTGCCGCTTCGTCGCTTTCAACGCCTTTGGCCTCGGCGACGGCTTCTTCGAGCATTTTTTGGTAAAGCTCGATTCCGACTTCACGGATATGGCCAGATTGTTCCTCGCCCAGGAGGTTCCCTGCCCCTCGGATATCAAGATCGTGACTGGCGAGGGTGAACCCGGCCCCGAGCGTATCAAGGGTCTGCATGACTTCTAGGCGCTTCTCGGCCGATGCGGTGATCTTTTGGCGCGGCGGCAAGGTCAAATAGGCGTAGGCCCTGTTTTTTGATCGGCCGACGCGTCCTCTGATCTGGTACAGCTGAGCAAGGCCGAACATGTCTGCCCGGTGAACGATCAGCGTGTTGGCGGTCGGGAGGTCGAGGCCGGATTCAATGATGTTGGTGCACAGCAGAATATCCAGCTTTTGTTCCGAAAAGGCATTCATCACGTCTTCCAACTCGGAGACCTTCATACGCCCATGGGCGATCCCCACCTTGGCGTCCGGGACAAGCTCTTCAAGCTCTTTGGCGACTTTGTCGATGTCGGCAATGCGCGGGCAAACATAGAAGACCTGTCCTCCCCTATAATGTTCCCGTTGAATTGCTTCCCGGATGACGACCGGGTCGTAGGGGAGAACAAAGGTTCTCACGGCGAGTCGGTCGACCGGCGGCGTGGCGATTAGGCTCATCTCCTTAACGCCCGTCAGCGCCATTTGAAGCGTTCGTGGGATGGGCGTCGCGGTTAGCGTCAATACATGGACGTCCGACTTGAGCTGCTTGAGCTTTTCCTTGTGCGCCACCCCGAAGTGTTGCTCTTCGTCGACGATCAATAAACCCAGGCGGTCGAACTCGATCCCCTTGGCCAGTAACGCGTGGGTGCCGACGACGATATCCACCGTTCCGTCGGCCAATCCTTCTTTGATCTTTTTGACTTGGGCTCCGGTGACCATTCTTGAAATCTGTTCAACTCGGACCGGATAATCGCGGAACCGGTCGGTAAAATTCTTAAAGTGCTGGCGGCACAAAAGCGTTGTCGGCACCACCACGGCGACTTGCTTTCCCGCCATGGCGGCGACGAAGGCCGCCCGTAGCGCTACTTCCGTTTTGCCGAAGCCGACGTCGCCGCAGACCAACCGGTCCATGGGGCGGCCCGACCCGAGATCGGAAATGGCGTCGGTGATTGCGGCCAACTGGCCGTCGGTTTCCGAATAGGGAAAACCGGCGCAGAATTCGTCGAAAAGTCCTTCCGGCGGCGGCAGCGCGTCGCCCTTTCTCAGCTCTCTTTGTGCGGCGACGGCAATCAATTTGTCCGCCATGTCCTTGACCCGTTCTTTGAGCTTCGCCTTGCGGGCCTGCCAGGCCACGCCGCCCAACTTATCCAATTGCGCGGCCCCTTGGTCCGACCCGTAACGGGACAGGACTTCGATGTTTTCAACCGGCACATAGAGCTTGTCGTCTCCTGCATATATGACCTGGAGACAGTCGTGGGGGGCGCCGGAAACGGTGAGCGTTTCCAGTCCTTTATAAATTCCGATGCCGTGTTCGACATGGACAACCAGATCGTCTTCGTTGAGGGCGGAGGCTTCTGAGATAAAATTTTCAGCCCGCATTCGGCGTTGCGCCGGGCGGGCGATGCGGTCGCCTAGAATATCCTGTTCGGTAAGGATCGCGATGTTTTCGGCTTCAAACCCGTGTTCCATGGCAAGGACGGTCAGGCCGATATGACCGCTTGCGCTTAACAGCGCCTGCTGCCAGCCCTCGACGACGACGAAATCGTCCAATCCGTGCTCTTTGAGAACCGCCGCCAACCGGTCTTTTGATCCTTCCGACCAGGCGGCTAAAAGGATTTGTTTCGATTGGCCTTTCAATTGAGCCAAGTGTTCGGCAACGGCATCGAACAAATTGACGTTGGGATTGGCCCTCGCGTCGGAGAAGTCTTTCCCTTTCTTACCTTGAAAATCTTTTGTGTAACCGGTTCTTTCCGGTTCCGAGAAAGGCGAAAAGGCGCCAAGCGGCCGTTTTGAGAGCAAGTCGTCCCAATCCGATTGAGCGAGATAAAGCCGATCGGACGGAACCGGATGGTAAGGCGCTGCCTGGTTTCCTATACCGGCAAAATTGACGCGGGCGTCATAATATTCTGAGACCTGGTCTTCACGCACTCTCACGACATCGTCGACGTGATGGTCGAGGATGCACGAAGCGTTGGGGAGGTAGTCGAAAAGCGTTTCCAGGTTTTCATAGAAAAGAGCAAGCCAATGCTCCATGCCGCCGTATTTCCGCCCTTCCGAGATAGCGGTGTAGAGCGGGTCGTCTTGGCCGACATTTCCGAAAAGCGCGCGGTAGCCGCTGCGGAATCTTTCGATGCTGTCGTCGTCGAGAAAAATTTCGGAAACCGGCAGAATACCGACTTCATTGAGCTTTTCCTGCGACCTTTGCGACATGGGATCGAATGTGCGGATGGATTCCAACTCGTCGCCGAAGAAGTCGAGGCGGACCGGGGTGTCGATATCCCCGGAAAAAAGATCGACGATCCCTCCTCTGACGGCAAACTCACCCGGCTCCATGACCTTATCAGAACGTTGGTAACCGTTGGCACTGAGAACCGATATGAGTTGGTCCATGGAAAGGGAATCGCCGGGCCGCGCCATGATCGCCTTATCCTGGAACGTCGCGCGTGGGGGCACTTTTTGGCTGGCGGCGCTGACCGTTGTCAGAATGAGCCGGCCTTTTTGTTCGGGCCGAAGCAGTCGGCTCAGGGCTCCGATCCGTTGGCTAACGATTTCTCCTTTGGGTGATACGCGGTCGTAGGGCAGGCAGTCCCAGGCAGGGAAAACGATGGGATCGAGTGACGGTGCGAAAAATTCAAGCGCCTCTTGCGTTTTCGCCAAGCGCGCATCGTCGCGAAGGATGTAAAGGATGTCTTCCTTTCCGCCTATCGAGTCCGCAAGCAGCATTGCGTCCATGCCGTCGGGAACGCTTGAAAAGGTGAAACGCCCTCGTGCACCCTTTAGAAAGTCTAATAATCTAGGCACCTTACAGCTGCTTTTTAATTTCTTGCACCATGTTGAGAATATCGGTTTTGAATTCCGCAGGCGGCTCGACCTGACCGAGAACCCATTTGAGCAAATCAATGTCGTTTTGCTCGATGAGTTTTTCAAGTGTCGCTACCTGGTCGTCTGTAAACGTCTCGATATGACGATCGGCCAGGGTGCCGAAAAGAATGTCGTTTTCGTGCATGCCCATATGGTGGCAGCGGAACCAAACCCTCTTGCGGGCCGGATCTAGTGTGTTGGGGTCCATGAAAGCTTCAACGTTGGTTAGAGATTAGGTAAAAGAGGATATAGAACCTTCAACCCACTCTGTCAGCCACGCAATGCGTCCACAAATTCTTTTTCCATTGTTTGCCAGCAACAAAACGCTTCCGGGCGTTGGTCCCAAGGTGGCGGAACATATCGAGCGTTTGGCGGGACCGCATGTTTTAGATTTGTTGTGGCATCTTCCCACTGCAATCATTGATCGCAGATATGCTCCGAAAATCGAAGAAGCAAAATCGGGTGCTATCGCCACGCTGGAAGTTCGTGTGGAAAAGCATGTTCCCTCGAAAAACCGCCGCCAGCCCTACAAGGTGCTCTGCGCCGACGATAGCGGATACATAACGCTTGTTTTTTTTCATGCGAGGGGGGACTACCTAGCGAAGCTTTTGCCGGAGGGTGAAAAACGGATCGTCAGCGGCAAAGTGGAGCGTTATGGAACCGAGGTCCAAATGGTTCACCCGGACCATGTCGTGCCTTTGGACGAAAAAGACGCGGTTTGTACCGTCGAGCCCACTTATCCTCTGACCGGTGGTTTGGCCCAGAAAACGCTCCGCAAGGCCATCCAAGCCGCACTGGCAGACCTTCCGGCGCTACCGGAGTGGAACGAACGCCATCTAATGGGCCGTGAGCAATGGCCCGATTGGCAGACCGCGCTGCAGTCAGCCCACACCCCGGAAACGGAAAGCGATCTGGATTTATGTTCCAAGCCCCGTTGTCGGTTGGCCTACGACGAGTTGCTGGCCAATCAATTGGCCTTGGCGATGGTGCGCCTGAATATGCGAAAAGCCAAAGGACGAGCAATCAAGGGAACCGGGACCTTAAAGGAAAAAGTTCGAACCGCCCTGCCCTTTGAACTCACGGCATCACAAGTTGCAGCGCTGGACGAAATTAATGACGATTTAGAGTCGGAAAATCGGATGCTGCGGCTTTTGCACGGTGATGTCGGCAGCGGCAAAACGGTTGTCGCTCTCTTGGCGATGTTCACGGCCGTTGAACAAGGGTGTCAGGCGGCAATCATGGCGCCGACGGAGGTTTTGGCGCGCCAGCATTTGGAAACGATCACTCCGTTGGCCCAGGCGGCCGGAGTGCGAATTGTTTTTTTGACCGGCCGGGAAAAAGGCAAAAGCCGCAAAGAGGTCTTGGACGCCCTTTCGACAGGTCAGGCGGATATCGCCATCGGAACCCATGCACTGTTCCAGGATGATGTGGCGTTTTCCGATCTGGCTGTGGCGGTGATCGACGAACAACACCGGTTTGGCGTCCATCAGCGCCTGACCCTGGCCTCCAAGGGTAAGGCGACAGACATGCTGGTGATGACTGCAACCCCCATTCCGCGAACGCTGATGCTCACCGCCTATGGCGATATGGATGTTTCCAGGCTAACGGAAAAGCCGGCGGGCCGTCAGCCGATCAAGACTGTCACCATTCCCTCGGAAAGAATGGAGGAAGTGGTCGCGGCGATCACCCGGGCAATCAATGACGGTAACCGGGTTTATTGGATTTGCCCTTTGATCGAAGAGTCGGACAAGCTGGAGGTAGCTGCCGCCGAAGAACGGTTCGCCACGCTGAAAAAGATATTCGGAGAAAAAGTCGGCCTAGTGCACGGCCGTAAAAAAGGGGCTGAGAAAGACGCCGTCATGAAAGCCTTCTCCGAGGGGGATATCGATTTGCTGGTTTCAACCACAGTCGTCGAGGTCGGCGTTGACGTTCCGGAAGCGACGATCATGGTCGTTGAGCATGCGGAACGCTTCGGATTGGCGCAGCTTCATCAATTGAGGGGCCGTGTCGGTCGGGGAGACCGGGAATCAACCTGTCTCCTGCTCTATTCGGGGCCGTTGAGCGAAACGGCGAAGGAACGCTTAAAGGTCATGCGGGAAACTAATGACGGCTTCATCATCGCCGAAAAAGATTTGAAACTTCGCGGCGCCGGAGAACTGCTGGGAATCCGGCAAAGCGGCCTACCGGTCTTCCGGCTCGCCGATTTAACCGTCCATGATCACCTTTTGCCCATGGCGCGCGACGATGCCAGCCTGATTTTGGCCAACGATCCTCAGCTGGAGAGCGAGCGCGGCAAGGCGCTTAGGGTCCTGCTGTATTTATTCGAGCGGGAAGCGGCGATCCGTTATTTACGGTCCGGTTAATTTTTCCCGTTTGGGTCGCTTTCTTCCGGTTCGTCGTTTTCCAGGGGATCGCGTTTGGCGTCCGCGCCTTCCGGAATGTTTTTGGCGACCAGCAACGGCGTTCTCTGGTCCTCACGCAACAATTCAATATCTTCAAACGTCGCTGCGGAGACGACGGGGGTGGCTTTTTCTTCCTCGCTACGAAGATCGGGGGGCGTAACAATCCCGCCTGAAATCACCATTTTCACGGCCTCTTCCACCGACATGGAGAGGGGCACCAACTCCTTTTTGGGAACAAAAAGCAAAAAACCGGAGGTTGGGTTTGGCGTTGTGGGAAGGAAAATGTTGATGCATTCTTCTTCCGTGAGGTTTTGGACCTCCCCTTCCGTTCTTCCGGTAATAAAGGCGATCGCCCAAATTCCGCGCCTTGGATATTCGACCAGAACGGCCTCGCGAAACGCCTGACTTTGTTGCGCCAAGACGGTTTCGAGTATTTGTTTGACGGCACCGTAGACGCTTCTAATCACAGGAAGCTTAGCCAGGATTCCTTCCCAAATTTTAATGAGAAAGCGGCCTAAGAAACCGGCTGTCAGCATGCCGATTGTCGTCAATAGAATGAAGACGATCAAAAGCCCGAGACCGGGGATGCTAAAGGGCAAATAGGTTTCCGGATGGTATTTTACCGGAATAATCGGCGTCACCTTCTCGTCAACGAAGGTGATGAACAGCCAAGCCAAGTAAACGGTAATCGAGATAGGAGCCGTTACCAGAACGCCGGTAAGAAAGTATGCGCGTAGCGAGCCACCCAAGCTGAACGGCTTGGGGTCAATGACCGCGTCCGCGACCGGGCTTTTATCGCTCTTACTTTTCTGTCCCTTTTTTGTCCCCTTCGCCATATGTACCCCTTCCCGGAAAAATTATTCTTCTTGGGCTCTAATTTGCTTGCCCATCGCTCTAATGTTTTTGGCGAAAATATTTAATAAGCCGCGGACAAATGGATCGGCTTTTTTCAGCTTCGCGTGAAAAACGGCGCTTGTCACGATCATCACCGTCGACTGTTTCGCCGCTCTTGCTGTCGCCATTCTCGGAGAATTGTCGATGAGCGCCATCTCGCCGAAAATGCTCCCTTTGCCAACGGTACCGAGCACCGCCTTTTGGCCGTTATCGTCTTTGAAGATTTCTATCAAACCTTCCTGGACGATATAGGCGCATTCTCCGGGTTCGCCTTCGCGAAAAACGATGTCCCCCGAATAATAGACGCGCCGTTCGACAAAACGGGCTGGTGCAGCCATTTCACTCCCCAAATACAAACTTGACGTAAGCAAAACTATTTTAGCTTTGTCGACGGAGTATTGCGAACATTGAAAAAAAATTAAACCATTGATCAACATGGACCACCATTTATCTTGCTTCCTTCATTTGGGGCGATGTCAGGTTAAGAGCGAAAATCGATGAAATCCTATCCGTCGAAACCGGTCGTTGCGGTCGGCGCCATTGTCTTCAAGCAGGACGAAGTCTTGCTTATCCGGCGAGGCAAGGAACCGAACAAAGGGCAATGGAGTCTTCCCGGCGGCCGGCAGGAACTTGGGGAGACGATAGCGGAAACGGCGGTTCGCGAAGTTGCGGAGGAAACCGCAGTTGACGTTAGGCCGGCTTGCCTGGTCGATGTGGTCGATTCCATCACAAAAGACGAAACCGGACGAATTACGTACCACTACACACTCGTTGAGCTGATGTGCCTGTGGGAGGGTGGAGCGCCAGTCGCCAACGATGACGCATTGGATGCACAGTGGTTTTCCTTGGATGATCTATCGGGGCTCGGTCTTTGGTCTGAAACGGAAAAAAATATTCAGAAAGCATGGGGTTTACGGAAAAACAAACAATCAAAGCCTTAAGCCTTGACCCAAGAGGCGAACCAAAGTAGAACATTCTTCGACGTTTCTATTTTGTTCTTTTGTGCCGTTGTGGGGGGGCTGGAGGGCCGTATGCTTACCAAAAAACAGCATCAACTACTTCTTTTCATTCACGAAAGACTTCAAAGCACGGGAGTCGCCCCTTCGTTCGATGAAATGAAAGATGCGTTGGACCTCAAGTCGAAATCAGGTATTCACCGACTGATTTCCGCCTTGGAGGAGCGTGGTTTTCTCCGCCGTTTGGCCCATCGGGCGCGGGCTCTTGAAATCGTCAAGCTTCCCGAAAATATGGAGATGAATGAGGTCAGGGGCAAAGAAAGCGATAAATTCTCCCCCAAAGTCATTAAGGGAGAATTCAACCTAACCGGTTCGTTAGCACCCAAGGAAGACATGGGCTCGCCGGAAGTTTCGCACTTGCCGCTGTATGGGCGCATTGCCGCCGGGACCCCCATTGAAGCTCTGCAGGATCCCTCCAATTTCGTTGATATTCCGGCCAGTATGCTCGGTACGGGCAATCACTATGCATTGGAAGTTGATGGCGACTCGATGATCGAGGCTGGGATTAACGATGGCGACACGGTCATCATTCAGGAGTGCAGCAGCGCCGAAAACGGCGCGATTGTCGTAGCGCTGGTCGATAATGAAGAAGTAACGCTCAAACGTTTGCGCCGCAAAGGTAATTCCGTTGCTTTGGAACCGGCGAACGTCAACTATGAGACCCGTATTTTCCCACCCAACCGGGTTCGCGTTCAAGGCCGTTTAATCGGACTTTACCGCCGCTATTGAGTTTTTGGCTTTGGAAGCGTCACCCAAGGGCGGTTTCCGCGCACCTCTCGGTCGTTTACGACTTCAATGACGTCATCCTTGATAAAAATTGCGTAAGAGCCGTTGCGCCAAAGATCGAAGCGGTCGATGACGACTTTTGGGAACGGACAGTCTCGTCTAATGGGGAACTTGCTGACTACAACATCCGCCCGGTAGCATTCTTCCAATAAGGCCCCTTCTCCATAAACATAGGCGATGGAAATACCGCCTTTTTCTAGGATGCAGGCCTGAGAATCGCATTTTGAGATGTTGGGTTGTGA
>Ga0070727_10002200_pt1 | contig 19194 bp, 16 predicted proteins | sample tdAd472_FD_66722 | JGI IMG/M metagenome (GOLD analysis project Ga0070727, IMG submission 66722) | Marine sediment microbial communities from the Atlantic coast under amendment with organic carbon and nitrate - tdAd47.2 | ecosystem: Environmental > Aquatic > Marine > Coastal > Sediment | place...
ACCGTCCTCGTTTCCGCCGCTTATGGTATAGTTGACCGTGGTGGCGTTCAACGGGTCCGCAACGTCAAGACTGACCGTGAAGGTCAACGTCGCAGTCAGCGCATCGCCCTCCGCAACAGGCACAGGGTCGTCAATGGATACCTCCACCTGCCCAAACCCCACACCAATACCAAGCAGTAAAAAAAGAACAAACAATAGTCCACCACGACCTGTGGTGGTCCTGGGTTTATTTGGGGCATTTTTATATAAGGTTGACATCACCAATTCAATCAGTTTCAATTAGTCCAAAAGCTACATATAGGTCGGTGATTTGGGGCTACCAATATTACAAAAAAGGCAAGGAACATCCTTGCCTATTAGTTTAAATCTCAATTTATTCGGATAAAGTGTTTTCCCCTTTTAGGAAACTGCCGCAGAACTGGTTTCCGCCTCACGGTGGATTTTTTTCACTAAACCTTGCAACACCTTGCCAGGCCCCACTTCTACAAAAGAAGTGGCTCCATCTTTTACCATTTGTTGTACGCTTTGCGTCCATTTTACCGGAGCCGTTAATTGTAGTATCAAATTCTTTTTGATTTCCTCGGCATTGGACACGGCCGTAGTGGTCACATTTTGATAAATGGCGCAGTTCGGGGTCTTAAATTCCGTGGATTCAATGGCTGCTGCCAATTCCTCTCTTGCGGGTTCCATCAAAGGGGAGTGAAATGCGCCGCCAACCGGCAACAACAAGGCTCTTCTGGCCCCTGCTTCCTTCATTTTTTCACAGGCGACGTTTACGGCATCCACTTCACCTGAAATCACTAGTTGACCTGGACAGTTATAGTTGGCCGGCACCACAATGCCTTCCACTTCGGCACAGATTTTTTCCACCACCTCATCTTCCAATCCCAAAACAGCGGCCATAGTGCTAGGTTGAACTTCGCAAGCCTTTTGCATGGCAAGGGCACGTTGTGATACCAATTTTAAACCGTCCTCAAAATTTAAGGTGCCATTCGCGACCAAAGCAGAGAATTCTCCCAAGGAGTGACCTGCAACCATATCGGGTTTAAACGAATCTCCCAATACTTTGCTCAAAATAACGGAGTGCAAAAAGATAGCGGGTTGGGTTACTTTGGTCTGTTTGAGGTCTTCAGCGGTGCCTTCGAACATAATATCGGTTATGGAAAAACCAAGGATTTGGTTGGCCCTTTCAAAAAGTTCTTGTGCTTCGGAGTGATTTTCGTAGAGGTCCAAGCCCATACCTACAAATTGTGCTCCTTGTCCTGGAAAAATATATGCGTTCATAGTTGTCGAGTTTTTTTAGGTGGGACAAAAATAGGGAATATTGGACTTATGGGTTGTTGGATTATTGGAATGTTGGATTTCTTGGATTTTTCGATAGTTCGATCGTCGCACCTATTGGATACTGAATCCTTATCCTTCCTTGAACCAGCTGGAATACTTTACATAATTGTTGGCAATCCGATCTATTTCCCCAGAGGAAAGTTCTGGACTGATGTCTTTGATTTTCTTGGCGGGCATACCGGCATAAATACTTCCAGTTTCAATGTGCGTGCCTTGAGTTACTACAGCTCCTGCCGCGATGATGGAATTGCTTTCCACCACACAATCATCCATTATAATGCTGCCCATACCCACCAGCACATTATCCTTGATGGTACAACCGTGCACTATGGCATTATGACCTATAGAGACATTATTACCGATAGTCGTTGCGGATTTTTCATACGTACAATGAATTACGGCGCCGTCCTGCACATTGACCTTATTGCCCATTTTTATAAAATGGACATCGCCCCTGATTACCGCATTGAACCAAACACTGCATTGGTCGCCCATACTTACTTCGCCCACAATCGTGGCATTTTCGGCAATAAAACAATCCTTTCCAAATTCTGGGGATTTGCCTCTCACGGGTTTAATAATCATAGATATAAAATTTAATTCTAACAAAGAAACGCATCTCAACTGCGCTGGATGTGACAATTTATTTAAAATACGATAATAAATCGGCTTTTTTTGATGCAGAAACCGAAAGTTCCTTACTGTTGGAAAGCACCACACTGCCCCCTTTTCCTTTTTTGTACTTCACTACTTCAGCGACGTTCACCAAATAAGATTTATGGATTCGGGCGAAGGAATAGGGCTTTAGGGCTTCCTCGAAATATTTCAGGGTTTTGCTCACCACTATTTTTTTCTTTTCCAGATAGATTTCTGTGTAGTTGTCGTCTGCTTTGCAGAAATAAATATCGGATACGTCCAGCACTTGAAAGCCATCTTGTTGGGGCAAGGTTATTTTACCTTCTGCACCAACATTTCTGGCTTGGAGTACTTGCCCTTCCAGAGCATTTTCTTTTTCCTTGATGGCCCTTACATAATCCACCGCTTTGATCAATTCGTCGATATTGATGGGTTTCATCAAATAATAGGCTGCATGATGGTTCAATGCATCCATGGCATATTGATTGTAGGCCGTGACGAAAATAGTCTCAAAGTTTCTGTCTGGAATCCGGTCCAACAGGTCAAAGGCGTTGCCAAAAGGCATTTCTACATCCAAAAATACCAAATCCGGTTGGTACCTTTTGATAGCTTTCAAGCCCTCTTCAATGGTTGCCCCCTCGCCTAGCAAAGTGACATTTTCGCAATATTTGCCCAAATAATTCCGAAGGATTTCCCGACTATTGGCTTCGTCCTCCACAATGACCGCTTTGAGTTCCATTATTGCTTTTTGAGTTTTAAGGATACCCTTGTACCCGTTTGGTCGGAATTTAAATCGGAAATGGATACATCCACCCTGTTTTTATACATATCGTTCAAAATTTGAATCCGCTTTTTAATGTTTCCCATTCCTTTGGATTTTTGTTTCCTTTGATTGGTGGTCTTCAATTCGGCTGATTTTTTTCTGCCGATACCGTTGTCCTCGATACATATTTCGAGCATATCGTTGGTGACCTGTCGCACCTTGATTTTTAAAAATCCTTTCTCCTCCTTGTAGCGCAAACCATGCCAAATGGCATTTTCAATGTAGGGTTGGAGCAGCATCGGTGGTATTTGAAAAGCATCAATATCGATTTTATTGTCGACTTCGATGTTATAATCAAACTTGTCTGAAAACCTTGAATGTTCCAGTTTCACGTAGAGCTCCAAAAGTTCCAATTCTTTGGCCAATGGTATAAAGTCTTCTTCGGAATTTTCCAGCACGCTACGCATCAATACAGAGAACTCGCTCAAAAAGCGGTTGGCACTTCGTTCGTCGCTCTTGGCGATATAATTGTTCACGGAATTGAGCGCATTAAAAATAAAATGGGGATTCATTTGGGTACGAAGCGACTTCAATGCCAATAGGTTGTTCGCCAATTTCTGCTGTCTGTTGCTCCGATAATATAAAAATGCGGTAATCGCCATCATGGCAATCCCAAAAATCAATGAATAAATGATCCATTTTTGGCGCTTGCTGGTTTCTTCGTACAGCTGCTGTTCGGTTACGGCCAAGCTGTACTTGCTTTGACTCAATTCCCTTTCTTGCTCCAAACTGGAAATGCGGTTTTGTGTATTTGCTATTTCCCGGTTAAAACGGGCCGCCCTTGAAATCTCCTGCTCCTTTCGCACATACAAACTGTCCACCACGGCCACATAATCCTGATAGGACTCCAAAGCTTTGGTGTAATCTCCTTTATAGCGATACACTTCGGACAATTTCCGTGTAGCGTCCTTTTGCACTACCAGATCATCGTCCCTGTCGGCCTCAACGATACTTTTTTCCAGATAGGGTATGGCTTCGTCCAATTTATCCTGTGCGATGTAGGCGTTGGCTATTTTATAATTGATACGCTGTGAGGTTACGGTATCCCTTGTGGAGATTCCCTGTCCCGTTGATGCCACACTGCCTCTGGCAAGCATTTCCAGTTCGTTTAAGTTTTTCTTCCGTAGTTGGATCTCATCATCGTAGCGGTTTTTTTTATTGTAAAAATCCGCAACCTTCTCACTTTCTTGAATGAGTCGTTCTGGAGCCACCTCTTTGGAAAGATTCAAGGAATTTTGATAAAACCCTTCGGCCTCCAATATCCGATCCTCTTTGGCAAAAGCTTCCGCTATTTTGGTGCTTAGGTCAATCTCTTTGGGTGAAATCTGGTTCTTTTCGGCGATGACCAGTCCTTGTTGATAATATTCCTCCGCTATTTTTAGCTTGGACAATTCCTTGTTTGCGTCGCCCAAGGCTTCAAAAAGCTCCACACGTTGATAGGGCACCATATTTTTCTCCATTATCAAAGGTTCCAAAATCGAAATGGCACTTTCATAATTTCCGTTCATCACATACGCCTTTCCCAGCAATACTTTTGTTTTATTGGATTCTTGTGCGACCAAGGCATCCTTAAAATTGGTAATGGCCAAATCGTACTGTTCGTGAAACATATAGATTTCACCCAACATGCGAAGCGAAAAAGAAAGCTCTCGTTTGTTGCCCGCACTGCCAAGAAGTTCCATGGAACGAGCGATAAAATCAATACTTTTCTCCAGGTCGGTCTTTTTATATACATTGGCCGAATCCAAAAATCGCTGGTGGTCCGCAAGGGGACTCCTTGAACCGGACGCTTCTTTCTTTTGTTTTCGTGAAGACCTGGAACCTCCATAGCCCTCCACCAGAACATCCACATCCTCATCGGATTTGATTCGGTAACGTACGGTTTCCAGTTCGGGACCTTCAACAATAAGTACATCCCCGATGGATGCTTTGATCGAGAATTCCCCCAAAGCATCGGTTCTGGTATATTGGCCTTTATCCGTAGAAACCTGGACCCCCGAAATTGGGGTATAGTTTTCCCTACCCTTCACCGAACCTTTGATTTCCATTTGTCCTTGGATATTCCCAACTTGGGCGAAGCTGCTCCAACCGGTCAACAAAACCAATAATACTATGTATGCTTTTCGAATCATAACTTAGGTAAACATACTGCTTCCCAAGCATTTTAAAAAATCGACGGTTGCCCAATCAAGCTAAAAAACAAGGCTGTTTAACCCGCTCACGAAGTGTTACGGTCACCTTACTCATTTAAAGTACACTGTTGCTCATTCTGGGTTTTTATTGAAGAAGGTTGCCGATACATTTACCTCAACTTTAAAAATTATTGCATCATGAAACATATGAATTATATTTTAGGCTCAGCACTTTTACTGTTTATGACCGGCACAACCTATGGTTGTAACCTTAAGGCCCATACCAAAGAAAGAACTACATTAACAACCAATTATACTGGTGAAAAACCCGAAAAACAGTACGTTAAAATTGCCCTTTTATTGGACACCAGCAACAGTATGGACGGGCTCATCAATCAGGCCAAAGCCCAATTGTGGGATATTGTAAACGAATTTACCCATGCCAAATGTGGCTCCAATGTTCGTCCATCCCTTCAAATTGCACTTTATGAGTATGGGAATGACAACCTTTCATCACAGGAAGGATATATCAGACAGGTTTTGGGTTTCAGTAATGATTTAGATGAGATTTCGGAAAAATTGTTCTCTTTGACGACCAACGGAGGCGAGGAATATTGTGGGCAAGTCATCCACACCTCATTAAAACAATTGGAATGGGGCAAAAACGCCGATGACCTTAAAATGATTTTTATTGCCGGAAACGAACCTTTTACCCAAGGAAAATTAGATTACAGGGATGCTGCCACTAACGCCAAGGAGAAAGATGTAATTGTAAACACCATTTTTTGCGGTAATTACGACCAAGGGATTTCCACGATGTGGAAAAAAGGTGCTTTGCTAACAGGTGGAGAGTATATGGCCATTGACCACAACAGGCAAGTGGTCCACATCAACACACCGTATGACGATATCATCATCCAATTAAATTCCAAATTGAACAACACCTATATATCTTATGGCTCTATCGGGCGGCAAAAAAAGGAGCTTCAGTCCATACAGGATGCCAATGCGGCCGAATTGGAAGAAGTGGTAGCTGTAAAGCGTGCTGTTAGTAAAAGTTCAAGGTTGTACAAAAACTCACAATGGGATTTAGTGGATGCTGCAGAGGACGACGAATCCATTATTTCCAAATTGAAGGAGAAAGAGCTTCCCGAGGAGCTTCAAGGAAAATCCGAAGTTGAGATCAAAGCTTATGTGAAACAAAAGAAAACGGAACGCGAAGAAATCCAGAAGCAGATACAAGAACTCAATGCCAAGCGCGAAGTTTACATTGCCGAGCATCGCAAAGAAGAAATAGGGGAGCTTGAAAACGCCATGCTATCGGCCATTAAGGCCCAGGCTTCAAAGAAAAATTTCACTTGGGATTAACTCATAGTGTCTTTTGGTAGTTGCTAGTTTTATACTAAAACCGTCAGTTCGAGTTTTTTCAAAATAAAAAAGTATCGAGAACAAGGTTTATGTGTACAAAAATTCTTTTCTCGATACACTTTTTGACCTATGGTTCAAAAAATCACTCGAAATGACGAATTTTTCATCAAAACCTAATACGAGGTTTGAGATAAATAGGTGGTAAATCTCACATCGAGCGCAGTTGAGATGTCTTAAAAGTTCTCGACTGCGCTCGAACTGACATCTGAACATTCAACAGGCTTCCAGAAATTAATTATTGGCCGCCGGGCAGTAACAATCGTAACGTTTTCCTTGATCGTTTTGACCAAAATCGTAACCTAGGGTAATTTGGTGAAAGCCACCATTATCAAATCGAATGTCGCCCGACTGGTACGAATAGTTGTATGAGAACATAAACCGGTTCACATTCACTCCAATGATCGGCGTGAACAACTGTAATCTTTGCTCTCCAAATTCCCCATTGGATTGAAATTGTGCGCCATCAAAACTACGTCGGTACGACAAGCCCGCCCAAACGGTTCCAAAGCTCACATCGCGGTACACTTTCGCATTCAAGTCCACAGTCTTCTCTTGGGTAAAATCCGTCATCTGGAACAAAATCGATGGCTCAATTCGGGTAGTTCTTCCAAAAACATATCCTACCGAGAACAGGTAGCGCCTTAAATTATCGAACTCCGCAGCGGTATATAGATCACGACCGCTACCAAGCACATTCAGTACTGCAGCATGGGTATAAAATTCCATGAAATTATAGGAAACCCCTAAATCAACGTTAAAATAGCTGGCCGTATTCTTTACCCCGGAAACGACCGGGTCGGGGATTACAGATACAAATTCGGTTTCGTCCAAACTGCTCAGGATAACTCCAGCACTCAATCCAAAGGACAATTGGTTCAGCGTTCTAAAATCACCTCCCATTTGTAAATGATGTGCGTAGGTGGCCTTAAAACCTGTTTGCGAATGGTAGCCATTGGAATCGTTGAAAAGTATGCCCCCTATTCCGCTGCGTTCACCAACTCTGGAATTAAGGTTCAAGGTTTGCAAACTTGGTGCTTCATCCACGTTGAACCACTGTTTTCGTGCGGTAAGACGAATCTTGGTACCCTCTGCAATACCTGCCATGGATGGGTAGACCAAGTAATAATTGTCCGCCAAGTAATCGAAATACACAGGGATTCCCTCCTGTGCCCTGGCGATGGACCCAAAAAACAGGGTTATGATAATTGAGGTCAAGATACGTCTCATGTGACGATTGGGGCTATTGGTTATTGAATACAATAAAACAATAAGATAACGGAAAGGCCAACACATTATTATAATATTTTGCTGCGCATCCTAACTATTGGTATTTTTGCAACAAAGATTCAAGATGAAAGAGTTCAATATTACGTTGGTTCCTACCAATAACCCCAAGATAATTAAGTTGGAGGCCAACCATTTTTTGGTAAAAGGCAACTACGAATATAAAAACATAGATGAGGCCAAGGATTCTCCTTTGGCGCAGCAACTTTTCTACCTCCCCTTTGTTAAAACCGTTTATATAGCCAGTAATTTTGTGGCTTTGGAACGTTTTGACATTGTGGAATGGGATGATGTGAAGGACGAGGTGGCCCAACAATTGGTAGAATACCTGAATGCTGGGGAGCCTATCGTAAATGAAGTAGATGTCAAAAAAAAGCAGCCCATAACGGTTTATGCCGAGGTAACGCCCAACCCCGCGGTAATGAAATTCGTCTCCAACAAGATAATTGTTCCCGACACTTACGAGTTCAAGAACATCGATGAAGCAAAAGATTCGCCCTTGGCCATTGAGTTGTTCCACCTCCCTTTTGTAAAAGAGGTTTTTATGGACGAAAACTATGTTTCCGTGACCAAATATGAGGTTGCCGATTGGGAGGAAATCAACATGCAGTTGCGTGAATTCATCAGGGATTATTTGGCAGATGGCAAGGACGTGGTAACGGCAGAAGCCATTCAAAAAACCAAGGAAACGGTGGAACAAGCTGCAACGCAGACCGATTACGACGATACTTCACAACAAATTATCGCTATTTTGGAAGAATACGTAAAACCGGCCGTTGCAAGCGATGGTGGAAACATTCTTTTTCAATCTTATGAAGAGCAAAGCGGTACCGTGAGCGTTATCCTCCAAGGGGCTTGCAGTGGCTGTCCATCATCTACGTTCACCCTTAAAAACGGTATAGAGACCATGCTGAAGAACATGATGGGCGAAAAAATTAAGGAAGTAGTAGCCTTAAATGGCTAATTAACTTGATTTCAATGTTGTATTCCCATCAAAATTTATTACATTAAATGGAAATCAAAAAAATACATTGACCATGGCAGTTTTAAAAGTTATTGAAGTATTGGCGAATTCCAGTAAAAGCTGGGAAGATGCAACCAACAAGGCGTTGGAGCAAGCCTCAAAATCAGTGAAAAACATTCGTTCCATCTACATCAACGAGCAAAGCGCCACGGTAAAAGATGGAAAGATTGACGACTACAGGGTAAACGTAAAGATTACCTTTGAAGTACAGTAACAACATTGAAGAAAATAAAATGCGTCCATTGAGAGACGCATTTTTTTATGTTTAAAATACTCGGTTGATGAAGAAAGCACCTGTCTATTTATTAATTGCCGTGGCAGTCCTGAGCTGCAACCAAAAACCTAAAGAAGTGACTCACGAATATACCAATGCGTTGATAGAGGAAAGCAGCCCCTATCTGCTTCAACATGCCCACAACCCCGTAAATTGGGAGGCATGGCGCCCCGATGTGCTGGAAAGAGCCAAAAAAGAGGACAAACCTTTGCTTATCAGTATTGGCTATGCGGCCTGTCATTGGTGCCACGTTATGGAAAAGGAATGTTTTGAGGATGAACAGGTGGCCAAAGTGATGAACGAGAACTTCATCAACATTAAAATTGACCGTGAGGAACGACCTGATGTGGACCAAATTTATATGGATGCCATCCAAATGATCTCAGGACAAGGAGGATGGCCGCTAAACATTGTTGCCTTGCCGGACGGGAGACCTTTTTGGGGCGCTACTTATGTTCCGAAGGACAATTGGATAAAATCTCTGGAACAGCTTATTGAACTGTATAATAAGGATAGGGCAAAGGTAACCAAGTACGCTACGGATTTGGCCAATGGCCTGCACGCGATCAACCTAGTGGAAAATGATAAGGACACTGATCTCTATTCCTTGAAGCAATTGGATGCCTCCGTCCAAAATTGGACTCAATATTTTGATACATTTTTGGGCGGGCACAAGCAGGCCCCAAAATTTATGATGCCCAATAACTGGGATTTTTTGTTGCACTATGCCACCGCGTCCGACAAGCCTGACATTATGGAGTTTATGGACACTACGCTTACCCGAATGGCTTACGGAGGTATTTACGACCATGTGGGCGGTGGATTTTCACGATACGCCGTGGACACCAAATGGCACGTGCCCCACTTTGAGAAAATGTTGTACGACAACGGGCAATTAACAAGCCTCTATGCCAAAGCCTATGCCGTAACTAAAAACGAATTGTACAAGGATGTGGTGGAAGAAACCATCGGTTTTGTTCAAGAAGAGCTCTTGGACCCAAGTGGCGGATTCTATTCCTCCTTGGACGCGGACAGTTTAGATGAAAACGGCGAACTTGAAGAAGGTGCTTATTACGTCTGGACCAAAGAAGAGCTTACGCAATTGTTGGGTGATGATTATGAAGTGTTCCAGGAGTATTTCAACATCAATTCCTATGGCTTATGGGAAGAGGGTAATTATGTTTTGATCAGAGATAAAAGTGATAAAGAGGTCGCCGAAAAGTTTAAGATGACTGTACCCGAGCTGGAAACCAAAATAGACAACAGCTTGGCCATACTCAAAAAAGAGCGGAGCAAACGGCCCAAACCCCGATTGGATGACAAAATCTTGACCTCTTGGAACAGCTTGATGCTAAAAGGGCTTGTGGATGCCTATCGTTATTTGGGCAAAGAAGAATATCTTAAACTGGCATTGAAAAATGGTCAGTTTATTGAAAAAAATATGATAAAAAAGGATGGCTCACTGTTTCGAAACCACAAAGCGGGAAAAAGCACCATCAACGCCTTTTTGGATGATTATGCTACCTTGATCGATGCCTATCTTTCACTTTATGAAGTCACTTTTGATGAAAAATGGCTCAATTTGGCCAAAAAGCTGCTCGATTATTCCAAAAAACACTTTTTCGACGATGCATCCGGTATGTTCTTTTATACATCCGACGAAGACCAATCGTTGATCAGAAGAACCATTGAAGTCGATGACAACGTGATATCCTCCTCCAACTCGATGATGGCCATAAACCTCTATAAATTCCACAAACTCTATCCAGAAGAAACCTACGGTGATATTTCCGGACAGATGCTCAAAAATGTTCAAAAGGACTTTGACACTAGGGCACAGAGCTTTTCAAACTGGTTGCACCTGGTATTGTTCCAAAACCAGAATTTTTATGAAATTGCGGTCGTCGGCGATGATTATAAAACCCTGGGACAACAAATCAGCAAGGAGTATGTGCCCAATAGTATTTTGGTTGGAGCTTTTGGGGAAGGAAGCATAGATTTATTACAAAACAGGTCGGTACCAGAAACAACTTTGACCTATGTCTGTATCGAGGGAGCATGCAAGCTCCCTGTAACCAGTGCCCAAGAGGTGTTTGAGCAACTGAAACCTTAACATTTGTTTAAAAACCTTTGCTTTTATTTTATTTGAATATTAACTACGTTGTGAATTAAACCGGAACCATTATGAAAGAATTAGAGAATTACCAAGAATATGTAGACCAAGGCGTTGAGTGGGCCGTAAGTATAGTGCCCAATCTTATTACGGCCATAGTCATGTTTTTTGTTGGCCTTTGGGTCATCAAGTTTATAAATAAAATGACGCGTCGTTTCTTTGTAAAAAAAGATTATGATGAAACCTTGGAATCCTTTTTACAGAGTTTTATCAGTATCACGCTCAAGGCATTGTTATTTGTTTTGGTGATTACTCAATTGGGTGTTAAAACATCTTCTTTGGTGGCCATAGTGGGTGCTGCGGGACTTGCCATTGGTTTGGCCCTTCAAGGATCATTGGCCAATTTTGCTGGCGGTGTGCTCATTCTCATTTTTAAACCCTTTAAAGTTGGTGATTGGATATCTGCTCAAGGTGTGGACGGAGCGGTTAAGGAAATTTCCATTTTCAACACCAAGTTGAGCACTTTTGGCAACCAAATTGCCATTATTCCCAATGGACAACTGTCCAACGGAAATATTGTCAACTACAATATGGAAGATACCCGTCGCGATAAAATTGATGTGGGTATAGGATATGGCTCCAACATTAAGGAGGCCAAAGAAATTCTTTTGAAGATATGCGGGGATAACCCAGACATCAATACTGAGCCTGCTCCAGAAGTATACGTGGGTGCCTTGGCAGATAGCTCCGTAAACCTGACCTTGCGCTTTTGGGCAAACAACGATGTATTTTGGCCAGCGCATTTTTATGTAATCGAGCAAACAAAATTACGCTTTGATGCTGCTGGGATTGAGATTCCATTCCCACAAAGGGTTATGCACAAAGCAGAGGAAGATTAATTTTTCTTCTTTTTTTGCTGAAGCACAAAGTCTTTGAGGTAGTAAGGCTCAAAATAGGCCACATCCTCAAATCGTTTGGACTCATATTTCTTAAAGGCTATTGAGACCATATCCTTCGCAGAAGGAACTATAGCTTCATCAAAAATAAAATTGGGGTGTTGCAGAACACCCCTACATTTTTCTGCACCACTGCCCACAACATATACTTTATTATCGGAAACATACTCGGTAAAAGACTCCTCATTGACAATCTCTGCACGGGTCTCCCGTACTTCTTTATACTCCGAATCATAGACACAGGAGTAGACTTCCATGCGTCTGGCATCCAGCACAGGAATCACTACTTCATTAGGTTTTAAACCTACTTGATGAGCCATACTTTGCAATGTAGGTACGGAAATCAACGGAACATCCAAGGAAAAGCAGAGTCCTTTTGCTGCCGATACGCCAATACGTAGTCCGGTGTACGAACCTGGCCCTTTACTAATGGCAACGGCATCAAGGTCCGAAAATGACAAAGAAGCCTCTTTCAAGGCTTCTTTTATAAATACATGCAATTGTTCGGAGTGCGAATAACTCGCTGCATTGTTCTCTTTTAGGACAACGATTTTATCATCCTTTGAAATACTTACCGAGCAATTGGTTGTCGCAGTTTCTAAGTGTAGTATTATGGCCATAGCGGCCATAAAGATACTAGTTTAACCAGTAGTTTTAAAGCAGTACATTTTGATAATATTGCAGTCAACTGTCAGTTCGAGTTTTTTCAGAAGGAAAAAGTATCGAGAACAAGGTTTACACTTAATAAAATTCTTTTCTCGATACAATTTTCTTTGGTTTCAACTTTAGTTTATCCTGAGCATAGTCGAAGGGCTCAACCACCAAAAATTACTCGAAATGACGAATTTTTATCAAAATGCACCACGAGTTAGTTTAATGAAATCGGTATACCAAAATAGAACTCCAATATTTTCAATCGGAAGATATAATCGTATTTGGTTCTGATCACATCCGCTTGGGCATTCTCCACCCTAGCTTGTGCTTGACTGTACTCAAAGGCATTCATTAACCCAACATCGTAACGCTCCTTGGCATATTCGTAGGACAAACGTCTAGCTTCCAAGGTTTTTTCAGCAGCTTCATAAGCTTTTTCAAACGTATTAACATCTACATAAGCCTGTTGAATCGTATTTTCTAAATCCAACTTATCCTGTTCCAATTGCAATTTTGCTTTTTCCAAACCTATTTTAGAACGCATCACATTGTTGCGGGTACTCCACCCGTTAAAAATTGGCACGTTCAATTGAAACCCATAGGAGATACCATCGTTTAGCCATAATTGATCTACAAAGTCAGCTCTAAAAGAAAATGGTTGATTTGTAACTGGGTCAATACCGGTACGGAATTGATTCGTATAAAAAGTATTATAATTAAAAAAAGCATTTAATGTAGGTAAATAAGCACCCCTTGCAATCTCCAAATCCTTTTGTGCCAAATCCACGTTGGATTCGGAGAATTTGATATCATTTCTGAAGGTTAGGGCCTTATCAAAGATTACCTTGGGTGAATTATCCAAAATATCGGATGGCGGAATATCAAATTCCTCTTCCGCAATATCAAAGTTCTCATAGTCGGTGATTTGAAGCAATTGTGCCAAATTTACTTTGGATATAAGAACCAAACTTTCACCATTGATAATCTGTTGTTCTTGATTCGCGGCGGTAGCCTCAATTTCCAAAAGGTCTCCTCTTGGTACTACCCCCGATTCCACTAACTCCTTCGTCCTGTTCAAATCTTGCTCTGTAACGGCATATTGCGCCCTAAAGGTCTTCAGCTGTTCCATGTTGGAAACAATCTGTAAATAGGCATTGGCCACATTCAGTCGAATGTCATCCTTAAGATTGTTCAATCGATATTGGTTGGCAATCGAATTCATTTCGGCCCTTTGAAGCCTTTTGAAATTACGCAATCCGTCAAAGATTGTCATACTGGAATTTATCCCGCCAGATGTTGAAAATATTGAACCTGGTTCTATTATGTTTGTATTTGGATTAGTTACCAACCCCGTTCTTTCGTTAACACTTATGTTACCACTCAATGATGGAATAAAGCTACCTTGTGCATCCTTCTTATCGATTTTGGCATTTTCCAGATCGAGTTCAAATTGTTCTACGGTCAAATTGTTTTCCACTGCATATTCCACACATTCCTGGAGCGTCCATTTACGCATCTGTGCGCTCGAAAAAGTAACGGCAAACAGCAGTAGTATTATTGTTATACTATTTTTCATTCGTTTTTTGATTTTGGTCGTTATACTGATGGTTGGCATGGATTATTAATCGTCAGATTTCTTTTCGAGCTTGTTCCAAACCTTGATTTTATCATCTTCGCCGATGCCAGAAACAATTTCCACATCAATACCGTCACTAACACCCAATTCAAGGTCTTTGCGCTCAAATTCGTTCTCAGCTACTTGCACCTCCACATAGGGTTGCTCCGTCTCTTTATCAAACTGAAGCAAAGCTTCTTTTATGGACAGCACATCCTTTCTTTCCTCCAATACAATAGAAGCGTTGGCACTATATCCAGCTCTTACATAAGAAGTGCTATCACTTGGTTTTACATCCAAATCGCCTTCAATCTTAAACTGAACCGCCCCTTCTTCCTCTACACCTTTTGGTGCGATGAATTTTAGTTTGGCATCGAATTTTTGTTCTTCCAAGGCTCCGAGGCTAATTTCCAATGGCATTCCAACACTTAGTTTTCCAACTTCGGCCTCATCCACTTCACCTTCAAAAATCATTTTGGACATATCGGCGATGGTCGCGATGGTAGTACCTTCATTAAAGTTGTTACTCTGAATTACCTGATCTCCTTCTTTCACGGGAATCTCAAGGATGGTACCCGAAACCGTTGCCCTAATATTGGTGTTGGCACTGGCAGAACCTCCGGCAGAACCTTTTCTGATAATCTGATAATCGGCCTGAGCGTTTTTCAGCTCTTGCAAAGCCTGCTCGTAAGTCAACTTTAGGTTGTTAAAATCCTGATTGGAAATCACGCCTTTATCGAACAAGGTCTTGTTTCTATCGTATTCCAGTTTAGCATTGTTCAGCGCCAATTCGGCGTTACGCACACGACCTGCGGCTTGGTTCATGGATTGTTCGTTGGGCACCACTTTTATTATGGCAATAAGGTCCCCGGATTGTACCCTTACTCCTTCTTCCAAAAGGATCTTGTCGATAATCCCGGAGATTTGAGGTTTGATGTTGATTTCATCCTCAGGAATCACTTTTCCGGTAACGATCACCTTATTTACAATGTCCTTTCGTACTGCTGTTTCGGTTTTATACAGCTCTGTCGGAGTACTGTTCTGCTTTAAAAAGTAGACTACAGCGACCAAAATACCTACGATCACTATCCCTATCAATCCGTATTTTACATACTTGTTCATTCTTGCTTATTTGATTTCGTTATTTAATTGTAATTGATGATTATTCTTCTCTTAATGCATCTATGGGTTTAATTTTTACGGCCCTATTGGCTGGCAACAAACCAATAAGTACGCTCAGACCTATCATTAGAACAAATGATACGACAAACTGAGGTATACTGATCATTGGCTTTACGAACGGAAAATTTTCCCCGCTGCCAAAAAGCGCATCCAAAATAGACAACACCCCAACAGCAATGGCAAATCCTACAAGGCCTGCAAATGCCGTTAACACGATTGCTTCCAAAACAATCTGACGCTTAACAATTTTTGGTGTTGCACCCAAGGCTCTTCTTACCCCAATTTCTTGTGTACGTTCTTTTACAGTGATTAAAAGAATATTGCTGATGGCAATGACACCCGCCAATAGGGTAAAGATTCCAACGAAAAATGAAAATCCTTTAAGAACCGTTGTAAATGCGGTAATATTGTTGAATATCTCTGACATATCGAAGCTGCCAATAGCACGTTCGTCATCAGGGTGTATATCGTACTTGGCCTTTAAAATGCTCTTGATCTGCCTTTCCACAAAAGGAACCGGGGTGTTCTCTTCGACCGCAATGGCCATCCATCCCATCCTGTCCCCTGAATTAAAAGCTTTTTGAAAAGTGCTGAAGGGAATGAACACTGCATTTTCCCCATCAATATTAATATTGTTATTGGGTTTATAAATGCCCACAACACTAAAATAGACCCCGTTGATACGGATATCCTGACCAATGGCCTTCTCGCCCTTATCAAAAAGAAGTTTGTAGGTTTCTTCACCAATAACGCATACTTTTTTTGAACCTTCAATATCGGTCTGGTTCAAGAACCTGCCTTCAACCAGTTTCTTTTTGGTGATATTGTCTATTTCCGGAAAGTCCCCATAAACAGCCGAACCACTGGTTTGTCCATTTCTGTAAACGGTTACTACGCCTCTATGACTGCCCAGTTCAATTCGAGGGGCCAACACCTCGATTTCCGGAATCTGTTTTTTAAGGATATCGGCATCTTCAATTTTGTATCGGATCCTTCTTCCTCGCTCAAAACCTTTGTAAGGTTCTGAGGTAGATTGTCCCCAAACAAACAAGCTGTTCGAAGCTGTTCCCGCAAAAAGCTTGTTAAACCCATTGCTCATACCATTGGCCGAACCCAGTAACAGCACCAAGATGATCATAGCGAAGATTACCCCAAGCATGGTCAGGAAGGTCCTTAGCATATTCTTGCCAAGGGTATGAAAAATTTCAATCCACAAATCCTTATCTAATATCCACATAACTATTTATCGCTTAGTGCAACAATGGGTTTAACATTAGCGGCTTTCATAGCGGGCAACAGCCCTGCCAATACTCCCGCAATTACCAAAATAACTGTCGCTGTAATCACCACAGAAAGGCTTACCGATGGATTGCTAAAGGCCGGTGTCTCGATCATGGGACCAACGGCAGCCAATATCATCCAGGCAAATGACAGTCCAACAAAACCTGAGATTGAAGTAATAAATACCGACTCCAATAGTACCAAATTCACAATTTGACTAGGTCTCGCACCCAATGCCTTACGCACTCCAATCTCCTTTGTTCTCTCTTTGATGGTAAATACCATTATATTTCCGATACCAACGATTCCTGCAACAAGTATTAAAAAACCGACACCAATACCAATTGCCTTTAAAACCGCGGTAAAACTGCTGATATTGTCAAAGGCCTCCGCATAGTTGAACACATATAAGCCAGATTGGTCGTCCGGATCAATTTTATGTCGTCTTTTCATTAAATCCTCCAATCTGCTCGAAAATTCCAATGATGTGGCAAGATCATAACTTGGGTTGTATGTAAGGGCGATCATATTGATATCGTTGGTATTCCCATAAATGCGTTGATATGTGCTTACCGGTGCATAAATCCTTCTTTCCGCATTGTCATCGCCATCATCTGTAAAAATTCCAATTACCCGGAAAGGCAATCCATTGAACTCTACAAATTTCCCCAATGGCTCTTCATCTTTAAAAAGATCCTCTGCAACCTTTCTGCCGATTACGGCAACCTTGGACTTATTAATAATATCGGCCTCATTGATGTACCTACCGGCTACTACCAGAGTTTTTTCAATTGCTTGATGGTCGGGATGCGTTCCTTGCACCGAATAAGAACCTGTTTCACTTTTATATCTTGCGGTTGTATTGGCATAATATCTTGCACTGATATACTCAACATCCTCGGGAAAGCTTTGTTTGATGTATTCCAAATCATCATTCTTAAATTGGATACGCCTGCCTGCCTCAAAACCACCATATGCTTTGGAGGTGGTTCCTGGACGAACAAAAATGGAATTGGTTGCATCATCATTAAACTGACCGGTAAAGCCGTTCTCCATACCATTTACCGAAGCCAACAGCATCACCAAAATAAAGATGGCCCACCCAACGGAGAAACCTGTTAAAAAGGTTCTAAGCTTATTGGTCTTAAGCGTGTTGAATATTTCCTGCCAAACGTCGCGATCAAACATACTGTCCTGCTCTTACTTGTTCGACTTTTTTATCTTCTACGATAACACCATCCTTTAAGTGCACAATTCGTTTGCACATATGTGCAATATCCTCCTCGTGGGTCACCACCAAAATGGTATTTCCATCATCATTGATTTTTTGGATAAGGTCCATCACCTCATACGAAGTTGTACTGTCCAAGGCACCTGTTGGCTCATCGGCCAAAAGCACTTTTGGTTCCGCGGCCATGGCCCGTGCAATCGCAACCCTTTGTTTTTGTCCACCGGAAAGTTCACTGGGCAAGTGGCCGGCCCATGGTTTTAAGCCTACGCGTTCCAAATATTGCATGGCTTTTTCCTGACGTTCCTTTCTGGGAACCTTTTGGTAGTACAAGGGAAGTGCGACGTTTTCGACGGCACTTTTATAATTGATAAGGTTAAAGGATTGGAAGATGAATCCCAAGAACTTGTTCCTATATTGCGCAGCTTTGGTTTCGCTCAAGTTTTTGATCGGCACACCATCCAAGGTATACTCACCGGAATCCGCTCCGTCCAACATTCCCAAAATGTTCAACAAAGTAGATTTACCCGATCCTGAAGACCCCATAATGGCCACAAGCTCCCCCTCTTCTACTTTAAAATTAATACCCTTTAAAACATGGAGGGAATTGCTTCCCATTTTATAGGATTTATGAAGATCTTTGATTTCTATCATGATTGGTGATGTTAGCTATCTTACTTTTGCCTCTGCTAGTAAGACATATAAGTTGTTAAAATGTTACAAGATTTTTTACTTTTTTTTTGCGAACGGTGTTTTTCACTCGTTATTCCTTGGCCAAGGCATTCCACACCTTGACCTTGTCAGTTGCCGCTATGCCTGACTTTACTTCTACAAAAATGCCGTCGCTAACGCCCAGTTCCACCTCTTTTCGTTCGAACTGTTGATCGGCGGTTTCCACCTCTACAAAGGGTTTTTTGGTCTCATCGTCAAATTGAACCAAGGCTTCTTTTACGGCCAAAACGCTATCGGCTCGGGCCAAAATAATGGAAGCATTGGCGCTTAGCCCCGCTCTTATAAAAACGGTGTCGTTCTTCTTTAAAGTTCCTTTTATTTCAAATTGTATGGCGCCGTTTTCTTCTTTTCCTTTTGGTGCGATGTAGTCCAGAACGGCATCAAAAACGTAGTTTTCAATGGCGCCCACAGTAATTTCCAAAGGAAGGTCTTCTTTTATTTTTCCCACTTCGGATTCATCCACCTTGCCTTCAAAAATCATTTTATCC
>Ga0070727_10002209_pt1 | contig 19165 bp, 14 predicted proteins | sample tdAd472_FD_66722 | JGI IMG/M metagenome (GOLD analysis project Ga0070727, IMG submission 66722) | Marine sediment microbial communities from the Atlantic coast under amendment with organic carbon and nitrate - tdAd47.2 | ecosystem: Environmental > Aquatic > Marine > Coastal > Sediment | place...
CGTAGTCGTCGCCGTAACACCCCAGATGAGGTCCGTTATCCTCGCTGGTGATCCACAGAATGTTCGGCAGATCCGCTGCGCTCGCGATTGAGGAACAGGCCAGCAGGCAGCCGAAGAGAACAGCCAGAGCGAGAAGGTGCCGGTTCATCAGGTGACCTCAACGGGGTTCGAAGGAGACTCAGCGAGTTTGGAGTCTCGAAATGGTAAATCAGGGCGGCGACCTCGGGCGGTGGAGTCACCACTGAGATCGCCGCCCCGGAAGTTCACTCGTCTGGGACGCAATCGTCGACTAACGCGGATTATTCCTGAAGTTTGCAGGGGGGCGTGCAGCAAGCCTTTTCAGGGCGGTGCGTCACGTCGGCAACCATGACAGTTCGTCTGCGACACTCTGTCTTGAGAGCAATCTGGCTTGCGCAACGCACCAGGGCAAAAACGCCGACTCCACGCACCCTACGGGAATAATCCGGGCTCAGACTACGGCAGCAGATCTTTGACGGTGTCGCGTTCGGACTTCAGTTCAGCGACCGTCGCGGCGATCTTCTCCTGAGCGAAGTCGTTGTGCTCGAAGCCCTGGGCGATCGACCAGTTGCTGCCGTCGCTGGTCAGTGGGAAGCCCGCGATCAGGCCTTCGTCGATGCCGTAGCTGCCATCGCTGCAGACGGCGGCGCTGAAGGTCTGGCCGGCAGCCGTTGGGAAGAAGATGTCGCGGACGTTGTCCAGAGCGGCGTTCGCGGCTGATGCGGCGCTGGATGCTCCGCGAGCCTTGATGACGGCGGCACCGCGCTTCTGGACGGTCGAAATGAAGTCGTTCTGCAGCCAGGCTTCGTCTCCAATGACGTCCAGAGCCGACTGTCCGCCGATCTTCGCGTTGTAAAAGTCGGGATACTGAGTCGCCGAGTGGTTGCCCCAGATGGTGACGTTCTGAACGTCGGCGACCTGCTTGCCGGCCTTTTGAGCGAGTTGCGTTGTGGCTCGGTTCTGATCGAGCCGCGTCATCGCGTACCAGCGATCGCGGGGTACGTCGGGAGCGTGCGACATGGCAATCAGGCAGTTCGTGTTGCAGGGATTGCCAACAACAACGACGCGGACATCTTTCGCGGCAGCGTTGTTAATTGCCTTGCCAGTGTTGGTGAAGATCGGGCCGTTGACGCGGATCAGGTCGCCGCGTTCCATGCCGTCCTTACGCGGAATGCTGCCGACGCAGAGCACGAGGTTGCAGTCGCCGAAGCCGTCTTCGAGATGGTCGCTGTCCGCCTTAACGACGCCGGCCAGTGTTGGAAACGCGCAGTCGTCGAGTTCCATTTCGACGCCGTCGAGAGCCGGCAGCACGGGCGGAATCTCGACCAGATGCAGAATGACCGGCTGATCGGGGCCGAAGACGGCGCCGGAAGCGAGACGGAAAACGAGAGCGTAGCCAATGTTGCCGGCAGCTCCGGTGACGGCGACGCGAATCGGGGCTTTCATCTGAGGACTCCTGAGTCTGTTCGCAAAGTTCGGTCTTGCTGGATTCCGAAAACCTGCCACGGACGATTTTCGGCGGCAGGAGAACGTGGAAGTGGAACGCGGTCGGGAGTTTAATGCTGCCTCTTCGGACCTGCCACCGGCTCGAATGCGGCGCCGGCCATCGCGCCGAATGTGCTTCGTGCCGAACGCAATAATGTCTCGGCGAGCCGCAGCCGTGATGCTTTGTCGTGGACGATGTCACGAGTCCCATCAGTTCAGGACTCGTAATCTCGTCCACGACGGCAGGCAATTCTTAATCTGCCGCAGGCCTGAGGATCATTGATAGTGACCGCAACGATGTCTGCCGTTCTGTCCCGAATCACGGTGTACCCGATCAAATCGCTGCCTGGCGTCGACGTCTCCGCGGGCCGCGTGCTGCCGTCGGGCGCGCTGGAGTGGGACCGCCGTTTCGCTCTGTTCGACCGCGACGGGCGCGTTTTCAATGCCAAACGCTCCGCCAGGCTGCATTCGCTGCGTGTTTCGTACGATCTCGACGCTGCCCTCGTGCGGCTCCATCGTTCTGCGGCGACAGACGATGTCGTCGAGTTTGATCTCCGTATCCAACTCGACGAACTGGCGTCGGCGATCAGTGAGCAGCTGGGCGAGCACCTTCATTTTCAGTCGGACGTCGAAGGCGGTTTCCCTGACGACGACGAGGCTCCGGGGCCAACGGTCATCTCGACCGCGACGCTTGACGTTGTGGCAGCCGGACTCGGGCTTGAGTCTCGCGACGAAGCTCACTGCCGCTTCCGATCGAACCTCGTCATCAATGGCGTGCCGGCCTTCTGGGAAGACCGCCTGTTTGGCGAGCGTGGCCAGGCTGTCCCGTTTCGGATTGGTGATGTTGCGTTCGCCGGGACGAATCCGTGCCAGCGTTGTGTCGTCCCGACCCGACACCCGGAAGGCGGCGAGCCGACGCCGGGCTTTCAGAAGTTGCTCGCCGACCTGCGACGATCAACCCGCCCTGACTGGTCGACCGCATCCCGTTTCGACCACGATTATCGGCTCGCGACGAACACCGTGCTGATCTCAAGCGGATCGACAGGGATCGTTGGAGTCGGCGACGCGGCCGAACTGCTTCCCGACAATTCAGAGGGCGTGCGCGTGAGGTCAGAAGATGCGTGAGGGTGGCTGGGGACGAGGAGTGAGGCACGAACGACGAGCCCCCAGTCTGGAAGGCGTTTCTGTGGGCTCGCTGCGATCGACCACAGCCACCTGGTCGAAGACGGCGTTCGAGAGATCGTTTAACCCGAAGCCGCAGGCGACGGCGTTCAGTTTCAAGTTGGCTTGTCAGTATCGAACGCCGTCGCCTGCGGCTTCGGGTTAAACGATAGAACTGACTGGAGAATCTCACATGACTCAACCTCAACCACTCGCAGGCCGCACGGCAATTGTCACCGGAGGCGGCACTGGTATCGGCGCCGCGATTGCGCGGACGCTTGCCGAGGCTGGAGCGCGGGTTGCGATTTCCGGCCGACGCGAGGAACCGCTGCGCGAAGTCGCGGACTCGGTCGGAGGTGTCGCTCCACCGATCCTGATTCACAAGTGCGACGTTGCCGATCGGGAGAGCGTGACCGCGTTCTTCGACTGGGCTCGCGGCGAACTGGGACACGTCGACATTCTCGTGAACTCGGCGGGGATCAACATTCCGAACCGGTCGCTGGACGCGATCACGCCGGAAGACTGGGACCGCGTGCTGCAGATCAATGCGACCGGAGCCTTCAACTGTATTTATCAAGTGCTGCCGGAGATGCGGCAGCGACGGGACGGCGTAATTATCAACGTGTGCTCGGTCGCCGGAATTCGCACTGGGCTGCTCGGCGGCGTTGCCTACAACGCCTCGAAGTTCGCGATGGATGCTCTGGCGCGAAGCGTTGGCGAAGAGGAACGCGACAACGGAATCCGAGTGACCTCGATTTACCCCGGCGAGGTCGAGACGCCGATTCTCGACGACCGCGCGGTCCCGGTTTCCGACGAACATCGCAGCCGCATTCTGCAGCCCGAGGACCTGGCCGCCGCGGTTCTGATGGTTGCCAGCCTCCCGCCGCGAGCCCGCGTGCCGGAACTGGTGATGATCCCAACCAGCCAGTCGTTCACGTAGGGACGGCAACGACCCGAACTCGGAGTGCGAACTTTGTAGCGAACCTCGCGCAGAGTTTCGGCTCGCTGGTCAAAGCGAACTCGTCAGGACCTCCGAAACTCTTCGCGAGTTTCGCTACGGAGATCGACGAGGCCGAAAGCTGCAACTCGAAACCAGTCCTTTCGATACCGGCCCGGTCGATTCATTTTCCATCAGACCCGGCCTATGATTCCTGCCCCGCCAGCAGATCGGACAGTGCTCATTCCTGCCTTTCTCTGCCGGCCCTGCCTTCCTGAGATACTGCGGCCCGAGCCCGCCTCTGCCGCTTGTTTCCCCAATAATCAGTTTCAATTGACCAGACAGTCTTAGAGACGGAGCACACCGTGAGCGAACTCGACGCGAAAGTCGCCCAGGCGAAAGAGCAACTCGATCAGCACGTCCGCGAATCCGTGGCGTGGCACTTCAGTCCGGAAACCGGCAGCCCGTACTGGCTCGACAAAGCGAAGACGCTCGACTTCGACCCGCTGACCGACATTCAGTGCTTCGAGGACGTCAAGAAGTTTCCGCTGTTCGAGGACGAAGACCTGCGCGGCGGCCCGCTCGACAAGTGGATTCCGAAAGGCCTCGCCGGCAAGCCGACCTACGTGTTCGAGACCGGCGGCACGACCGGCATTCCGAAGTCGCGCGTCGTCATCGAAGACCACTGGATCGATTACGAAAACTTCAGCGACACGCTGTCGGATGAAGATTTCCCCCGCGGTGCGAACTGGCTGATGCTCGGCCCATCCGGCCCGCGGCGCCTGCGACTGGCGGTCGAACACCTCGCTCAGCACCGCGGCGGCATCTGCTTCTGCGTCGACCTCGACCCCCGCTGGGTCGTGAAGCTGTTGAAGAAAGGCAAGACCGAAGAAGCCAAAGCGTACGCCGAGCACGTCATCGATCAGGCCGTGACGATCCTGAACGCGAACCACAACGTGCAGTGCATGTTCGCCACGCCGAAGCTGCTCGAAGCACTTGCCATGCGGCTGCTCGACGAAGGGTCGAGCATCGAAGAAGCTGGCATCAAAGGCATTTTTGCTGGCGGCACGGAGTTCACTCCGCAGTGGTATCGGTTCTGCAAGGAAGAGCTGCTCGGCCCGAACGTCTTCATCACGCCGACCTACGGCAACACGCTGATGGGCCTGGCCTGTGGCAAGCCGTTCGATCCGGCGGACAACTACAAGATCACCTACTTCGCCCCGCAGCCGCGAGCGGTCATCGAAGTCGTCCAGTTTGACGACTACAACAAGGTTGTCGAAGTCGGGGAAACCGGCCGCGTGAAGCTCTACACGTTCACGAAGGAACTCTTCATCCCCGGCTTCATGGAACGCGACGAGGGAGAACGCGAAGAGCCCATCGACGTCTACCCGTGGCACGGCATCAGTGGCACCCGCCCGTTCCATGAGCTGCTGAAAACGACAACGGTCGGCGTCTATTAGCGAACAGGGATCAGAGAGCGGGGAACAGAAGAGAATGGCTGGCGTCGGGAGTTATCGTGACTTGCTCGTGTGGCAGAAGGCGATGGATCTCGTTGTTGCCTGTTACGAACTCGCGAGGGCGTTTCCCGCTTCTGAAACCTACGGCTTGAAATCGCAGCTTCAGAGAGCAGCGGTTTCAGTTCCCGCAAACATCGCCGAGGGGCACGGGCGGGGATCAACAAAATCTTTTATCAACTTTCTGTGGATCGCCAACGGTTCACTGACAGAACTTGAAACTCACATATTGATTGCCGAGCGGCTTGGCTATGTCTCATCAGACGAATCCGCTCGACTGATTCTGGCGGCGCAGGAGATCGGTCGGATGCTCGTTGGACTTCGCAGATCACTCGAAGCCCGATCTAACTGACTTCTCTGTTCGCTGTTCTCTGTTCCCTGTTCGCTCTGCCGGAGGCACCCGTGCTTGAAATTCCTGTCGTACGCTGGGGTAAGGAATACGAATCGATGTCCAAGATGGACGTCGTGCATTTTGAAACCGGCGAGACGCTCGCTCAGGTCCACGAGGCCAACGGCGGCCTGATCAAAATGGACATGAAGAAGGCGAAGAAGGCCCGCGAGATTCTGCGCCAGTTCAGCATCCAGCAGCTCGTCGATATGTGTGCGAAGGCGGGCGAACTGTACGAGCACGCGACGCTGCCGCTGGGCAATGGTGAGCAGGATCCGGACAGCTTCTGCCGGATGCAGTCCGCGACAACCGGCCTGCCCGAGCACATGTGCCGCATGAACATGTCGAAGAACGCCTTCGTCATGAAGCACATGGGCGAGATTCTGAACGCTCTGACGCGAGGTCTGCCTTACGAAATCCTGACGCAGGGTTACGGCATGGAAGACCGCGGCGTCATGGTCAGCTACCAGGCGAACTGCGATGCCGCCGGCTGGGTGCTGCCGTCAAACAGCCCTGGCGTTCATACGCTGTGGCTGCCGGTCATTCCGCTGCAGATCGGCCTGGTGCTCAAGCCAGGTCCGGCTGAGCCGTGGACTCCGTACCGCATGTACGAAGCCTTCGCCCAGGCCGGCATCCCGCGCGAAGCCTTCTGTCTCTACCCGGGCGGCGCTGACAAGGGCGCGGAACTCGGTGGAGCCGTGCTCGAGAGCTGCGAACGTTCCGTCATCTTCGGCGGCCTGGCAACGATTGAGCGTTACCACGGCAACCCGAAAATTTCCGCTCACGGACCCGGCTTCTCGAAGATTCTTCTCGGCGACGACGTCGTTGATGATTGGGAAAAGTACCTCGATCTGATGGTCGACTCGGTCTACGTCAACAGTGGTCGAAGCTGCATCAGCTGCTCAGGTATCTGGGCATCGCGGCACACCGAAGAGATCGCCGACGCGATGGCTCAGCGACTCGGCCCGATCGCTCCGTTGCCGATGACCGATCCGAACTCAGGTCTGGCCGCCTTCACGATGCCGGGCGCCGCTAAGGCCATGAGCGGCCAGATCGACGACGGCGTTCAGTCGTCAGCGGTCACTGAAATGACCGCAAAGTACCGCGACGGCGATCGTCTGGTCGAAAAGGAACGCTGCGATTTCCTGCGTCCGACCGTGTTGCACGTCAAGGACGCCGACGATCCGATGGCGAACACCGAGTTCATGTTCCCGTTCTGCTCGGTCGTCGAATGTCCGCAGGACAAGATGATCAGCAAGATCGGCTACACGCTGGTCGGCTCATGCCTGACGGAAGACCCGGTCTGGAGCCGCCAGCTGCTCGACGCGACAAACATCGACCGGCTCAACATCGGCGAGGTGAAGACGCTGCAGCTTAACTGGCTGCAGCCGCACGAAGGAAACATCATCGACTTCCTCTTCCGCGCACGAGCCTTCCAGAACAGCCCACCGCCAGCTCACTAACGAGTGTGTGAAAGTGGCACCTCGCTCCGCGAGGTAAGCCCGGCACTCGGGCTGACGCCGCGGAGCGGCGTGCCACTGAAAAGCCAAATGGGCAGAGCGACGGCATTCTTAGCGAGTGCCGTCGTTTTCGTGCGCGAGTACAGGTACGAACAGCGTCGTCTCTGAGACCCGATGCAAGAACTCGAACATGGACGTGCGTCGTTCGTGTGGTGGCTTGGTTCAGCTCCCAGGTGTGAGTGCGTCGCAGTCGACGAAGTAGTCATATGCGTCGAAGTCGAATGAGGTGGATGGCGGAACGATGTTCCTCACAATGTGGACGTTGCTGGCATCGACTGGGTAGCAGTCGTAAGCGGGGTTATCTTCCGAAAGCGTAAACTCCCTTTGAATCCAGGCGGGGGATTGATCCAGAAGCTGGATTTCTCCGGCCACCAGTTCGGTTGTCTTGTCGAAATACCGGATCAATCGTCGCACTTGATGGTTCATGTACTTTCTCTTGGCTACGTCCAGAGTGGCGTGCCTTTAAACGAAGAAAGGCCCAGCAACCATTTGGATGCTGGGCCTTCGTTGATTAAGAGCCGGTACTACCTACGCGGCGAACTCTGGCCGGCGTCGCTGGAGCTGGTCTTTCAGGCGGGCGACGATGCTGGAGTGCATCTGGCTGACGCGTGATTCGGACAGGCCGAGTGTCTGGCCGATCTCTTTCATCGTCAGCTCTTCGTAGTAGTACAGAATGATGATCAGCCGCTCGTTGCGGTTCAGGCCTTTGGTGACCATCCGCATGATGTCGCGCTTCTGGATGCCGCCGGTCGGGTCTTCGCCCTTGGCGTCCTCGACGATGTCGACTTCGCGAACGTCTTTGTAGCTGTCGGTCTCGTACCACTTCTTGTTCAGGCTGACGAGTCCAACGGCCGCAGCCTCGGACTTCATCTTGTCGAACTCTTCCAGCGAGACCTTGAACTCAGCAGCGAGTTCGGCATCGGTGGGCGGTCGACCGACGCGAGCTTCGACTCGTTTGCGGGCGGCTTCCATCTTGCTGGCTTTGCTGCGCACCAGACGAGGAACCCAGTCCATCGTTCGCAGTTCGTCGAGCATTGCTCCACGAATACGCGGCACGCAGTAAGTCTCGAACTTGACGCCGCGTTCCATATCGAACGCTTCGATGGCATCCATCAGTCCGAAGACGCCCGCCGAAATCAGGTCGTTGAGATCGACGCCGTCGGGCAGCTTCTGCCAGACGCGTTCGGCGTTGTATTTCACCAGCGGAAGGTAGCGCTCAATCAGAATGTTCCGCAGTCGCTGGTCGGTCATGTTCAGCTTGAAGTCTTTCCAGACTTCGGCCAGCGCTTCGTCACTGAGCTTGGTTGCCATGTAACCCTCCGTGGTTGTCAACTCGTTCCGCGGCAGACTGAATCATCCTGATCAGGCAGTCGCGGTCTTCATTTCCTGTTGGCCGTCCCTGGTTGTTTGCTCGTCGAGAATCCGCCGGACCGTGGTCTGCACCATGTCTTCGATCAGACGCCGCGTGACTTCGCCGATCAGCAGTCCCGTGAAGAAGACGCCAGCTCCGATCTGCAGGGCAGAAAGAATGACGGCTTCAAAAGCTGCTCCTTCGAGCACGCCCTGAGCAGACACCGTTGCGAACGCAATCAATGCCAGGCGGCAGGCGACGTGCAGAGCCACAGGTCTGTCTCGAATCAGGTCGGAAACTCGACCGGATTGTTGGCTGCCAGAAGCCGGCATCCTGCCTGGCAACTGACGTGGGAACAATCCGCGAGCCCAGCGAAACGGCGAGCACGGTGCTCTCCGTGACGGCATGAGCCTGATTCTCTATCGGCAGACGGGCGACCGAAGAATCAGCTTAATCGGGAGAAATCTCCTGATCAGAAAAGTTTGACAGGTGGGGGAAAGGTCGAGGTGGGATTTCGACGGGACCGGTGAGCAGGTGTGAATTGCGTCGCCGGCGAAAGGAAGGGGCCGGAGATTAGTTCAATTTTCAGGAATCGACCTAGATCAGTTTTGTGTTAACGCGGCGTGGTCCGCCGGTGGGAGCGAACGTGCTTCGGCCTCTGCAGAGGCCAACAGTTTCAGCGAATCCGAAAGTCGCTGGTGGCCGGCGTCTGGGCGTTAAACGGGCACGGTGCCCGGTCGGTCTACATGTGCCGCGGTTCGGCCATGCGGTACGTCAGCAGGCCGCCAGTAAGAATCGTTCCGCTGATGGCGACAAAAACCGGCTCGAAGCCGATCGAGTCGATCAGGCCGCCGACAAGTGGTGAGAGCACAAAGGGGACGGCGAAACTCAGGCTCATCGTACTGACGTAGCGGGGATGGTTTTCGGGCTCGGTCAGCTCCAGCGTGTAGTTGATGAAGGTCTTCATCGTCACTGGAACGAGCCCCAGGAAGACGAAGGCCACCCAGAACCAGCGGACGCCGTGCTCGATCATCCCACTGGTCAGCAGCAGGGCGATCAGTGGCGTCAGCGTGCAGAGGAAAACCTGAATCCGGATGGCGAGGCGGTTGCCGAAGCGGTCGGCGATGAAGCCCGAGCCCCAGCTGAACGCTCCGACGGCTGCGTTCTGGGCGATCACCCACAGCATCAACTGGAAGCCTTCGTGCCCGTCTGCCAGGTGCTTGCGACCGAAGGCCTGGAAGTGCGGAAACAGCAACTGCACCGAGATAAACAGCATCGCGACGATGGCTGCTCGTCGAAACGACTGGTCAGTTCGCATCGTCTGCCATGCGTCTGCAAAGGCTGTGGCGACCGAACGGTGAGGAGTCTCGTGATCGTGGTCGTCCTCGGGTTCACGCAGCGGGATCGTCAGCAGGCCGGCGAGTGCAAACCCGGTCCCGGCGAAGCCGAAGATCAGCACGTAGCCGCCGGTCGGCAGTTGAACTGGCGGTTCGAGCCATCTTGCGAGGAGAAACCAGGCCAGCGTGACGGACAGGAACGAGCCGATGATTCCCGCGCGGCCCAGCAGCTTACCTCGCCGGTTTGCGCGGATTAGTTTGCCGGTCAGTGTTCCGAGGGCCAGCTGATTGAGGCCGCTGACGATGAAGAACGTCACGTACGCCAGCAGGAATGCTGGAGCGACCCATGCAGGAGCGTTGCCGTTGACCGGCTCGCCGATCAGGAACCATGTCGCGGAGATGCTCAGAAAGCAGACGCCCATCAGTGTTGATGTGCGGCGCATGGCATGCCGCTTGAGCGGTTTACGTCTCAGTCTGTCGGCGAGAATCAGCGGCGGAATGCTCTGGCCGGCCCGGTTGAGCAGTGGCAGCCAGCCTCGCACAAAGCCCGAGCCGTCGATTACGTCCAGAAACCGAGGCATGATCACGCTCTCGGTTTTGAAGATCCACGAGGCTCGCAGCACGACGTTGTACAGCGCCAGAACCAGCAGATTGCGAGGTTCGTCATGAACCAGAGCTTCATCCCGTGACAGCTCATCGGGACTGGTTGGCTCGGATTCGGACACGGGTGACGCTGCCTCGTCGTTGTGGGTGAAGTCAGTTGGAGCCACAGCATTGTTTAACGCCCAGCCGCAGGCGCCGCCCACCGGACAACTTCTCCGGTTTTGGTGGCCGGCGCCTTCGGCTGGGCGTTAAACGATCAGATTGCTCTGATCAGCCGAGGTCAGCTTTGATGTCGACCCAGCTGCGTTTGTCGAACGATTCGAGGCACGAGTCGGCGACGCACTGGGCGATCGCTCCGTGATCAAAGCCCGGCACACAGTCGCGGCCTTCGACGATCGACGAGACGAACTCCCAGACCAGGTCGTATCGGAAGACGGTGCTCGGGACGCCTTCGTGCTTCGGTCGCGGGCTGCCTTCGATGACGAGGAACTCGTCCGGCACCGGAACCTTTTCCATCGTGCCGCCGTGCTTGCCGATGATCACGTTGTTCGGGTCGGTGAGCTGGTAGGCGGCCGAGCCTTCCGAGCCGTTGACCTCAGCCCATTCGTAGCCAAAGCCGTTGTTGTGATGCCCCTTCATCAGCGTGCTGCCTTCCCAGACGCCGGTGGCACCGCTCTCGAACAGGCCGATCAGCGAGGACCAGTCATCGACCTCGGAAGGAGCGCAGTCTCTGCCATCGTCGAATTTATCGCGCGGAGCAAACTGGGCGACGGCTCCGCAGATCGACTTGATTGGCCCCATCAGGTCGGCGGCGAAATCGATCCGGTGAATCGTCATGTCGAACAGGTCGCCAGCTCCGGCCTTGTCCTTATACTGTCGCCAGCCCCAGCTCGTTTCCGGCCAGTCGAGGAACCGCTGACTGCGGAAGTGCCGCGGAACGCCGAGCGCTCCCGACTGCACCAGATGCCGGACGTAACGCATCGACGGTGCGAAGCGGTATGTGAAGGCGGTCATGTGCCGGACGTTGTTATCGCGAGCGGCGCGGTACATCTCCGCGGACTGCGAGAAGTTCAGCCCGAGCGGCTTTTCGCACATGACGTGCTTGCCGGCGTTGACGCACGCCAGAGTCTGCTCGTGATGCACGAAGTTCGGCGTCGCGATGATGACGGCGTCGACATCGGGATCGTTGGCGACGTCCTGGTAGTTCGTCGTTTTCTTCGTCGGTCCCCACTCGGACTGCCGCTGTTCGAGCAGTGCTTCGTTGGGGTCGCAGACGGAAACCAGTTCGCAGCGGTCGTCGATGCGGATACCGGGAACGTGGTGGTAATCGGAGACGGCACCGGCTCCGATGATGGCAATGCGGACTTTGTCGGACATGAGTGATGAGTTTCGAGTTGAAGGGGCGCTGTTGGCGATGAACTGGATTGATTTGGGTGGCTGGGGTCGAGCCTGAGCGAACGCCCCAGGACCAGGAGTGACGACTGGGGGCTCGCTGCACTCGGCCCCAGCCACCCTCTATTCACGGTTATTGTTGAGGGACTCTTTCAGCTTCCACTCGGCGCTGTTCGTCGAGTTTCGACAGGACTTCGCTGACGGCAGAGTCGACCGGCACCTTGTCCGGGCCGTCGGCCCAGCGCCATTTGAGTTCGACCTGGCCTTCTTTCAGACCCTTGCCGCCGATGACCAGTCGCAGCGGGATGCCAATCAGGTCGGCGTCTTTGAACTTGAAGCCGGGCCGAGCCTTGCGGTCGTCGAGCAGGACGTCGACGCCGGCGGCGGTCAGTTCGTCGTAGCAGCGGTTGGCGACGGACATGACTTCTTCGTCGGCGATGTTCAGAGGGATGATCAGCAGCTGGTACGGGGCGATCGACAGCGGCCAGACGATGCCGTTTTCGTCGTACCGCGTCTCGCACAGCGAGGCGATGATGCGATTCACGCCGATTCCGTAGCAGCCCATGATGATCGGATGCCGCTCTTCTGTCTCGTCGATATAGACCGCGTCGAGGCTCTTTGAGTACTTCGTGCCGAGCTTGAAGACGTGGCCAACTTCAATGCCGTGAACGTGCTCCAGTGTGCCGTCGCAGCGTGGACACGGATCGCCGTTTTCTGCGTCACGCAGGTCAAATGTCGTATCGAGCTGGTAATCGCGACCGACATTGACGCCGGTGTAATGAGCGTCCGCAGCATTCGCTCCGGTGACCGCGTTCACGATCTGCGGCACGTCGTGGTCGGCGATGATCGGGCACTTGATGCCGACCGGGCCAGCGAATCCGACCGGAGCACCGGTAACCTCGCGAATCGTGTCTTCGTCCGCGAGTTCCAGTGTTGTCGCGTCCAGAGCCCGGCGAACCTTGCCCTCGTTGGCTTCATGATCGCCTCGGACCAGCACGGCGGTTGGTTTGCCGTCGGCTAAGTAGATCAGCGTTTTGATGAGCTGCGACGGTTCGCAGTCGAGCATCCGACTGACCTGTTCGATGCTGGTGGCATTTGGCGTGTCGACCTTAGTCAGCTCGGCGCAGTCTGACGGCTGAGCGATCGCTGGCGATTGGCGTCCCGTGTCGGCACGTTCCATGTTCGCGGCGTATGAGCATTTCGGGCAGCGGACGATGGTGTCTTCGCCGTTGCCGGCCGGGACCATGAACTCGTGCGACGCATCGCCGCCGATCGGGCCGCTCTCCGCTTCGACGGGCAGGTATTCGAGGCCGCAGCGGGCATAGATGCGGCAGTAGGCGGCGTACATCGCGTCGTACGCCTCGTTGAGCTGCTCGACGTTCGTCGAAAAGCTGTACGCGTCCTTCATCAGGAATTCGCTGGTGCGCAGGACGCCGAACCGCGGACGTTCCTCGTTGCGGAACTTCGTCTGAATCTGAAACAGAGTGAACGGCAGCTGCTTGTAAGTTGTGACGACTTTCGAGACGAGGTCCGTGATAACTTCCTCGTGCGTCGGCCCGAGTGCCAGGTGGACACGTTTGTCGCCGCGTTTGACTTCAAAGTTGATCAGCACGTTGCCAAACGCGTCCTTGCGACCGGTCCGCTCGAACAGCTCAATGGGCTGCAGCGCCGGCATGTGAATCTCGATCGCCCCGGCCCGCTCCATTTCCTCGCGGACAATGGCTTCGGCCTTGCGGAGGGCTCGGTAGCCCAAGGGGAGGTAGGTGTACGCTCCGGCCATGAGCTGCCGAATCAGCCCGGCCCGCAGCATCAACTGGTGCGACGGCACCTCAGCATCCGAGGGCACTTCCTTGATCGTCGGAATCAGCGTTTGGGACCAGCGCACGGGGACTTCCTGCAGTTGGCGGGCGATGTTCAAAAAGTTGCCGACAGCCACAGCGAACAGCCGTCAGACACAAAGAGGGGCGGATTCTAGAAGCCGAGCCACACGATCGGAAGCAGACCGAATTACTCGGAGGGCAAAGCTGTGCGGGACCAGAAGGCTCATTCGAACACGGCGTTTCGATTCAGTGAGATGGCCACGAAAAGGCGCAAAGAGACACGAAAAGAAAGGCACGAGGAGGAAGTGAGGTTCCTCTTCGTGCCTTTTTGTGCTTCTTTGTGGCGATCTCGTCTGCCGCGAAAGCCGGTGGGGGCTATGACAGTAGTTCGTGGATCGGGGTGTCGTCGGAGACCAGATGCGTCGGGCGGCCTTCGGGGGTGTAGTACAGCTTGCCGGGGTCGATGCCGAGTTTGGTGTAGACCGTCGAGACAAAGTTTTCGGGCGCGAGGACGCGGTCGACGGCGGAGTAGCCGTTTTTGTCTGTGGCTCCAATGACCGTGCCGCGAGGTGTTCCGCCGCCAGCCATCAGGACGAACATCGCGTTCGACCAGTGGTCGCGGCCCGGTTTGTTGGCTCCGGTCAGAGTTGAGATCTTTGGAGTGCGACCGAACTCGCCGAGTGCCAGAACCAGCGTTTCGTCGAGCAGGCCGCGTTCGTCGAGGTCTTCGAGCAGGGCGGCGACCGAGTTGTCCCAGGTCGGCAGACGCTTACGGCAGGTCGGGAACAGATCGCGATGGTGGTCCCAGCCGCCGTCGTACACGGTGACGAACGGGACGTCGGCTTCGACCAGGCGGCGAGCCAGCAGGCAGCGCTGGCCGAACGAGTCGCGTCCGTAGCGGTCGCGGACTTCGTCAGGTTCGCGGTGAATATCGAAGGCGGCCTGGGCGGACGGGGAGGTGATCAGGTCGAAGCCCTGCTGGTAAAAGCCGTCGAGGGCCAGCACCGGGTCGCCAGCAACTTCCTCATTAATACGGGGCAGTCGGTCGACAAGCTGTCTCAAGTCGGTGCGGTGCTGGAAGCCGTCGTCGGTCAGGCCTTTTGGCAGGGCGACGTCGCGGACGCGGAAGTTCGACGAGTTCGGATCGTCGGCGACCACAAAGGGGGCGTATCTCGCGCCGAGGAAGTTCGGGCCTCCGGAGCGCGACATCCGGGCCAGCGAAAAATAGGCTGGCAGACCGTTCGGCTTGCCGAGTTCCTTCGCAGCGACAGAGCCCATGCTCGGGTGGAAGCTGACGAACGCGCCGCAGCCGACGGGAATTCGTGGCGGGGCACCGGTCATCATGTAGTGGTTGCCGGCTCCGTGATTGCCCTGGTTGTGGCGGATCGAGCGAATCAGCGAGAAGCGGTCCGTGTTGGCGGCCAGTCGCGTCATGTGCTCGGAAAAGTGGACGCCGGGGATGTTCGTCGCGATCGGGTGGAACTCGCCGCGGATTTCTGCCGGAGCTTCGGGCTTCGGATCGAACATCTCAAAGTGAGTTGGTCCGCCGTCCATCCAGATCAGGATGCAGTTCTTCGCCGTCGGGACGATGCCGTCGCGGGACTGAGCGGCCTGGCCGCGGAGTCGCAGGGCGTTGACCAGTCCGCCGCCGAGCAGCGTTCCAAGGCCCAGTTTGAGGCAGTCGCGGCGGGACGTTCCTTCGCAGTTTTTGCGGAATGCCATGATCAAATCTCAACGGAAGGCGGGAATTACGGCGGGCAGCGGTGCTCGCCGGGAGGCACGGCCAAATTGACCGAAATTCGCAGGGAGGAATTGTCACGGGGACGACGGATCGTCGCAACCTGATTTGAGTTGGCAGTGAGGATTGGTGATGCCGGATTCACTGCTTTGTTGAACGCTCAGCCGAAGACGCCGGCCACTTGAGATGCTCCAGGCTGTCAGGTGGCCGGCGCCTGCGGCTGGGCGTTAAACGAGGTTGCTCGACTGGGTCGAACTGCGGACTTCGCATTGACCCTCTGAAAAAATCGGTCGTACCATTCCCGGTTCTTTCCCCAGCTCCGTCAGACAGGGACGTCGACGATGAGTTCTGTTGCTTTGAAACATTCGATTCCGTTCGGTCAGTTTGAGCAATTGCGGGCGGCGCGCGAGATCATTCTGCACGAGTCCGAGGCGCTGTCTTCGCTGGCCGGGCGGCTCGACACGCGGTTCTGCGAGGCTGTCGAACTGCTGCTCGATTGTCCGGGCCGCGTCATTGTGAGCGGGATCGGCAAGGCCGGGCTGATTGGCCAGAAGATTGTCGCGACGCTCAGTTCGACCGGCACGCCGGCGCACTTTCTGCATCCGTCGGAAGCCGTGCATGGCGATCTGGGCTGTGTGTCGGATCGTGACATCGTGATCATTCTGTCGAACAGCGGCGAGACCGAAGAAATCTGCCGGCTGACTCCGCTGGTCAAGCAGCTTGGCGCGAAGATCGTCGCTGTGACGAACAGTTCGCACAATTCGCTGGGCAAGGCGGCGGATGTGGTGCTTGAACTCGGGCGGCTGCGAGAAGCTGGTGAGCTTGCTCTCGCACCGTCGACGACAACGACAGTCATGCTGGCGATGGGCGACGCGCTGGCGCTGGTTGTCAGTCAGCAGAAACGTTTCACGGCGAAAGACTTCAGCGTGTTTCATCCGGGCGGGAGTCTCGGGCGGCGGCTGACGCCGGTGCATGAGGTCATGCGGTGTGGTGACGAGCTGCGGATCGCCGAGCAGGGCGAGTCGATCCGGGCGACGCTGCAGCGACTGCGCAAGGCTGGACGTCGGACCGGAGCGATTCTTGTCGTGAATGAGGACGGCGAGCTGTCCGGACTGTTTACCGACAGCGATCTGGCTCGCCTGCTGGAAACGCATCGCGACGAGCAGCTCGACCGACCGCTGGCCGAAGTGATGACGCGCGGCCCGCTGACGATTCGTGAAACGGCGAGTCTCGACGACGCCGTCGGTCTGCTGACGGATCGCAAGATCAGCGAGCTGCCGGTTGTTGATGAGGACGGCTGTCCGATCGGGCTGATCGATATTACGGACGTGATTGGGCTGGTGCCGAATCCGGCGGCCTGAGTTGATCTCGGTCTGCCGATAAGTCTTTTCAAGGAAACGGTCTGCTGCCTGTGTTCTCGCGGATTCGTCTGACATTGCTGACGACGGTGGCTCTGGCGGCGGCGTACTTCGGGTACGCCGCGGCAGTGCGGGCGCTCGTGCGGTCAGACAGGCCGGCGCCGGTGTTTCAGGTCGCTCCGCAGGATCTGCAGGCCCTCGCGGCGGCGCCTCAGATTGACGAGACGGCTCGGATTGCCCGCGAATTTCTGCCGGGGCACGAGTGGGCGGCAGTTGCTGATCTGCGGTTTCGTGACGATGCCGAGGATCGTGAAGCCGGGCCGCGACTGTTTTATTACTCGCAGGATGCCGAGCAGACGGACGACGATCACTCGCTGCGCTTTCGACCGCTGGCGATGGTCTGGTTTCAACGCGCCGACCGTCAGCCGCTGGCGATTGTCGCCGACGAAGCCGTGATCACGTTTCAGTCATCGATTGATCTGAAGAGCCTCGATCCGGGCCGGGTTGTGGGCGGGCAGTTGGTCGGAGCCGTTTCAATTTCTGGAGCAGACGGGTTGGCGATCGACGGCAACCACTTCGTCTTTTCGGAGAAGTCGGCGAAGATCCACTCAAGTAATCCCGTCGAGTTCGCGTGGAAAAATCATCGTGGACGGGCTGAGCAGATTCAGATTGACCTGGATGTCGACGAAGCGCCGCTGGCCGGTTCGCCGCTGGCCGTCTCTGCCATCCGCGAGGTTCATCTGATTCACAATGTGCATATGGAGTTCGCCCTTCCGCAGGATGGTCACAAGGTCGCGGTCGGGCAGAAACGCTCTGGTGATTCCGAGTTGGATTCACTGTCGCCCGATAGTCGGCAGCGGGCAGCGACGCAGTCCAGCGAGCCGGAGCAGCCGCTCATCATTGATGCGGAGGGCAGTTTCCGGTTGCAGTTTACGGGACCGGAAGAACGGTTCATGGATCAGGCCATTGCGACCTTTGATAGAAATGTCATGGCTCGCATGGAGACGAGCCCGCGAAAGTTCGATTCAATCAGCGGCGATCGGATCGACCTGCTGCTCGAACGTCCCATCGGCGGCGAAGGTCGTTCGAGTTTCCAGAGCAAGATGTCGACCGAGGGTGATGCCGCACTGGCTCCGCGACGGTTGCGGGTGACGCGGTCGAAGCAGTCGCTGGTCTGGCTGCGGTCTGACGAGAACGCTCTGGAAGCTCAGATGTCGACGCTGGACTACGACATCGCGGCGCGACGCATTCTGCTCAACGATATGGATCCCCGTTCGGCAGGCCGGGACGCGGCGGCCGATCAGCAGCGCGTCCGGCTGAGTTTCGAGGGACGGCGGACCGAACTGGAGTGTGCTCAGATCGAGTTGCGGCATGATGTCGAACATCATTTGAAGGAAGTCTTCTGTCGCGGGAAGGGCTGGCTGGTCTCTCGCGAGGATGCCGAGTCCTGGGCTGATGCCGCATCGCAGAGCAAGCTGGCGGATGCCGGAATGCCTGTCGGGCCGGGCAGGGCGGCTCGTCTGCAGACGGCCCTGCAGGTCGAATGGCAGAAGCAGTTGCGGCGGTACTTCGACCCGAAGTCGGGACTCGACGTCATCGACGTTGCCGGTGATGCCGTCGTGAAGATTCCTCGCGAGCGGTCCGGCGCGACAGCGGATTACATCAAGGTCTGGGTTGATCCACTGGACTCGGCAATGCCCGAACGCAAGTCGTCAGAGGCTGGTCGACGATCTGAATCGAAGAGCCAGCCGGTGCCGCGGCGGATTCTGGCACTCGATCGTGTCACGTTCGTCAGCCCGCAGATTCAGGGGAACATGGACGAGCTGCAGGTCTGGTTTGAGGATGCTCCGGCCCGCTCGCTGGAGTCTCAGCGCGGCCAGCGCGCGGTGTCCGGGCGGTCGACCGATCCTCTGGCGAGTCGGAAGACGATTGAGCTGGTCAGCAGTTCCGAACCGTCAGTGTTGCCGGATGTGGACGAGGAGTCGGGGAAAGAGCCGGTCGAAATCAGTGCTCGGCTGACTCGGGTGCGGATGGTGCGGTACGCAGGCGAGAAGTCGCCGGATGTCGCGGAGGTGCTGTGCGAGGATCGCGTTGAGGTGCGGCATCGCCGGTCGCCGGATGAAGAGCCCGTCGTGCTGACCGGCAATCAATTGCACATTGATAATCGCGGTGGAGCTGATCAACGGATGCATGTGCTCGGGCAGCCGGCACGCATCAATGATCCGCAGATGTCGCTCGAAGGCGCCGAGCTGTATTTCAGCCGAGGCGACAGTCAGGCGTGGGTGCAGGGTGCGGGAATGATGCGGCTGGCTGTCGACAAGGACCTGGAGGGCCGACCGCTTCCGGAACCAGATGATTTGACGGTGACGTGGGCCGAGCAGATGGTCTTTGACGGGCAGGTGGCACAGTTCAACGGACGCATCAACGCGACGTTGCAGGACAGTTCGATGCGCTGTCGCGAGATGCTCGTCACGCTGGCTGAGCGGATTTCGTTTGGCGAAGCGGCGGCGGCTGGTTCCTCGGCTTTGTCGTCGGGCAAGAAG
>Ga0070727_10002214_pt1 | contig 19152 bp, 22 predicted proteins | sample tdAd472_FD_66722 | JGI IMG/M metagenome (GOLD analysis project Ga0070727, IMG submission 66722) | Marine sediment microbial communities from the Atlantic coast under amendment with organic carbon and nitrate - tdAd47.2 | ecosystem: Environmental > Aquatic > Marine > Coastal > Sediment | place...
AAGACGCAGATCCACGACCTCCGGTGCCACGAAGGCCCCATCGCCTTCCAGTCGGACCTCGATGACGCCGCCGCCCGCTCCCACCAGCACCTCCGACGAGAGCCCGTGACGCTCGGCCACGGCATCCCGTTCCATCAATCGGTTAATCTGCAGGCCCTGCTTGTAGTAGTCGTCGGTCACCAAACCGTCGTAGGTGGTGATGGCGAGCACCAGTATGACGACGCCCATGATTACCGACGAAAGCGGGATCGCGATCACCATCCACACGAGGGGCTGGCGGTACCAGGCGGAGGGGCTGCGTTGGGATTTCGCCGTCATTCGATGCCGGCCCTTATCGCGTCCCGCCGGGCCCGAGGAAACGCGCTTCCTCGTCCACACGATAGGACGCGTCGTCGGTGGACTCCAGGCTGAACACGATCGTCGTGCTGCTGCGCTGTAACGAGTACGGATCTGCCCGCACGCGGGCGGGAATGCTCAACACCTCGCGGCCGGCTACGGGCACGGGGTTGAGATCCGTGTCGAGCTCCATTCCCTCGATTCCGGATACCGAGATCGTGTACGCATGTTCCCGATCGTCCATGTTGATGAGCTTCAGGGTGTAAACGTTCTCTACCAGCCCCTGATTCGTCTCGCGATAGAGCGCGTTCCGATCCCTGATGATATCGAGGGCGAGAGGCGTCCTGGTGATGACGCTGGAGAAGAGTGCGATCACCAGGCCGGCCAGTATGGCCGCGTAGACGATCATGCGCGGCCTCAGAATCTTCGGCTTTTCTCCCGAGACGGCGCTCTCCGTCGTATAGCGAATCAGCCCCTTCGGGTAATTCATCTGATCCATGACCTGATCGCAGGCATCGATGCACGCGGCGCAGGCGATGCACTGGTACTGCAGTCCATCGCGGATATCGATCCCCGTCGGGCAGACCTGCACACACATCGTGCAGTCGATGCAATCCCCGAGACCCGCGGCCCGATGGTCGACCTTGCGCCGGCGCGCCCCCCGCGGCTCGCCGCGGGCGGGTTCGTAGGAAATCACCAGGGTGTCCTTGTCGAACATGGCGCTCTGAAAGCGCGCGTAGGGACACATGTAGATGCATACCTGCTCGCGCAGCCAGCCGGCGTTGCCGTAGGTGGCGAATCCGTAGAAGAGAACCCAGAAGGTCTCCCAGGAACCCAGCTCCAGGGATATGGCACGACTGCCGAGATCGAGGATCGGCGTGAAGTAGCCGACGAACGTGAGCCCGGTCCAAAGCGAAAATGCGATCCAGATCCCGTGCTTCGCGCCCTTTACCGCGATCTTCCGCCCCGTCCACGGACTCTTGTCGAGCTTCATCTGCCGACGGCGATCCCCTTCGATCTTGCGCTCGATCCACAGGAACGCTTCCGTCCATACGGTCTGCGGACAGGCGTAGCCACACCAGAGGCGGCCCGCGAGCGCGGTGAAGAAGAACAGCGACAACGCGGCGATGATGAGCAGCCCGGCCAGGTACAGGAAGTCCTGGGGAAAGAGCGTCAGGCCAAAGATGTGAAACTGCCGGGCGGGCAGATCGAACAAGAGGAGCTGCTGTCCGTCCCAGTGCAGCCAGCATACTCCGTAGAACAACCCGAGCAGCATGACCACGGCGAGCACGCGCATCGTGGCGAATATGCCGTGCACCTCCCTCGGGTATACGCGCTCGCTCTTCGCGTACAGGGATTGCGCGACGTCGTCGTCAAGCTGCCCCGGAGCCTTCTTCTCCGGCGCCTCCCGCGTCACACCGTCCACTATCTGCTCACGCAGCGGGCGGCGTATGGGAGACGCCCGATGGTTGTGGAGTCAGGAAATAGGCGGTGCCGACGGACGAGGCGATGCACAGCAGCCAGAACATGAAGAAACCGAGGGTGTAGGCTCCCATGCGGCTCATGGGCGGCTCGCCCTCGCACTCCAGCAACACCACCGGATCGAAGAACGTGAAGAAGACGCCGGTCGCGGCCCCCGCGCAGAGGAAAGCGGGCCACAGAACCGCGCTCACCCGCTGCACCATGGGGATGGTCGATGCTTCGCTGCCAGACACCACGAGAATCGCTCCCGATCGGATCGAGGCAGTTTACCGCCCGCCCCCGATCTACTGATTGGTCAGACTGTAGACGTACGCCGCCAGCAGATGTGACTTGGCCTCACCGAGAAAGTCGGCATGGGCCGGCATCTGGCCCATGCGGCCGTTGGCGATGCTGTCTGCGATGGCCTTCGGCGAGCCGCCGTAGAGCCAGACGTTGTTGGTCAGGTTCGGCGCGCCGAGCTCCTTGTTACCGGCACCCTCCGCGCCGTGACAGGCAACGCACAGAGTCTTGAAGATCGCCTTTCCCGCCTGCGCCTGAGCCTCGTCGGCGTCCCGCCCGTTGAGTGACAGGACGTACTGGGTCAGCTGCGCGACGCCCTCCTCGCCGGCCACCTCGCCCCAGGGCGGCATCACACCGTTACGTCCCGCGAGGATCGACGTCTTGATCGCCTCGGGAGAGCCGCCGTGCAGCCAGTCACCATCCCGTAGACTCGGGAATCCGGGGAAGCCGCCGGCGTCGGAGCCGTGACAGCCGGCGCAGTAGTTGAGGAAGAGCCGGCGCCCCATCTTCAGAGCCTCCGGATCCCGGGCCACCACCGCGATGTCCTCGCCGACGAAGCGCTCATAGAGCGGGCCGTAGCGCTCTTCCGCGGCCGCCATCTGCTCCTCGTACTGACCCACCGAGCTCCAGCCGAGCAGCATGGGATGGGTGCCCACGCCGGGATAGAGGAGCAGGTAGATCACGCCCCAGATGAGCGTGATGTAGAACATGTTCAACCACCAGCGCGGCAGCGGATTGTTGAGCTCCTTGAGATCCACGTCCCAGGTGTGGCCCGTCGTCTCCGTCGTCTCGCCGCCGCGCACACCCGTCGAGTACACCTTGATGAAAAGGTAGAGCGCGATGATACCGCCGACGCTGCATATGAATATGAGCATGTTCCAGAAGCCGTCGGTGAAGCTAGTCATCGTGTTTCCTCATTTGGCCGGCGGTGCCGACTTCCATCTCGTCGTCTTCCAGCGGGATGCGCGCCGCCTCGTCGAATGCACCCTTGCGCTTGCCGCTCCAGGCCCAGACCACGATGCCGACGAAAATGACCAGCAGCGCGGCGGTCCACAAGCCATGAAAAACCGTTATCTCCACGCGTCTACCTGCGGGACTTGATGGCGGTCCCGAGGTCCTGCAGGTAGGCGATAATGGCATCCATCTCCGTCTTCCCTTCGAGCGCCGCTGGCGCCGCCGCGATCTCCTCGTCGCTGTACGGGTGTCCGAGCACGCGCAGCACGCGCATCTTTCGCTGGATGAGACTCGCGTCCACGGCGTTCTCCGCGAGCCACGGGTAACCGGGCATGATGGATTCGGGCACCACGTCGCGGGGATTGGTCAGATGCACACGATGCCAGACGTCGCTGTAACGCCCGCCCACCCGGTGCAGATCCGGGCCCGTACGCTTCGATCCCCACTGGAAGGGCCGGTCGTACACGAACTCGCCCGCCACCGAGTAGTGACCGTAACGCTCGGTCTCGGCGCGGAACGGGCGAATCATCTGGGAGTGACAGGTATTGCAGCTCTCGCGGATGTAGATGTCCATGCCGGCCAGCTCCAGGGGCGGGCGCGGCTTCAGCCCCTTCACCGGGGTCGTAAGCTCTCCCTGGAAGAACTGCGGAACGACGGTCGCGATGCCGCCGACACTGGCCACCAGCAGTATCAGCACCACCATCAGGCCGATATTGGTTTCCAGCTTCTCGTGACCTTTCGCCATGGATGACACTCCTCAGTGCGCCGGTGCCGGGATGGCGGTGTCGGCGATGCGCGCGCCCGCTACCGTCTTCCAGAGGTTGTAGGCCATGATGAGCGCCCCGCCGAGGAACAGGAATCCGCCGAGGAAACGGATGATGTAGAAGGGGTGCATGGCCAGCACCGATTCGACAAAGCTGTAGGTCAGCGTGCCGTCGGTGTTGACGGCGCGCCACATGAGTCCCTGCATGATGCCGGATGTCCACATGGAGGCGATGTAGAGGACGATCCCGATGGTGGCGACCCAGAAGTGCACCTCGACGAGCTTGAGGCTGTAGAGCTCGCGTCCGAAAAGGCGTGGGATGAGATAGTACATGGTCCCGAACGAGATCAGCGCCACCCATCCCAGCGCGCCGGCGTGGACGTGGCCGATGGTCCAGTCCGTGTAGTGGGACAGGGCGTTGACGGTCTTGATAGCCATCATGGGTCCTTCGAAGGTCGACATGCCGTAGAAGGACACCGAGACGATGAGAAAACGCAGCACCGGATCGGTGCGCAGCTTCTCCCAGGCGCCGGAGAGCGTCATGATGCCGTTGATCATGCCGCCCCAGGACGGCGCGAGGAGAATAATGGACATCACCATCCCGAGCGACTGCGCCCAGTCCGGGAGCGCCGTGTAGTGCAGATGGTGGGGGCCCGCCCAGATATAGGTGAACGTGAGCGCCCAGAAGTGGACGATGGACAATCGATAGGAGTAGATGGGCCGATTGGCCTGCTTGGGCACGAAGTAGTACATCATGCCGAGGAAGCCGGCGGTCAGGAAGAATCCCACGGCGTTGTGGCCGTACCACCACTGCACCATGGCGTCCTGCACGCCTGCGTAGGCCGAATAGGATTTCCACAGGCTCACGGGCAGGGCGGCGCTGTTCACGATGTGCAGCATCGCGACGGTGATGATGAACGCGGCGAAGAACCAGTTGGCCACGTAGATGTGCTTGACGCGGCGCTTGACGATGGTGCCGAGAAAGACGACGGCATAGGCCACCCAGACGACGGCGATGAGGAGGTCGATGGGCCACTCGAGCTCGGCGTACTCCTTGGTGGTCGTGATACCCAGGGGTAGCGTTACCGCGGCCAGCACGATCACCGCCTGCCAGCCCCAGAACGTGAACGCCGCCAGCTTGCCGCAGAAAAGACGAACGTGGCAGGTGCGCTGGACGACGTAGTACGACGACGCGAACAGGGCGCATCCGCCGAAGGCGAAGACGACGGCATTCGTATGCAGGGGCCGCAGCCTGCTGAACGTCAGCCAGGGCACGTCGAAATTGAGCGCCGGCCAGGCCAGCTGCGCGGCGATGATGACGCCCACGAGCATCCCGACGATGCCCCACACGATGGTCATCACGGCAAACTGCGTTACTACCTTGTCGTTGTACGAGTTTTCAGCCGACATCAATTTCTCCGCCTGTTTCTGGGCCAGATACTGGACAATAGGATCTCAGCTGACAAAGGCCGGGGCATATCCGCTGCCCCAGAGAAGAGCGGTCACCGCCAGCAACGCGACGAAGGTCACGAGACCGAAGGCGAGCATCGCCGAAGAGAAGAGGAATCCCCGCTCCGGGGGGACTTCCATCATGATGGGAACCCCGGAGTAGAAGACATAGGTCGTGAAGGCGAGCACCGGCAGGCCGGCGATCAGGTTGATCCACAGCACCGGGTACACCTGCAGCGCGCCGATGAGGAACAGCGGTGTGGCCGTGAAGGACGCCAGCGCCAGGCACTGCCCGATTGGCTGGTCGGCGCCATAGGTCTTCCCCATCCAGTGGATGGCCCAACCTACCGTCCCGACCCCCGCCAGCATGGCGAAATAGTAGAGGACGGCGATTCTCCCCGCGCTCGCCGAGGTGAGCCGCACCACCTCGCCGTCCGCCACCTGCCAACCCACCTGGGTGGTCCCGATATAGCCGGCGATGGCGGGAATCAGCGCGAAAATCAGCGTATGTTTGAAAAATACGCCGCCTACGGTATAGCGTTGCGCGTGGATAGCCTCCCAACCCGACTTGGGATTGGCAAAGATCTTCAGCACATGGCCGATCGACATGTCCCTTCTCCCCCCGAAAGCTGGAGACGCGCGCCACCCTCGGCCGCATCCCGAACGGTTTACAGCCTACAAGACTGATAACATCCGGCTTATTGATCAGGATCAACGGCTGCGGGTAATTTTAACCCGGAGGCCACGCTGCGCCAAAACCTCTTTTTGCGGACGGGAATTGACGTGACCATCGGCCATGAGCTGGAACGCACCCGCGAACGCCTCGACGACCGCGAGGCGCGGCTGAATGCCATCCTCGATACCGCGGTCGACGGCATCATCACCATCGACGATCGGGGGATCATCGAGTCGGTCAACCCCGCCACGGAGCGCATCTTCGGCTTTGCCGCTGAAGAGCTGGTGGGACGCAACGTCAGGGTCCTCATGCCGCCGCCTTTTCACGATGAGCACGACGGATACCTCGCCAGATACCTGGACACGGGCGAAGCGCGGATCATCGGCATAGGCCGCGAGGTCGAGGCGCAACGCAAGGACGGTTCCCGCTTTCCCGTCGAACTGGCGGTGAGCGAGATTAATATCGCCGGCAGGCGGCTCTTCACCGGCGTGCTACGGGACATCTCCGATCGGCGCATGGCCGAGGAAGACGCACGGAAACGCCGCGAGGAGCTCTCACACTCCGCGCGCCTCTCCACCATCGGCGAACTCACCTCGGGGATCGCCCACGAGATCAACCAGCCCCTGACCGCCATCGTAAACTTCGCCGAGGCCTGTCTGCGCATGGTGCGGGCCGGCACCGCCGACACCGAGAAGCTCGAGAACGCACTGGAGCAGATCACCGCCCAGGGGCAGCGGGCCGGGCATATTACCCGCCAGCTGCGCCGGCTCGCCCGCCGGGGCGAACGCGGACACGTCGACATCGATATCAACCGGCTCGTGAACGACATGCTCGGCCTGGTGAACAGCGAGCTGAAGACCAATGAGATCCGCTTGAACCTGATGCTGGATGAATCGCTGCCCCCGGTGGAGTGCAACCGGATACAGGTGGAGCAGGTGGTGCTCAACCTGGTGCGCAACGCCATGGACGTGCTCGAGGAAGGCGATCGGGACATGCGGGACCTCATCATCCGGACCCGCCGGGACGACTCGAGCGGTATCGTGCTCGAGGTGGAGGACAGCGGCGGCGGCTTCGGTGAAGCCGGCGCCGAGCGCATCTTCGAGACCTTCTTCACCACCAAGCTCGAAGGCGTGGGCATGGGACTCTCCATCAGCCGCACCATCATCGAGGACCATGGCGGCCGGCTGTGGGCCAGCGAAGGGCCGGCGGGCGCGGTCTTCCACGTGACGCTCCCGACCCGGGGAGGCACGGAGCCGTGAGCACGGTCTGGGTGGTCGACGACGACGAGGCGGTGCGCGAGAGCCTCGGGCTGCTGGTCCAGTCCGTCGGGCTGGAGGTCGAGACCTTCGCCAGCGCCGGGGAGTTCCTCGATACCTTCGAGCCCGACCGGCGGGGGTGCCTGGTGACTGATATCCGCATGCCGGGGATGAGCGGTCTCGAGCTTCAGGAGAAGCTCTCCGAGGACGGCGCCCTCGTTCCGGTCATCGTGCTGACCGGCCACGGGGACGTGCCTGCCGCGGTCCGGGCGCTGAAAGGCGGCGCCGTCGACTTCGTCGAGAAACCCTTCAACCCCCAGGCCCTGCTCGACCTCATTCAGCAGGCCATCGCCAGGGACGCGGAGCTCCGCGAGCAGGCCGCCCTGGAGGCGGAGCTGGCGGAGCGCATGGCCCTGCTGACGCCGCGGGAGCAGGAGATTCTGGGGCTCGTGGTCGCCGGCAAGGCCAACAAGGTCATCGCCATCGAGCTCGACATCAGCGAGCGCACCGTGGAACTGCACCGGGGCCGCATCATGAAGAAGATGCAGGTGCGATCCCTGGCTGACCTCATGCGCCTCGTCCTCCCCCAGGGCCAGGGCGCCGTCTGAGCCGCGCGCCCGCCACGGCCACCGTGGAGCTAACTGGGGCGACCCCCGCCTCGACTACGGGTAATCACGTATACCGGGCCTCCCCCTGCTCCCCGATACTGTTTGACGAGGATCAACAAAAGGGGGATTTGATGATGCAAGGCACGGCACGAGTAGTACCCATCAGACCCGGAGAGACCGCCTGCCTGGAGTGCGCATTCCAGGGCCGTTGTCTGGCCAGGGCGGAAGACACCGGAGCGGGCCAGGACATCCCCGTTACGCCGCGGATTCTGCATCGGGGTGATCACCTGTTTCGCACCAACGAGGACTTCCACAACGTCTACACGGTGCGCTCCGGCGCCATCAAGACCTACGTCATCCTGCAGAGCGGCGAGGAGCAGGTCATCGGGTTCCATACGCCGGGGGATGTCGTCGGACTCGATGCCATCGACTCCGGCCGGTACATGTGCAACGCGATGGTGCTGGACACCTCCTGCATCTGCCCCCTGCCCTTCGAGCAGCTGTGCCGCCTGGGCGGCCGCTCACCCGAAATCCAGGGGCGCCTGATGCGCACCCTGAGCCGCAGAATCGTGGATCACGAGGGGCTGCTCCTGATCCTCGGCCAGAAGACCGCAGATCAGCGCATGGCCGCCTTTCTGCTGCATATTTCCCGCCAACAGCAACATCTTGGCCTCTCCCCCGTGGACATTCACCTGCCCATGTCCCGCGCCGACATCGCGAGCTACCTGGCGCTGGCGGTGGAGACCGTGAGCAGGGTCCTGACGCGGCTGCAGGAGGGAGATGTTCTCGACGTGCAGCGCAACCAGGTGCGCATCCTGAACCTGGACAAGCTGGCGGCCCTGGCGGAGGAGACCATGGACGATACGCCCCGGCAGCCGCAATCAGCCAAGCGGGCCCAATAAGCGGCCGCGCCCGGAGTACGTGGTATCCCTTATATCGACGTCGCGGCAAACGGAGGTAACGTAAAAGCCGATAGAGACAAAGAAGTGTCTATCTCTTCCTGGACTCTCTAGGTGTCATTCGAGGCGGTCTCCCCCGGACCGCCTCTTTCTTTTTGGGGGTGAGAATCAAGGGGTCAGATCCACTTGAATTCGAAAGCTCCCGATAGGCTCGAGGGAATTCAAGTGGATCTGACCCCCTTGATTCAGAGCACTCTCAGGACTTCCTCCTGGAGAATTTCACGGCGCGCTCCGACGAGGTCCTTGCCGATCTCTCCCACCAGCGCGCTGCGGGCTACGCCGCTCAACTGGTCGCGCAGGACTCCCAGGAAAGCCGGCGCCGCCACCAGGACCAGCTCGTCGTAGCGTCCCTCGGCCCGGGCCTCCTCGAGATGCCGGGCGAGCTCCGCGCCGAAGCCGCCGGCCTGCCGGGAGCACCTGAGCTCGAATACCTCGCGCAGGCGGGCCATTCCCCGGGGCACGGCGTAGATGGTCGCGCGGCTGTCGTCGGCTACCACCACCCAGGTGACGTGACTGGACAAACATTCCTCCTGTCAAGCGCTGGCGCCCGCATCCGACGCCGCGCCAGCCGACTATAATCGGCCCACGGACCGGCTGGGGTGATCTCGGTCAATAACCCAGGGCGACCGAGCAGCAATCATGAGAACGCCAAAGCCACTTTCAGCCAAGGCCCTGTATCGGGCGTGCGACGTCCGTCAGTTCGACTTCACCAGCACCGACGACCTCGAGGACATCAGTGTCGCCACGGGCCAGTCCCGGGCCATGGACGCGCTGCACTTCGGGCTCGGCATCCGCCGGCGGGGCTACAACGTCTTCGCCCTCGGCCTCCCCGGCATCGGTAAGTTCTCCGCCGTCGACGAGGTCGTACGGGAGCTGGCCGGCGGACAGGCCGTGCCGTCGGACTGGTGCTACCTGCACAGTTTCGAGGACCCCCGCCAACCCATCGCCGTACGCCTTCCTGCGGGCCTGGGGGTGCGCCTGCGAAAGGATATGGCGACCCTGGTCGAGGAGCTCGGCAGCGTCATTCCCGCGGCCTTCGACAACGAGGACACCCACGCCCGGCTGGCCGAGATCGAGGAAGAGTTTCGGGAGCGGCGCACAGACGCCCTGGAGGAGCTCCGCCGGGACGGATTGAAGCGCGGCATCGCCATGGTCGAGACGCCGGCGGGATTCACCTTCGCGCCCATCGGCGAGGCAAAGCAGGTTCTGGACCCGACGCAGTTCCAACACCTGCCGGAAGCCGAGCAGAAGCGCATCCAGGAAGTGGTCTCGGAGCTCCAGGAGGGCCTGCAGAAGCTGCTGCGCCAGTTCCAGGGCTGGCACAAGGAGACCCGGGAGAAGCTTCGCGACCTGCAGCGGGAGATCACGCGCTTCGCCGTAGGCCATCTCATCGACAGCCTGCGGGAGGAGTATGCGGACATCGCGGCCTTGCAGGTCCATCTCGACGCCGTGGAGCGGGACATTGTCCAGCACGTGAGCGATTTCCTGCAGCCCGGCGAGGCCATGGTCGTCCCTGGCATCGCCGCCCTCGCCCAGCCGGCGCCGGCGTTGAAGCGCTACCAGGTGAACCTCCTGGTGGACAACAGCCGCTGCGAAGGCGCGCCAGTAGTCCACGAGAGCCTGCCCAGTCACGTCAACCTGATCGGCAGCGTCGAACATCAGGCGCAGATGGGCACCCTGGTCACCGACTTCACGCTGGTCAAATCCGGCGCGCTGCATCGGGCGAACGGTGGTTACCTGCTCCTCGACGCGCAGAAGGTACTCATGCAGCCCCTCGCCTGGGAGAGCCTGAAGCGCGCGCTGCAGTCCCAGGAGATTCGTATCGAGTCGCCCGAGCGCTCCCTCGGTCTCGTCAGCACGACATCGTTGGAGCCCCAATCGATACCACTGGACGTGAAGGTCGTGCTGATCGGCGAGCGCTACCTCTACTACTACCTGCACGAGCTCGACAAGGACTTCAACAATCTGGTCAAGGTGGCGGCGGACTTCGACGACACTATCGACCGAACTCCTACCAACCAGCTCGACTACGCGCGGCTCGTCGCCACTCTCGCCCGGCGAGAGGGTTTGAAGCCGCTGGACCGGGGCGCCGTCGGCAAGGTTATCGAGCGGGCTTCACGGATCATCGAGGACGGGGAAAAGCTTTCGGTGCATCGGCGTAACCTGATGGATCTCTTGAAGGAAGCCGACTACTGGGCGCAACAGGCAAATCACAAGCGTGTCGGCGTCCGGGATATCGAGCGCGCAGTAGAGCAACAGCGACACCGGCTGAGCCGCGTGAAGATGCGCATGCAGGAGGAGATCCAGCGCGGAACCGTATTCATCGATACCGAGGGCGAATCCGTGGGCCAGATCAATGGCCTCTCGGTGCTCGATCACGGCGATCTGATGTTCGGCCAGCCGGGCCGCATCACGGCGACGACCCGGGTGGGCGACGGCGAGATCGTGGATATCGAACGGGAGATCGAGCTCGGCGGTCCGATTCACTCCAAGGGCGTGATGATCCTGTCGAACTTTCTGATGTCCCGTTACGCCGGGCAGCATCCGATTTCTTTTACGGCAAGTCTGGTGTTCGAGCAGTCCTACGGCTCGATCGATGGCGACAGCGCATCGCTCGCGGAACTCTGCGCGCTGCTCTCCTCCCTCGCCTCGGCCCCGATACGACAGTCGTTCGCCGTGACCGGCTCAATCAACCAGCATGGGCAGGTACAACCGATCGGCGGCATCAACGAGAAGATTGAAGGATTCTACGATGTCTGTGAGTCACGCGGGTTGACCGGCGATCAGGGCGTCATCATGCCGGCATCCAACCTGAAGCACCTGATGGTGCGAAGCGATATCGTGGATGCAGTGAAGAAGAAACAGTTTCGCATTTTCACAGTTTCCACCGTAGACGAGGCAATCCAGATACTGACGGGGGCTCCGGCGGGCGATGCGCTCAAGAAGGGTGGATTTTCGAAAGGTTCTATCAATGCGCGCGTAGAGGCGCGCCTCGTGGAGCTCTCGGAGATCCGACGCGAGTTCGGTGGCAAGGGCGACGAGGGCGACAAGGACGGAAGCGATGGTGATTGAAGGCACGCCCCGGTCGGCGCACTCACCCATCGTCGTAGCGGTCAACGCCGCTCGCCGCTGCGGCGAAACCCTGGAGATGGCGGCGGCGCTCGCAACCAGCACCGGCGTCAATCTGGAAGTCGTTTACGTCGAAGACGCGAACCTGTTGCGCCTCGCCGATTTACCCGTCACGAAGGAGATCGATCGGCTTTCGGGCGCCGCCCGCGACATCGACAGTGGAAGGATGCAGCGTGCCCTGCAATCCGACGCCCGGCAACTGCGCAACAAGCTCGCGCGGATCGGCCGGGCGACCACGGTCCGTTCTTCCGTGCGAGTCGTGCGCGGCCATATCTTCGGCGAGGCGTTGGCCGCTTCGGCGAGGGTCGATATCACGTTCGTGCACGGAGCCCGGCGCGTGACGCAACGGGGATACGGCGGCCGAAGACCGGTTCTGACCCTGTTCAAGGGCGGGCCGGAGGGTGTTCGCGCCCTGCGGGTGGCCGCGAAGCTCGCCCGGACCGTCGGCGCCGGCCTCACGGTGCTGATCCCGAACCCGGGCGGCGAAGGCGTGGAGCGATTCAAGCGCGAAGCCCGGGAGGCCGTCGAGCATGCCGATATCAGATTCGTGGAAGGAGCCGAGGGGCGTACGTTGATGCTGGGGCGGATGCTGGCCCCCGGAACCGGCAGCCTGCTGGTGCTCGCGAAGCGGAGCCCGGAGCTCGATGACGACGCGACCCGCGCCTATCTGGAAGAGCTCGCCATCCCGCTGGTGCTGGTGAGATGAGTCCTCAGCCGGATTCGGCCTGGGACTGACATTCGAGGCAGCGATTCGCGAGGGGCCAGGCCTGCAGGCGCTCGAAGCCTATGGGCTCGCCGCAGTTGACGCACAGGCCGTAGGTCCCCGACGCCATGCGCGACAGCGCCGCCTGAATCCCCTGTATCTCGACCTCGTTGTGGTCGATCATCGCCGCATTGGTTTCACGCCACTGGTCGGTGTTGGCCTCGTCCCCGCGATCCTGCACCTCGCGGCCCCGGCGCCGATCGCGCTCGCTGTCGGAGTCCGCCTTCTCTTCGCGAACCCCTTCGCGCAGAAGGGCCTGCCGTGAGTTGAGCTCGGCTTCCAGCAGGACCATCTGTCGATCGCTGAGTCCGTTTTCGTTTTCCGCCACGACGCCACCTCCGGGGAACACGCCTTAAGCATTTACACTATCTACGGGGGGTTCCACAAGTCCGGGGTTCCCGCAAGGATATTTGATCCAGGTCAAACAACCCATGAAGGACGGGCTCAATATATTAAACGCGGGTGTTTAACTACGGAGCTTACGGGAGGTGAAACCCATGTCAGCTAAGGCAGAAAACGTGGCCGTGAAGAACGACACGAATCGTTCAAAGGGTGGGCGTATGCCGATGGGTGGCAATTATATGCCCATGGTGGGACTCCGGGGTGAGCTGGACAAGGCAATGAACCGGTTCTTCCCCGAGGGTTGGCCGTCGATGAATATGGGCAGCTTGATGGACCTCGATCCCTTTCGGGGCATCGGCAGGCCCGAGATGGCGAGTGCCCTGCACAACGCCAAGGTAGACATTTCCGAGACGGATTCCGAGTACGAGATCTCTGCTGAACTCCCCGGAATCGAGGAGAAGGATATCGAGCTCGGTGTCTCCGACGGCATGCTGACGCTCAGCGCGGACAAACGCGAGGAGCGCGAGGAAGAGAAGAAGAACTATCACCTGACCGAGCGCAGCTATGGCAGTGTGAGACGCAGCTTCCGCGTCCCCGAGGGGGTCGACGTCGCCAAGATCAAGGCCGACTTCTCCAAGGGTGTCCTCAGGGTCAGGCTTCCGAAGACGAAGGAGGCCAAGTCGAAGCAGCGCAAGATCCCGGTCAAGGCATCCTGACCGCAACCGGCGCCGGGATCGGTCGATCCGATCCCGGCAGCCGCGATTCGATATTCTTATTTTACGGTAACCACCCGGCAGCCCGCGGCGTGGCTGACCTTGTGGGCGACGCTGCCAAGAACGAGCCCCTGAACGTCGCTGAGCCCTCGCGTGCCCATGACGATTGTGTCGACGTCCCCATGGGAGGCGGCCTCGAGAATGCCGCGTGACGCATCGCCATGCTCCACGGAGCACTCCACTTCTTCCGCCCCGGCGGAGATTGCCTGGCCGCGAGCCGTGTTCAGAATATTGTCGGCGACCGCGGACTCGTAAAGGTGCTCTGGTGTTTCACGGACGTGCTCGACCTCCGCGAAACGCTTGAGACCTTCGGGCATCCCCGTGTTGGGGACGACGTGCACAAGCCTCAGATGCTTGTTCTCCGCCCTGGCAAGACCGCATGCCACATCGAGTGCGCGAAACGCGTGCTCCGAGCCATCGACCGGAACCAGAATACGACCGGACATAAGGACACCTCCGAGATCGACTTCTTACTGGTAGAATTACCTTAGCTCCCGCGGGCGCGGGCGCTTTTGATCGGCGTCAACTGGGCAGTTTATCCGCCGCAGCCGACGAACCGTTTGACGAAATCCGCTTCGCTCAACAGACCCGACAGGCGCTCTCCGTCGACGACGGGGAGGCACCCGATCTTGTTCTCCAGCATGGTCCTCGCGGCTTCGGCGAGTGGGGTATCGGGCGTCGTCGTGATGACATCTTCATGCATAGCGTCTTTAATCGACAGCATGTCCAGCATTTTCTCCTCAGCTCGGCTTCCGTATCCGAGTGACCTCAGAATAATGCCGCGAAACAGATCCCGCTGCGTGATGATGCCGCAGAGCTCGCCGTCGCCGTCCAGGACCGGGATGTGCCGAATCCGTTCCTGCTTCATCACCTCGTCGGCGACACTGAGCTTTTCGTTGCGCTGGAGCGTGACGACCTTCGTGCTCATGACGTCCTCGACCAGCAGGTTACGATCGCTCATCATGGGCCGCAGTCCGGTTTGTGGGGTTGTAAGTTGGCGGATGTGAATTCATCGTTCGAGCAGGTCTACGACGAGCTCACCGAAGAGCACCGCGAGCTCATGTCCCTGGTCGATCGCATTCGAGGGCATCGCGGCGTCCTGGGACTCGGTCCGATTCTGGAGCAGCTCCATACGATGCTCATCAGGCACTTCTCCCACGAGCAGTTTCCCGGGGGATTGTATGAATGCATGGGAGCATATGGATCACGCTATCATGACGAGTTGAAGATCCTGGTAGAGGATCATTGTACCATCCTCTCTTCGGTACGGGGCGTCGTCGAGCGCACACGCACGCCACAGCCCCGGGACGAAGCCACGCTGCTGGCCGACGTCGGTGAAATCCTGCAACGATTGAACGACCACGAACGTCGCGAGCACGCGCTGGCCGACAAGTTGATGTCTCTCTCCCGGTAACCTCTGGGGGTCAGCCCGGGACCGCCTCCGCGAGAGCCTTGGCGTCGACGACCACTACGCAACCGTTCTCGCTTCGTATCCATCCCCGGCGTTTGAACTCGGTGATGACCCGGCACAGCGTCTCCGGCGCGAGCGCCAGCAGGCTCGCGAGGTCGCTGCGGCGGCACGATGATGCGATCACCGCGTCCGCGGGCGACACCACACGGTAACGGTTCATCAGATACGCGGCGACCTTCTGCTCGGCGGTGTGGGTCGCGAGGAGTTCCGTCTGGGTCTGGAGCTCCTCGATACGATTCCCCAATCGCTGCAGCACGTTCCAGGCGAGGTGCGGGTCGCGGCGCAGCTGCGCGGCGAAAGATCGGGCGTCGACGGCCAGCACCTGGGATTCCTCGAGAGCGACGGCGGTCGCCCCGTAGACCTTGCCGGAGAACAGCACGGACTCGGCAAGCACCTCGCCCGCGCGAACCAGCCGCACGACGTGCTCGCGCGCACCCCCGGTGCGCCGGGTGAGCTTCATGGATCCGTCCAGGAGCACGAAGATTGCGTCACCTGGCTCACCCTGGGCGTACAGCGTGTCCCTCGCCGGTACGCGGCGCAGCTCGCTCGACTGCTGCAGGCCTGCCAGAGAATCCTCGTCGAGGCCGCGAAACAGCGTACTCGCTTCGAGGGCTGCCCGCCCGCCGGGTGCGGGGGCGAGATGGGAGACTTGATCGATCATTGCGCTCATTGGCGGAGACGTCACTACGCTCGGGCCTGTGGATAGTTTGCCTCCGGCGCCGGCGATGAAATTGACGAGGATCAAGGCGAACGCTCATCGATGGAGATGATCAGGCCCGGATCGGCGCCAAATCCATCTATCCGCCGCCGGCTCCAGAGGGCTTGATCCAGATCAATGCCCCCCGGCGGTGGGGGTATTAGAAAACAAGCTGGAATTCCGCAATCCCGCACCATCCTGAGGGGTAATTCGCTATGAAGGTCTCTGCGACGCAATTCCCGCTCGTGCTCCTGGCGGCGACGCTCGTTCTACTGCCGATCGCGAGTCATTCACAATCAACCTCGCATCCCGAGACCGAATCCACTGAACTTCTCTACGAGGGATCGCCCAGCCCTCTGCAGGGAGGCAGTCAGGTCGTCACCCCCGGCGCCCCGCCGCTCAGCGAACAGGAATTCGCCACCGCTCAGAAGTTGTACTTCGAGCGTTGCGCGGGCTGCCACGGCGTACTGCGCAAGGGCGCCACGGGCAAACCGCTGACCCCGGACATCACCCAGGTGCGCGGCAAGGAATACCTCAAGGTCTTCATCAACTTCGGCTCGCCCGCCGGGATGCCGAACTGGGGCACCTCCGGCGAGTTCACGCCCGAGCAGGTCGATCTCATGGCGCGCTACCTGCTCCACGAGCCGCCGATGCCGCCGGAGTTCGGCATGCCCGAGATGAAGGCCAGCTGGAAGGTGAAGGTGCCCGTGGACAAGCGCCCCACCAAGCAGATGAACGGCTACAACCTCGAAAACCTCTTCGCGGTCACGCTGCGCGACGCCGGCCAGGTCGCGCTGATCGACGGCGATTCCAAGAAAATCATCAACATCGTCAACACGGGCTACGCGGTCCACATCTCCCGGCCGTCTTTCTCGGGTCGCTACATCTACACCATCGGGCGCGACGCGCTCATCAATCTGATCGACCTGTGGATGGAGAAGCCGGATACCGTGGCGGTGATCAAAATCGGTCTCGAGGCGCGCTCGGTAGAGACCTCCAAGTACAAGGGCTGGGAGGACAAATACGCCATCGCCGGAACCTACTGGCCGCCGCAGTTCGTCATCATGAATGGCGATACGCTGGAACCCCTCAAGCTCGTATCTACCCGGGGCATGACGGTGGATACCCAGGAGTACCACCCCGAGCCGCGGGTGGCCGCGATCGTCGCCTCCCACGAGAACCCCGACTTCATCGTCAACGTCAAGGAGACGGGGAAAATCCTCCTCGTGAACTACGAGGACGTGGACAACCTGCAGGTGACGGAGATCCCCGCGGCCCGCTTCCTGCACGACGGCGGATGGGATTCGACCCACCGCTACTTCCTGACCGCGGCGAACAAGTCCAACAAGATCGCCGTCGTGGACTCCAAGGAACGCAGGTTGGAGGCGCTGGTCGACGCTAAAGAGATCCCGCACCCGGGCCGCGGCGCCAATCTCGTGGACCCCGCCAATGGCCCCGCCTGGGTGACGAGTGCACTCGGCAACGCGGACGTCACCTTCATCGGCACGGACCCATCCGGCCATAAGGACAAGGCCTGGAAGGTCGTGAGAGTGCTTCAAGGGCAAGGCGGTGGGTCGCTGTTCGTCAAGAGCCACCCGAACTCGCGGAATCTCTGGGTGGACACGCCACTCAACCCGGATCCCAAGATAAGCCAGTCGATCGCCGTGTTTGATATCGACAACCTGGACAAGGGCTTCGAGGTACTGCCCATCGGCGAATGGGCGGAATTGGGTGAAGGCCCGAAGCGGGTCGTGCAGCCCGAGTACAACAAGGCGGGCGACGAGGTGTGGTTCTCGGTGTGGAGCGGCAAGGAGCAGGAGTCGGCCATCGTCATCGTCGACGACAAGACGCGCAAGCTCAAACACGTGATTAAGGACAAGCGCCTCGTCACGCCCACGGGCAAGTTCAACGTGTACAACACTGTACACGATGTCTATTAAGGACAGGTCGCAAGTCATGGAGAACGATACCGGCAAAGTGTTCCTGGTGGGCGCCGGACCGGGAGATCCGGATCTGCTGACCATCAAGGCGCTGCGGCTCATCGAGGAGGCCGATGTCATCGTCTACGACCGGCTCGTCTCCGACGATGTGCTGCGGCTCGTGCCGGCGGGTGTATCGAAGATCTTCGTGGGCAAGGCGCCGGGGAATCACCCCGCGAGCCAGGCGTGCGTCAACGATATGCTCGTGCGCCTGGCGCGCAAGGGCCATCGGGTGGTGCGACTGAAGGGCGGCGATCCCTTCGTCTTCGGCCGGGGCGGCGAAGAAGCGCTGCATCTCGTGCGCCACGCAATCCCCTTCGAGGTCGTCCCCGGCGTGACGGCGGCCATCGCCTGCGCAGCGTACGCGGGGATACCGCTCACCCACCGGGGACTGGCACACAGCCTGCGTTTCGTCGCCGGTCACTGTCGCGACGACATGCCCCTGGATCTCGACTGGCGCGGTCTCGCCGACGGCAACACCACCCTCGTCTTTTACATGGCGCTGATGAACCTCGGCGAGGTTCGCAACCGCCTGATGTCGGCGGGGCTGCCGGGCTCGACGCCGGCGGCCCTGGTGGAGTCGGGCACGACCCAGCGCCAGCGCGCCATCGGCACGACGCTCGACGAGCTGGTCCGCAGCGCACGCAACCACCGCGTCACGACGCCGGCGGTAGTCATCATCGGAAGGGTCGCCGCGCTCGCAGCCGAGCTCGCGTGGTTCACACCGGAGAAGGCGCCGGAGTCCGAGCTGCACCGTGACGGCACGACCTCCTATGCGTAACGCGCTCATCATACTGTCAGCCGGCATCATCTGGTGCGCGGCCGCGGGCGCGGAGGTGCCGGCCGGGCGGCAGGGGGAACTCCGCCACATGCTCACCCACGACTGCGGCTCCTGCCACGGCCTGCGGCTGACCGGTGGACTCGGCCCGCCCCTCACGAAGACTTCATTGATCCACAAGGACGCGACGGCGTTGGCGGCGATCATCCGGCACGGTCTGCCGGGAACGCCGATGCCGCCCTGGAAGGCGATGATCAGCGATGAAGAGGCACTCTGGCTGGCGGAGTTCATGAAAGGGGATTCGGTCAACGGGGACACGGCACAATGAAGGCGCTTCCATTCCGAGCCCTCATAGTCTCCGCCGCGCTGGCGGGCGCCGTGAGCGCCTGCACTCAAGTGCGCGGAACCGGCGACCTCGGCATCGTCGTCGAGCGGGCAGCGGGCAGCGTGCTGGTGGT
>Ga0070727_10002215_pt1 | contig 19149 bp, 15 predicted proteins | sample tdAd472_FD_66722 | JGI IMG/M metagenome (GOLD analysis project Ga0070727, IMG submission 66722) | Marine sediment microbial communities from the Atlantic coast under amendment with organic carbon and nitrate - tdAd47.2 | ecosystem: Environmental > Aquatic > Marine > Coastal > Sediment | place...
CAACTTCGGTTTTGAACAGGCTGTCGGTCAGGTCGTGGACGGGTTCTTTTATGGCCGTAGCCGCTTTAGCCGCTTGCAGTTCTTGGATTTGGAACGCGTCGAAATCCTGAAAGGCCCCCAGGGCGCCATTATCGGCAAGAACACCACAGCCGGTGCGATCAACATTACCACAGCGAAACCAACGGCGGAACTGGAGGGTTGGATCACGCTGGCGGAAGAGTTTGACGGCGCCGAAGGCGAGAGTTATGAAGGCGCTATTTCCGGCCCGCTCAGCGATAAACTGATGGCCCGTCTGGCCTTGCGTTTCGAGGATAAAGACGGCTTTCTCGAGAATAAAGTAACAGGGAATGACGACCAAAGCCGAGATGATCTCGCCGGACGCTTGAGCGTCCTGTTCCAGCCTAACGATACGTTTAGCGCCCTGGTTCAGTACGGTTTCAGCGATATCGAACGCGAAGGCCGTAATATCCAGCCCACTTATTGTACTGCTCAAATGATCGGTGTGTTGGCGGCAAGTGGTATCCAGGAAGACTGTAAGTTGAATGATACCCGCAGCACCACGGATCAACGCAACGGTGTCGGCGGATTCGAATTCCAGGATACCGAAGCCAGCACATATGGTTTGACCCTTGAGTGGGAATTTGAAAACGTAACCTTCACCTCTCTCACCGGTTACGCAGAGTATGAATACGTTGATGCGGGTAATGCGACCTATACGGGTATTGAAAATTTTCAGATTGATATTGAAGAGGACTACGAGCAATTCAGTCAGGAATTTCGTATTGCTTCAAACGGTGGCGGCGATATCGATTATATTCTAGGCCTGTTTTATCAGGATCATGAACTGACCTCAGATTTTGATCTAAATATCGGCACCCTTGGCCCAAACACCTTCAATCTTAACCGCCGCATACTGACCGAACAGGACGGTGAAACGCTGGCCGCGTTCGGACAGGTGACTTGGCATCTGAACGAGCAATGGGATATCACTCTGGAGGGCCGTTATACCAAAGAGGAGAAAGATGGCTCCTCCCTGGGGTTCCCAGCAGCTCTTTTTGGCAAAGTTCAGGTTCCGGGACCGGGTTCCGGTGGGCCCACTGGCGTATTCAACGTGCATGACGTCAAAGGTGATCGCTCGGAAAGTGATTTCTCTCCAGGTTTAGTACTGCAATGGCGGCCAACCGACAACGCCATGTATTACGTCTCACTCAAAAAAGGATTTAAAGGCGGCGGTTTCGATCATCAGCTCGTGGCGAATCAGACAGATGCCGCTGACGGACGCTTCGATTTTGAAGAAGAGGAAGTGCTTTCGGTTGAGTTAGGTGGCAAGCTAGACCTTGCCGATGGTGCGGCCAGGCTGAATTTTTCAATCTTCCGCAATGAATATGATGATCTTCAGGTCAGCACTCTGGTTGGCCCAGCAACTTTTTCTGTTGGCAACGCGGCATCCGCTATCACCCAAGGCGCCGAGGCTGATTTTCAATGGCGTGTGACTGAGGCATTGACTGTTTCTGCCACGGTGGCGTTGCTAGACGCGGAATATGATGAGTTCGATCAGGCTCCCTGTAGTCAATTCCAAGTGGCTAACGCATTATGCGCCAGCGGGTTTCAAGACCTCAGCAACCAACCGTTACAGTACGCACCGGATTACTCCTATAACGTCACGGCTGAGTATGTGTGGCCACTCGGTGACCAACTTGAGTTGATCGGTTTTGTCCGAGTCTATGGCGAGGATGAAAAGGAATTGGCTTTGGATCTGGATCCGATAGACGTGCAGGACAGCTTTACCAAGGTAGATGCACGCATTACGTTAGCCAATGCGGAAGGTCGCTGGCAGGTCTCTCTGATCGGCCGCAACCTGGGCGATGAAATAACCATGGGCTTCGCCAACGACATTAACTTTTTCAGCGGCAGTCATTTCGGGATAACGGAAGCACCAAGAAGTATGATTCTACAGGGAACCTTTCGCTTCTAAACAGAGCAAGCCCCGCGTTATCCCGCGCGGGGCTTTTTACCGCTACCCCTTTTGGTAGAGCCATCCAGCATGTCCCGTTTTATGCGGCATCAGGATAACGCTGAGGCGAAGCAAGTCGATAAAACAAAGCAGATGAGGAAAAGTATATGAAAAAGTTAATGGCAGGTCTTTGTGCATTAACACTGAGCATGACCGTTAGCGATAGCATGGCATATCAGGTCGATGCCGCTCAACGGGCGTTAGCGCAGGAGCACCGCGATCAATGGCGCCAAGAAGATAATGCGATCCAGGAAAAATTAACCCAATTAAGAAACAAGAACGATAGGCCCAATATCATCATGATCCTCACCGATGATATCGGCTGGGGCGAACTCGGCTCCTACGGCGGTGGCAAGCTGCGCGGCACACCGACGCCAAATTTGGATACACTGGCAGCAGATGGCATGAAGCTGTTACAGCATTATTCCGAACCATCCTGTACGCCGACGCGCGCAGCGTTGATGACTGGTCGCTTACCGATTCGCAGCGGACTCGATGAAGTATTATTCCCAGGTCAGGTTAAAGGGTTAGTGGCTGAAGAATACACCCTGGCGGAATTGCTTTCCGATGCTGGCTACCGTACCGCCATGTTTGGCAAATGGCATATGGGCGAACAACCCCAGCATCAACCCACCAACCAAGGTTTTGATTATGCGTTGTACACTATGTTTAACGGCGGCGTTTGGCCCTGGTCCGAGAATGCCGATTACTATGACCCGGAAAACGAAACCATCGGCGAAGTCCCCTATACCCTGGATATGCCGAAGAATTACGAGCAACAAACCGGCATCGTTATTCACGGTATCCAGGAAAGCCGCAAAGGCCAAACACCCAAAGAAATTGGTAAGCTCACCCTGGAACGTTACAACGTCCATGAACAAGAGCTGACCGAGGGTATTCTGGATTTTGTTGAAGACAACGCCAAAAAAGATGATCCCTTCTTCGTCTATTGGGCCAGCAACGCCAACCAGGTCTTCTTTTGCCCTCCAGAAGAACGTAATACAAAATATGTGGATAAAGCCAACTGCCAGGCTTCACAACTGGCTCAACATGATAAAAATGTGAAACGACTTCGCGATAAACTGGAACAGCTGGATATCGCCAAAAATACGCTGGTTCTCTGGGTCAGCGATAACGGCCCCATGTACCAATTCTTTCCCGCAGCGGGTTTCAGCTACCTGCGCGGTAAAAAACATCAAGTCTACGAAGGTGGCGTACGCACACCAGCGATCGCCTGGTGGCCCGGCGTTATCGCGGCTGGCCAGGATCCTCTCGATCTAGTGCATGTAACCGACTGGTACACCACCATCGCACAGATTGCAGGAGCCACTAAACTGATGCCGGGCAAACGAATTATCGACGGCGTCGATCAAACGTCGTTATTATTTAACGGTGAAGGGCATTCCAGGCGAGATTACGTGTTTCATTACGAGTATAAATTTTTTAAGAAAGACTCAGGTTCACAACTCGCGGCGGTGCGCTGGAAAAATACCAAACTCCACCTCAAGCAGCCGGTTGAAATCTACAACATTATGCGCGATCCAAAAGAAGAGTTTTCAATGCGCGCAAAATATCTGTGGGCCGTCATTCCTATGCGAAAAATGATTTACGAGCATCAACAAATGATGGAAAAATTCCCCAATCGTAAGATTAAGGAAACAGCGGGTTCGAAGCTAGCCTATTAATGGTCGAGCTCTCTTAGTTATGAACGATGTTCATGTAGGTAAACGAGTATGCCATAACACTAAAACCTGCATTTGACTCCCTCGACCCACACCAAGCTGTGGGTTTTCCAAGGCCACAATTTGTGGCCCTTTTTTTAGGTCGCTATAACCTCAAAAACCAACTGGCCTGAGTAACCGCAATGAGCATATAGCCTGAATACTAATGTATAGAAAGTTACCTTCTAAGCAATGATAGCCGTCGCTTCTATCTCAATTAAAAAGTCTGGCAGCGCAAGAGACTGAACTCCAATTAGCGTATTGGCGGCAGGTAGCGCTTGCCCATAAAATTCAGAGGCCGCGTTAGTTATGATCTCTAAATATTGCGGTTTATGATTTACCACATAGGTTCTCATCCTCACAACATCCGCTGGCGTCGCACCGGCTTCCCTGAGCACCGTTTTTAAATTTATAAATACTTGCTGCGCCTGTTTGGCAAGGTCTCCCGCGCCCACCAAATTTCCGTTTTCATCCCATGCCACCTGTCCGGCACAGTGGATATTTGTTCGCCCCAGCGACCGGGTAGCGTGAGAAAAGCCATATTGCAAACTGTCATACATTGAATTTGGATTAATCGTTTCACGTGCCATATTAGAACCTTCTCTATCATAAAAATTGTACAATTTCGTCAGCGTACATCACAGGAAGTTCTCAAGGCCCTTCCCCACCCCTTTCTACACCTGAACCCAATTATTTTACCGGTGTAAGAAGCATGCTTGAAGAAATCATCCGAACATCCCTTACGAAACTAACCGCACAGAACCCTTCTCACATTAACATTCCTGACCAATCCACAAATCACCATTTTTTATATGATGGTTTTTCACTCTACCTTGATGAGACATGTCAGTTAAACGCTGTAAAGCGGTGTGGTACCCGGTTTCAGTCAACAGCGCAAATTCTTTTGTCGTCAGCGTATCATAATAATTAAAAAGATCGTTGGTTGAGAGATCGAATTCAACCTTATTTGCGTCGGGATAAAGTTGAATTCGGTCACCGCCGCAGCCGCCAGCCCTGCTGCCGCAACCGGCATCGCGCCCAAGGATATTTTGCCTGAGTCGGCATTTGTTAACTGGGTTATTTCTTCCCCGGCCAATCTGATTTCACCGAAGATAACCAACGCCCGTTTACGCAAGACTTCAGCGTAACGGGTTGGATAAATGCCGCGCTATCCCGCTCAAAAAGGGTGACCCCTAAGGTTGACTCCAGCTCATTGATGCTTTTGCTCACTGCCGGCTGTGTCGAGGCAAGTCGGCGCGCAGCCTCGGCAATGCTGCGCGATTCTGCGACCGCTAAAAACACTTGGAGTTCACGAGTTTTCAAGTATCGGGGCAGCCTGTCTGCAAGGCTGTAGGTGTCAGCCACGCAATTTATCTCCTTCACTTTGTAGGGTCTTCATTATAGAGCAAACCTATTATAAACATGTGGTTTCAAGTACCGCTCATCCCCCCATCGACCGGCAGACAGGCTCCAGTGATAAAACTGGCATCATCGGAAGCTATCATCAACACAGCTGACGCAATATCCTGCAAACTGCATAACCGCCCCATCGGCGTATGTGCAATCGTATCCTCAACTCCCTCCTGCGGCACCCATGACGAACCGGGCGTAACGGTAAGACTCGGTGCGACAACATTAACGCGAATGCCATGCGGCGCCAACTCCAGCGCCATGGCTTTCAACAATCCTTCGATAGCTGACTTGGTGGTCGTATGCGCGCTAAACCCCGGAGCCGGTGATCTCGCAAGGACGCTGCTCAACCCGATAATACAACCGGACTTTGTAGCAATCATTTGATTTGCGACTATTTTTGCAGGAATAAAATAGCCACGAACCTCCGTTAATAGCTTGGTTTCCAGCTCCTCCTGAGAGAGTTCCGTAAACAGTTGCCAGGAAGCTGGCGGGGCGGCATTGAGGACTAAAATATCGATCTGTCCAAAATTGGCCACTGCCTGTTCCACCATTTGTCGAGTAGATTCTTCATTCTGCACATCGCCACGGATGGCCACCGCCTTGCCACCGGTACGGACAATATCCTCAACGATCAAATCCGCTGCCACTTGATTGCGGTGATAGTTAACGATTACGGAAGCGCCATTACCCGCCAGTAATTTTGCGGTTTCAGCGCCTACCCCCTGGCTGGCACCGGTAATTAGCGCAACTTTACCTGTTAGCCTCATGATACATACCTCAATGATTTCAAATTACAGTCTACACCAACCCACTCGTCGATACGCAGGGTTAGCTCATTGGTTAAGATAGAAACGTATCGCCTGAAGGTTTTTCAACACCCGCTCATTGTCCGGCATTCTTTGCTGCGCCTGCACCAGATAATTTTCAGCCTCTTTATAGCGTTTTAATTCCGCCAACAGCAATCCCAGGGAATAATAGGCCGGACCGAACGCAGGCTCATATTTAATGGCTTCTTTAAAGGCTATCTCCGCATCTTGGTACTCTTTAAGGCGATAGTGCAGATGCGCCAGGTTAATGCGCGATGCGGTATCGCGGTTATCGATGTTAAGCGCCTCTCGATAAGCCTTCTTTGCCGCTACAAATCGTTGCTGTTTTTCGTGATACATGGCAGCGTTGCGTTGCCCTGAGGCAAAATCGGCGTTTTGTTTCAAATATTCCTGATGTTCTCTTTGCGCCTGTTGGAGTGCTGCCGCATAATTTTGCGCAACGCTGGCCTTAGGAATATCCGCCATCGCTCCAGCCACAGCAATTCTGACAGCGCGCACCGGGTCATTCAGCAAGGGAGCAAGCAAGTCTTTTCGACGTTCTGCCGCGAGGTTCTCCAGGGCGCGGATTGCCTGCATTCTCACCAACGGCGCTGGATCGGCGATGACATTGATCAGCGCCTGTTGAACAGGTTTCAAATGTACCGCCTGCGCGAGCCAGAATGCCGCCGTAGCCCGGGCGATTGCCGGCTGGGATTGATCCTCCAGCAAGCTCACCAATCCGGGAAGTGCTGCGCCCAGATCGGTTGTGGCGGAGGCTAATATTTCTGAAAAATGCGGTTGCCGTTGCTCGCCAAACCATTGAACGATTGTCTTGGCAGCCCATTCCGCCGTTTTCTTCTCGTGACAGCCATTACAGGCGTTGGGTGTTGCGAAACGTCGACTTAAATCCGGACGCGGCACACGCAGGCTATGGTCGTGCCGTAAATCCACGCCCATGTAGTATTTGCCCGGCATATGACAGCTGACGCATTGGGCGCCCGGAGATGCATCAGGATGATGATGGTGTTGGCTGCTATCGTATTGCGCAGAATCATGGCAACTAGCACAAAGTTGATTCCCCTGCGCGTGCAGATTGCCCGAATGAACCTCGTGACAGCTGCTACAGGTAACACCATTAAGATACATTTTGCTCTGAGTAAAAGAACCGTAGACAAAGACTTCATCATTAATCTGGCCGTCCGCATGATATAAACCCGGACGCAACACCTCTGGCAAATAGTGATCCATCATGCCGCTCTCGTCAGCCTTAAAAACCGGGCTTAATTGGGCGCGCCGGGAATGACAGCGGCCACATTGTTCCACCTGCAAGGACGGCGACAATCCCGGCCCCATCAAAATCGCCGGATCGGCATCCAGCGGGCGCGTTTGGTCTTGCATCAAATTAACATGCGCCAATCCGGGGCCGTGACAAGCTTCACAGCCGACATTGATTTCCGACCAACGCGTGGCATAGGTTGCTGAATCCGCTTGATAATTTTTATCCACAGCGGTGGAGTGACAATCGGAACACATGGCGTTCCAATTCATCGCCCCACGAGTCCAATGCAACCAGTCGTCGCTGTCAGGAGCCGGATCCTGCAGATAATACCAGCGCTGTTTTTGCGTATCCCAGGCCCAGGGCAGCGCCTGCAATCTGCCGCCGGGAAATTCCACCAGGTACTGTTGTAAAGGTTCGTAGCCGAAGGTGTATTTTACCTGGTACTCCTCCACTTTCCCGTCGACACCCTGAGTGGTGACGAAATAATTCCCGTCGCGTTGCCGGAACTGTGCCGTTATTTTTTGATGAGTAGCTTCGGCATTATTGAAATCGGCTCTGACACTAGCCTTCGTGGCTGGCAACATGGCTTGGGCATGATGGGATCGTTGCCAGGATTCGAATTCGCTGAGGTGGCAACCTGCGCATTGTTGGCTGCCTAAATACCCCGTCGTCGATGGTATCGCCTGCTTCGTCGGTACGGAATCAGCCACCGATGCGTAAGAGGGGCTGCCTTGTACGAGGATCAGACAAAGCAGAATCCAGGGTATCCGGGACGTCTTAATAATCGGCGTGGTCTTCTTCAAATTGTGTTTCGCGTAAGCATGAGAAGTGAGTGTTCATGCAGCGAATGGTAGCATGAAAACAGCCACGGGAAAGTGACAATAATACCGCATAGGTAATTATTGCCACTTTCCGCCAGCGTCTAGATACTCCTAGAAAATACCGCTCGGAAGAACGCGGTGAGGATATTTCTGAATCAATTGCTGGTGCTTACCTATTATTCGTTGGAAGGGTACGACATAAGCTAAATGATGGTACATGGAACCGAATTTTTCACCTGGGTCACGGATGATGTTGTACACCTCCATATTCGGCAAACCACCCTTGCTTCCCGGTTTGATGTGCAACTTCATGTTTTCCATGCGCACGGCCGCTAATCGATTGCCGCTGTAATGGAAAATATAGTTACGACGGCCATGGCCATTACCGTTTAACAGCAGCGCCGTTTGGTCAAGGCCATCGACGATGCGGTCCGAAGGTATTTTACCTTTGACGCCAGCAATGCGTGCTGCTGTCGTAAATAGATCGGTAGTTGAAAATAAGTCATAGGCTGTCTGTCCGGGTTCAATCACCCCGGGCCACCAAGCCATACCTGGCGTGCGTACGCCACCCTCATACACTTCGCCTTTACCGCCGCGCAGCCAGGAATAGCCACTATCCGGCCAAAAAGCATACATGGGGCCATTATCGCTGACCCACACGACCAGCGTATTTTCGGCAATTCCCTGTTCTTTCAACGTATCAAGCAACTCCTTCATATAGTCATCGTGCTGGGCCAGTTCCGCTGCTTGCAGGTTGGGCACGTCGTAACCGGGCCTGCCGCGGAATTCTTTCGGCGAAGCGGCCATTTGTTGGGCGTAGCTGGCCCAGTACAAAAAGAATGGTTTATCGGATTTAGCGTTATCTTTAATGTATTTTTTGATGCGCGTAATATTACCGCTTTCCATATCCGGCATCGAAGTCGCACCGATCGGTTCAACTTCCTTGCGCCCTTTGCCTTTTATTCCCTCAAAATGGCCGTGCACTTTAATGCCATATTTGTCTTCGTAGTCCTTAAATGAGCCGGGAAAATCATACTCGTAACCATTACCGTTAATAGTTTCCGCGTTGTAGTGCGCCTCCATATTGGCCCAGGAATAGGGTTTGCCGTTATACAGCCCATAATAGGCATAGTCAAAGCCCTGCCGTTCCGGTGCATGTTCCTCCCGTTCGCCGACATGCCATTTACCAAACATAGCGGTTTTATAACCGGCCTTGGACAACATTTCCGCCACGGTCACTTCCTCGTCTGCCAAGCCTTGTGTTTGGCCCGGCCAGAGCACAATATCAACACCGGTACGCACTGGATAACGACCGGTCAACAACGCCAGCCGCGTTGGTGTACAGGAAGGCTCTGAATAATGTGACATAAACTTCATTCCCTCCTGCGCCATCGTATCCAAATTAGGCGTCGGGGTGCCGCGCAAGATGCCACCACCATAGGAACCAAGTTCTCCCCAGCCGATATCATCCGCCAGAACATAAATAATATTGGGCTTTTTACCGTATTTTTTTTCCATTGCCGCGAGCCGACTATCCAGGTCTTTGTCTTCCTTCAGCCATTCCTTGTTATGCTGCTTTTGCGCGTCGATAAACGGGGCATCCGGTTCATAAGCCTGGGCTAACGAGCTGGACAATAGGAATGCGCTAATTAATCCGCCAAGACGTGCGCGAACGATGATTGCTTTGCTAGGCATAGTTAACTCCAACATTAGATTTTCTGCTTCGATAAATGAAAGACGATACTACTGACTACTCAGCTTACAGAAAATAGTCAAAACCGGGTTATCGGAAATGCGCAAGCTATTTCAGTTTTGTGCATAAATTGGAAAAGATGCCGTGCAAGCGTACAATAGCAGAGGACTCCCTAGAGCCAGCCTTAATCATGCAAAACACATTATTTGACAGCAGCCCTATTCCTCTCGCTGCTTATAAGTTTTTGGATACAAAAACCTATGCCGAAGCGGAAAAGGCTTTGGAAAATACGGTCGAACCGAGACGCTTTAGCTCTCACCGCCGCAATGGCAACCAAGGGATACAGGTGACCCGTTATCAACTGGGGGAGGTTCAGTTATTCGGTCTCCATTTCGAAGGCGCCCTCAGTATCGTCTCTGATCGGTTGGAATCGGTAAATATTATTATCCCAATATCCGGCCGACTACATACCGATACAGGGTCTAATACCACCGCGATGAGTGCCGGTCTGGCCAGAATCAATTCACCGGGCGAGAAAATTTCAATCGAATGGGAATCCAGTAGTACTTCTTTGGTGGCACGTATCCCTCGGGATACACTGAACAAATATTGCCGTGAACTTTATGATATAGAGGCCTATCAGGATATCCGCTTTGCACCGGTGTTGGATCTTTCCCGAAACGCCGGCAGCAGCTTTCACAATATCTTGGACACTATTCTTCGCGAAGCGGATAATACCGAGTCATTACTAAACCGAGGCGTATTAGCGAAGCATTTTCAAGAAATATTAGTAACGGCGTTACTGAATCTTCAAACCCATTCGCTCTCTGAAACACTAGACCGGCAGGCACGTCAGGTGAGGCCCTTCTATATCCGCAAAGCAATTGCCTATATCCATGAGAATGCGGCTGATTCGATTACCCCAGCTGACTTGGTAAAAGCCGTCGGTGTTAGCCTGCGGTCACTACAGGCAGGTTTTGCGAGCTATCATAACATTGGCCCCAGCGCCTATATTAAACAGGTAAAAATACAAAAAGCCCGGGAACAGCTGCTGATCGCAAACCACCTGGAAACCACCGTAGCGGAAGTTGCCGCGAGCTGGGGCTTCTACAATCCATGTAGCTTTACCGGCAATTACCGCAAGTTGTATGGCGAAAACCCCTCCGAAACGTTACGACGTTAGCACAACAAAGCGGGTAATATAACCGATAGCGTTTAAGCTATTCCCAAAATGGAAGTGCAGTTAAGCAACCCCTAAATAATGATGAAATAACCCTTTAGGGTCATACTTTTTACGTAGTTGTTCCAGACGTTCCCAATTTGCCGCCGTATAACACTGCCGGTAGCGGTTTGCCGTCAGGCTCGGTTCTATCTCGTTGACATAATGGCCTTCACCAAAGGGATCCATCAATGGAATCGTATCGCCCAACCATTGATAGTTGGCGGGATCATCCTCTTCCCGATCCCAAATGGCGTAGCAACCCACATAACAATCGGCAACCCAGGAAAAACAGGAATCGTCTTTTGGTTCGAGCCGCATATTAGCGGAGGCAAGCACATGACAATCCTTAGTTGGTGCGGTTTTAAAATGATCCGCCAGGGCATGCAGTGCACCGTTGCCATCATTGGTCAGCACGTTATCGACAATGTAACGCGCCTGACGGCCAGCTGGATCAGCCAGGCTAAAGTAGCGGTCGTATAAGCCTTCGAAGGAAAACGTCTGGAACTCCATACTGACCAAGCTCTGCGTCGCCAACGCTGATTTAGCAAAGGGTTCAAGAGCAGCCTTGGCCTTTGCCTCTGTATCCTCAAAGGCAAAAGCCGTGAAGAAGCAAATTTTCGACTGTTCCGGCGGCGCATCCTCCGGCACTTCCGGATGATGCATCAGCACGGTAATCAATTCCACTCGGTCCACATTATTTTCTGCTCTGATTTTATCCAAGGTCTTAGTGACCATTTCCAGGTTATCCAGGGAAGTAATATAGGAACTAGACATGATCGCCTTAGGCACAGGATAAAGTTGCAGGTACAAGCGCGTCACCACGCCGAAAAATCCAGGGCCAGCGCCACGCACCGCCCAGAAGAGATCGGTGTTTTGCGTAGCATCAGCTTTCACCAGCTTACCATCTGCGGTGACTATTTCCGCACCAACAATCGAATGGGTCGCCATGCCTCCGCGTTGAGGATAGTTCCAGCCGATCCCACCACCCATGGTAAAGCCACTCAACCCTACCGAGGGGCAATGCGGCACTGGGAAACTTAACCCTTGTTCGCGCGCGGCAGTGACCAGATGCAAGCTGCGCACGCCCGGTTGAATGGCTGCTACCTGCGTTGAAACATCAATTTGAATATCATCTAAAGCGGAAACATCAATGACCATTCCGTCATCGCGGACCGATGTTCCCGTCGAATTATGACCACCGGCACGCACCGACACTTTAAGCTTTTTCTTACTGGCATATTTGACGGCACTAACCACATCCTCCACCGATTTTGCCTGCACGATCATTTCCGGATAGCGTTTCGGTTTCGAATGATGCCAGACCATCGCCTGTCGCCACAGTTCGTAGTTTTTATCCTGGCGATGAATAATTTTCCCCTGTACACCCGGAATTTTTGTTCCGTATAGTTTTTCTGAGGGTTTGCTGGCAAGTATGGGGCCAGAGCGCAGCACACCCAGTGCCCCAAGGGCCGTCATAGAAGCCAGCTGTTTAAGCACGAGCCGACGTGAAGCTGTTGATTGACTCATAACCATCCTCTCCTATTTCACCTGTGTAAAGAATTTGGCCAGCATTTTCATATCAGCCTCGGATATAGACTTCACTACTGTCGTCATCGTCGCATCCTTACGAGCGCCGGACTGAAATGCTTTCAACTGCTTAACCATGTAAGCCTCGCGCTGACCCTGTAAATTAGGGTATTGATCCGCTTTGCCAATACCGTCAGCGCCGTGACAAGCCACACAGGTGGCAATTTTAGCCTGATCATCCAGCGCTTGATCATTGGCGATAGCGCCAACAGTGAAAAACGTAATAACCGTACCAAGCCAGTATGAGCAGGCTTTTAATAAAAAGCGGTCATTCATGATTTGTTCTCCTCGTTTATCCAGCTCAATAGTATAGCCATCAGCCAGGAAGAATAAGGTGAATAGACCAAAGGGGCTATCAAATTTACGAAAGGGATAGCCTAAAAACGTAATAAACTTGCGGATTAATTTGTTTGGTAGAGAAAGCTATCCAGCATCGACGGGCAACACAGAATTGTTTTTTAGAAAGAAAAAGGCCCACTCTGACGAGTGGGCCTTTAATCTACAATGGTGGCGTCCCCTAGGGGGTTCGAACCCCTGTTACCGCCGTGAAAGGGCAGTGTCCTAGGCCTCTAGACGAAGGGGACAATTTGGTGGAGCTAAGCGGGATCGAACCGCTGACCTCAACACTGCCAGTGCTCCTTGCTTTAAATTTAATCATTTAAAATCAACAAGTTAAAGCTCTGACTGTTGTGCAATCCAGCTATAATTGGCAATAAACCGCAGATGCTTGGACACACTATTGAACACATTTCTTCGCTATGTATTCAGGGTGCGCATACTAATATAAAAGACATTTTCTGGCAATTGCAAAATGGCATTGATTTCATCCCAATCTTTACTCCTCCTTAGGCCGTTTTAACCCACTTCTCCTGCTATTTCAAATACTCCAAATACTTTTTTGCCTTAATATATCTGGAAATTGGGAAGGGATATATTCTTTATGCCCCTACACTACAATTCAATAAATATGCAACACCTAAAAGGTTAGTAACAAGAGTATTCTTGTAGAGGTTTACAAGGGTTTTGTAAGCAATGAATTTGTTGATTCCTCGTTTTCACACAGCCTGGGGCAGGCGCGGACTATCACTGAGTGTAGACATCTGGGTCAATTCAGCCTGCTCGGTAAGCATCGAGCAGACCAGCCATATCGTCGGCAAGGGCTTCAATTTGAGCACGGGGTACATTGCGCTCGGCAAACGCCCGCAACCCGATGATCTGTGTTTGGAGCAGGCGAGCCAGTCGTGGGCATTCAACATCGGTACGCAATTCTCCCATTGCCTTGCCCTTCTCGAGCACCTCACAAAGTCCCTGCTCGATGGCTGCGAGTATTTCCTCGACCTGAGCCCGTAATGCGGCGTCTTCGGCATTGACCTCAAGCAAGGTCTTAATCAGCATGCAAGCCTGCGCAGGTGTGCCGCCGCTACAAGTCCGGGCGAATGAGCGTAGGTAGCACTTTAACCCTTCCACAATGCCTGGTGAACCTTCGAGTATCTGCCGAAAGTTCTCACCAGAGCGGGCGGCGTAAGCCCCCAGCGCCTCGGCAAACAGACCACTTTTGCTGCCGAAGGTGGCGTAGAGGCTACCGGGACGCATATCCAGCGCCTTCTCAATATCCTTCATTGATGAGGCATAATAGCCTCTCGACCAGAACAGTTCTACCGCCCTATCCAGGGCAACTTGGCGATCAAAGCTAGCAGTGCGGGCCATCGTAGTCTCTCTAATAAAAGGCCTTAGTGGGGTTGGCCGGATTTAAATTTGAATGATCGCTCAATTTTAACTTGACGGTTATCCATGATGCAATATAAAATCAAACCTATAATTGAACGATCACTCAAATAAGGATAGAATCAATGACCTCTTTTACTCTACACGACCAAAACAGCGCACCTGACGCAGGCAAGCCCCTATTAGAGAAATCACAGAAAGACTTTGGAATGATTCCAGGTTTGCATGCAGTGATGGCTGAAGCCCCCGGTTTGCTCAAGGGTTACCAAGAGTTGCATGCCCTGTTTCTTAACAGCAGCTTTAACGCCGATGAAAAAACTGTAGTGTGGCAAACGATCAACGTTGAGCATGCCTGCCACTACTGCGTGCCCGCGCATACGGGTATCGCTAAGTTGATGAAAGTCTCGGACGAAGTGAGCAATCCACTGCGCGATGAGACACCGCTGCCCACAGCTAAGCTTGAGGCGTTACGCAACTTTACTTTGGCGATGGTACGTGAGCGTGGCGAGCTTGAAGAAAAGCAATTGCAAGACTTCTATGCGGCCGGTTATACCCAGCAAAACGTACTGGAAGTTATCTTGGGCCTTAGCCAAAAAGTCATGAGTAACTACACCAACCACATTGCCAGAACGCCTATCGATGAAGCCTTCAAGCGGTTCTCTTGGGAAAAGACGTCATCCCCCTAGCACCGGCAATATCAGACCATCGCGTTCATAGACGAGGTAGCAAAATTAACCCTGCCAGTACACCTTATCTGTGCGATGAACAACCCGCATCAACCATGGGATGGCCCGGGTATGACCCTTAACAACAGCCTGCGAAACGTGCGTGTTGACCGCATTGAAAAATATGGCCACCTCCCACAGTTAGATTTTGCCAACGAATTCTTCCGCCTGTTAATCGCATAACGAGGAGCATTACCATGAAGGGTAAGATTAAGCTAGATATTGTATCCGATGTTGTGTGCCCATGGTGCATCATCGGTTACAAACACCTAGAGGCCGCCATCAATGAACTGGGCCTGCAAGATAGAGTAGAGATTGAGTGGCAGCCATTTGAACTGAACCCAGACATGCCCGAGCAAGGCGAGAACCTACGTGCTCATATGCTGCGCAAATACGGCGCCAAACACGACGACAGTGACAAAGCCCACGCTAATATCAGTGCCCTTGGTGCCGAGTATGGGTTTGAGTTTGATTACTTTGAAGAGATGAAGATGGTTAATACCCGCGATGCGCATTTGTTGCTGAATTTTGCTCATAATGAAGGGTTGCAGCATCAGTTAAAGCAGCGTTTGTTTGCCGCCTTCTTTACGGAGCATAAAGATATATCAGATCGCGCCGTCTTGCTGGCAGAGGCTCATAGTGTGGGTCTGGATCCTGCTGCTGCCACGTTAGCATTGAATGACACCGAGCGTCGTCGCCGCGTATTAAGCCAAGAGGCTCAGTGGCAGCAACAGGGGGTTTCAGGAGTGCCAACAGTAATCTTCAACCACAGCAGCGCTATGGCCGGTGCGCACTCGCAGGGTGCCTACAAAGATGTGCTGCAAGAATTAGCAGGGCTGTAGACATCTATTTAGGGCATTACCTGAACAACTTCACCGACCACATTACTGACGGCTCCGAATACCTTCAGCTTAAAATTGATAAATTTTAAAAAGAGCGCATTGTAATAGAGCTGAAGGGTTAATTTTATGAATGTTAAAGATGATGATTTCAAGGCCCTACTCCTCGAGTACAAGAAGTTTTCTGTTTATGGTTTAAGCCCAGATGCTAAAAAGCCAAGCCACTATGTCCCGCTTTATATGCAAGATCAGGGTTGGGATATCGTTGGCACATACCCAAAAGGCCACACTCAAAGTAAATTTAAAATCTTCAACTCTTTGGCAGAAGTTCCAAAAGAATACCGGAAATTCGTAGATGTGTTTAGAGCCTCAGATAAGATCCCTGATCTGGTGGACGAAATCATCGACGTGGGAGGCGTAGAAGTCCTGTGGTTACAATTAGGGATAAATCATGCCGAAGCCGAGGAACGAGCAGAAAACGCCGGAATAAAGGTCGTGTCCAACCGTTGTTTAATTATAGAGCACAAGAAATGGTTTTAACTGATTGTGCACCTATGAGGCAAACACAAACCTACAGGCGTATCAAACATGATCGATTTTAATATATAAAAAGGTAGCGAAAATTTCAGCAAACTGGGCGGCGAGTCGTTGGCGGACATCTTCACAATGTTGTAAGAAGTCTCTTCGGGTCTTGAGGGTTATATCACCCAGTTTGTGTTCGGGCACATTTTCTTTCGTCCCGGTCTTTCCCTTCGCTGACCTTTTCCCGATAAATAGAACGAAGACGACGATAAGATTTCGAGTTAAATGTAGATAAAATAACTATCGGAAATGATTTATTTAAGAAGGATTAAAGTATTATCCTTGATCAAGGCTATTCCCATCCGAATTCCCAACAGCATTCCAAGAGTGGCTAAATAACCTGCTGGAGACACTGCTGGCAGGGCCAACAAAAGCTGGAAGTCATTACCACCAAGTGCCAACGCAGCTCCTACCCCCATAAAAGTGCCGCTGGCAAGGTGTTTTCCAATTGCAATATAGTCGGGGATTACCCAGTGGAAACGTCGATGCCGCCAAGCGCCAAGCGTCATGCCAAGCAGCATGGTAATCAAAATTGCCGCTCTATCAAACGTTGGCAGCATATCTGGATTTTTACGCACTATCGACAACCCCCAATCTCTTATGAAATCACTGGGTGACCAAGCCGGCTGCAGCAGGAAAACCAGCCCAGCCAGTACACCGACCAAGATGATACCATTCCACATGCGCCACTGTTGCCGATACCTCCAATACACTAAGAAAGTAGCGAGAATCAAACAACCCAAGGCAATCCAGCACACCCAAACATTGTTGGCAGAGTATTTAATATAGTTAAACTGAAGACCAGAATATTCCAGCAATAGCCAGCCGATGAGCCAGCCTACTATGGTCGGCAGCATTTTAAGGTCACCACTGGACAAACGGGTGGCCGTTGAAATTGAACATGCGCCATTCGATGCAGCCCCCAGACCAAAGAGGATCCCACCTAATAGAAAACTCCAGTGGAAGTTATAACTCATCAATTGAGATGGCATTTTAGAAAGCGGCACTAGGGGAAGGTATAGGTAGATCCAAAACCCGCTACTAAGAATCGCGATTAACCTCAGCCATTTTCCTCTGATCCAATCTTTGACACCACGTACCATGCACAACCCGGTCACCTGGGCGGTATAGCCAATTAATAGAGCGGAGACCGACACGATTAATATCGAGATCGACATTTGGTTAGATATGTTTCCGTATTAGTGAATCGCCTTAATCACTAAGATGCAGGTATCTATCAATCGTTACATTCAATTGACTTAAGCCTCACGCACTAAAACGTACCGGGATAATATGGATTGGGCCATTTTTAAATTTAAAGACTACTGCCTCAGCACATACAAGGAGATATCGAGATTTGAGCGCAGATCGCTTTATTTACAAAGACAGCCAGCTCCCCCTCCAGCTGATATTTAGTCGTCTGAAATGCCCGCAAGAGCACGACCAAGAGTACTGTCATTGAATTACATCCCTCGGAGTGTCGCTAAAAACTTCAAGTTCTAGAGTTGTATCAACGCTGGCAACCGCCCACCCTATTGCATAATGCCGCTAAGAATTGAACTCAAATAAGGTTAGAACGAAGAGTCTTTAACATTCTCGTAACTTCCTCCGGGTCCAAAAGTGTCTACCTCGCGTTGAAAGTAAGCAGTAGAGCCGATAATGCCGTGCCCACTGACGAGAATATTACAATAGGTCGCTAACGCAGCAATATAAATCACATCCTGTGCCGTTTCTTCACGCCAACCCGCATCCACCACAGCGACTACATCGGCTTTAACGATGCGGTTTGACTCACGCGCAGATTTTCTAGCCAGCATCAGACATGGTTGCATTTTGGCGTCGGCAGCGGTGGGAACTTCGGCATTGACGAGTTCATCAAGCAATGCTTCATCAATACCAAATGCTTGCGCAACAGCTTTATGAGCACCAAAGCAAAAGGTACAGGAGTTACAACCCGATACGTACGCAAAAATAAGCTCACGTTCGGCAACACTTAATTCGGACGGCCCCCTGAGTATGTTTTCGACCAGTTTCAAGAAATACCCGGAACGGTCTGGGTTGTGCTGGAGAATATCAGGCATTCCATCTTCTGAATTAAGAAAACTAAAATTCGACATAATCAATCCTCAATTTGGATAATTGTAGTGTGTAAAAAGTCAGCTTATGAAGCTAAATGCCGAAAAAACTGCTTACTAATGTACTGGAAAAATTGTTGGTCTATCACTGTGATGGCTACTAAAAAGACAATCAGACCACTCTTATTAACCTGTAGCAGTTCGTTGCTTACTGAGGATTTGTTCGATCATGGTGTTAACACCGGTATATCCCCCCTTCGTGAGCTGTTTGATTGTTGCATTTACGTATGCCGGCTCGCCGGTTATACCAAGGCCTGTTACCCATCGATTAAATAGGTTGAATGCACCACAAATGAGATTAGCATGAACAACCGCCTGCTCGTTCCAATCAGCTGCAAAAATCGCATCAATATCCGTTTGATCGACGGCATCAATATCCAAAGTCAGTTTTCGCACATAAGCTAATACAGGGATTAATGCCGGATTTTCAGGTTCGAAAGAAGAATCGCTAAGAAATGTCTGTACCAGACCTTCCCAGTTACCAAATTGTTCCGCAAGTCCTGCATGTACAGAACAGCAAAATACACATTTATTCATCCCGGAAACATAGCCGGCAATTAGTTCACGTTCGGCAATACTAAAAGGCG
>Ga0070727_10002217_pt1 | contig 19117 bp, 16 predicted proteins | sample tdAd472_FD_66722 | JGI IMG/M metagenome (GOLD analysis project Ga0070727, IMG submission 66722) | Marine sediment microbial communities from the Atlantic coast under amendment with organic carbon and nitrate - tdAd47.2 | ecosystem: Environmental > Aquatic > Marine > Coastal > Sediment | place...
GTGCTTTAATCAAATTTCGCAAAATTACCCATTTTCATGTCTGCCCTGTTATACATTCGCTGCTTTTGCTATATCATATTTGCCCCGCGAGAATTGATGGATTTATAGCGCCAGTAATTGGCCAACAAGGGTTTTTACATGACAAATTCACATCTAACCAATATAAACGTTGAATCTTTTGATGTTCTGATTACGCCGGAACAATTGAAAAAAGATATTCCTGTTACGGATAAGGCGCGTGAGACCGTATTAGAAGGGCGTCAAACCATCCGTAATATACTGGATCGTAAAGACCCACGTTTAATGATTGTGGTTGGACCATGTTCCATTCACGATGTCATCGCCGCTAAAGATTATGCGACACGCTTAAAAAAACTGGCCGATGAAGTGGGCGATACTCTCTACTTGGTGATGCGTGTTTATTTTGAAAAACCGCGCACTACCATCGGCTGGAAAGGCCTAGTCAACGATCCTCACATGGATGATTCCTTTGATATCGAAAGAGGTCTGCACATTGGCCGCAAATTGTTAGTGGACCTCGCTGAAATTGGTTTACCAACAGCTACCGAAGCACTTGACCCTAATTCGCCACAATATTTACATGAGCTGATTTCCTGGTCAGCGATTGGCGCACGTACTACTGAATCGCAAACACACCGGGAAATGTCAAGCGGCTTATCCGTCGCCATTGGCTTTAAAAATGGTACCGATGGCGGCCTGGACGTTGCCATTAATGCCCTCCAATCAGTCTCCCACCCGCACAGTTTTCTCGGCCTTAACCACCAAGGCCAAGCCGCAATAATTCGCACCAAAGGCAACCCTTACGGACATATTGTATTACGCGGAGGTAACGGCAAACCCAATTATGATTCCGTCAGTGTGGCGCTGTGTGAGCAACGCCTGGAAAAAGCCGGGCTTGCCAATAGCATTATGGTTGATTGCAGCCACGCCAATTCCAATAAAGATCCAGCCTTGCAGCCACTGGTAATGGATAATGTCGCCAACCAAATTCTGGAAGGGAACCGTTCCATTATCGGCCTGATGATCGAAAGTAATATTGAGGCGGGGAACCAATCCATCCCGCAAAATCTGGCCGACCTTAAATACGGTGTATCGGTTACCGATGCCTGCATCGATTGGGAAACCACCGCCGCTTCGTTACTTGACATGCGGAACAAGTTGAAGGATGTTTTACCTTCACGCTAAACCTTGACTGAAGCACTAAATGCCCCGCCCCATTAAACTGCTACAGCTTACTGACCTGCACTTAAAAGCAGATCAAAGCGCTGAAATGCGCGGCAGTAATGTTCAAAAACAAATTGATGAAATACTAAAATCGGCAACGACTCACCCGCTCTGGCCTGCTGATCTGATCGCACTCACGGGTGACATTGTGGACGAATCAGAGCAGGCAGCATGGCAAACAGCCTACTCTCGCCTAGCCCAGCAGTTATCGAATCTGAATACCGAAATCTGTTGCATACCTGGCAACCATGATGACCCTGTCTTACTTGAGACTATTTTTACCGCTCACCACATGACAACCAAAGGTTGTTTAACGCTAGGCAATTGGCGAATCATATTGCTTGATAGTAGTGTGCCAGGTTCGACCGACGGCATGCTCAACGCAGCTCAACTCACAGTACTTGAACAATCACTCCTAACCTCACCAGCTGGGCTCACTCTCGTGCTGATTCATCATCCCGTCATCGACATAAACTGCCGCTGGCTCGACAGCATGAAAGTCGCTAATGGCCTGGAACTGATAAATCGGCTAAGCAATGAGCATGGAAGCAAAGTGATTATCTGGGGACACGCTCACCAAGAGTTTGATGCCATTTACCAAGGAGTTCGTTTACTCGGTGCGCCAGCCGCCTGCCCGGTTCAATTCCAACCATTGAGTGACGAATTCGCAATTGACGAAATCAATCGCCCTGGGTTTCGCTGGTGCACTCTGCACGATGATGGCAGTATTGACACTCTCGTGGTACGTATCTGATGCCTTATCACAAGAGTTGTTTTACTTAACGGACGGACTAAAAATACTTAGGAGGATTGATGGAAACTGCAATTAGCTGTTTATTTATCGCCGCACTTTTACATTTTGTCAGTAAGATACCCGTCGCTATCGCCATGAGCAAACAGGGTGGCTATAACAATAGACAACCGCGCCTACAGGAAGCTTCGCTGACCGGTTTTGGACACCGGGCGCTGGCTGCCCACGAAAACACCATTGAGGCTTTTCCGCTATTTGCGGCCGGAATTCTAATCGCTTTACTAACACAGGCGGAACAATCCAGCATCAACATGTTAGCCATTTCCTTTGTTGTTGCTCGCCTGCTGTATTTGCTATTTTACCTGCTGGATATCAACCTGTTGCGTTCGTTGACGTGGTTTGTCGGCTACCTTTCTTCATTGGCACTGATCGCCCTGCCACTTCTCTAACTTACCAGTGACAAGGACATATGCGTGAAAATAGTTTCTTTTAATATCAATGGCCTACGCGCCCGATTACATCAATTACAAGCGATTATTGATAAGCACTCCCCCGATATCATCGGCCTACAGGAATCCAAAGTAAACGACCCTGATTTCCCTCTGACAGCAATACATGAGATGGGCTACCAGGTCGCTTATCATGGTCAAAAAGGGCATTACGGCGTGGCGCTATTATCTAAGCAAGAGCCTCTCAGTGTGGAAAAAGGCTATCCTACTGACGCAGAAGATGCTCAGCGACGAATCATTATTGGCAACTACTCGCTGCACACCAATCATAAGGAGCAATTAACCATTGTTAACGGCTATTTCCCACAAGGAGAAAGCCGTAAGCATGAGATAAAATTCCCAGCGAAACGTAAATTTTATCAGGACTTAATGAGCTATCTGGAGGCACAACAGTCCCCTGAGGCCTATCTTGCCATTATGGGTGACTTCAATATTTCACCCACCGACCAGGATATCGGCATTGGTGATAAAAACGCTAAGCGTTGGTTGCAGACCGGAAAATGCAGTTTTTTACCAGAAGAGCGCGAATGGTATCAACGACTTTGGGATTGGGGCTTACAGGATAGTTTTCGACTGCATCATCCTACGGTTAATGATCGTTTTAGCTGGTTTGACTATCGTAGTCGAGGGTTCGACGATGAACCTAAACGAGGCCTGCGTATTGACCATATCCTAGTAACCGCACCGCTTGCCAAAAAATGTGTGGACGTCGGCATAGACTATGACATTAGGGGTATCGAAAAGCCCTCTGATCATTGTCCGATTTGGGCTACTTTCGAGTTTTAGCAGAGTATTCCGAACATAAAAAACCCGGCAAAATCGCCGGGTTTTTTACAAACCCTATCACATCTACTGCTGAATTAATTGCTCAAATTCAGGCAGTACGTTGAACAAATCCGCTACTAAGCCGTAATCGGCAACTTGGAAGATTGGTGCTTCTTCGTCTTTATTGATCGCTACAATGACTTTGCTGTCTTTCATACCCGCCAAATGCTGAATCGCACCGGAGATACCCACCGCAATATAAAGATCTGGAGCGACAATTTTGCCGGTCTGTCCTACCTGCATATCATTAGGTACAAAACCCGCATCTACAGCAGCGCGCGACGCGCCAACCGCCGCACCCAAGATGTCGGCAATTTTATACAGGTGTTCGAAGTTCTCACCATTTTGCATGCCACGACCACCTGAAATCACGATGCCCGCCGATGTCAGTTCTGGTCGATCAGACTTCGCCAGCTCTTCTTTGTCGAAAGATGAAATCCCCGCATCTGCTACGATATCAAGGGATTCCGTAGCAGCACTGCCACCTTCAGCAGCAACCGCATCGAAGCCAGTCGTTCGAACAGTAATCACTTTAATGCTGTCCGTAGATTTTACTGTGGCAATAGCATTGCCTGCATAAATAGGACGCTTAAAGGTTTCCGCATCGATAACAGCGATGATGTCCGAAACTTGAGAGACATCTAACAACGCAGCAGCGCGTGGCAAAATGTTTTTACCGTTCGATGTCGCTGGCGCCAGAATATGCGAATACTGAGTACCAATTTGGGCAATCAATGCAGCCACATTTTCCGCTAGCATGTGCTCATAGGCCGCATTGTCTGCTGCCAAAACTTTCACAACACCATTAATTTTACTGGCAGCTTCTGCTGCCCCGGCACAGTTACTGCCAGCAACTAATACTGCAATGTCTCCACCAATTTGTTGCGCAGCGGCTACCGCATTCAGGGTAGCGACTTTAATACTACTATTATCATGTTCTGCTACTACTAGAATGCTCATCAGATAACCTTCGCTTCGTTTTTCAGTTTATCGACTAATTCTGCCACGCTTTCGACGATGATGCCCGCCTTACGGTCCGCTGGTGGCTCAACCTCTAGTGTTGTGACGGTAGGGGTGACATCAACACCCAGCTCCTCGGTGGTAAAGATATCCAACTGTTTTTTCTTGGCTTTCATAATATTGGGTAGCGACGCATAGCGTGGCTCATTCAAACGCAGGTCAGTAGTAACAATCGCTGGCAAATTCAATGCTACCGTTTGTAGGCCACCATCCACTTCACGTGTTACGTGAGCTTTACCGTCCTCAATTTTTACTTCTGAGGCAAAGGTGCCTTGCGGCATATTAGTTAATGCCCCCAGCATTTGCCCTGTTTGGTTGTTATCCTGGTCAATCGCCTGTTTGCCCATAATGATCAAATCAGGCTGCTCTTTATCAACGATCGCTTTCAGTAATTTAGCAATCGCCAACGGCTGTAAGGCGACTTCCGATTCGACCAAAATACCACGATCAGCACCCAGCGCTAGGGCTGTGCGAATTTGTTCTTGGCAAACTTTGGTGCCAAGAGAAACCGCAATCACTTCCGTGGCAATACCCTTTTCCTTTAAACGTACCGCTTCTTCAACAGCAATTTCGCAAAAGGGATTAAGCGCCATTTTGACATTTGCCAAATCGACATCGGATTGATCTGATTTAACGCGAACCTTCACGTTGTAATCGATCACTCGTTTAACTGGAACAAGAACTTTCATTCATTCACCATTTTTTTGTTTAAAAATTCTGCGGTGCAGAATAGCCAAGTCGTAATAAAAACTCAACTATACCGATTTATTTTTATTTTAAAAGCAACCTGACCGCGACTTTCACCCTAATCTGAATGATGTCTATTATAGCCAAGATGAATGTTGAATGATTTATGCCAAGAAGCATTCGCAAATGAGTGAGTTTTTTTTGAGTCGTTCGCTGTATCCGGTATAATGCCTGCCTTTCATATCACGCGAGTAATTTGGGGAGCCTTATGTCTGAAAGAGAATCAATGGAGGTGGATGTTGTTATCGTCGGTGCGGGACCAGCCGGACTATCCACCGCATGCCGTTTATTACAACTTGCTCAGGCAGCAGAACAGGAACTCACCGTCTGCGTAGTGGAAAAAGGTTCCGAAGTGGGCGCACATATATTGTCTGGCGCAGTATTCGAAACGACCGCCTTAGATGAATTATTCCCTGACTGGAAGGAGCGCAACGCCCCACTCAACACACAAGTGAGTGGCGACGATATATATTTTCTTCGCGGCCCTGAAAAAGCCATTAAAACACCTCATTTTGTCGTTCCCAAAACCATGCACAATAAAGGTAATTATATTATCAGCCTTGGTAATCTTTGCCGCTGGTTATCAGATCAAGCCATGGAACTTGGCGCAGAAGTCTATCCAGGATTTGCCGCTGCAGAGATTCTCTACAACGACGATGGCAGCGTAAAAGGGGTTGCAACTGGGGATATGGGTGTTGCCGAAGACGGCAGCCACAAAGATAGCTTCCAGCCTGGTTTTGAGTTTCATGCCAAATACACTATTTTCGCCGAAGGCTGCAGGGGGCACCTGGGCAAAGAGTTGTTGCAAAAGTTTGATTTAGCGAAAAACGTCGATGCCCAACATTACGGCATTGGTATCAAAGAATTGTGGGACGTTGATGCCGCTAAACACCAAGAAGGCTTAGTTATTCACACCGCTGGCTGGCCTTTAAGTGAAAGTGGCTCCGCTGGCGGCGGCTTCCTTTACCATATCGAAAACAATCAGGTAGTGGTTGGTTTAATCGTCGACCTCAGTTATGCCAACCCTCATGTCAGTCCCTTCGATGAGTTCCAGCGTTTCAAGCAAAACCCAGCGCTCAAGCAATACTTAGAGGGGGGCAAACGTGTCGCTTATGGCGCCCGAGCTATTACCAAGGGCGGGTTAAATTCACTGCCAAAAATGACCTTTCCCGGCGGCCTGATAGTGGGCTGTGACGCGGGAACTCTGAATTTCGCTAAAATCAAAGGCAGCCACACAGCAATGAAATCTGGCATGTTAGCCGCAGAAACTGTATACAGTGCGATTAAAAATGGATCCACGGGTGGTGATGAGCTTAGCGAATTTAGCCAGGCTTTTGCCGCATCCTCCGTCTATGATGAGCTCTACCGTAGCCGTAACTTCGGCCCCGCTATGCATAAATACGGCACCTATTTAGGCGGTGCATTTAATTTTATTGATCAGAATATTTTTGGCGGCAAGTTGCCCATTACTTTACATGACACGCAGCCTGACCACAGTACGCTCAAGCCAGCAGCGGAGTGTAAAAAAATAAACTACCCCAAACCCGATGGTATTATCAGCTTCGACAAACTGAGTTCTGTGTTTCTTTCCAATACTAACCATGAGGAGGATCAGCCCTGCCATTTAAAATTGGCTGACGCCGACATTCCTCTCAATCAGAACCTCCCTATTTATGATGAACCGGCACAACGATATTGCCCGGCGGGAGTCTACGAAATTATTGAGGAAGCTGGCGCCAAGAAGTTTCAAATCAATTCACAAAATTGTGTGCATTGTAAAACCTGCGACATTAAAGATCCGGCGCAAAATATCACTTGGGTAACACCAGAAGGTGCTGGTGGGCCGAATTATCCCAATATGTAATGTTGTCAATTTGTCCTGCGCCCGGCTCAATCGCTGAACTGGGCCAGGATAGATAGGCTAAATTTTCCCTAAGACAAAGAACTCACCGGCGCTTTCTACACCGAATACCTGCTTACCCGCTATCTTTCTCTCCTCGCCTAGCTCCACCATCTGATAAAACAAGTTTCGTGAAATGAGTGCATCCAGTTTATCGCGAACTCTGATGTAAGGTCTCGGCTGAGCATCCTGATCAACAACCCATATAGGATGCTGCTTATCTGCAGCCACCCTATCCCCCAGGCTCGTAATAAAGTTTAGTTCGGTATGCTCCTTGTGCTCGACCACTTCCAGTTGGACGGCCAGAAAAGGGGCATCCTCAACGTCAATACGATACTTCTCAACGGGAGATACCAGATAAAATTTGCCGTCATCCTCCTTTCTTAATATGCTGGCGAACAATTGTACTAAAGTCAGCCGTTGGATAGGCCGACCTTCATGCAGCCAAGTGCCATCCTGGGTAATACGGATATCCATTTCACCGGATAATTCCGGATTCCAAAGATCGATCGGCGGTAGTGATCGCGAAATTTGACCACCAACACTCTCTGCTAGCACATCGGGGGAAACAGGTTTTGACATCATTGAACTTCCATCACGAATTAAGAGATTATATACAGGACAAAAGATAACCACTATTCACAAAAAAAATAAATTATTTATTATTATTTTAATCATATAGTTAAGATGTTTATTTAAAATAATTTACAACTTTAAACACTTAACATTACAGACTATTTCAGATAGAATGCAAGCCGTTTTTAGACCGCTGTAAGCTAGGAAACCCTTAGCAAAGCAATACTCCCGATATTTATTGCAAACTAAGCAGAGGGCTTCCCAAAAATTTCTATTTCAGCCCTAGGTAGTTGTTGTAAGTCTATCCGATCAACGCAGGATTAAACTGCAAGTGATGATAATCGAACAACCCACTACCGGAGCGAATCAACGCCACAAAGAGGATATCATAGTGCTTGAAGCATACCGTAAACACGTGGAAGAACGCGCCAATCAAGGCGTCCCTCCCAAACCACTCGATCCGGAACAAACTGCTGCTTTAGTCGAGCTGTTAAAAACACCGCCAGCAGGCGAAGAAGAGTACCTGCTCAACCTGATTAGTAATCGAGTGCCACCGGGGGTCGATGAAGCGGCTTACGTTAAAGCAGGTTTTTTAAGCGCTATCGTAAAAGGTGAAGCAAATTCGCCGCTAATTGATCGACGGTTGGCCGTAACATTGCTGGGCAAAATGCTCGGTGGATATAATATTGGCACCCTTGTCAGCCTACTGGATGACCCAGAGCTTGGTGTTGCTGCAACAGAAGAATTAAAACACACACTTCTAATGTTCGACGCATTTCATGATGTCGAAGAACAAGCCAAAAACGGCAATGCCAATGCCAAAGTACTCATGCAGTCGTGGGCCGACGCTGAATGGTTTACTAGTCAGGATGCCGTACCAGAAAGCATTAAGGTTTCGGTATTTAAAGTCACAGGCGAAACCAACACCGACGACCTCTCACCGGCCCCGGATGCCTGGAGCCGTCCTGACATTCCATTGCACGCCCTAGCGATGTACAAAATGACCCGCGACGGTTTGCAGCCGCAGGAACACGGCGTCACTGGACCAATGTCCCAAATAGAAGAGATTAAAGCGAAAGGACTACCGGTAGCCTTTGTTGGAGACGTTGTTGGCACCGGCTCTTCACGCAAATCAGCCACCAATTCGGTTCTGTGGTTTTTCGGCGAAGACATGCCTGGTGTACCCAACAAGCGTTCCGGTGGTATTTGCATTGGTGGCAAAGTAGCGCCAATTTTCTTTAACACCATGGAAGATGCTGGTGCGCTAGTATTTGAAGCGCCTGTCGAAAAAATCAATATGGGCGATGTCATCGAAATTCGTCCCTATGATGGCAAAATTCTCTCTGAATCAGGCGAAGTTTTATCCGAGTTTGAATTTAAATCCGATGTCTTGCTTGACGAAGTGCAGGCTGGCGGACGTATTAATCTGATTATCGGTCGAGGCCTCACAGCGAAGGCGCGCGAATCCTTAGGTTTACCGGTATCAGAACTATTCCGAAAACCGACCCAACCAGCGGATACTGGTAAAGGTTATACGCTGGCCCAAAAAATGGTTGGCCGCGCCTGTGGCGTTGAAGGTATTCGCCCTGGCACCTACTGCGAACCAAAAATGACGACAGTCGGTTCACAGGACACAACTGGGCCGATGACCCGCGACGAATTAAAAGACTTGGCTTGCCTGGGCTTTTCTGCAGACCTGACAATGCAGTCGTTCTGCCATACAGCGGCTTATCCAAAACCAGTCGATATTGATACTCAGCATTCCCTCCCCGACTTCATTATGAATCGTGGCGGTGTTTCACTACGTCCCGGTGACGGCATCATTCACAGCTGGTTAAACCGGATGCTGTTGCCCGATACTGTCGGCACGGGCGGTGACTCTCACACGCGTTTCCCAATAGGAATTTCTTTTCCAGCAGGATCTGGGCTGGTTGCTTTCGCGGCCGCTACTGGCGTAACGCCATTGGATATGCCCGAATCAGTCTTGGTGCGATTCAAAGGCAAAATGCAACCGGGCATCACACTGCGTGATTTAGTGCATGCTATCCCTTATTACGGAATCAAAGCAGGTCTGCTTACCGTTGAGAAAAAAGGGAAGAAGAATTTCTTCTCCGGCCGTATATTAGAAATTGAGGGCTTGCAAAACTTAACGGCCGAACAAGCCTTCGAATTATCTGACGCATCTGCCGAAAGATCTGCAGCAGGCTGCACCATTAAGCTGAGCGAAGATTCAGTTGCCGAATACCTACGTTCAAACGTCACACTACTGCGCTGGATGATCGCTGAAGGCTATGGCGACGCCCGCACCCTAGAAAGACGCGCACGCAGAATGGAAGAATGGTTAGCCAATCCGACCCTGATGCAAGCCGACCCTGATGCCGAATACGCAGCGGTTATTGAAATCGATTTAGCCGAGGTAACTGAGCCAATCGTATGCTGCCCGAACGACCCAGACGATGCCAAGTTATTATCCGAAGTTGCTGGCAACAAAGTAGACGAAGTGTTTATCGGCTCCTGCATGACCAATATTGGCCACTTCCGCGCAGCAGGTAAATTACTAGAACAGCATGGTGGTGGCATCTCAACTCGTCTGTGGATATCACCGCCAACCAAAATGGATCAGCATGCTTTAATGGAAGAAGGTTACTACAACATCTTCGGCCGCGCCGGAGCGCGCACGGAAATGCCCGGCTGCTCACTTTGTATGGGCAATCAGGCACGTGTCGCGGCAAATAGCACAGTGCTCTCTACCTCGACCCGTAACTTTCCAAACCGGCTTGGCGATGGCGCAAATGTGTATCTCACTTCGGCCGAATTGGCTGCGGTAGGCGCTATTCTTGGCAAGCTGCCAACACCTGCGGAGTACATGGAATACGCGAATAAGCTTGATTCGATGGCTAACGATATTTATCGTTACCTGAATTTTGACCAGATTGAGTCATTCCAAAAATCTGCCGAGGAAGGTAAGTTAATTGCCGCCAAACAGATTGATGTGGTTTCAGCTGCATAGTCATTTAGCTTGCGAATAGGTTAAGCCTCGCATTGCGGGGCTTTTTTTTAAGAACTTAGCTTGTTTATCGACAGCTCTCTTGATGTAAGGAGCCAGTGCTCGCCAGTTCACTACAAGAAGGCCTAAAATCACCAGAGCGGCACCAATAGGCCAAAGGGTGCGACCTGTAAAGCGCAAAGTCATGCTAAGAACGGGCTTAACCGCTTTGTGATAATAATTATTTCGTTGAGTTTAGCTTGGTTTAGTCTAAAAAACAGCCTAGTTAGAATCACTTTCTTGGCTTTGCGCTGATAAGTTTTCTTCCGATATATTGAGGCCCGCACCCGAGCCTAACACAACCGCTACCCAACGAGTTTCATCAAAACTTTCAAAAGCAATTTTCAGTGTCATGGTCAGAGGTACGGATAACAGCATGCCTACCGGCCCCAAAACCCAGCCCCAGAAAACTAACGATAGAAACACCACCAGAGCAGAAAGATCGAGCCCTTTGCCCATAAAGCGAGGCTCCAACACATTCCCGACCACCACATTGACTGCGAGATATCCAACCGCCGTCAACAGCGCATCACCAGAGCCTAACTGAATTAAGGCCAATAAAACTGCTGGCACTGCCGCGATAATAGAACCCAAAGTTGGAACAAAGTTAAGTAAAAAAGCCACCAACCCCCATAGCACTGCGTAATCTACACCTAAGATCCAAAGCCAGATCATGATCAACAAACCAGTTAACAAGCTCAGCGCGGTTTTCAACGCCATATAACGATTCACACTGGTAGTGAAACGCTTCACTGCATCAAGTGATTTACTGGCATCACCAGAGGCGGCTCGCAGCTTGTTATAGAACACACTTTCTTCCGCCAGAATAAAAGTGACCGTTAGCAAGATCATAAAAGCGTTCCCCATCACATTTCCCAATGAGGCAAGCGTTGCGCCGACCATATTCATGGCGGTGCTGGGGTTAAAACTCTCTTTTAAATTGGTATCCTGTAAATTTAGGCCGAGTGCTGACAACCAGCGTAAGAAGGTCGCGCTAAGATCGCGTAATTTACTTTGATATTCGGGTAAATCCTGAGAAAAATTATTGACCGAGGCGCCAACTACAGCCCCTACTAATATTCCGAAAATAACGACGACACCAATAATGACCAAAAGCGCGATGATATAGGGCACGCCTTTTTTGAGCATCCAGGCCAGCGGCGGAGAGCAAATCACTGCGATAAAAATAGATAGCAGAAAAGGTACCAGCAAAGATTCTGCTGACTTCATCCCCGCGATAACAATGATAAAAGCTGCGCTATAAAGCAAAAATTTGGCGGCAGCTGATGGCTGAGTGGAAATCATCTTATGCCCTGTAATGAATGCCGTTTAACTATTTCAGAATGGCATACCTGTATGCCACACAGGTGTTCCATCCTCTTATGTCTTTTTCCTTTCCTTGGTCAGGCCCAACCGCTCATCCACCTGGGCGCGCATCGTGGTCATCCCCATTAACCTTCCCAACCGCAATGCTTCCTGGGTCGCGACACCCTTTACTTCCACCAACCAAACTGCCCACAAACTGGCAGCGCGGTTAGCTGAATCAGAATGCAGTAAAATCGGTTTTTGAGAATTATTCAAGGCTTGGTTTAGTTGCTTGACCTGCATGTCAGTAATGGTATTTAGCGATTTTGTCATCGGCACTTGAAAATACTCCATACCTAACTCTTTGACCAGAGCGGCCTCATCCCAATCAATTTCATCTTCATTACGCGTTGATATTACCGTACGATAGCCTTGTGCAGCAAAATGTGCCAGCACTTCCTGGCTAGGCTGAGAAGCAATCACAAGATCCCCGGCAATCGCGCCTCTATTCAGACTCTCCAGCTGATACGGCTTGGGTTCTGGTACCGCATAACTACAACCCTGTACTAACAGTAGCATAGCGAAAAAACTTATCAGCTTCCTAAACAATCACGTTCTCCTATCAGCACCGATCATTGAAATGGTATTTCGGGAATTAAAAAGGTGCCTATAGTAACACGTGCTTAACCTCAGCTTCCCTATTTCATTTGTACGTCTATTTCCTTATTATCCGTCGTTTATATCGTACAAATTGAGTCTAATGCATTCTACAAAACTTATCTTTTTTGATCTCGACGGCACCCTGATTGACTCCCTTCCCGATTTGGCTTGGGCAGTTGATCACATGATGATGTCGATGAACAAAACACCGCCTGGAATACTTAATACAAAATCCTGGGTTGGCAACGGTGCCGCAAAATTGATCAAACGTGCGCTCACCCATTCCATGGATGCTGAACCTGAGGCGAAAGAGTTTCGCCATGCACAACAGTTATTTAATCACTTCTACAGCGAAACCCTCTCGGTTCGCAGCCGTCTTTATGAGGGCGTGATGGTGACGCTGGAGCAGCTAAAGCACCATGTAATAGGGTTCATTTGTATCACAAACAAGCCGAGTGAATTTACCCACCCGCTGTTGCAGCAGCTTTGCCTAACCCCCTTCTTTAATTTGGTCATTTGTGGCGACAGTCTTAATTATAAAAAACCACATCCAGAGCCATTGCTTTATGCCGCCGCTCAAAGTCAAATCGCTATTAGCGACTGTTTAATGGTTGGTGATTCCAAAAACGATATCGAAGCGGCACGGGCAGCGGGCTGCCCGGTAGTTGCCGTCTCCTACGGCTACAACCACGGTGAAGATATCCGGCTCGCCAACCCCGATGCTTGCATTGATCACTTTGCTGATTTATTGCCGCTTATAGCCCCCGCCGCCTAGATGGTATTTTCATTTCCGTGTAAGCTAAGCACTTTTTCGACCTTCTGGAAAAGGATAAAAAATGGCCCTAGTATCACTGAAACAACTCCTGGACTATGCCGCCGAGCATGATTTCGGCGTTCCCGCATTTAACGTTAATAATCTCGAACAAATGCGCGCCATCATGGAAGCAGCGGATGAGTTGGACGCCCCGGTAATAGTGCAAGCATCGGCTGGAGCACGCAAATATGCAGGAGCACCCTTTTTGCGCCATTTGATTTTGGCCGCCATCGAAGAATTCCCCCATATCCCGGTGGTAATGCATCAGGATCATGGTACCAGCCCAGCCATTTGCCAACGTTCTATCCAATTGGGTTTCAGCTCAGTCATGATGGACGGTTCGTTGATGACAGATGGGAAAACACCATCCAGCTACGAATACAATATTGAAACGACTCGCCTTGCAGTCGATATGGCGCATGCCTGCGGGGTTTCCGTGGAAGGTGAGCTGGGCTGTTTAGGCTCCTTAGAAACCGGGCAAGCAGGCGAAGAAGATGGCGTAGGGGCCGAAGGGACACTCTCCCATGAGCAATTGTTAACCGATCCGAGCGAAGCCAAAGATTTCGTTGCCAAAACTAAAGTTGATGCGCTTGCCATTGCTATCGGCACATCACACGGTGCTTACAAATTTAGTCGTCCTCCCACGGGCGATATACTGGCGATTGACCGTATCAAGCAGATTCACCAAGCCATTCCTAACACTCATTTGGTCATGCACGGTTCTTCCTCGGTGCCACAGGATTGGTTAGCCGTTATTAACGAATTCGGCGGCAATATTGGAGAAACCTATGGCGTTCCAGTGGAAGAAATCTGCGAAGGTATTAAGCATGGGGTGCGCAAGGTTAATATCGATACCGATTTACGCCTCGCATCGACTGGTGCTATCCGCCGCTTTATGGCGCAAAACCCAGCAGAATTTGACCCTCGCAAGTATTTAGCGGTGGCGACCAAAGCGATGAAAGATATTTGTTTGGCTCGCTACCAATCTTTTGGTTGTGTCGGGCATGCCTCAAAAATAAAACCGATTTCGCTTGAAGTTATGGCCACCAAATATAGCTAGATTTTTGTTTATATAATTACTGCGGTGAGCCCAGGCGCTGTGTCAAACTCTTCGCCTGGGCTTAAAAAGCTTGACCATCTTCACTAAGCGTTTCTCGTCCTGCTCTGTGCCAGCATAATTGATCGCCTGGAATAGCTGTGTAATTTCAACTACCGCTGAGGCCAAATCAGGCCGGGCTTTCGCCACCCGCTCGGCAAAAACACTTGGCGGCTCATAGGGTTTGCGCACTAAGCCCTTTTGGCTAAGCCGACGACAAAAACGTCGGTACGCTTTGCTGCTTGGGCTGTTAGACTCTGAGCGTGACGGCATTAGCAAACTAATAGCAATCGCAGCGAGAACTAATCCACCAAGAATAATAAGCGCCAAAGCAATTCGTATTGGCTTGGTGCTGCCAAATAGGTGTTTAAAAATATCCGCCTGAATTTCATTGTCGAACCCTAGCACCCAGCTATACCAGGCATAATCAAAGCGATCCAGTTGCAATCTGAGCATATTTAGCCAGCGGATATTTTGGTAACGCACAAGTGAAAGGGGCGAATCGCTTAGAAATTCCGTCCGGTCAAGCATACTGCTGAAACCATTTTGGATGCGTTCCGGCGCTACTGCAGCGGTGGGGTCTATACGCCGCCAGCCCTTCCCTTCTAACCAAACTTCAGTCCAGGCGTGAGCATCAAATTGATGCACCAGCAGGTAATTTTGTAAAGGGTTTATCTCACCACCCTGATAGCCAACCACAATACGCGCGGGAATACCTGCCGCTCGCATCATAATCGTGAAGCTGCTGGCGAAATGTTCACAAAATCCACGCTGAGACTCGAATAAAAACTCATCAGCAGTATCTTTACCTAACAAAGGCGGTTGCACGGTATAGGTGAACTCTCGGTTGAACCAGTTTAAAACACGTTGAATGTAGGTTTCAACAGTTCCCGACTCAGCACGCCACCGTTTGGCTAACCGTACTGATCGCGGATTATATCCCGCCGGCAGCTGCGTCTCGTTACGATAACGCCAATTCGGCAGAGGCTGATACTCTGCTCGGTAATCAAGATGGGATGACACCCGATAGGCTAATCGATTACTAATTGGTATGCGATTGACGATTCTGAAATCTCTCGTCATACCGATTTTGGCGCTATTCGGTTCTGGTGCCATCAGTGCATAAAGCCAGGTTTGTTGCGTTGGCTCCAATATGACCTCATAGGCTACCGCCTTCGACCGTCTATCTATCAGTGCTTCCCAGGCTAAACGTTGCTCACCAAACCAACGTACCGCCTTACCATCTGGATAGTAATCAAAGGGTTCTGCCTGTAGCCATGAACGGCCATCAAAACGCGAAAACACCAAGCCACGCCAATAGCGCTCGGAGGGTGGTGGAATAGCTCCTGTAAAACGCACCCGAAAAGCAAGCTCTGCGGATTTCGTCAATTGGCTAAAATCGCCGGGCGACATCGAGTCACTAACCCCCGTCTTAGCCGCATGCTGCTGTAATGGCACCGACCACAGCGCACCCAGCCTTGGCATGACAATAAAAAGCAACAGCATCAAGGGGATAGATTGCAGTAACAACCTGCCAGTTAAGGCTAGACTTCGCGTAGGGTAAAGCAAGCCTTGTGATTGATTCAGGCTCATGAGCGCCGTTGTCATTAACACGACAGAAAAAACCATATAAAGCGCGGATGAGATTGTCTGAGCAAAAAGGAGCTGCGTTGCCGCTATCACATAGGCGAGATAAATAACCAACACCGCATCTCGGCGTTGATACATTTCCAATAGTTTCATCGAAAAACCAATGACGAGCAATGCTACCATCGGTTCTAACCCCGCTAATCGCCCATAACCGGCAAATAGCCCAATCAGGCACATACCCGCCAATACATATTTAACCCAGCGCCGAGGAAAATTCCAAACTCCTCGATAAACCTGAATCCTCCAAAGCAAACACCACAACGCTGCCAGCACGATCCAGATGGGAAGCCTCATCACATGAGGAGCAATGACGGCCAGATAGGCCGCCAGTAGCCACGCTAAGCTGTTTCTTGGTATTTGATAAATGAGCTGCACGCTAGCGCCCTGAGTGTTGTTTTATACTATTTAGATCAAACAATGCCAGTGCTTTGAGAAGCTTATCCCTATGCTCCACTCCCCGGCTGGGGGCTATTTCCTGACCGGGTAATCGCAAGCCATACTCGCTTTCGGTACGTGCCGACGCCAGCACCCAATCGCAGAGCCGCGACAACCTGGCCTCAGCATTCATGCCCGCTAAATAATCCCAATCTAACCATATTCTGCGATCAACCGATGCCGTATATTCCTTGGTATATAAGCCTTGACCACGAGCATATTGTTTCCAGGCAACATGACGTAGCGACTCACCGGTTTGATATTCTTTTAACCCGTAAAAATCTTCAGTACCACGACAAACCGTAATGGCCCCTTCTCCCGAGGCGCCCTGCGCCATAGGGATCGGCCCGGCGGTTATCGGTTTCGGGTACACCAACGCACGCAGGTCCAGATCCAGACGCGTCCAGGCACGTAATAATCCTAACGGGTAGTAGGTTTGAACCAATAAACGACCGGGATTTAGCCAGCCTCGCTGATTGCTGGGCAAATAGAGTTTGATCTTCTTCTGTTCGATATCATTGAGATTCACTATTTGTGGTGGCATCTGCCGCCAACTTAACCATAGATTCTCGTAAGCTCTACGGTTATGTCGCTTCAGCAAGAGTTCAAACGCTACATTCTCTCCCGCAAAAACCGGCTTGCTACGCACCGCAGTAATGCTGATGCCCGCCAAGTTACTATAGGTATGCAAAATAGATACAACGAACAAACTCACCAGCAAGAAAGCCAGCCCGAACACCAGGTTGTTTTCGTAATTGGTCGCAATGAGCCAAAGGAGAAAAATCATAAACAGGAAACTAAAGCCTGCTTTAGATGGGAAAATATAAACATTAGTTCGGTTCAGAAGGATTGATCGTTGTGGTGGCAAACGCTGATCTATCCATTGATTAAGACGCCCTGAAACTACCCCTGTTGATGCTTCCGTATCACGAGGAGTTAACGCCATAGCAGCTCTCTACTAACCGATAACATCAATAGTATTAAGTACACGTTCAACCAGCGCGTAACCACTGGAATCATCGAAATCGGCAATCTCACGTAATCGGTGTCCAAGCACCGAGGGCATCACCGCCTGCACGTCTTCAGGTAAAACATGGGCTCGACCATGGATAAACGCCCAGGTTTTTGCACAACGAAGCAACGCCAGGCCACCCCGAGGAGAAACCCCATAACTAAATTCGGGGTTGGTGCGCGTAAATTGCACGATACGCTGGACATAATCGAGTATCGCACTCGCCGCCATTACTTTCTCTGCTGACGACTGTATTTGATGTAACTGCGCTAACGACACCACAGCGCCCAGCTCTTTTAATAACTCTCTCGACGACACGCCCGTATAAAGCTCGCGTTCTGCGCTCGGATCTGGATAACCTAACTCAATACGCATTAAAAAACGGTCGAGTTGCGATTCAGGCAAGGGAAAAGTACCGGTCTGAGTGATTGGGTTTTGGGTGGCAATCACAAAGAAAGGGGCTGGCAAAGCGCGCGTTTCACCCTCTGCCGTAACCTGCTGTTCTTCCATCGCCTCCAGCAACGCACTCTGCGTTTTCGGTGTAGTACGATTAATTTCATCCGCCAACACCAACTGGCTAAAGATTGGCCCTGGATGAAAGCTAAAAGCAGCGGTATTTTTATCGAAAATAGAAACCCCGATAATATCCGCCGGCAAAAGATCGCTGGTGAACTGGATTCGGCTATAACTCAAACCCAACGATTTCGCGATAGCATGCGCCAGGGTCGTTTTCCCCATACCAGGGAGGTCTTGAATTAACAGATGACCACGGCTAAACAGGCAGGTTAACGCCAGTTTAATCTGATGTTCTTTGCCCAATAATATTGAGCCGACCTGGCTGATAATGCCATTAATTACTTTTTGCATGTCAAAACTATAGATCGTAATGTCAGCGGATGCCAGCGTGATCCTTGATTGGGCTTCAAGTTCAACCCGATATTTCTCTGGGCAGCGAGAAAAGTTTAAATTGAGTAAACTAGCAGGCCACCGATGGCATTAATAACGATACTATTCAAGCCACACCTTCAAGACACACTGCAACTTGCGGAAAATAATTTATGTCTTTGATTAATCTCAGCTTTGAAGAAATGCAGCTATTTATCTGCGTCGTGAATTCCGGCAGCATCACTAGTGCAGCCAATCACCTGGAAATGCCCAAGTCCACACTGAGTCGCCGCATAAAGCATTTAGAAGAATGCCTCGGTGCCAGACTATTGGAGCGAACCACGAGGCGTCTTCAGCTCACTGAAACCGGCACAGAGTTTTACGAACGCTGCGAACAGATACTAGAGCAAGTAGAAGCCGCCAGAATGGACGTCATTGCCAAACAAGACGCTCCCGTAGGCAAATTGAGTATTTATGCACCGAGCGAATTTTCACAATACAAACTACAGGGGTTTGCCGCTGAATTTGCCCAAGCCTATCCAGGATTAAGGATAGAGTTTGTCTCAGGCGCTGGTAAGCCGCACATGCTGGAGGACAATATCGATGTCATGATTCACATCGATGAGCCACAGGATTCCTCT
>Ga0070727_10002218_pt1 | contig 19107 bp, 10 predicted proteins | sample tdAd472_FD_66722 | JGI IMG/M metagenome (GOLD analysis project Ga0070727, IMG submission 66722) | Marine sediment microbial communities from the Atlantic coast under amendment with organic carbon and nitrate - tdAd47.2 | ecosystem: Environmental > Aquatic > Marine > Coastal > Sediment | place...
CCAAGACTCGGACGTTCAGACCTTATCTGGCAATGATTACGAAGAGTTCGTCGGGCACACGTGCCCGGAGTACTACGACGAAAATGGTGTCGTCCAGTGGGACCGTGTTCGCTGACAATGTGTGGTGCACTATGCCGTATCGAGCCTTCTACTGCTGCAACTCGACCAACGAGATCGTTGAGTCCACGGATGCTTACGAGATCGAACTCGATTGGGCTCGCAATATCGTCTTCGACATCCTGCGTGACGACGGAGACTTTTTCGGTCTCACCGATGACGCGGGAGTGACAATCCAATTCATGCGTGAGCAGGATCGCGTCTGGATGGAGATTCCGTCTCCCAAGGACCGTGGAAGTTTCGGCAGACACATCGACATCCTGGAGGTTGGGTCGGCAATCACGTCGCTTCCTGCGAATCTGTCGCCCAGGGAAATGGACGGATTTGAGTTTCAGCCGTGGTAGGCACCTGGCCATGCTTCCTGTCGGGACGGAGTCCCAACCTACGGCTGGCGCGACCGATCAAACATCGCTGATTTCGCAGAACTTCCGCACTCAACATGGTTTACCGCCACGCAGATCCGGTCGCTTGACGGTCGAAATGGGCGTTGGTACGGTCCTGCCGCTTTTCGTCCCGGAACGGCTGATTGTACGCGCAGATTATGGTCTGAGATCCGGGACGAGAGCCGTATCCGCGGAGCTGCTGAGCACTGCGATTTCTATCGCCCGCGAGTACGCCGGATGCCTCGAACTGACGGCGTCCTGCTGTAGCGTTTTCCCCGTCCGGCACGTTGCCGGTCGGATGTCCTGAGTGTTCGCGGCGAAGAGAGTCCACCAGACGGCGGGCTCAGGACGGTCCCGGCGGAAGTCTGTCTCGCAGAGGATCTGCGGATTGGACGCCCGCACTCAGCGGACCACTCGCCCTTTTCAAGCGGTCGCCACGCGGCCAGTCATACTGAGGAAGTGATCGAAATGTCTGAGACCAAGTACGTCTACTCGTTCGGTGATGGTCAGGCTGACGGCGAAGCGTCGATGAAGCCGCTGCTGGGTGGTAAGGGAGCCAACCTGGCCGAAATGAGCCGCATTGGCCTGCCGGTCCCTGCCGGATTCACGATCACGACCGAGGTCTGCACTTACTTCTACGACAACGATCGCCAGTACCCGCCGGAACTGAAGGCTCAGGTTGAAGAAGCCATCGCCAAGGCCGAAGCCTGCATGGGGGCGAAGTTCGGTGATTCCGAAAACCCGCTGCTGCTGTCCTGCCGCTCGGGAGCCCGCGAATCCATGCCGGGCATGATGGACACCGTCCTCAACATCGGCATCAACGAAACCGTCGTCAACGCTCTGATCAAGCAGGCTGGCGCCGAGCACTTCGCGTGGGACAGCTACCGCCGCCTTATTCAGATGTACGGCGACGTCGTCCTCGGTCTGAAGCCGGAATCGAAGAACGATCCCGACCACTTCGAAGACATCCTCGACAAGGCGCGCGAAGCAGCCGGCGTCGATCACGAAAAAGACCTGACGGTCGACACGCTCAAGGACATCGTGACGCAGTTCAAAGCCGTCATTAAAAACGAAACGGGCAAGGACTTCCCGGACGATCCGATGGAACAGCTCTGGGGCTGCATCGGCGCCGTCTTCGGCAGCTGGGGCAACGACCGAGCCGTCGTTTACCGCCGTCAGTACGGCATTCCTCACAGCTGGGGCACCGCGACCAACGTCCAGGCGATGGTCTTCGGTAACCTCGGCGACGACTGTGCGACGGGCGTCGGCCTGACGCGTGACTGCTCGGTCGGACGACCGGGTTTCTGCGGCGACTACCTGATCAACGCTCAGGGCGAAGACGTCGTCGCCGGAACGCGGACGCCGAAGCGGATCGAAGAAACGCTCGCTCAGGACGCTCCGGAAGCTCACGCTCAGCTCGACAACATCGGCAAGACGCTGGAGCAGCACTACAAGGAAGTCCAGGACATCGAGTTCACCGTACAGCGCGGCAAGGTCTGGATGCTGCAGACTCGTAACGCCAAGCGAACCGGTTTCGCCGCTGTCCGCATCGCCGTCGACCTCGTCAACGAAGGCCTGATCGACAAGAAGACAGCTCTGGAAAAACGCCGCATACCGGCCGACGACCTGAACCAGCTGCTGCAGCCGATCTTCGATCCGACCGCCAAAGCTGCTGCTGAAAAGGAAGAGAAGCTGCTGGCCAAGGGCATCAACGCTGGCCCTGGTGCCGCGACTGGCCAGATCGTGTTTCACGCGTCCGATGCTGAAGAGCAGTGGAACGCGGACAACGACAAGCAGCTGATCCTGGTCCGGAAGGAAACGAGTCCGGAGGACCTTCGCGGTATGAAGGTCGCCAAGGGCATCCTGACGGCGTTCGGTGGAGCGTCCTCGCACGCCGCTCTGGTTTCCCGCCAGATGGGTAAGACCTGCGTTTGCGGTTGCTCGGCGTTGAACATCGACTACGAAGCCGGAACCCTTACCGTCGGCAGCACGGTGCTGAAAGAAGGCGACTGGATTTCGATCGATGGCTTCAGCGGCGAAGTCTTCGCCGGCAAGATCGACACCAGCCCGTCGGAAGTCATGGAAGTGCTGACCGGCAAGAAGTCGGTCGACGAGTCGGAAACTTACCAGCGTTACGCTCAGCTGATGTCCTGGGCGGACGAGTTCCGGACGCTCAACGTGCGAGCCAACACGGAATCGCACGACGCTGAAGTCTCCGTCCAGCTGGGTGCCGAAGGCGTCGGCCTGTGCCGGACCGAGCACATGTTCTTCGATCACCTCGACGAAATCCGCGAGATGATCTTCTCGAAGACTCAGGAAGACCGGGCGAAGGCTCTGGCCAAGCTGCTGAACTTCCAGCGGGACGACTTCACGCACCTGTTCAAAACGATGGGCGACCGTCCGGTCACAATTCGTCTGCTCGATCCGCCGCTGCACGAGTTCCTCTCGGAGCATCATCTGCACGACGATCCGACACTGGCCGGTAAGCTGGCTGCAACGTTCGGCGTGACCGAGGAAGACGTGAAGCGTCGTGTTGAAGAACTGGTCGAAACGAACCCGATGCTCGGCCACCGTGGCTGTCGACTGGGAATCGTCTATCCGGAAATCACGGCGATGCAGGCTCGGGCGATCCTCGAAGCCGCCTGTAACCTGAAGAAAGACGGCATCGACTGCCATCCGGAAATCATGGTTCCGCTGGCTGGTTACAAGACCGAGTTCGAGAACCAGGCGAAGGTCATCCGCGACACCGCTGCGACGGTCTTCGCCGAGCAGGGCGTCGAAGTCGACTTCATGGTCGGCACGATGATCGAAGTTCCGCGAGCTGCTCTGACCGCTGGCGAAATCGCCGAAGGTGCTGAGTTCTTCAGCTTCGGAACGAACGACCTGACGCAGACGTGTCTGGGCATGAGCCGCGACGACTACAAGGGCTTCATCGGCTACTACATGGAAAACGACATCGTCCCGGCCGATCCGTTCCAGACGGTCGACCAGACGGGCGTTGGCCGCCTGATGAAGATCGGCGTCGAAGACGGCCGAGCGACTCGCGAGAACCTGAAGATCGGCATCTGCGGCGAGCACGGTGGCGATCCGAAGTCGGTCTACTTCTGTCACGAAATCGGCCTGAACTACGTGAGCTGCTCACCACGGCGAATCCCGATTGCCCGCCTGGCAGCTGCTCAGGCAGCGGTTGAAGCCAGCAAGTAATCGATCGGCGAATCAACGCTGAATCTCAAAGGAGCGTGGCCTCAGGACCACGCTCCTTTTTTCATGTACCGATACGGTCATCAAAGTGAGAGATGGGGTCGTCGCCGTGTCTGAACTGAATAAGTGCCGTCGTTACCCAGGCTCAGTCTTTCTATGCACAACGAGCCAGGATGACAGAAAGGGCTGTTTACTCGGGCGTGTTCGGAGAACTGAAAGCGGTGTCGACACTCGAAGCTTGCAACCGTAACTAATTTACATCTTCCGTGGAGTTGTGCAGCAAATATACATGAAGTTAAAGTTCGTGCCGTGAGGCCGAATTGTCATATTTCGCGAATACGAAATTAAGGCTGGCAAGTCCGAATGGCGAAGAGTACTGCATCCAAGCGTGATTCAAGTTGGCCAAAGCACAACATCGAGCGAGCTTTGTCAAGACTGACTCCTTGGACGGGCATCATCTATCGAATGGTGAGCATTCGGTTTGCGAAGCCCGAGTACCTCATCGACGGGAAGGGCAGCCAGCTGCATGGCGGTCGATGGAACCCAGTTGGACTTGCTGCGGTCTATGGCTGCACCAGCCCAGAGGTAGCGCTCGCCGAAACGCTTCGACATCATCGGTACTACAACATGCCGGATGGCATGGCGCTTCCTCGGCTGCTGTGTGCGATCAGGGTTGAGCTGGAAAATGTCTTGCCGCTGACCGACTCGCGTGTCCGAAGTCGCCTGCGGATGACGAAAAAGTCAATGTGCACCGAAGACTGGAGAAAAACAAACGTGAATAACCGGTGCTCTGACACTCAGCTAATTGGCCGAGCCGCGCATGAACTTGGCCTGCAAGGCCTATTAGTGCCTTCTGCGGCTTCACCTTCAGGCCAAGTCCTCGCACTATTTCCCGAAAACGGAGCGCACCTCCGGATTCTCAACGAGGATGAGTTTGAAGCTCTCAAGTAGGCTATGAAGGCACACCTGCTTCAAGAAAGAAGATCATTCGCCAGATTCGATCAACTTCTCCCCGCTCGATAACTTCAAGTGGCTTGAGATTGTCAAATGCCGAATTGGGTGTGTTCACCCATTCAGAAATGGCCTCGTCTGCCAAAACCGATTGCAATGCCTTGGTCAGTCGCTGTAGCTCTCGCATCTTGGTCGCGCTTGATGCACCAAGTGGCTTCCCACCTTCCCAGCTGGCGAGTGACTTCTCTGAATAACCTGTGATCCTCGAAAGCGTCTTTCGAGAGCCAAATACTGTTCTCATCTGTTCGATGTCTAACGTATCATTTGCCATCGCTAACTCCCTGCCAGGTTCTCAAGCCAAGCTCTCAAAGTGACTTGCTTAGGGTGAGTATCGCTTCTGACGCAGGATTTCGGAACTTGTTCAGGTATTTTTTCTGGAATTTTGTCCAAATTGCAATTCAGGTGTCGTCATTGCGAGTGTTCTTCCCTCCCAAGAAATACGTCCAGACTGCCCGTTTTGGGGCATAGACCAAATACTGACTTACAGCACTGAGACGCACTCCGCCTCTCCAGCGACAGTGTGTTGTGTCGTGCGATTCTGGACGATGGGCGAGATGGCTTCAGATTTGGTTAAGGTCGATGCTGTTGCGGATACTGAAGCACAGATCGCTTGCTGTAGTTTTCCGCTGAGAAATCTTTCTGTCGATAGTCAGTCTATCGGCCCTTAAGGCCGCGAGTCGCGAACCTCCCGACGAAGCTCTGTGAACTCAATTCGACTGAAACGTCTTCCCGACGTTACGTCCGGAGCTTGTGCGAAATGAAGTTTGTGGATCTCAGTCTGCCGCTGGAGAACGATTGGGGCTGGGCGCCGTGGTGGGCTCGGGGGCGGGTGAAGTATCAGGGGCACGATTTGGGGCGAAGGTGATTCGCTGGCTGTTTGGCGTGAAGCCAGCTCTGCTGCTGAACGGGCTTGGCTGGGCGAATGATGAGATTTCCTGTCGACTCACGGGACGACGCATCTTGATGCTCCCTGGCATTACGGGACGACGTGTGGCGGGGCTCCGGCGAAGACGATTGACCAGTTTCCGCTCGAGTGGTGTTACGGGCCGGGAGTTGTGCTCGACCTGACGGAGCTGGACCGCGATGCTGCGGCGAGCGTTGACGACCTCCGGCGGGCGCTGGACCGGATTGAGCATCCGTTGTCGCCGGGCGAGATCGTGCTCGTGAGGACGGGCAACGACGGGCTCTGTGGGGCTCGCCGCCTTGAGGTTCGCGGAACCTCGCGCTGTGATCTGCCATGATGACCGGCATCAAACCTTCACTCTCCACCATGCGCAGATCCCGCGCGGAACTGCATCGCTCTCGATCCCTTGTGTTCCCTCTTTCTTCGTGGCGCCGGGCAGCCTCTGTGCCGCCGTGAAGGTCTGTTGGAGCGGCAGGTCTGCGCGTTGTTCGATCGATGGTCAGATCGAGGCACGGCGCGACGACAGTAATGAACCATTGAGTACTTTTCGAAATGTTGCTGCTTGTCTCTGCCGACCGGTTAGCCCGTTCCTCAGGAGTGGCTTTCTCGATGCCGGTCGGACGATCTACAACACGGTCACTTTCATTGGCCGTCAGGCTGGAGCATCCCCGCTCACCCATGTTGTGCTTCCCTGTTGGGAGAAGTTTTCCGGTCCAACTCCAACACTCGCAGAAATCGCGAGTTCCGGGAATTGGGCGGTACTCGGGCGAAGCGGCTTTTCAATCTGTCACTGAGCCCACACCGATTACGGACGAATAATGAGCGACGCTCTGCAGACGGCCCTTCAGAACACATTCAGTCCCGAGACGCTGCTGGTCATTCTCCTGGCGGCAACGTTCGGGCTGTTCGTCGGAGCGATCCCCGGCCTGACGGCGACGATGGCCGTCGCGCTGATGGTGCCGTTCACGTTTTTTCTCGACCCGGTCGCTGGCGTCGCGGCCATCGTGACGATGGAAGCCTGCTGCATTTTTTCGGGCGATATTCCGACGACGCTGATGCGGATTCCCGGCACCCCGTCATCGGCCGCGTATGTCGACGATGCGTACGCGCTGACACGGCGGCACGAGCATCAGACGGCGCTTGGCGTTTCGCTCGTCTTCAGCGTGATCGGTGGTCTGGTCGGCGCCCTCGTGCTGATCGTCGCTGCTCCGCAGTTGGCCCGCGTAGCGTTTGAGTTTTCCAGTTACGAGTACTTCTGGCTGTGTGTCCTGGGGCTCAGTTGTGCCGCGATTGTCTCGCGAGGTTCCGCGGCGAAGGGGCTGCTCGCTCTGGCCATCGGCCTGCTGATTGCCTGCGTCGGAATCGGCTCGACGCACGGCGTTCCACGATTGACATTCGGCATCGAACAACTGGCGTCCGGCATCGACTTCATCCCGGCGATGATCGGGCTGTTCGGCTTTTCGGAAGTGCTCCGCAACGTGCTGAAGCCCGCCGTGCAGCAGTCGGCTCTGAGGGCTGCTGCGGAAGAGGAGGCCCGATTCGGAACGCGCGGCTGGCTGGGTTCGGCAGTCCGGTCGGTTTTCCAGGCGGCGCTGCATCGAGTGAAGTCGTCGGTCGGACGCATTCTGACTTCGAGCACGATCGGAGCGTTCATTGGAATGCTGCCGGGAGCTGGAGCGGACATCGCCGCCTGGGTCTCGTACGCGGTCTCAAAGCGGCGTTCATCGAAAGCCGAGCAGGCTGAGTACGGCAACGGTTCGCTACAGGGCATTGCCGACGCGACGACAGCGAACAACGCGTCACTTGCCGGAGCCTGGATCCCGGCGCTGGTGCTCGGCATTCCTGGCGATTCGGTCACCGCAATCGTGATCGGCGTCCTGCTGATGAAGAACGTTTCACCCGGCCCGGACATCTTCCAGAATCCGGATCAACTGCCGATCGTCTACAGCATTTATCTGACGTTCGTGCTCGCCAACCTGCTGCTGCTGCCGCTGGGCTTTCTGGCGATCAGGCTCGGCAGCCAGATTGTCCGCGTGCCTCGTTACGTGATTCTGCCGCTGATTCTGATGGCGTGTATCGTCGGCTCGTTCGCTATCAATTCGAGCTACTTCGACGTCTACGTGATGCTCTGCATGGGGCTGCTCGGATTCGTTCTCGAACGCTTCGGCGTTCCTCTCGGCCCGGTCGTGCTGGGAATCATTCTCGGCCCACGGCTGGAAGAGACCTTCGTGCAGAGCCTCACCAAGTCAGACTCGCTGACCGCCTTCTTCAGCCGCCCCATCGCCGCTGGCCTCGGCATTGTCTGCATCGTCGTCTGGCTGTCGCCGTTGATCTCCCGCTTCGCCGGGAAGAACCGACGTTCGAGCGACACTGTGGCGACATAGGGATGTGTTCGAACCAGGTTTCAGTTTCCCGTCGTCAAAGCGTCTGCTGTTCCGCATGTCTCAATGACCAGAAACGCTGCAGGGTTTCGGAGACAGTCACTTTCAGGGGAAATCGCGAGCAGAACTGACGCTCGGAGATTCCGGCGAACTGACGCACGGCCTGACGCGAATACCGGGTTCCGAGTCTGTCGCCAGTGACTTCGTTTGCAGAGAGAGAATGGTGTCGATGTCCAGGAAAGCTGCCGTAGTGGAATTCGCCAGAATTCCCTGATGCCCGACAAGCTCTGGGAGTTCTCGCGAAGTCTACGGAGTTCTCGCGAAGTCCACGGAGTTCTCGCGAAGTCCACTGTGAGAAAGATGTCGGGACAAGTGTGAGGATTTCATGTCTGCGGTTGTCGGCGAGACGTCCCGCTGGTTCTTCGCCGGCAAAGCGGGACCGATGCAATCCCCTCTGCGGCTGAGACCGCGACTCTCCCGCAAGTGCGAGAGTGAAACATGTCTCGACAGTTTCTCAGACGGCATCGCGGACCGTGGCGACGGCTTCGTCGCACAGGCTGGTTGCAGCGTTCGCGTCCGGGGCTTCGGCGATGACGCGGATGATGGGCTCGGTGTTGCTCGCGCGGACCTGGACCCAGCGGTCGGGCCAGTCGAGCCGCAAGCCGTCGCCTGTCGTGGGCGTCGCGTCGGCGTACTTTGTCTGCAGAGCCTCGCAGGCCGCGTCGACCTTATCGCGAGGGCATTCAAGCTTGTTCTTAACGATCGTGTATGACGGCAGCGAATTCGCCCAGTCGGCGAGTGTTCGGTCGCCGGCCGCCAGGCCTTCAAGCACGTAGGCCATTGAGACGAAGCTGTCGCGGACGTAACCAACCTGCGGTTCGATGACGCCGCCGTTGCCTTCTCCACCGAGGATCGCGTTCTTCTCCCGCATCATCGCCGTGACATTCGCCTCGCCGACCCAGGAGCGGTGAAACTCGCAGCCGTGCTTCTTGGCGATGTCCGCGTTGACGCGACTGGTTGAGCCGTTGACGACGAACACGCCGGGCGTTCGCGCGAGCACATGATCGGCACACAGAGCCAGCGTCAGCTCCTCGCCGATGTAGCGCCCCTTGTTGTCGACGATGGCCAGTCGGTCGGCATCCGGGTCTTCGGCGAAACCAGCATCGGCTCCGTGCTGACGGACGGCGTCACACAGCCCGCCAAGATTCTGCTCGATCGGTTCCGGAGTGTGCTCGAACTGGCCGTCCGGCGTTCCTCCCAGCACGACAACTTCGCAGCCGAGCATCTCCAGCAGGCACGGGGCAGCGACCGCTCCCGATCCCCGATTCACATCCAGCACGACCTTGAACTTCCGCTGGCGGATCACGTCGGGATCGACAAGCTTCAGCACGCGGTCAATGTGTGGCCCCGCGGCGTCATCGCAGACCTCGACCGCACCAAGCCGGTCCCAGCTGACGTAACCGAACTCGCCGGATTCCAGCAGGCCCAGCAGCCGCTCGCCGAGTTCGCGGTTGAACACGGAGCCGTCCGGCGAGAACGGTTTCAGGCCATTCCACTGCACCGGATTGTGACTCGCTGTGATCTGCAGCCCGCCAGCGGCTTCCAGATGCGTAACTAGAACTCCGCACGTTGGTGTCGTCGCAATTCCGGCATCGACAACTCGACAGCCCGTCGCCGTCAACCCGGCGATGACCGCGTGCCGGACCATCTCGCCGGTTGCTCGTCCGTCACGGCTCAGCACGACCGTGCCGCCGTCAAACATCGTCCCCAGCGCTGCCGCGAACCGCGTCAGGTACTCAGGGTTGAGCCCGTTACCGACGACGCCTCGCAGGCCGGAGATACTCAGGATGCGTTCTGTCATTGCTCATTGCTCCATACGAACGTGTCGGAAGCAGCTTCCGGATTTGGAATTGTGATTCAGCACGGGGTTTGGACGGTTGGCAAAGTGGCCGAACTCTTGTGCTGAGTGGCTCTGGAACCCCGACATAAACGTCGGGGTTAATCGAACTGATGCCGTCGGGAAGTTGTTTCCGACACGCTCCTGAGAGAGCATCGCGATGACCACGGACACTCGGAATCAGCAGTTGGAATCTGGAGCATCGATTGATCTGTCGCCGACGACGATTCATGCCCGACTGCGGAAAGTCGACGAACTCAGACGGCTGGCAACATACCTGCAGCGTTTTCAACAACGGTCTTCGACGACAGATGCCCATTCGGAAACTCGCGACCACTCGGGCAATCGATCCCACTGACTGGCGTCGACACGCTCCTTTACTGCAACTGGCCGGACCGGCTGCTGACCTGTCGGATATTCCGCGGTTGTTGCTGGGCCGCCGCCAGTAGTTTCTTCGCCTTCGAATTTTCGGGTTGAAAACGCAGGCACCATTCCAGATGGTCGCGGGCTTCCTCTGCCTTGCCCTGCGAGACCAGCCACGCGCCCAGCTCCAGGCGAACGACGAAGTTGGACGGCGAGGCTGTCTGCGCTTCCGTCAGGCAGTGCGTCACCTGCTCACTGTCTTCGAGCTGCCCGAATGCCCAGGCGGCTTTCAGCCAGTCATCGACGCGATCCCGATTCTCTGCTTCCTGAGCACGTTCGACGAGCTGTCCGCTGAGCAGTCCGAGCGCCTTGTTTCGCTCATCGAGTCGGTTGGCCTGCTCTGCGGCGAGTGCCAGGCGTTCGAGGGCGTCAATGTCGGGCTCAAACGCCTGTACGACGAGATCGACGGGCGCATCGGTGGAGTCAATCAGCTGCCGAATGATCTGGCTCTGCACGAAGCGATTGCGATGAAATGCCGCTTTCCAGCTTGAGATCCAGGTCTCCTTGTCGCCCTTCAGAATCGCCTCGCGGCCCGCGGCGAACAGAATCTGAGCGTTGTACGGTCGGACTGTCAGTGCCTGGTCGATGCACTGCTGCTCGAACCCGGCAGGTGTGCCCACCAGGAATCCCAGTTCGGCAAGGTACAGATAGCCGAAGCCTTCCAGCGGATTCTGTTTCACGGCCAGCAGGCAGTGCGCGGCGGCGGCATCGGCATACGGCAGGTTTTCGGGAAACGCGGTTTCGAGCCACTCGCGGACTTCCTGCGGTGATTCGAAGCCGCCAGTCATCGCCGCGTCTCGAATCTGTCCGAGCGGCATGGCATTCTCCGAGCGTGACTGCAGCGTGTGAAACAGCGACGCGTAATGGATTCCCAGCCGCACATGAAACCGCGCGTCCGACGGGTTGCGGCGAGCCGCCTCGCGAATCGCAACGAGCTTGCGTTTGAAGAGCGACGCCTCGTGACTGGCCTTCGTGAGCGTGGCGGCTTCGGAGTCCGCGTTGAGCATCGCGCCATCTTCCGCCGGATCTCCCTTGCCGGTTTGATCGGCGAGCGCCAGACGCCGGTACTGCCACCAGAAGGGTTCGGCCGACAGGCGAGGTCCCCAGACCGTCGCCATCCAGCCGCCGAGTGCGATCACACTGCAGGCTCCACCAAACGCGATGATACGAGGAACCTGCCGAGTCGTTCGGGATTCCTCGCCGGTGAGCTGCGCCTGTTGAAGCTGATAAATCCGACAGGCACAGGCCGCCAGCAGGACGGTCGCCGCCATGCACCCCGGTACGTGCCAGACAACGTCTGAAACGGCATGCACAACACTTCCGGCCAGAGACGCCGTCACGGCGCAGAGGGCGATGGCTGGAGTGCTCCGCACCTGCGACAGCCGCAAGCCTCGCAGGCACCACCACGCACACACAAGAACGCAGACGGCAGCAAGGCTGAAGCCGGCCAGGCCGGTCTCTGTGAGAAGCTGCAGATAGCTGCTCTCTGCGTGCCCGTAAGTCTTTTCGACGAATGGCAGGTCGAGATAGCGCGGCGTGACATAACGGTGGCTGCCGATTCCCGAACCGAGAATCGGAAACTCGCTGAAGACCTTGAGGTTGGCCTCCCAGATCGTCAGCCGTCCGTTGTCGCTCCAGAAATCAAGACGGTTGACCAGACGCGTCAACTGACGGGAACTCAGCAGAGTGAGGATCAGGCCCGAAGTCAGTCCCGCCGCCGACAGCACTCCAAACTGGCGGGCCGTAATCGCCTGTTTGCGGTAGAGGAGAAAAAACAGAACTCCGCACGCAACTGCCGCTGCGACGAAAGCTCCGCGCGACCGTGCCGCCAGCACGCCAACCATGACAAATGCCAGGCCAGCCATGAACAGGCCGGTCTGCAATGTGAGATGGATGCGGGAATCGTACTCACTGCCGACACGGCGGAACTTCTGCTGTTGAAGTTCCCGCATCTCGTTAAGTGTCAGTGTCAGGCCGGCGACCAGCGGCCCAATGCTCAAAGCCATGAACTGGCCGAAATGATTCTTGTTAAGAAAGCCGCCTTTGGCTGCGTCGATTGTCGACCCCTGAGGATGTTCAACGACCCAGAAATAACGATCGTTCGCGAACACGTACTGGGCGAGGCCGAAGGCGGCCATCGCTGCACCCCCGAGGCCAATCCAGCGAAGCAGTCGTGTGGCGTCTTCAAGTTGCCGGATTCGCTGGGCAACCACCAGGAACAGCAGCACGTAGGAAATACCCAGCGTCAGCCCGACGCGGGTTTCATAGGCCGTCAGTGAAATGTGCGACCAGTGGCCTCCCAGCAGTGTGGTGCCGGTTTCCGTTTCCCGGATGGGCAGCAGGTCTGTGATCGCTGGTGAGATCGCACTGAGAACGGACTGTGGAAGGGTCAGTATCTGAAGGAGGGCCACGGCGGGAATCGCCAGCAGCAGAATGCCCACTCGCGTCCGTACCCAGCGGGCGTTGTCACAGGTCAACAGCCAGCAGGCGAGACTCAGAGCTGCCCAGAACGTGCCAAGCACCAGCAGTGATTCCCCGATGGCACTCCGGCCTCCGAAGGCAAACGGCACGGCGAGAACGGCAATCAGCAGGCCGGCATCAACGGACTTCAGCCACAAGGGTGTTGGTCCGTGACTTTCCGGTTTTCCCGCAACCGCAGTTTGCTGCCGCCGATGTCCGGAAGATCGTCGCTGCCGATGGCGGTGATGGTGTCGGCCCGGCATGAGAATCGTCCTTCCGTTCGCTCCGGAACACTCCAGTCGAGCAGCGACTGATGGCTGCTGCATAGGCCCCTGTCAGGCAGCGCGACGGACGTCAGGCATCTCTGCCGCGTGCTCGTCGGCTTCCTCGTCGTCACGGTCGTGGCCATATCCATAACCACTCCCGTATCCATATCCATAACCGTAACCATATCCGTAACCGTAGTAGTCACCGCCAGATTCGCCGGTGATCCGGTTGACGACGATCCCGAGCAGGTTGACGTCGACGGCCTGCAGTGACTCGACGGCACGAATCAGCATTTTGCGGCGGTTCTTGTCGGGCCGCATGACCATCACGACACCGTCGACCATACGACCGATGATGGCCGGGTCAGCGACGGCCAGGATCGGCGGGGCGTCGACGATGATCTGGTCATAAACTGTTTCCGCCCAGGCCAGCAGTTCGGAAAACCTCGGGCTGGAGAGCAGTTCGGCGGGATTGATTGGCCGCGAGCCGGACGAAATGAAATCGAGATTCGGCACGACGCCGGTTGTCAGGTGCGCTGCCGCGCTCTCTTCGATCGGTGCATCGTCCCGCAGGACGTGGGAGAGACCTTTGGGGCCGCGCAGGTTCAGCAGTGTCGACATGCCCGGTCGCCGCATGTCGGCGTCGATCAGCAGCGTGCGTTTGCCGCTCTGGGCGAACGCGACGGACAGGTTGGCCATGACGGTCGTCTTGCCGTCGCTCGGTTCGGAGCTGGTGACCATGATCCGCTGCGTGGAACCTTCGGCGAACGAGATCGATGTCCGGAGTGTGCGAAAGGCTTCCGTTTCGACACTGTTGGGACGCGTGTAAGTCTGAATTGTGTCAACGCCCTCACCACCGATTTCTTCCATCTGACGAACCATCGCGAGCACCGGTACGCCGAGCTGAATGCGAACTTCTTCGGGTGAGCGGAACCGGTCGTCGAGCATGTCCAGGACATAGACGCTCGCCAGTCCGAGAAAGACACCGAGAAACAGCGATATGACCGCGGTCAGAATGAGCTTGGGAGTCGATGGCGCAACCGGCACTTTCGGACGCTCGGAAACGGTCGCCTGAAGCTCGCTGGTCAAAAGCTGGTTCTGGTTGGCCAGCATGACAAGCAGCGAGTCGTTTCGTTTCTTGAGGTTCTCCAGCATGCTTTCGACAACTTTCAGTCGCTGCCGCGGGGTTGCCATGCGGTCGTAGGCTTGCTGCTCGGTCACAAGCCGGGCGCTGACATTCTGATGCTGCGTTTGCGCCTGGATGAGGCGTTGCTGCGAAAAACCGGTGAGAATTCCCGCCAGCTGTTTTGATTTGATCTCTTCGCGCTGCTGGGCGCGCAATCGGTCGGTGTACTCGATGTACTGCCGGTAAGAGTTAATTTTGTTGACCAGGTCGGTGATGATCGGATGCCGATCACCGTAGATTTCACTTTTCGAACGATAGTCATTCTCGAAGGCGAGCAACTGTTGAACGAGCCGCGTCCGCTCAGCAGCTTCCTGAGAACTGAGCCCGAATTCGTTCTGAATCAATTCTCTGCCGAGAAACTGTTCGGCCTGGAGCGCGAACGGCAGCAGGTTCTGTCCGTTAGCAATTGCCTGGTTGACAGCTTCCTGAAACGCCGCCGCATTTCTGACCGCTTCGTCGGCCCGGGACAGTTGCTCCTGCAGGTCGATGATGCGTTTGGCAATCAGGCTGATGCTGGCGCCGTCCGTTGTTGCCAGCTGGCCGAGCTGGTCGCTGAGTTGCGTGCGTTCCTGTTCCAGGGCTTCGAGTTTGGTTTCCAGGTCCGTCTGCTCATTCATCAGGCGAACGAGATCTTTGCGGGCCGTGCTCTCTGCCGTGTCATTCGCGAAGACCAGATACGCATCGACGACGGCCTGAACGACGGCCTGTGCCGTTTCCGGATGTCGGGATCGATAGCGAATATCGATCAAACTGGTCAGTCGATCGGAGCCGACTCGCAGGTTTTGAGCGAGAAGTGCGGGCCACGCTTTCTGGGGTTTTCCTTCAAAGTCGATGTGATGGTCGGGGCCGAGCAATTTGATGGCTTCTTCCAGCACCGCACTCTGCTTAATCAGCTCGACCTGCGTTGGCAGGAGGCTGAGCAGGGAGCGGGTATCACCGTTGGGTGAGTTGCCGTTGCCACTGCTGCCAGCCGCCCGGATGACGTAGATCGACGCCGAGGAGTCGTAGAGACGGGGAGCCACTGCGTAATAAATCGCGCCACCGACGCAGGCGATCATGAGCCAGGCGAACATGATCCCCTTCCGCATCTGAACCAGATGCAGAAACCGCAGGGCAGCGGAGATCACGTTGGACGGGTTCCCGCCGCCGCTCCCGGTACCCGACGGCGTGACAATGTCGGCTCCGATCGGATCGCGTTGAGGATTGACGGTGGTCATAAACGGTAACTCGCCGGGATGTTCGGTGAAGTTATTGGGTGCAACGAGTGGGCTGCTCAGGCATCAGGGAATGAGCGGATTGAGACTTGCGCCCATGCGGACCATCTGCAGGATTTCCATAATCACCGTGGCCGGTGTGTGTTCAACGCTGACGAAGTCGCCGGGGGACAGCAGGAGATTGTGGGATTCATCGTGCCGTGCTTTGCGGAGACTGGCCTGAATGACGGCGGGTTGTCCGGATGCTGGTGTGGCTCGGACGACAAAGACTTTGTCGGCCACCTGCGACGAGGTGCCGCCAGCCGCCGAAATTGCTTCCAGCAGTCGAAATTCCTCGTCATCCAGCGGGAAGATCTGGCGGCCTGATTTCTTCACGAGGCCGTCGACGTAGATCGCGTCGGGGCTGCGGCGTTCAACATTGATGGCGCCCCCGTCACCGACAAAGTAGGCGTCGCGGCCTTCCTTTGTCGCTGAGATGAGGTCGACTGTTGCCTGGCGAGGCGCTGGCTGCCGCACGTAGCCTCCGGTCTGGGTGACCCCATCGGCGGGGACGCTTGCGATTGCTTCGTTCAGCAGTTCATCGCGGGTCACGACGTTCTGAATATCGATGCTGGTGCCGGCGTCCGGTGTCAGGCCGCCTGCGTAAAAGATGGCTGAGATCAGATTGCACTCGGCAGCCGGGATCTCGTACCAGCCTGGTTTCTTGACCGCTCCGGCCACGAAGATCTTGTTGACCTTGCGCTCTTTCATGGTGACCGTGACATGCGGAGCCCGATACATGCCGCGCTCGACGCTGGCCTGAGTGATCGCGGCTTCGGCCTCGGCCAGTTTCAGGCCGGCGAGACGAAGCTGACCAATCTGCGACAGGTTCGCGACACCGTCTTCCTGAACACGAACGCTGTAACGGAAAACTTCGCGCGAATTCAGACTCGGCAGAACGTTGACTTCCAGAACGTCGAGCTTACCGATCAGCTGATTATCAGAGGGGCTGCCCGTCAGTTCGGCAAAGTTGAGGAGCTGAGGATTGCTGACTGGCAGAGCGGCCAGTTGTGGCGGCACGGCGGATGCCATGTAGTGATTTTCGCGGAACATCGCACAGCCGGAGTGGCTGGCGACGAACACGAGCAGCGCGAGCATTCGGACGAAGGCCGTGTGCTGTGGCGGACGTTCCGCGACCGAACGAGCACCCTCACGCATCGACGTCCCGCCGAGGACTCGGTTTGCGAGCTGCCCCGTGGCGACACGATGTCCGCTGTCTGTGAGCTGTGTTTCTTCCATGAAACTCGTAACGGTCTGCCGTGACGGTCGAGGAGCGACTGGCAGTGTTGACGGGATGTTGTCTGAGCCGGGGGCGAAGAAGGTTCTGGCGGGCACGGCCATCCAGGCCAGAGTGTCCACACAGGGAGCCCACCGATCAGATGGAAAGGTGAGGAACCAGTACGGGAACTCGCGGAAGCCTGTCAATATGGTTTCGGATTGCCGGGGCTCGGCGGCTTCGTCGTGGCTCGCTACAGGAGCGTCTTTTGCAGGGCTATACTCCGGCCCGGCTCGGCAGGAACCGGGCGAAACTCCTGAAATTCAAGGCGAATGGTCGGCATCATGAAGGTTCTTGTGGTTGGTCAGGGAGGTCGTGAGCACGCTCTGCTGTGGAAGCTCAAACAGTCCCCGCTGGTTTCCGAGGTCTACTGTGCTCCGGGCAACGCGGGCACGGCGAAAGATGGCATCAACGTCGACATCGCCGATTCCGACATTCCGGCTCTGGTCAAATTCGCCACAGAGAATGAGATTGGCCTGACTGTTGTCGGCCCTGAAGCTCCGCTGTGTGCCGGCCTGAGTGATGCTCTGGAAAAAGCCGGGCTGAAGGTGTTCGGCCCGTCGAAGGCTGCGGCCCAGCTCGAAGGCAGCAAGATTTTCTGCAAGAAGCTGATGCGCAAGGCCGGGGTGCCGACCGCGGACTTCTGGACGTTCACCAATGCCGAGCAGGCTGAGCAGTTTCTCAACGAACGCGAAGACGGACCGATCGTCGTCAAGGCCGACGGGCTCGCGGCCGGCAAGGGGGCGATTGTCTGTAAGAACCACGCGGAAGCGATGAACGCCGTGCGCCGGATGCTTGTTTTCAAGGAGTTCGGAGACGCCGGAAAGAACGTCCTGATCGAAGAGTGTCTGGTCGGGCAGGAAGCCAGCATCCTCGCGATCATCGACGGCAACACGATCATTCCGCTGGAAACTTCGCAGGATCACAAGCGGGCTCACGACGGCGACGAAGGTCCGAATACCGGCGGCATGGGTGCTTACAGCCCGGCACCGCTGGTCACGCCAGAGCTGATGGATGAAATCCTGCATCGCGTGCTGATCCCGACCGTCCACACGCTGAGTGCCGACGGGATCCGGTTCCGAGGGATTCTGTACGCCGGCATCATGATCACTGAAGACGGGCCGGAAGTTCTGGAATACAACGTTCGCTTCGGCGATCCGGAGGCTCAGCCGGTGCTGATGCGGCTCAAGACCGACCTGGCAGAAGTTCTGCTTGCAGCGGCGGAAGGCCGGCTCGATGAGATCGAGCCGCTCGACTGGGACGAACGCCCGACGGTCTGCGTCGTCATGGCCTCAGCGGGATATCCCGACTCGTACGAGAAGGGCAAGCCGATCTCCGGTCTCGACGCCGCTGGCGAACTTGAGAATGTCAAAGTGTTTCACGCTGGCACGAAGCTCAACGGGTCGCACGTTGTCAACAACGGCGGTCGAGTGCTGGGCGTCACGGCGATTGGCGACGATCTGGCGGCGGCAAAAACTCGAGCCTACGAAGCCGTTGATCTGATAAGGTGGCCGGGCGGCTGGAATCGCACGGACATTTCGGACAAGGCCGGCCTGGCGGGACCGTAATCCGCTCGACCGCTTTGGCGTTCCGCGACTTCGGCCCCGCCGCCGTCACCCGCTCAGCTGCGACCTCTCACACGGGAGACCACTGATGAAGCCACTGTCGCGTTGCCCGCTGTCCCGTACGATGCTTCCGCGTTTCAAACTGACGCGTCTCACTCTGCTCTGCCTGGCAGTTGCCGGGCCGCCACTCGTTCACTGGCCGCTTGCCGGACTGCAGCCGACTGTGGTTCTGGCGGAAGATGCTCCGCTTGATCCCGTCGAGAAGGCTGAGCAGGACGCGGCCGAATTCAAGAAGCGGGTCGAGGACCGGGTCGTCCAGGAATTCCGGATTGCGGCTCAAAGCAGGTTACTGCTGGAGATCGAAGAGCTGAGCCGCGTGTGCGAACTTGACGCGAAGTCCGTCAAGAAGCTTGAGATCGCCGCGAAGGGCGCCGCCGATCGCTGGATCCGCAACGAGGAGCAGGAACTTCGCCGCCACGTTCGACTGGAGCGGTATGGCGAGGATGCCGAGATTCGTGTCGCTGGAAAGAAAGTGCCTCGGCCCGGTGAGCCGGAAGAGGCAGCGGAATCTCAGGGCGACGAGAACGCGGCTGGCGGGAAGAATGCGGAGCAGAAACCGGGCGAGAAGCCGCCGGTGCTGCAGGCGATCAATCGACTGTTCGGGGCCGCTCCCAAGCCGAATCCGCGAGTCGCTGAAGAGAAAGAGAACGTTGCGAATATCAGCGTGGCGGTGCAGCGTTACGGGCTGCAGTACCGCGTCAAGCACCGGAACGGCAGTTCGAGC
>Ga0070727_10002219_pt1 | contig 19105 bp, 15 predicted proteins | sample tdAd472_FD_66722 | JGI IMG/M metagenome (GOLD analysis project Ga0070727, IMG submission 66722) | Marine sediment microbial communities from the Atlantic coast under amendment with organic carbon and nitrate - tdAd47.2 | ecosystem: Environmental > Aquatic > Marine > Coastal > Sediment | place...
ACAGCTCATAATTAAGCTGGTCGTCTTCGCTGAGTGCTGTCCTGTCTATTGCGTAGACACGGCGCAAGAAGTCCCGTGTTTCGTCCTGGCGGCGCTTGATTGCCTGAATGCTGTTGTCGGTCCACTGGTCGTTGTAGCGCCGGTCGCCGAGTCCGGACGCCATCATCGGGTTCTCTTTGAGCTGCCATTCCCAGGCTTCGTCGAGCAGGGCCGCGAAGTCTTCCGTAGGACCCGCCAGCGAGCTTTGCGCGAAGCCAAGGACGAGCGCGAACAGAGCGATGCGAACAGTTCTCATGCCGTTCTCCGAATATCAGGATCGGGCATTGTCACCGCCTGCCGTGCGGCTGGCAACCGACCCCGGCATTGGCTATGATTCGCGCACCAATCGATAGCGTTCGCAGAAGAGACCCCGTTTGAAGCGGGGCGCCGAAGGCGCAACTACCCGGAAACGCTCAGGCAGAAGGACTGCGACCGCTGATTGGCTCTGGAGAGAGGCCTGATAACAGGCCCACCGAAGGGGTAAGTGGCACAAGCCATTGATCTCTCAGGTTTTTGGACAGAGGGGCGGCAGATCACGCGATCTGCCGCCCCTTTTGTCTATGGCTCGAAGGAAGGCTGATGGGAAAGAAGACACCGAAGCATCACAAACACGTTGAGGCGGGCGCGCGCATCGTTGATTTTGGCGGCTGGGACATGCCGCTGCACTACGGCTCGCAAAAAGAAGAGCATCATGCCGTCCGGCAGAAGGCCGGTATGTTCGATGTGTCCCACATGACGATCGTTGATCTGAAGGGCGAGCGTGTACGCGACTTCCTGCGCTATCTCGTCGCGAACGATGTCGCCAAGCTGCAGGATGCAGGCAAGGCCCTGTACACCAGCATGCTCAATGAAGACGGCGGCGTCATTGACGACCTCATCATCTACTTCATGGACGAATCCTGGTTCCGACTCGTCGTGAATGCTGCGACGCGCGAAAAGGACCTTGCGTGGATTCGACGCCAGGCGGAGGCCTTCAGCGTAGATGTGTATGAGCGTGCCGAGCTCGCAATGATCGCTGTCCAGGGACCTCGGGCGAGGGAGCTTGCAGCGCCCTGCATCGATGCCGAATGGCGCGACGCGGCCCTCGAGCTCAAGCCCTTCTATGGTATGGAAGCTGGCGATATGTTTGTCGCCCGCACGGGTTACACAGGCGAAGACGGTTGGGAGATTGTTATGCCTGCCGCGCATGCGGCGACGATCTGGGACCGCCTGACGGCGGCAGGAATAGTTCCTTGTGGATTGGCGGCTCGCGACACCTTGCGCCTCGAGGCTGCGATGAATCTGTACGGCGCGGATATGGACGAGACGATCTCGCCACTCGAAGCCGGATTAGCCTGGACCGTTGCATGGGAACCAGCCGATCGCGACTTCATTGGACGGAAGCCACTTGAAGCGATGCGCGCCAGTCCGGACAAGCGACGCTTCGTAGGATTGCTGCTCGAAGACAAAGGCGTCCTCAGGAATCACCAGCGCGTGGTCATTGACGGCATTGGTGAAGGTGAAATCACGAGCGGCGGCTTCTCGCCAACGATTGGCCGCTCTATCGCGCTGGCGCGAGTACCGGCCGGCGACTATGACAGCGCACATGTCGACGTGCGCGGCAAATTGTTGAATGTACGTATCGTTAAGACGCCGTTTGTCCGCAATGGGCAAGTGCGCATTGATGTGTAGGAGCGGCTTCAGCCGCGACATGGGAGAATAAGAAATGAGTGAACTACCCGGAGATCTCTTGTACACGAAGGACCATGAGTGGCTGCGCCGCGAAGATGACGGCACGGTCTCGATTGGTGTTACGGACCACGCACAAGCCGCACTTGGCGACCTTGTATATGTGGAACTTCCCGAAGTTGGCCAGGATGTAACCGAAGGCGGCGACATGGCCGTGGTCGAATCTGTGAAAGCAGCATCGGATGTGTATTCACCGATCGATGGCATAGTGGCTGCGGTTAACGACGTGCTTGCCGATGATCCCGAGATGATCAACACGGAACCGTATGACGCCGGCTGGATTGTGAAAATCACTCCGAGTGGTGATATTGACGAGAGCGCCTTGCTGACGCCCGATGCGTACCAGGCGCTGCTGGACGAAGAAGAGTAAGCAAGACCATGCCTTTTATTCCCCATACCGACGACGACACTCGCGAAATGCTCGAGGCGATTGGTGCACCCGATCTCGACGCACTGTTCGATGAGATTCCCGATGACCTGCTGATCGAATCGCTCGATGGCGTTCCCGAAGCCATGAGCGAGATGGCGATTACGCGACTGATGCGTGAACGCGCTGCCCAGGATGGAGCGCCGCTGTGCTTCCTCGGCGCCGGTGCCTACGAGCATCACGTACCGACCGCCGTCTGGGATATTGCTACGCGGGGTGAGTTCTACAGTGCCTACACCCCGTACCAGGCTGAGGCCAGCCAGGGCACATTGCAGACCATCTACGAATACCAGACGATGATTACAGAGCTGACCGGTCTCGATGTCAGCAATGCGTCGCTCTACGACGGTGCCTCAGCGCTCGGCGAAGCTTCCCTGATGGCCGTGCGTTGCAATCGAAGGGTGAAAAACGGACGTATCGTTCTCGCACCGGGTGTCAACCCGACCTACGAAAAAGTGGCATCGGCCATTGCCGGTACGCAAAACATCACGTTCGAACGGCTCGATATGGATATGGCGACAGGCAATGCTCAGTCGTCTCTGCCTGATGGGGAAGGTCCTGTGGCCGTAGCCATCCAACACCCGTCATTCCCGGGCACGCTCGAAGATGTTGATCGCCTTACAGACTGGGCACATGCGCAAGGCGCATTCGTCATTGCCATCGTCAACCCGACGTCGCTGGCGCTGCTCAAAGCGCCCGGTCACTGGGGAACGGAAGGCGCTGATATCGCGATTGGCGAAGGTCAGCCGCTTGGCGTGCCTTTGTCGTCAGGCGGGCCGTACTTCGGCTTCATGACCTGCAAGCAAAAGCATGTGCGACAAATGCCGGGACGCATTATCGGGCGCACCACGGACCTCGACGGCAAATCGGGTTTTGCATTGACGCTGCAAGCGCGTGAACAACATATCAGGCGCTCCAAAGCGACTTCGAACATATGCACCAACCAGGGCCTGATGGTCACGGCGGCAACGATTTACATGGCGCTGGTCGGCTATCACGGTCTGCGCTCGGTCGCGACCCGCTCACATCAAAACACCACGAAGCTCATCGACAGCCTGACCACAATTGACGGCGTCGAGCGGCTGTTTGATGGCCCGTACTTCCACGAAGTTGCCTTGCGACTCGACCGTCCGGTAGCACCGGTCCTCTCTGCACTCGCCGCACAGAATATCCTGGGCGGTTACAACTTGTCCGCGAGCAATCCCGATCTTGGAAACGCACTGCTTGTGTGTGCGACTGAAACAAAAACTGACGTTGATATCGACGCCTTTGTTTTGGCATTGCGCGAGATCATGACGTCTACGAAAGGGAAGTCGGTATAACAATGGCAACCGTAAGTTACGAAGGTGGGACCTACCGCACGTTTGGTGAGCTGCCAACTGTCGGCTCACTCGCACCCGATGTGTCGCTCGTCAACACCAGCCTGCAAGATGTATCGCTGGCCAATTTTATGGGCAAACGCAAGTTGTTCAATATCTTCATCAGTATCGACCGGCCAGTTTGTGCGAAATCGGTCATCGAGTTCGATCGAATTTCCGAAGGGCATGATGACATTGTGATGCTGGCCGTTTCCTATGATTTGCCGTTTGCACACAGGCGTTTCCACGAGGAACACGATCTCACCAACGTGATCGGCTTATCGGCGATTCGCCACGCGGGCTTCGGTGAAAACTACGGTGTACAAATTGTCGAGGGGCCGCTCGCTGGCATGTTTGCACGTGCCATTGTCGTACTCGATGAGCACAACACGGTCGTACATATCGAACAAATCGAAGACATCAGAACCGAGCCGAATTATGGCGCGGCGTTCAAGGCGCTGGGCATCAGCGTCGATGAGGAATAGACAAGCATGAGCACGTTGATTTTCGAGAAGTCACGTCAGGGCCGTCGTGCGTATGCGCAGGCACCTTTGAACTCGTCAGAGACGAACATTCCCGAGTCGTTTTTGCGTGCCGATGAACCCTTGCTGCCGGAAGCCTCTGAATTGCAGGTCGTGCGCCATTACACGCGCCTGTCGCAGAAAAACTTTTCGATCGATACGCAGTTCTATCCGCTGGGTTCCTGCACGATGAAATACAACCCGCGCGCCTGTAATGCGCTGGCCTTGCTGCCCGGTTTTGCAGGTCGGCACCCACTTGGTCCGGTTGAACATGGCCAGGGTTTCATGAAGTGCATGTTCGAATTGCAGGAAATGCTCAAGGCTGTAACCGGCATGGTCGGTGTGTCGTTGACACCGATGGCAGGCGCGCAGGGCGAGCTCGCTGGTGTCGCAATGATTCGCGCCTATCACCAGGAACGTGGTGACACCGAGCGCAACGAGATTATCGTGCCCGATGCAGCACATGGTACCAACCCGGCGACCGCTACCATGTGTGGCTGCGTTGCCGTCGAAGTTCCAACTGATTCAGAAGGCGACGTGGACCTCGAGGCGCTCAAGGGCGTTGTTGGCCCGAAGACGGCAGGCATCATGCTGACCAACCCGTCCACGCTCGGCGTTTTCGAGCGCCACATCATCGAGGTCGAACGTATCGTCAAGGATGCGGGCGGTCTGCTGTACTACGATGGCGCCAACCTGAACGCAATTTGCGGCAAGGTGCGCCCCGGCGACATGGGTTTTGATGTCATCCATATGAACCTGCATAAGACATTCTCGACGCCACATGGCGGCGGCGGGCCAGGTTCCGGCGCTATCGGCGTCGGCGAGCGCTTGCTGCCGTACATGCCCATACCGGTCATCACCGAGCACAATAGCGACAACAACAACGGCGGCGAGTCCTACTACGACTGGCTCGAGGAAGACGACATGCCGCACTCCATCGGCCGCCTGTCAGGATTCATGGGCAATTCGGGTGTGTTGCTGCGCGCCTACATTTACATGCGCATGGTCGGCAACGCCGGCATGAAGCGACTGGCCGAGTACGCGACGCTGAATGCCAACTACCTGCAGGTGCGTCTGCGAGATGCGGGCTTTACACTCGCGTTCCCTAATCGCCGTGCCAGTCATGAGTTTATTGTCACACTCAAGCACGAGGCGAGAGAATTCGACCTGACGGCCATGGACATAGCAAAGGCACTGCTTGACCTCAACTACCACGCGCCGACGACCTATTTCCCATTGCTTGTTCCCGAGTGCCTGCTGATCGAGCCAACCGAGACCGAGAGTAAGGAGACGCTCGACAACTTCGTCGATGCCATGGTCGCGATCGCCACGGAAGCACGCGAAAACGGCACGAGTTTCAAGGAAGCGCCGTACAAGCTGCCGGTACGACGACTGGACGACGTCAAAGCTGCACGGCAGCTGGATCTCAAATACTGTCCTGAGTAGCAGTTCTCGTCATCAGCGTGATCGTTGTGGTCAAATAGGGAACCGTAGCGCCGCAGGCCGGTCCTTTAACCCATGACACGACTTAGATTTCTCGCTGCCCTTGCAGCGCTAGCACTAGTGAACCCCGCTTCGGCGGCCGAGGACACAGCGTGGACCGAGACACTCGAGCGAATTTCCTCGGGGGTCGTCTCGATCCGCGTGGACAGCACTCGGGCGTTCGATACCGAATGGAACTCATCCAGCCAGGCGACCGGCTTCGTCGTTGACGCGGAACTGGGCCTTATCCTGACAAATCGCCATGTGGTGACGCCGGGACCGGTCGTGGCCGAGGCCGTGTTTCGGAACAATGAAGAAGTGCGCCTGACGCCGGTTTATCGCGATCCTGTGCACGACTTCGGCTTTTTTCGCTATGACCCGGCCGAACTCCGTTACATCGAACCGGCCGAATTGCCATTGGTACCGGACGGTGCCGGGATCGGACGTGAGATCCGGGTAATCGGCAATGATGCCGGGGAGCAGTTATCGATTCTTGCTGGCACCATCGCACGCCTTGATCGCAAGGCGCCCGACTACGGTCGCGGCAAGTACAACGACTTCAACACCTTTTACTTGCAGGCAGCATCCGGCACCTCGGGTGGGTCCTCGGGTTCGCCGGTCGTCAATATCGATGGCGAGGTTGTGGCCCTGAACGCCGGCGCCAATAACTCGGCTGCAAGTAGCTTTTTCCTGCCACTCGATCGAATTTATCGTGCACTTGACCTGATCCGGCAAGGTGAAACGGTTACGCGTGGCACGTTACAGACAATGTTCGAGCGCAAGGCGTTCGACGAGCTCAAACGCCTCGGCCTGACTGATGAATCCGAACGCCTGGCCCGTACGACGTATCCCGACCAGACCGGCATGCTGACGATCGAACAGGTTATTCCGGATTCTCCGGCCGCCGGCAAACTGGCGCCTGGTGACATTCTCGTTCGCATTAACGGCGATCTCGTCACGGAGTTCGTGCCGCTTGCCGCAATTCTCGACGATCACGTCGGCGAGGAGATCGAAATCCAGATTGAACGTGGTGGCAAGAGCGTGACCGAGACCGTACGTGTGTCGGACTTGCACGCCATTTCACCCAACGAGTTTCTCGAGTTTGGTGATGCCATTGTCAACAACCTGTCGTATCAACAGGCGCGCCACTATAACCGGTCGCCGGAGGGCGTGTATGTTGCCAACCCGGGCTACCTGTTATCCAAATCTGCGATTCCCCGTGGCGCCGTAATTACTGAGTTTGGCGGAGAGCCTATTAACAACATTGATGAACTTGAGGCAGCCATCGATGGCCTCGCCGACGGTGAACGTGCGCAGTTGCGCTACGTGACAATGGACAATCCGCAAAACAGTATTGTGCGTTCGTTCGAGATGGATCGCGTGTGGTTCCCGGTCAGGCGCTGCAAGCGCGACGACGAGACGGGCGTGTGGCCGTGCCGTGATCTTGGGCCTGGACCAGAGGCTGCGCCACCGAAAGTGGGTCACACCGAACTCAAGAAATATGACGATCCGCGCGTGAAGGCCATCGCACCTTCGCTCGTCGTCGTTACGTTTGATCTGCCGTACACGTTGTCTGGTGTCGCAGAAAGGCATTACTACGGTACGGGATTGATCGTCGACAAGGGACGAGGGCTAGTTCTCGTGGACCGTAACACTGTGCCCATCGCCGTCGGTGACGTGACCATTACTTTTGCTGGCTCGCTCGAGGTTAAGGCCAAAGTTGAGCAACTGCATCCGCTGCACAATCTCGCCATCATTTCCTATGACCCTGCGACAATTAACGATACGGCTGTGAAAACCGCGGAGTTCAATCCAGTTGAACTGAAACCGGGCGATGATGTCTGGGTCGTCGGCATCAAAGGTGACCATCAGCTCTCGCATCAACGCAGCACAGTGTCGTCGGTCGGTCCGTTAAATTTACCGCTGTCCCGCACTTTGCGTTTTCGTGACTCGAACATCGAGGGCGTCAGCCTCGTCAATGCACCGACCGATTTTGACGGCGTGTTGGTCGATAAGCGCGGGCGTGTTGCGGCCATGTGGTCGAGCTTTGCGATTCAGTCAGGTGGCGAAAATGCGCAACTGAATCGTGGCGTTGGCGCGGATCTCGTTATGGAATTTGTCGACATCGTGCGAGAGGGGCGGCCGTTCTTTTCACTGGAGGCCGAGTTCGTGTACTCGCCGTTGTTCGCGGCTCGCAACATGGGTGTCGACGAAGAGTGGCTGGCACGGCTCGAGGCCGATAACCCGGTAAATCGCCGCGCCCTGAGTGTCACGCGACTTGTCGCTGGCACCGATGCGTCCACCCATTTGCGCAACGGTGACATGATCCTGGCCGTCGACGGCGAGGTGGTGACAACATTCCGTAGCCTCGAGAAAGCCGTTCAAAAACCACAAGTTACGGTGACAGTGTGGCGTAACGGTAGTTCGCACGATATCGAAATTGAGACAGCGGTACTGGACGGTCGCGGCATCGACAGAGCAGTATCATGGGCAGGTGCGCTGATTCAGGATCCGCATCGGCCAATGGCCGCCCAACGCGGCATTGACCCTTACGGCGTGTACGTTGCCTTCTTCAGTTACGGTTCGCCTGCGACACGATATGGACTGTGGGCAGGCCGACGCGTGATTGAGGTCGACGAAACGCCGACACCGGATCTGGAAGCATTTATTGGCGCGGTGGCGGCTAAACAGGACCGTGAGTCAGTGCGCCTGAAGACGGTGACCTGGAACGATGTGGTCGAAGTCATCACATTGAAACTCGATAATCAGTACTGGCCTGCGTATGAGATCAAGCGAACCGACGATGGTTGGCGGCGGACACAAATCGGCCCCTAAGTCGCTACTTGTAGCGATCGTCCTGCTGCTGACATTCGGCGGCTTTGCCTCCGCACAATCGCTGTTTAAGTATCGCGGGCCGGACGGTGAGTGGATCTATTCGGATCGCCCACCCGACGATGACACCGTGGTCGAAACTCGCCAGCTGCAAGGCAGTCACAAAGATGGTCCCGAGGTCAGCGTTACGCACGAATTCGCCGGCCGCACGGTTGAAATTGTTGCACACAACGAATCGTATGCCCCTGTTGAACTCGTCGTTACGTTTAAAACGATTCGCGGGCTGCAGTATCCGCACCCGGACGAGGACCTGAGCTGGGTCGTAGCACCGCGCACCGACCTGACGTTGATCGCACTCGATTTGCTCGAAACCGAAGCGGCGCCGTTTCTCGAGTATAAATATCAGTACCTGGCTGGTGACCCGAGTACTCGCCACCGCCCAAGCCAGTCCTACCGTGTGCCGTTCGCCATTGCGACAAATCATCCGGTGACGCAGGCTTACCCTGAGGTCGCGACGCACGTGACGCTCGACAGTTCTTATGCAATCGATATTGCGATGCCAGTCGGCACCGATATCATGGCGGCACGTGGCGGCGTTGTGTTTGATGTGGCCGCCAGCAATTTCCGCGGTGGCCTTGACCCTGCACGTGATGGGCCCGCCGCGAACGTCGTGCGCATCCTGCATGACGATGGCACTTACGCGATTTACGCACACCTGAACACCAACTCAATTCGCGTGCGCCCAGGTGATCGCGTGCAGCGTGGTCAGTACATCGCAGACTCGGGCAACACAGGATTCTCGAGTGGGCCGCATCTGCATTTCGCAGTCGTACGCAATGCCGGTTTGGCGATCGAGTCCGTACCTGTCAGGTTCATGGGGCAGAACTCGGCAGCTATCGTTCCGGCGGTGGGTATGGCACTTACGGCGTACTGATCTCTGGCAGCTCGCAATGTGTGCCAACGCATCGATAGCTAACGATTTTTCCGTCGATCGGTGCGCGCTCGGCCAACAGTCCGGGTAAGTCCAGTTCATCTGAGCCGATCGCCAGGACAAGTCTTGAAGGTGAGTAGATCTTCAACGCCTGGTCTCGTAGGGCGGCAATATCGGCAGTATCACCGCGGATCACAATGATCTCGGGCGGCTCGAGATATTCCTCGAGTGCCGCGATCAACGTGACATGACCGTGTGGGTATTCATCCATGGCTTTCCATGCGCTGCGCAGTGCTTTTTCGGCAGCATCAATGTAACGCTGTTCGCCCAGTACATGACCAAGTCGCTGCAACGCCAGTGCTGCAATGCCATTGCCGGACGGGATAGCGTCATCGGCAAAAGGCTTCGGCCGGTGCATGAGCATTTCGTGGTCATCGGCCGTGAAAAAGAAGCCACCGTTTTCCTTGTCCTCGAAATGCTCGAGCAGCAGGTCGGCGAGTTCGATCGCGAAATCGAGATGACGTTTACTCCATCGTGATTGCAGCAGTTCGAGAATGGCATCGACCAGGAAGGCATGGTCATCGAGGTAGGCAGGGAATCGCGCCTGCCCGTCTTTGTAGCTGGCGAGCAGGCGGCCATCGACAACAAGATTCTCGCGAACAAAGTCGCACGCCGACGCGGCCGCGTCGATCAGGTCATCACGTTCGAGCACGCGGCCCGCAATCGCCATGCCGCGAATAGCAAGCGCGTTCCACGACGTCAGTTGCTTGTCATCGCGCCCCGGTGGAACCCGTGTCTCGCGCTCGGCGAGCAGCAGTTTGAGAGCCGGTTCAATCTTCGACTCCGGGTCATCAACAGCCTCGTGCACGGTCAGGTGCCACTTCCCCTCGAAATTTGCTTCCTTGTCGAGGCCAAATTTTCGCGCGACCAGGCCGAACTGCTCATCATCGAGCAGGGCGCCGACTTCATCCGGCGTCCAGACGTAAAACTTGCCTTCCTCGCCCTCGGAATCGGCATCGCGTGAGGAATAGAAGCCTCCGTTCGGCGATTGCATGTCGGCAAGCATCCAGTCGGCAGTGCGACTGGCTGTCTCGCGGAACAATTCCTCGCCTGTTGCGAGGTACGCGAGTGAGTAAGTGGAGAGCAGGGCGCCGTTGTCGTACAGCATCTTCTCGAAATGTGGAATCTGCCAGTACCGATCGACTGAATAACGGCAGAAGCCACCGCCGACATGGTCGAAGATGCCACCGTCTGCCATGCGGGTGAGTGTCAGCGTTGCCATGAACAGGGCATCGATGTCGGGCTCTTTGTCGTTCGAAGTGCGTCGCCATGCCCGGAGCAGCCACTCGATCGTGCCCGGATGTGGAAATTTCGGGGCGCCACCGTGGCCCCCAAAATCGTAGTCGAAGTTCTTGCTCAGCAGTTGCCGAAGTTGCTCTGCCGGTGCCGGTGTCAGCGCAAGACCGTCCGCGGCAGCCTCTGGTACGAGGCGATCAAGGACTTCGTTCAAGCGAACGCCTTGTTCGCGTATGGCGCCGTCATTCTCCTCGTAATATGACGAGACTTTAGCCAGGAGTTCTCCAAAACTCGGCAACCCATGTCGTGCCTCGTTCGGAAAGTAGGTGCCGCCAAAGAACGGCCGTTGATCGTCAGCGCTCAGGAACATCGTCAGCGGCCAGCCGCCGCCGCGCTGCGTGAGCAACTGATGCGCGGTCTGGTAAATCTTGTCCACATCCGGCCGTTCTTCGCGATCAACCTTAATGTTGACGAACAATTCGTTCATCAGTGCAGCAGTTGCCTCGTCCTCAAACGACTCATGCGCCATGACGTGGCACCAGTGGCAGGCCGAGTAACCCACGGAAAGCAACACGGGCTTGCCGGACTTGCGGGCGAGCTCGAACGCCTCCTCACCCCACGGATACCAGTTCACCGGATTGTCGGCGTGCTGCAGGAGGTAGGGGCTGGTTTCAGAAGCGAGGCGATTGGTCATGGTTTGTTATGATACAGCCCATGATCGTTTATCCCGATATCGACCCGATTATTTTCTCGATCGGCGTCGTCAAAATCCGTTGGTATGGCCTGATGTACGTCATTGGCTTCCTGTTTGCGTGGTGGCTGGCCAGAAAGCGCAGCGAGGCCGCGCATTCGGTGATAAAGGACGCGCAGCAGGCCGATGACCTGATTTTCTACGCGATGCTGGGCGTCATTCTCGGCGGTCGTGTCGGCCACGCTTTGTTCTACAGCTCCACCAGCTTCGCCGATGACCCTTTGTACCTGTTGAAGATCTGGGAGGGCGGAATGTCGTTCCACGGCGGCCTGATCGGGGTCATGGTCGCGATGTGGCTGTTCGGTCGCAAACTCAACTTGAGCATGTGGCAAGTCACCGATTTCATGGCGCCGATGGTACCGCTCGGACTGGGCTTCGGGCGCATCGGCAACTTCATCAACGGTGAACTTTGGGGCAAGCCAACCGACGTGGCCTGGGGCGTGCTGTACAACGGCCAGGTGTTGCATGCCTCGATGCTTTACGAAGCGATTCTCGAGGGCTTTTTACTTTTCGCGATTCTCTGGTGGTACTCGTCAAAACCACGGCCGTACATGGCGGTGTCGGGACTATTCCTGTTCCTGTACGGCGCGTTCCGTTTTCTCATCGAATTCGTTCGCGTCCCGGATGCCGACATTGGCTATCTCGCAGCGGACTGGGTCACGATGGGCCAGGTGCTGAGTGCGCCAATGATTCTTGCTGGTGCTACGATGCTGTTCCTGGCGTACACACGAAACAACAAGGAGGCAGCTGCCTGATATGCACCAATACCTGTCCCTGATGCGCGAAGTGCGCGACAACGGCGTCAAGAAAGAAGACAGAACCGGCACAGGCACACTGAGTCTGTTCGGCCACCAGATGCGCTTCGATCTGAGCGAAGGCTTCCCGGTCATCACGACCAAGAAATTGCATTTGCGCTCCATCATTCACGAGTTGCTATGGTTCCTGAGGGGCGACAGCAACATCCAGTACCTCAAAGACAACGGTGTATCGATCTGGGACGCCTGGGCCGATGAAAATGGCGAGCTCGGACCTGTTTACGGTGTGCAGTGGCGCAACTGGCCGAAGCCCGATGGTGGGCATGTTGACCAGATCTCACAGATCATGCAGCAGTTGAAGGAAAATCCGGATTCGCGCCGCATCATGCTGAGCGCATGGAACGTCGGTGAGATTGAAAACATGGCGTTGCCGCCGTGCCATTGTTTGTTCCAGTTCTGGGTGGCCGAGGGCAAGCTCTCCTGTCAGTTGTACCAGCGGAGCTGCGACATTTTTCTCGGTGTGCCATTCAACATTGCGTCGTACGCTTTGCTGACGCACATGCTGGCGCAGCAGGCCGACCTCAAGGTTGGCGATTTCGTCTGGACGGGCGGCGACTGCCACCTGTACAGCAACCACCTCGAGCAAGCCGATGAGCAATTACAACGCGAGCCGTTGCCGTTGCCACGACTGGCCATCACGCGCCGACCGCCGAGCATCTTCGACTACGAGTACGACGACTTCGAGATACTCAACTACGAATCGCACCCGCACATCAAGGCCGCGGTGGCCGTATGATTTCGTTGATCGTTGCTGCGTCGATGAATAACGTCATCGGCGCCAAAGGCGATTTGCCATGGCGATTGTCGAGCGACCTCAAACGCTTCAAAGCGCTGACCATGGGCAAGCCCATCGTTATGGGGCGAAAAACATACGAGTCGATTGGTCGTCCGCTTCCCGGCCGGCAGAACATAGTCGTAACCCGCAATACTGACTTCGCGGCGGAAGGTTGCGACGTTGTGTCATCAATTGATGCCGCAATCGAGGCCGCAGGTGATGCCGAAGAGATCATGATCATCGGCGGTAGCCATATCTACGAAGCATTTCTTCCGAGAGCAGATCGTATCTACCTGACTCGCGTCCAGGCCGACGTCGAGGGAGATGCGTATTTGCCTGATCTCAGTGACGATTTCTGGCACGAAACTTCGGTAGAAGAGCGCACAGCCGATGACTCGAACGACCACGATGTCGTCTTTTCGATCCTCGAGATGGAAAACTAGAATCGTGTACGATTATTCGGTGACCACCGGATTCGGATCACCCGCACGAAACGGGTAGCTCGCGAAGAATTCGGGCACACCTTCCATCACGCCTTCCTCGAGGTTCTCGAGGTCCTTTTGCGACACCCGGCCGACACCCACTGCTTCCCATATCAACTGGTCACGAGCATTGTCCACCAGGTCGATATTGAACGTGCCTTCAGTGTACTGGGATACATGCGTCTCTGTGCCGTAGCCATAGCCACCCCAGGGATCGTAGAAATCAGCGCGATAACCGTAATAGCCGCCCATGCCCATCGGCGGCGAAGATGGCGTCGTACGGACCTTGGTCTTCTCCTGCAGGATACCGTTGAAGTTGACCCAGAGATCAGGATCATCGGCTTTCGTGTAACCGCGATTCTCCATTTCGATCTCGATCGCAGCCTTCATGTATTGGGAGAAAAAGTCCTCGTAGTTACCGGCGTGGGGTCCCGCGTTTTCCATGAAATTGTAGGTCTTATACGCGCCGAAATCGGCGCCGCGGTCGTAGTCCGACCGGATATTGCTGCTCGACGAGCAACCCGAAATCGTGAAAGTTAGTAGCAGGCAGGCACCAATCGCAGAGAGGCGTTTGTTTCTTAGCAAGCTCATTCTTTTGCTCCCAGTCGTAGATAAACAACGGCACAGATTATCGAATCCGGTACGCGTCAGGATAAGATATCCAGATGGTGGGAATCATACAGCAACTGACAGAAGCGCTCAGCCACGACTGTGTCGTGGACAGCGAGCGACTGCGCGGTCGAGCCACATCCTATTGGGATTCATCACCGACTCAGGCCCGGTGCTTGCTCCGACCCACGTCAACCGAACAACTCAGCGCAATTATGACCATTTGCCACGAGCACGGACAAAGCGTCGTAGTACAGGGCGGCCTGACAGGAATTGTCGAAGGAGCACTTTCGACACCAGACGACATCATCATTTCGCTCGAACGCATGAACAAAATAGAGTCCGTCGATGTGCTCGATGGAGTTGCCGTCATTCAGGCTGGCGCGGTGCTGCAGACGGTTCAGGAAGAGCTCGCCAGGCAGGGATTCCTTTTCCCGCTGGATTTTGGCGCACGCGGCAGCGCCACAATCGGCGGTGCGACAGCAACAAACGCGGGCGGCCTCAATGTATTGAGGTACGGCATGATGCGCAATCTGGTGCTGGGTCTCGAAGCGGTACTTGCCGACGGCACCGTCATGTCATCGATGAATACGATGCTGAAGAACAATACGGGCTACGATCTAAAGCAGCTTTTTATCGGCAGCGAAGGCACGCTCGGTATCGTGACGCGCGTTGTCGTAAAGCTGTCGCCGCTGACGTCGAGTCGTCAGACGGCGATGCTGGCGATGAACTCCTTCGACGCCGTCGTCCGGGTGCTTCAGACAATGCGGAACGATCTGGCCGGTACGCTGAGTGCCTATGAGGTCATGTGGAACAACTATTTCACTGCTGTGACCGGGGAGGGAGGGCACGTTGCGCCACTCGCTCGTGACTATCCTTTCTACGTCCTTGCCGAAGCCGAAGGATCAGATCCGGAAGCCGATGATCAGCGTTTCCAGCGACTACTTGAGCAAGCGCACGAGAGTGGGGACATCGTTGATGCGGTTGCGCCCAAATCGGAATCGGAGCGAGATGCGCTCTGGGCTATCCGCGAGCAATTTGAGGCAACGCAACCTGCCTTTCTGTATGACGTCAGCTTGCCCATGAAGGCGATGAGTTCCTACGTAGACAAACTTGAGGTTGGGCTCAATGCCTGGCGTCCAGATGCTGAATGCAATGTCTTTGGGCACATCGCGGACGGCAACCTGCACATTTTCGTCAGACCATTTGGCGACGGCGCTCATCATGCGGACAGCGACGAAATCGTCTATGGCTGCCTTGAAGGGCTCGGTGGTTCAATCTCGGCCGAGCACGGCATCGGTATCGAAAAAAAGGATTGGCTTGGCGAGACTCGTTCGGAAGCCGAAATCCAGATGATGCGTAGCCTGAAAAATTTGCTGGATCCCAAAAACATCCTCAATCCCGGCAAGGTAGTTGACTAGTACGTAAATTCCCAAATAGCAAAGATCACAGAGACGGACCATTGTGACGAAGTCGTGCCGGCATCTGAATACGTCGCCGGATTTCTAAACAGGTCTGTTTCATGTACATGAGACAACTAAGCGCCCAGGATGCGGCCTTTCTCTACCTTGAAAGTCGCGGGGCGCACCTTCATCTGACGTCCCTGAATATCTACGATCAAACAACCGTGCCCGGCGGCACGGTGCGCCACAAGGATATCCTCAGGTACGTCGAAAGCCGGCTGCACACATCGCCCATCTTCCGGCAGAAGCTGGTATCGCTGCCGTTTAGTGTCGACTATCCGTACTGGGTGGACGACGAGCAATTTGATCTTGAGTTCCACGTCCGACACATTGCACTGCCCGAACCGCGCGACTGGCGGCAGCTGTGCATCCTCGTGGCACGCTTGCACTCACGCCGCCTGGATCTGACCCGCCCGCCGTGGGAAATGTATGTAGTAGAAGGGCTCGACAACATCCCCGGAATTCCCGAAGGGGCTTTCGCGATCATCGCGAAATATCACCATGCGGCAATCGACGGAGTGTCTGGCCAGGAGATCATGAGTGGCCTGCACAGCACGACACCAGAGTTCGAGTCCGAGCCCGACGTCGACGATTGGGAAGCTCAGACCGAACCGTCCTGGCTCGGCTTGTTGACGCGTGCTGCGGTCAATAATATTCGCCAGCCATTTCAGCTGGCGAAGGCCGTCTCGGCAACGCTGCCGGGGATCAGCCAGGCTCTGCTCAGGGGCGAGTTGCCGGAGATCACGCCGGACAATAATGTGCCAGAGACCCGATTCAATGCAGAGGTCTCGCCACACCGCGTATTCGAGGGTCAGACGTTCAAGCTAAAAGAGCTTGCTGCGATCAGGGGGGCTGTACCAGGCGCCACGGTCAACGACGTTGTGCTGGCTATTTGTGGTGGAGCGCTACGCGCATACCTTCTGGACAAAGGCGAACTTCCCGAAGAATCCCTGGTTGCGATGGCGCCGATCAACACGCGCATTGCCGCAGAGGAGGGAACAGGCGGCAACAAGCTTGCGATGATGTTCGTGCCGATTCACTCAGAAGTCGCAAACCCGCTCGCGCGTTTGCGGGCGGTCGTCGAGGCAACCAGGAACGCCAAGGAAACCCGCAACGCTATCGGTGCCAGGCAGATGACGGACCTCACGCAGCATATTCCGTCTGCTACGAACGCGCTGGCCGGTCGGTTGATTACCGGACTGGGATTGGGGCATCGCGCGATTCGACTATGCAATTGCACGATCACCAATGTTCCGGGACCGCAGCAACCGCTGTATTTCAACGGCGCGAAGTTGCTCAAAATGACCGGCAGTGCGCCGATTATCGACGGCATGGGTCTGATTATTACCGCGATCAGCTACAACGGCGAGATCGTTTTCTCGTTCACGGCGTGTCGGGATATGACGCCGGACCCTGAAAAACTCGCGGCCTTTGCCCTGAAATCGTTCAAGGCATTGCGAAAGGCTGCCACGGCTACTTGACGCTACGCAGCTTTACCTCTTCTTCGTCAGCCTGGCCGAGATTCTTGAGAAACAGCCGGCGAATCTCATCGGCGTGCTCGTGCACGGTCGCGGCTGTCCAATTGTCCGTCGCGATAGGGGGTAGCACTTTGACATCGATCTTGGCAGGCCGAATGACCGTGCCGGTCTTGGGCATGGAGTCGGACGAGTTCTCAATCACGATCGGTATGACAGGCACACCAGCTTGCATTGCAATATGGAATGCTCCCATCTTGAACTCGCCCAGCTTGTAGCCGAGGCTGCGCTGTCCCTCGGGCGCGATTGCGATCGAGATACCTTCCTTGAGGCGCCTGACCGCCGGTTTCAGGGCGTCAATCGCCTGGTCGTGATTGCCGCGATCGATGAACATCGTGCCCACCGCACCGAGAATCGTGCCGATCAGGGGATTTGATTGCATTTCTGTTTTGACCACGCCCGAGAAATTGCGCCGCAACAGGCGTGCGAGGATCAATGCATCCGTCGCGCTTTGATGATTGAAGACGAATACGGCTGGCCGGTCTGACCACAAGTGCTCTTCACCTTCGGTCGCGACCTGCAGCCCGGCAGCCGCGCTGCCGAAATCGCCCCAGATGGGTATTGCAGTATTGATGAGTTCCCGCCTGGACTGGTTCAGGAACCAGCCGGGCAATCCTGCCAGGAACGAGCCGAAGAAACCGCCGCATACGAGTCCGGTCCTGGCGATGTCCCAGACGCCTGGCAGGCCGCGGCTCGCGAAGCTCTGCACCCGCCATCCCTCGCGTCGTGCCTTGCCTTGCAACTCCGCGTCAGGATTCACTGGCCGCGGGAAACCGACGCCCTCGAGCAGCGGGATGTCTTCGCCACCGTCGGTATAGAAGTAGCTCTTGCCGAGGTTGATACCCTTGTCTTTGGCGAAACTGCGTGCGGCCTCAAGCTTGCCTTTGCCGTAACACAGGGGTGGTAGCAGATTGCCGGTCAGGGCGCCGTTCTCTACCTCGAGATGGTTGCAAAGCACGTGCTCGATGCCGAGCTCGGCAGCAATATGCCGCACCTGGTACTGCGTCGCCGACGATACGATGACGACGGTGTGTCCTTTCGCTAAGTGGGCTTCGACCAGCGCCCGGGATTCCGGGTAGATATCGCCTGACAGCTCGTTCTTGTAAACCTGCTCTGAGGTATCCACCATCAGACTGTCTGAAATGCCCCGCAGGCTCGCCGCTGTCTGTGCCATGATGTCGGGAAAGCCGCTCAGCTTCAGGCCATAATCCCAGCCAGCAGCGAGTTGTGTGACCGCCTCACGAGGAGGCATGTCACCGCTCAATACACGCTGGCGCAAGAAGGAAAGAACCGAGAATCCGGCGATCAACGTACCGTCGAAATCAAAGAACGCAGCAGTTGTTCGTCCACCCCTTGATTGGTCAACGTCGGCAGTGACATGTGCATAGTGTTTCATTGTTCGCCCTTGAAGAGAGACACAGCTGCATTTCTCAGTGTTCTGAAGTAAACACCTGCAGCTTCGCTGCTTACCTCTATTGCTGTGGTACCGACAAATCCGGCATACCGCGCTTGCAAAGCGAGCGTGGACGCCAGGCCGCGACCGTCGAATGACTTGTGTGTCACCACGTTAAATTCATTCGTGAGCGAGTCGCCATGCCGCTCCAGTAAGTCCCACATCTCGGCAATGCCGGTCTCGATCGCATCGGCGCTGAGAATCATATTGTCGAGTTGCAGAAAACCGAATTGCGTCATTTGCCGCGATAACTGGTCCGCACGATTAGCAAAGTACTCATAAAGAACTCGGTAATCGCGCTGCACCGTCGGTCCAAACAGCGGGTCTTGCTTGGCTTCCAGGCTCATGTCGATCGCATGCCAGTCCCTGTTCGCAAGGCATTGAATCGCAGCAGGAAACAGCTCGGTTTCCTCGAACTCGATGTGCTGCCGAAGCCTGCCGATATATTTATTGGTGGTAGTACGCACAGCGTCTGCCGCTTTGGGGGTCTTGCGTTGGGCCGCGGTGTCCAGCAGTTTCTGGATCCTGGCCGTTTCCTTGTGCATCGCGTTATGGTCTTTTCGCAGGTGAGCCACGTCTTTGGCTCTGTCGGGATTGCGCTGTACAAG
>Ga0070727_10002220_pt1 | contig 19103 bp, 13 predicted proteins | sample tdAd472_FD_66722 | JGI IMG/M metagenome (GOLD analysis project Ga0070727, IMG submission 66722) | Marine sediment microbial communities from the Atlantic coast under amendment with organic carbon and nitrate - tdAd47.2 | ecosystem: Environmental > Aquatic > Marine > Coastal > Sediment | place...
GAAACTCGCTCATGTCCTGGTCCTCCTGAAACGCCCCGGGGCCTCATTGGGAATCCGAGCGATTGCATTATGCCCGGTTTCGCGTCAACCATCGTGTCCGATCCTCCCATATTCAGGACGCGTGAAGCGCGAAACCGGCGTCCCTAGACTCCGAAGTCGCCCATTGGAGGTTCGATACACACGATGGATCCAAGCAAAGGAGAGACGATGACCGACCAGTCTCAAGCCCTCGACTCTCAGCCGGTTCTTCGCCCCGCGGCCCTGCTCGCCGTCTTCACGCTGGTGATCGGGGTCGCGTTCGGCTTCGTCGCCGCAATGACGACCCAGTCTCAGGCCGTCGCCCAGCCGGTCCCGATCCCGACCGATCTGACCGACAGCGAGGTTCGGGTCGTCCAGCTCTTCGAGAACGCCTCGCCCAGCGTGGTGTTCGTCGCCACCGAGCAGGATGTCGTCGTGCGCAACGTCTTCGGCGCGTTCCGCGATGTCCGCTCCGGCACCGGTTCCGGCTTTGTCTGGGACGAGGACGGCCACATCGTCACCAACTACCACGTCATTCGCGCCGCATCGCGCGTCAACGTCACCTTCGCCAACGGTGAGACTCGCAACGCCACCGTCATCGGTGCCGCCCCCGACAAAGACCTCGCGGTCCTCCGCGTCGACCCCGACGGGCTCGAGTTGCGTCCCACTCCCGTCGGCGATTCCGACCGCCTGCGCGTCGGCCAGGCCGTCTTCGCCATCGGCAACCCCTTCGGCCTCGATCAGACCCTCACCACCGGAGTCGTCAGCGCGCTCGGGCGCACCATCGAATCCCTCAACGGACGCACCATCTTCGACGTCATCCAAACCGACGCCGCCGTCAATCCCGGCAACTCCGGCGGCCCGCTGCTCGATTCCGCCGGTCGCCTGATCGGCGTGAACACCGCCATCCGCTCGCCCAGCGGGGCCAGCGCGGGCATCAGCTTCGCCGTCCCGGCAGACACGGTCCGCCGGATCGTGCCCTCGCTGATCCAAACCGGCCGGGTCACCACACCGACCGTCGGCATCCGGTTCCTGCCGCCGCAGCAGGCCCGGCAACTCGGCATCCGTCGCGGCGTGCTGGTCCTCGAGGTCATCGAGGACGGACCCGCCTCGCGGGCCGGCGTTCGACCGACCCTGCGCGACCCCGATGGCTCCATCACGCTCGGCGACGTGATTATCTCCATCGACGAGAAGCCCGTGATCGTGCCCGCCGACCTGCTGAACATCCTCGCGGACTACGAAGTGGGGGACACCGTCATCGTTGAGGTCGCGCGACCTTCCGGCATTGTGGAACTTCAGGTCACGCTCGACGAGCCGATCTGAACGAGTTATCGGTCTCGCCTGATTTCCCGTCTTCGCGCTTGCATCGACGCCCCGAACCCCGACAATCGATCCTGAGCCGATCCGGCCAGGAGGTGGTCCCCCTTTGGGCGTGCAGGACATCAATGCCCGTTTCGACGGTCAGGAGCGGCGGCTGTTCATGCAGGCCGTCCTGCGCGATCTCCGCGCGCTCGAACGCCTGCTCCAGGAGGACCGCATCGAGTCCGGCGTCAACCGCATCGGCGCCGAGCAGGAATTGGTCATCGTCGGGCGCGACTGGCGCCCGGCCCCGCTCTGCGAGGAGATCCTCGAAGAACTCGAAGGCGACCCGCACTTCACGCATGAACTCGGGCGCTTCAACATCGAGTTCAATCTCGACCCGCTCAGTTTCTCGGGGGATTGCCTGTCGAAACTCGAACGCAGAATCACCGAGTTCTTTGACAAGACCCGCTACGCCGCCCATCGGCACGACGCCGAGGCCATGATGGTCGGGATCCTGCCGTCGCTGGAGAAGGACGACCTCAGCCTCCGGAACCTGACCGACCGCCCGCGCTACTGGGCGCTCAACGAAGCGCTGAACAACCTCCGGGGCGGCAAGTACGAGTTGCGTATCAAGGGCCGAGACGAACTCATCGTGACCCACGACTCGGTCATGCTCGAAGCGTGCAACACGAGTTTTCAGGTCCACTTCCAGGTCAGCCCGCAGGACTTCGCAACCAAGTACAACGCCGCCCAGGCCGTCGCTGGCCCGGTCATGGCAGCCGCCGCCAACTCGCCGCTGCTCTTCGGCAAGCGGCTGTGGCAGGAGAGCCGCATCGCGCTCTTTCAGCAGTCGGTGGACACGCGCAAGGCCGGGTCCGACCTGCGCGATTTCCCGCCTCGTGTGTCCTTCGGTCACGGCTGGGTCCGCGAGAGCGTGCTCGAGATCTATAAAGAAGACCTCGCGCGGTTCAAGCCGCTGTTCTCCACGGAGGCCGATGAGGATCCGATGCAGGTCATCGACCGGGGCGAGGCGCCCAATCTCCGGTGCCTGATGCTGCACAACGGGACGGTCTATCGCTGGAACCGGCCCTGCTACGGGACCGCGATCGGTCCGGACGGCAAGCGTCGGGCCCACATCCGCATCGAGAACCGCATCCTGCCCTCCGGCCCCACACCCATGGACGAGGTCGCCAACGCAGCGTTCTGGTTCGGCCTTATGCGGGCCATCGTCGACGAACAGGGCAACATGGCCGACCACATGCCTTTCGACGATGCCGCGTCGAACTTCGTGGAAGCCGCCACCCACGGCCTCGACGCGCAGTTCGACTGGCCCGGCATGGGCCAGATCCCGGCGCGCGAGCTCATCGCCCTGCGCCTGCTGCCCATGGCCCGTCGGGGCCTGCAGTCGGCGGGCATCGATGCCGACGACATCGATCGCTACCTCGAGATCATCGAACTCCGCGTCGGCTCGGGCCGAACCGGCGCGCGCTGGATGCTCGACTCCGTCGCCCGCCTCAACGGCACCGGCACCCGCGCCGAGCGCATGGCGGTGCTCTCCGAGGCCGTGAGCATCAACCAGGTCGCCGGCCGCCCCGTCCACGAGTGGCCCTCGATCAACACCGACCAGACCGCGACTCGCTCCAGCAATATGCGTAGCGTCGGGCAGATCATGACCACCGACCTGTTCACGGTCCACGAGTCAGACGTCATCGACTTCGCCGCCTCTCTGATGGACTGGCAGCACGTCCGCCACATTCCCGTCGAGGACGACGATCACAACCTCGTCGGCCTCGTCTCGCACCGCGCCGTCCTGCGCCACCTCGCCCGCCTCAACACCGACGGGCGACCCGAGTCGGTCCCCGTCAGCGCGATCATGTCCACCGAAATCGTGACCGCCACGCCCTCGACTCCGACCATTGAGGCCATCGAACTGATGAGGCGTCACTCGATCAGCTGCCTGCCGGTCGTACGCGAGGAAAAGCTCGTCGGCATCCTCACCGAGCACGACATCGTTCTGCTCGCCGAGCCGCTCCTCCGCCGGTTCCTCTCCGACGACCCATCCTCGGACCCGCTCACAGAACTCACGGCCGATTAGTTCGACCGGTGCCCCGCTCGAACGAGCCGTGATACGATCCCCCGTCCCTCCCAACGGGCCAGGACTGTGATCCCCATCGACCAGGCGCCCATCCCGACGACCCCGCGCGACGCCTCCCCGGACCCCAAGCGGCTGGCCACATCGTCTCTCACCGACATCATGCGGGTTATCGGACGCATCGGCGGCCCGTCCGCCGACCATGAGTCGCCACCGGGCCCGACCGTCATCATCGTCGCCGGCCAGCACGGCAACGAACCCAGCGGCGTGCACGCCGCCGTACGCGTCCTCCAGTCGCTCCGCACCGCGCTTGAGCGCGAGCCCGGCTGCTTCCGAGGCGAGTTCATCGCCCTCGCCGGAAACGTCGAAGCGCTCCGCAAGGGCGTCCGCTTCATCGAGACCGACCTGAACCGCCTGTGGACCCCGGGCGCGATCGACGAAACCTTTGCCCGGACCGAGCGGGGCGAACCGGTCAGCGCCGAACAACGCGAACAGCGAGAACTCGCCGATGAGATCACCGACGCCGTTCTACGCAGCCGCGGCCCGACCTTCCTGCTCGACCTCCACACCACCAGCGCGTCCAGCCGTCCGTTCCTCGCCGTTGAAGACATCGTCCGGGTTCGAGAACTCGCACGCGCCATCCCCGTCACCGGCGTGCTCGGCCTCGAAGCGATGATCCGCGGCATCCTGCCCGACTGGTTCAACACCGTCGGCGACGCCGGGCTCATCTTCGAGGCCGGCCAGCACGACGACCCGGCTTCGATCGAGCGCCACGAGGCCGCCATCTGGCTGCTGCTCGCGGAGGTCGGCGTGATCGACCATTCCGCGTTCGCCGCTCGTCTCGAGGCCGCCCGCTCGACCCTCGAACCGTTCTCGCGCGGGCTGCCACGCCTGCTCGAAGCCCGAGCGCGCCATTCCGTCAGCCCCGAAGACGGCTTCCGCATGCGCAAGGGCTTCGAAAACTTCCATCCGGTCGTGCGAGGCGATCTACTCGCCGGCGACTCAGCGGGCACCATCCGCGCCCCGATGTCAGGCTGGCTGTTCATGCCGCTCTACCAGCCTCAGGGCGAAGACGGTTTCTTCATCGCGCGCCGGGCCAGCCGCATCTTCATGCGTCTCTCGAAGGTCCTCCGCCCGCTGAAGCTGCACAAACTCGTGCACCTGCTTCCCGGGGTTTCAAGGTCGGATGCCGATGTCGACGCCTTCGTCGTCAACCCGAAAGTCGCACGCGTGCTCGCCCACGAGGTCTTCGCGATGCTCGGTTACCGGCGCTACCGCGAGCACGCCGGCGTCGGCGTGTTCGGCAAGACCGCCGAAGACATGCACCGCGCGTGGTACGCGCTACCCGAAGAACTGCGCAACCCGCGCCGCGATCAGTCCCGCTCTTCGTAAACGATCGACGCCGCGTGCGCCGGGACGCGCACCAAACCGGTGATCTTCGCCGGCTTCTTGTGCGCCGGTGTCCGCCCGAACGCGCCGTCCTCCATCGCCGCACGCCACGAACCCTTGGGCAGGCCGACTTCTGCCGGGATCGACGAACCGTTCAACACAACCACGCTCCGCTTCCACGTGTCCGCTTCGCGATGTTCTCCGGCGCGCATCGGGGGATCGGTGATCTCGTACGCGAGCACCCCGTGCGGCAGCGCGATGCCAAGATCCGTGTCCAGGAACTTGACCGCCTCGCGCACCAGCTCAGCGTCGCCGAGACGGAACATCGGGTGGGCGGCGCGCAGCGCGATCGCCTCGCGGTAGTGCCGGTACAACCGGTGGTTCTGCGCCTTGACCGTCCAGTCGACGTTGTTGACCTGATCGCCGAGGTTGTACGTGTTGTCGTGTCCGCCCTTGCTGCGACCGAACTCCTGTCCGCAGTGAACGAACGGCACGCCCTGCGCGGTCATGATCGCCACCACCCCCAGAGCCGACATGGAGAGCAGCACGTCCTCGTCGGCCGGCCGTTGCAGTTTCATCGCCGTCTCGCGCAGGCGGTCTACCAGCGTGTGGTTGTCGTGGCACTCGATGTAGTTGATCGATTCCACCGGCGCCTCGGCGAACGATTCGATCGACCCGCGGATTCCCGGTCGCAACTCGTCCAGATCAGCGCCGCTGCTCAGGAATCCGGGATCGTTCAGGTCGAAGACCTGCCCGCGCAGCGCATCGCGGAACTCGTCGTTGAACACGCCCCAGCCCTTGTCGCGCTGTTTGCCTTTCGAGTTCACCTCGATCGGCGTCGGCCCAGCCGCCCACGGCTCGCCGTACACCATGATCGTCGGATCGATCGAGTGCAGATCGCGCGTGACCAGTTCCATCGTCTCCTCGTCGATCAGCCCCATCAGGTCGAACCGAAACCCATCGACGCCGAAGCGGTTCACCCAGTACCGGCACGACTCGCGGATGAAGTGGCGTCCGATCAGCGTATCGCTGGCGAACTCGTTGCCGCACGCCGAGCCGTTCCACGGCGTGCCATCGGGCATGAACCGGTAGTACGACTCCGGCGCGAGCGCCATCATGTTCCGCAGTTTCATCGAGATCGTTCTCGATCCCTCAACACGCGCCCACGACTCCGCCGTGTGGTTGTACACCACATCGAGCGTCACCCGCAGCCCAGCGTTGTGCAGCGCCGAGACCATCTGCTTCAGTTCGCGGATCGGTGCCTCGAGTTCCACGCTCGACGCGTATCCGGGGTGCGGCGCGTTGAAGTCGTTGGGCATGTAGCCCCACTCGTACACCGGGTTGTAGGGCAGGCTGAACGAGTGCACCGGCATCAGCTGCACCACGTTCACGCCGAGGTCCACGATGTGGTCCAGCCCGGTCCGCACGTCCGTCCCGGGCACGCGTGTGCCCGCCTCGGTCAGCCCGAGGTATCGCCCGGCCCAGTTCGAGTTCACACCGCTCGAGCGCGAACGCGTGAAGTCGCGGACGTGCAGCTCGTAGATCATCGCGTCCTTGGGATCCAGCGCCGGACGCTCCGAGATCGGCGTGTCATCCGCTTCGATGTACGCCGACTGCTCCCGAATCAGCGTCGCCCAGGGATCGAGAATCCCCGCCAGCCGATGCCGTTCCCGCACGACTTCGTAGGAGTAGCCCCACCCGCGCAGGTTCCCCTCGACCGACGCTTCCCAGATCCCCGGCTCATCGACCCGGCGCATCTCCACACGGTGCAGTTCCCTCGTGCCGGGGTGTACCAGCACCAGTTCCAGCCCATCGCAAAGCGCATGGACACGAAACGTGCTCCCATCCGGCGTGTACTCCACGCCGAAGCGCGGCAGGGAGGAGAGGCCGTCGGACGCAGCGCCGTCGGCTCCGGACGATGAAAAGTTCGTGTGGGGCATCTGGTCGGATCATATCGACCCGATTCCGGGTCAACCGGAGAAATCAACGCAGCGGACGCCGATCTGTCTGGTAGCATCTGCGCCCGGATCAAGTGCGAGCCGCGAGAGCGCCGATGCTCATGGTGAACACACTTGAGAGGACCGTCTGTGCACCGCCAAGAGCAGCCAACTCCGTCCAATAACGACGCTCCGCACGCGCCCGTCTCACGACGCGAAGCCCTCGTGCGCTCCGCCGCGACCGTCCTCGGTCTCGCCGGCACGGCCGCGCTCCTGTCGGGCTGCTCCAGCTCTTCGGGCGCGTCCAACCGAGCCGCCGCGACCCAGCCCACCGCCGTCCCGCCCGTCGGGCAACGCTCGACCGATGAACTCCTCCGTCGCTGGGGCAACGGTTCAAACCGCCGACGCCCGTCCGACGCCGTGGCCGGCGACTGGACCCCGCTCCCGACCAATCCGGGAGAGTCCGGAACCTTCAGTTACAACGGACTGGTCCAGCGCAGCGACTGGTCCCGGGGCAACCCGGTCCCGTCCCTGATGGACCGCATGCTCCCGATCAACAAGATCACCGTCCACCACGACGGCATGAGCCCGTTCACCGCGACCGCCCAGTCCGCCGCGGCAGCTCGAATCGAGGCCATTCGGCGCGCCCACCGCAACCAGAACTGGGGCGACATCGGTTACCACTTCCTGATCGACCCCTCCGGTCGTGTCTGGGAAGGCCGCCCCCTCGCCTGGCAGGGCGCCCACGTCAAGGACAACAACGAGGGCAACATCGGCATCTGCGTCCTCGGCAACTACGAGCAGCAGAGCATCACCGACCGTCAGGCCTTCGCGCTGGACAATTTCCTCGCCTCGACCATGCGCCAGTACCGCATCGCGAAGAACCGCGTGTACACCCACCGCGAGTTCCGCCCGACCGCCTGCCCCGGACGCTCACTCCAGGCCCGCATGGATACCATGCGAACCTCACGCAGCGCGGCCCTCGCAAGCCTCTGAGAATCTCGAATTCCGAGCCATGCGAACGCCCCGTCGAAGCGGGGCGTTGTTCATAGCGGCCCTCAGCGATAGCGCGGAAACGCCGAAAACGGCGGCGGGTTCCCGTTGATCGCTACCAGGTCCACCGTGTGGATCTGCCAGCCCTCGCCCGGCGTCTCCTGCCACTCCAGCACCCATGTGCTGAACCCGCTCCCAAGCGAGCGCGACTGCAGCAGCCGGAAAACAAACTTGCTTCGCCCCGCTCCGTTGGCGATCACCGCCGCCTCCTGCACACCGGCGCTGTGACGCTGGATCTGTTCCTGCACCCAATCGAGGTTGCCCAGGATGTACTCGCGTGCATCCACATCCGCCCGCGACCCGGTGATCGCCAGCGTCAGCCTCGAGGCCAGCAAATCATCCATCGACGCCTCGTCCCCGTTGACAATCGCGTCCACGAACGCCCGGGTACCCGACTCGATCGCCTCACGGTCCGTCTCGACCAGCCGCGCGCTCGCCGCGAGGCCGAGCGCCAGCACCAGTCCTACACCCATCACGGCCCAGCCGGCCTTCCCCTTCGCCGCCCGACCGAGCCCGAACCCGATGATCACGGCCAGGATCAGCACCGCCACCGGCACCAGGATCGGCGACTCGAACAGCACCCGGTCTGTCAGCGGCGGCGGGGGGTAGGTTCCGATCGTGCTCGCAAACCGTTCGAACCCGTGTGTCAGCAGCCCGTTCATGGCTCGGCCTTTCCGCGAGGAACTCCCGCCCCGCAACCCTTTCATACGCACGAACCACCCGAAAGGTCCATCCGACTCCGGGTCGGACCGGCACTCGGTGTTTGCAGCCGCCCCCGCCGGACGTCCGATACCCACACAAAGCCCCTCTAGCAAAGGCGATCCCATGCGCGCCCAGCACGGCTCCTCCTCCGATCCCGATCCGGGAGCCTCTCCATCCCTGCCCGCCGAGTGGGCCATCGACACCGACGCCCTCAACGCCGCGGCACTCGGCCTGCTCGTCGATGAGCCCGGCGCGTCAGCCGAAGCGGGCGACAGCGCAATCTTTGCGCGAAACCTCGAAGCCATCGCCCTACGCAGCCCGCGCATCGCCAAACGTCTCAGCGACGCCGCCCCCCGCCGCGACATCACCTTTGTCGACACCGCCGACGAAGTACCCAGCGCCACCCTCGCGTCGCCCTCCGGCGTCATCGCGCTCGCCAGCAAGCGACGCCCCCTCGCCGAAGCGGGAACCATCGCCGAGTCGGTGGACATCGAGGACCACGGCGGCATCGTCGTCCTCGGCTTCGCCCTCGGCTACCACGCCAGAGCCATCGCCGAGCGCATCGGCAAACACGGCGTGGTCATCGTGTACGAACCCGACCTCGCGCTGCTCCGCGCCGTCCTCGAGCGTGTCGACCATTCCGACTGGATCCGCGAAACCGCCACCTGTTTCCTCTGCGACGAGAACGCCTCCGGCGAAATGTCCGCCCTGACCAAGGGCCTCGAAGCGCCGCTCTCCATCGGCATCGAACTCGTCGAACACGCCCCCAGCCGGGCCCGCTTGGGGGATCGCGCCGCCGTCTTCGGCTCGACCTTCGCTGAGGTCGTCAACGCCATGCGCACGCAGGTCATTACCACGCTCATGCAGAGCGATGTCACCTTGCGCAACGTGCTCATGAACGCCGAGCACTACATCACGCGCCCCGGCATCGCCGACCTCAAGGATGCCGCCAAAGGGCGCGCCGCCGTCGTCGTTTCCGCCGGCCCGTCGCTGGAGCGCAACCTGCACCTGCTCGCCGACCAGGAGTTCCGCTCGCGCGTCGTCGTCATCGCCGTGCAGACCGTCCTGCGCCCCATGCTCAGCGCCGGCGTCCGACCCGACTTCGTCACCGCCCTCGACTACCACGAGATATCCACTCGCTTTTACGAAGGCCTGACCCGCGACGACCTGCAGGGCATCACGCTCGTCGCCGAGCCCAAGGTCAACCCCGCCGTCCTCGACGCCTTCCCCGGCGACATCCGCCTCGTCACCGACGAAGTCCTCGAACAGGTCTTCGGCCCCACACGCACCCCCGACGACGCACTCACCCCCGGCGCGACCGTCGCGCACCTCGCGTACTACCTCGCCCGCCACCTCGGCTGCGACCCCGCCATCCTGATCGGCCAGGACCTCGGCTTCACCGACGGCCAGTACTACGCCTCCGGCGCCGCCATCCACGACGTCTGGGCACCCGAACTCAACGCCTTCCGCACCATCGAGATGTTCGAGTGGGAACGCATCGCCCGCGGCAAGACCAAACTGATCGAGCGCACCGACCACCTCGGTCGCCCGATCTACACCGACCAACAGATGGCGACCTACCTGGCCCAGTTCGAGCGCGAGTTCAGCGCCGATGTCGACGCCGGTCGCACCATCATCGACGCCACCGAGGGTGGCGTCGCCAAGCGCGGAACCACCGCCAGCACCCTCGCCGAAGCGCTCAAGCAGCACGCCGCGGCCGACCGGTCGCCGATCGAACTCCCGCCAGTCTCGACCGCATCGCGCGAGCGCCCGCCCGAACTGCGAGGGACGCTTGAGACCATCCGCTCCGGCAGCCGCGCCATCGCGCGCAACAGCCGCGAGACGCAGAAACTGCTCCGTCGCATCGCCGACCTGCAGGACAAGCCCGGCTCGACCGATCGCATCAACTCCTTCGTCCGCCAGATCCACACCATCCGCGACGAGGTCACGAAGACCGAGCCGGCCTACTCGCTCGTTCAGCGCCTCAACCAGACCGGCACCTTCCAGCGATTCAAGTCCGACCGCCTCCTCCGCCTCAACCCGCCGACCACCGAGATCGAGCGACAGAAGCGCCAGGTCGAGCGCGACGCCCTTAACGTCGGCTGGATCGCGCAGATGGCCGAGGTCCTCGAAGAGCTCGCCGGCGCGACCATCGATTCACTCGACGGCGCACCCAAACAGACCCGCCCGCGCCCGATTTCAACCGACGATACCGACGCACGCTCCAAGCCCCGGCGCATCACCACCGCCGCCGTCGTCACCACCGACACGCCCGAGCGGATCGAAGCGCTTCCGCGCACATTGGAGCGCCTCGCCGGCTGCACCCGCATCGCCGAGGTCATCGTTCTCACCAGCAACACCGGCGCCGTCGCCGATGCCTGCGCACGCTGCCCGATCCCGACCGAACCCGTCGAGCTCACCCCCGACCCCGTCGAGCAGGCATGGCAGCGCCGCATCCAGCGCGCCCGCCTCTGGTCCCGATCCTGCTGGCGCGGCGGGCTCGCCGGCTCAAGCTGCTACGACGAAGCCCTCCGCCTCGAGGCCACGAGCCAACTCCTCGCTCGCCGGAACGTCGACGCGGCACTCGTCGTCGACGCCGTTGCGACCGCCCTCGATCCCGCCCTCTGCGACGAACTCATCGACCGTCATGCCGAATCGCCCGGCGACCGCCCGCTGGTCTTCTCGCAGGCCGCACCGGGCCACGCCGGTTGCGTCATCTCGCGCGACGGCCTCGAACGCCTCGCCGAGATGCGTGCGCGCAACAGCCATTTCGCCACCCTGGGCGGCATCCTCTCCTATGTACCCTCCGCCGCCGCGTCCGACCCCATCGCCGCCGACACCTGCGTGAAGATCGCCCCGACGCTGCGCGATGCCGACCCGGTGGTCAGTGGGGGAATGACCACGCTCACCGTCGAGTTCACCGGCGCACCGACCAACGCCCGAGGCGGCGAGCGCCGCTCATGGTTCGCCGCGACGACCCCGCGCGAGCCGATCACGCTGGAAGCGCTCCGTTCCGTCATCGATCGCGCGCACACCGATACGCCCTTCGCCCTCACCATCACCGGACGGGGCGGCTCAAGCGTCGGCGGCGACCCGATCGCCCATCCGCGATTCGTCGAGTTCATGTCCCAGCTCAACGACGACCCACGCATCGGCGCGATCCACGTCCGCACGGACCTCGCTTCGGACCTGTCCGACGAGCAACTGCGAGCCATAGCCAGCGCGGATGTCGTCTCCATCGACCTGCTCGCCCAGACCGAGGCGACCTACGCCAGAATCAGCGGCAACGACTGCTCGCTCCAGTCCGTCCTCGACAACGCCCAGCGCCTCAACCAGATCTTCCAGAGCGAGCGCATCGAAGGCCCGCTCGGCATCAAAGGCCCGACGGAGCGCTGGATCGTCCCACGCATCACCCGCTGCGACAGCACCTACGACGAGATCGAGGGTTTCTACGACCACTGGCTCAGCGTCCTCGGCCACGCCGTCATCGACCCGCTCCCGAACCCCGTCGATGGCCAGCGGATCTCGCCGCTGCGTATCCCCGATCTCGCACGCGCCCGCCTCGCGCAACGCCGCTTCGACTGCGCCGGAAGCGAGCTCTGACCGGTGGCCTCGACGCGCACCCTCGCCATCATCATCGGACGAGCCGGAAGCAAGGGCCTTCCCGGCAAGAACATGCTCCCAATCGCTGGCAAGCCGTGCGCGCAATGGACCATCGAGCACGCGATGGCCTCCTCACGCGTCACCGACGTCGCCGTCTCCAGCGATAGCCCGCAGATGCTCGCGCTCGCGTCCGCGCTCGGCGCTGAACCTATCGAACGCCCCGACGAGCTCGCCTCCGACACCGCGACCGTCGACGACGCCTCACGCGACGCTCTCGCGCGATGGGAATCCGCGCACAGCGCCCGTGCCGAGCGGGTCGTCGTGCTCTACGCCAACGTTCCCGTCCGCCCGCCCGCCCTCATCGACAACGCGCTCGCCCTGCTGGAATCCTCCGGCTGCCACAGCGTGCAGAGCTACGCGCCCGTCGGCAAGTACCACCCGTGGTGGACCGCCGTCGTCGATGACGAGTCCGGCACGGTCCGACCGTGGGAAGGCGACACACTGAACCACGGGGTCTTCCGGCGCCAGGACCTGCCGCCCGCCCACATCCCCGACGGCGCCGTCATCGCCCTCACCCGTGCCGCGCTCCTGCTCGAAATCCCCGGCATTCCGCCCGGCCCGCACGCCTTCTTCGGCACCGACCGCCGGGGCATCTTGAGCCCCGAGGGCTCCGTCATCGACATCGATACCCCGGCCGACCTCACGGTCGCCGAGATCACACTCCGCGATAGGCTTCGCGCGGAGCGCGCCCGATGAGCCTGCTCCCTTGGCGCGCCCCGCGCAGACATTCCGGCCCATACATCATCGCCGAGATCGGCGTGAACCACGACGGCGACCCGGCCAAGGCCCTCGCCCTCGTGGACGAAGCGCACCGCGCCGGCGCACACGCCGTCAAACTCCAGCTCTTCGAAACCGACCGCCTGATGTCCCGCGCCGCGCGCCTCGCCGCCTACCAGCGCAACTCGGGCGCGACCGACCCGTTCTCCATGCTCCGCGCGCTCGAGCTCTCGATCGGACAGATGGCCCCGATCGTCGAACGCGCCCACGAACTCAACCTGCACGCCATCGTCACCCCGTTCTCGCCCGCCCTCGTCGAAGTCGCCGAGCGCCTGCCGTGGGACGCCTACAAGACCTCGTCCACCGACATCATCAACAAACCGCTCATCGACAACCTCCTCGCCACCGGCAAGCCGCTGATCATCTCCACCGGCGCTTCCACAATCGACGAGATCCGTCGCGCAGTCGATTGGCTCGGCGACGCGCGCTCGCGCAGCGCAATCCTGCACTGCGTCAGCAGCTACCCAGTCGCCGATGCCGATGCGTCTCTCGGCGCGATCACCGCTCTCCTCCAAGCGAACCTCGGCGTCGATGCCATCGGCTACAGCGACCACAGCCCGCGCGTGGACACCGGCGCACTCGCCGCCGCCCTCGGAGCCGAGCTCCTCGAGAAGCACTTCACCGCCGATCGCAGCGCACCCGGACCCGACCACAGCGCCTCGCTCGATCCCGAAGGCTTCGCGCGCTACGCCGACGCCTGCGCCTCTCCGCTCCCGAATTTCGCCGACACCGCCTACGCCGACCTCATCGGCCCCGCTGAGAAACGCGTCCTCGCCTGCGAAGCCGACGTCCGCACCGTCAGCCGCCAGTCGCTTGTCCTCACCCGCCCGATCCGCGCCGGCGAAACCATCCCGCGCGAGTCGCTCACCACCAAGCGACCCGGCACCGGCATCGAGCCTTTCCGACTCGCCGACATCGCCGGGCGCACCGCCACTCGCGACATCGAACCCGATACGCCGCTCACCGAGGACGACCTCGCATGATCTCCACCCCCCGGCGCATCCTCTTCGCCACCGGCAGCCGCGCCGACTTCGGCCTGCTCGTTCCCGTCATCGAAGCCTGTCGCGACCGCGCCGACCTGAACACGCTCGTCGTCGCCGCCGGCGCGCACCTGCTCCCGCCCGCCGAAACGCATCGCGAGGTCGAAGCCCGCTTCGGCCTCGATGCCGTCGTCAGCATGCAGAAGCCCGGCGCAACCGGTCGCCTCACCGACGCCGAAGCCCTCGGCGTCGGCACCGCTGGTTTCGCGCGCGCCTGCGCACGCATCCGTCCCGATTGGGTTGTCGTGCTCGGCGACCGCATCGAGGCATTCGCCGCCGCGTCCGCTGCCAGCGTTGGGGGCATCGCGCTCGCGCACATCCACGGCGGCGACCGCGCCGAGGGCGTCGCCGACGAGGCCATGCGCCACGCCATCACCAAACTCGCACACCTGCACCTGCCCGCCACCATCCAGTCCGCCCAGCGCATCGAACAGATGGGCGAGCCCGCGTCACGCGTCCGCCCCGTCGGCTCGCCCGCCGCCGACGGTCTCGACGCCGTCCCGCCTCTCGACGCCGCCGCCTTCCAAGAACTCGGCGCACCCGAACTCGTCGTCCTCCACCACCCATCGGGCCTCGACGACCAGACCGAAGCAGCCACCGTCCGCGCCATCGCCGAAGCGGTGGGGGACCGTCCGCACCTCTGGCTCGCGCCGAACGCCGACCCCGGCACCGACGCCGTCCGCGCCGCGATCGACGCACTCCCCGAACACCACGCCCGCACCCGAAGCGACCACCTCCCACGACCGACCTTCCTCGCGCTGCTCAAGCGCCTCGCCTCGTCGTCCGGCGCGCTGGTCGGCAATTCCTCCGCCGGCCTCATCGAAGCCGCCATCCTTGGCCTGCCGAGCGTCAACATCGGCCCCCGCCAGGCCGGGCGCGAACGACCCGCCACGGTGATCGACGCCGCCGAACCGGCGACCGAAGCCATCGCCGAGGCGATCAAACGGTCACAGTCCCTCGACCGCTCGCGCCCCGACCACCCGTACGGCGATGGTCGCACCGGCACGCGCATCGCAGAACTGCTCGCGCGAACCGACCCCCACGATCCTGTGCTGCTCCGCAAGCGCAACACCTACTGAGCAGTATCCGCCGTCCGGATAACCCGACCGCGCGATCGTGCTGCCAAGTGGTCAGTTCCCCAAAAGTCACCACGCGTCCACGCCGATGCCATCAACGTCCGAACCGGCGCGCCGCGACCGGTCGGCGCAAGCCACGACGATCCAGACGGGGACCGCGATGAGTGAACTGACCGCACAGAAGCAGATCGTGACCGATGCCATCAAGGAAATCAGTCACATCGCCACGCTCCCGGAGATCACCGTCAAGATCATCGAGCTCGTCGAGGACCCCACCTCGACCGCCCAGGACCTCAACAACGTCATCTCCAACGACCCGGCGCTCTGCAGCCGCATCCTCAAGGTCGTCAACTCGTCCTTCTACGGCCTGCCCGGACAGATCGGCTCCATCAACCGCGCCATCGTCCTCCTCGGCCTCAACGCCGTGAAGAACATCGCCATCTCCGCATCCATGGCCAAGCTCTTTCGCGGCGGCCAGCTCTGCGAGAACTTCAGCGCCCGCGACATCTGGATGCACGCCATCGCGACCGGCACCGCCGCCAAGATGATCGCCGACAAACTCAAGATGGGCGTCGGCGATGAAGCATTCCTCGCCGGCCTCACCCACGACATCGGCATGATGGTCGAGATGCAGTTCGACCGTCTCAAACTCGTCGACGTCGTCAACCAGATCAACGTCGGCCCCGACGGCACGCCCGACCGCGACATGCGCGAAGTCGAGCGCGAAGTCTTCGGCGCCGACCACCAGGCATTCGGCAAGGCACTCTGCGAGCGTTGGAAGTTCCCCGAAGCCTTCGCCCAGGTCACCGGCTTCCACCACAACCCGCTCGACCTGCCCACCGGCAGCCGCTCGATGGCCTGCCTCGTGTACATCGCCGACCATCTCGCATCGTCCCTCGACCGCGCCTTCCGGCTGGACCTGCCCTCGCTCGAGATCGACGGCTCCGTCCTCGACGAGATCCACATGACCCGCGACGCACTGGAAGACGTCCGCGCTCGCCTCGAAGAAGAAGTCGACGACGTCGCCGCCATGCTGTCCTGATCGAACACCGGGCCACGCCCGCCCGCACCGCAGACGAGAGCCGGCGCTCGCCACTCCGAGCGCCGACGAGAGAACGCAACCGCCCGAGGCCAGGGAGGGCCACCGGGCGGTTGTTGTTTCGTATGGCAGCGCTCTGGGTGGCATGACCGCCCTCCGCAGGCGGCTATGCGGTTTTCTCCTTCTCCCCTCGCGGGAGAAGGTGGCAGTCGATCGAAGAACGACTGACGGATGAGGGGGCGGCCCGAACCTTCCGAACGGTCTGCAAACAGGTTCGTCGTACAATCACCCCCATGCCCACCAAACCCGCCACCGTCGAAGACTACCTCGCCTCCCTCCCCGAAGACCGGCGCGAAGCCCTCCAGGCCGTTCGCAAGGTCATCCTCAAGAACCTCCCCAAGGGCTACGAGGAAGGCATCCAGTACAACATGATCGGCTACTACGTGCCGCACTCGCTCTACCCGAACGGCTACCACTGCGATCCGAAGCAGCCGCTCCCCTTCGCATCGATCGCCTCGCAGAAGAACCACATGGGCCTTTACCTCTTCTGCGTCTACTGCGACCCGGAGGGCAAGCAGCGTTTCGTCAAGGAGTGGAAGGCCACCGGCAAGAAGCTCGACATGGGTGCATCCTGCGTCCGCTTCAAGAAACTCGACGACGTTCCGCTCGATGTTCTCGGCGCAGCCATCAAACGCGTCCCGGTCAAGGACTTCATCGCCGTGTACGAGTCGATGATCCCCGCCTCGAAGCGGAAATCGGCCGGCAAGAAGACGACCAAGAAGAAGACCGCGAAGAAGCCCGTCTCCAAGAAGACATCAACGAAGAAGTCCACCAAGAAGAAGACGTCCAAGAAGAAGGTCACGAAGAAAACAACGAAGAAACGCTGAGCCCGGGTGGCATGCTCAAACTTGTTTGAGCATGGTTCTTCCAACTCTCGCCGCCGTTGCCCCTCCCGACCCCTGCCGCTACCATCACCTCTCCAAAGACGCAGACCCGTCTCAGATCCCCGTAAGACCGCTTTCCGCGTCTTTCCCGCGATCAATCTGCCTCACCCTCGCACCCGATTCCTGACGGTTCCGGTTGCTTTGTCCCCGCTCCCGGAGCCTCCCGGCAATGCTGAACTTCTTCCGCGCGCAGCAGCGGAACCTGCGAAACGATGTCCTCTCCGGCCTCACCGTCGCCCTGGCCCTCGTCCCCGAAGCCGTCGCCTTCGCGTTCGTCGCCGGCGTCTCGCCGATCATCGGACTCTACTCTGCGTTCTTCATCGGTCTGGTCGCGTCCATCGTCGGCGGCCGCCCCGGCATGATCTCCGGCGCCACCGGCGCGATGGCCGTCGTTGTCGTCTCCCTCGTCGCCATCCACGGCATCGAGTACCTCTTCCCCGCCGTCATGCTCTGCGGCGTCATCCAGGTCCTCGTCGGCACCGCGCGCCTCGGCAAGCTCATCCGCATGGTGCCCCACCCCGTCATGCTCGGCTTCGTCAACGGGCTGGCCATCGTCATCGGCATGGCCCAGATCGGCAGCTTCAAGTTCGCCGACAGCACGGGCACCGTCGCGTTTCTGAACGGCCCCGCCCTCTGGATCATGCTCGCACTCGTTGCGCTGACCATGGCCATCATCTGGCTGCTCCCGAAGATCACCCGCGCCGTGCCGGCCTCGCTCGTCGCCATCCTCGTCGTCAGCGGAATCGCCGCCGCCGGCAACGCCTGGCTCGATTCGGACATCGCTCCGGACGCAAACCCCAACGTCGTCCTCACCGTCGGCGACATGCTGATGAACAACGCCCGCGCCGAAGCCGCATCCGAAGTCGTCGGCCCCGCCGAAGGCTTCGACGATGCCAACCCGGAAGCGCAGGCAGAAGCCGTCACCGCCGCCATCGCCGCCATCGACGAAGACACCGTCGGCCTCAAGGCCGGCCTGCCCAAACCGTTCTTCCTCGAGTACGCGCTCCCGCCCCTGACCTGGGAGACCCTGCGCATCATCGCGCCCTTCGCCTTCATCCTCGCCGCCGTCGGACTCATCGAGTCGCTGATGACCATGACCCTCATCGACGAGATCACCGACACCCGCGGCCGCGGCAACCGCGAGTGCATCGGTCAGGGCACCGCCAACATCACCTGCGGCCTCTTCGGCGGCATGGGCGGCTGCGCCATGATCGGACAGTCGCTCATCAACGTGAACTCCGGCGGGCGCGGCCGACTCTCCGGCGTCACCGCCGCCGTCTGCCTCCTCGCGTTTATGCTCTTCCTGTCGCAGTGGATCGAGATGATCCCCATCGCCGCCCTCGTCGGCGTCATGTTCATGGTCGTCATCGGCACCTTCGAGTGGGCGTCCCTGCGCATGTTCGGCAAGATGCCCGCCCGCGACATGCTCATCATGGTCGTCGTCGCCGGCTACACCGCCATCATGCACGACCTCGCCACCGCCGTGATCATCGGCGTCATCCTCTCAGCGCTCGCCTTCGCCTGGCAGCACGCCAAGCACATCGGCGTCGATGTCAAACTCGACGAGCACGGCGCGAAGCACTACCAGCTCCACGGCCCGCTCTTCTTCGCCTCCGCGCAGGCCTTCAAGCAGCTCTTCGACCCGAAGAACGACCCCGACGACGTCGTCATCGACTTCTACTACACCCGCGTCTACGACCAGTCCGGCCTCGAAGCCATCAACGCCCTCGGCGAGAAGTACGCCGCGCTCGGCAAGCGCCTGCACCTCACGCACCTCAGCCCCGAGTGCCGCACGCTGCTCCGCAACGCCGAAAACTTCGTCCTGACCAACCTCTCCGACGACCCCCAATACCACGTCGCCACCGACCGACTGGCCTGATCGAGGTCCTCCTCCCCTCGAGGGAGAAGGTGGCCGCGAAGCGGACGGATGAGGGGGCGGCCCGAGTCTTCGGGCTCGCAGGGTTCAGTTCGGATCAGAGCCCTGAGCACGAGCTCAGGGTCGCCAATAATCTGCAAGCCAATGCTCATCGCCACGAACCGCGCCAAGCAGATCGAAAAATCCAATATGCTC
>Ga0070727_10002222_pt1 | contig 19098 bp, 13 predicted proteins | sample tdAd472_FD_66722 | JGI IMG/M metagenome (GOLD analysis project Ga0070727, IMG submission 66722) | Marine sediment microbial communities from the Atlantic coast under amendment with organic carbon and nitrate - tdAd47.2 | ecosystem: Environmental > Aquatic > Marine > Coastal > Sediment | place...
CGCCCCTGCGAAAAAAATCCTGGATAGAGAAGGGCAAGCAATGCCGCTGGAGGACTTTAACAAAGTGATCCAGGTTAACCTGATTGGCAGCTTCAATCTGGCCAGATTGACGGCGCAACAATTCGCCAAAAATGAACCGATGGGTGAAGCGCAAGAACGTGGTCTGATTATCAACACCGCGTCGGTAGCGGCCTATGAAGGTCAAGTCGGGCAGTGCGCCTATGCCGCCAGTAAAGCAGGTATCGTCGGACTGGGTTTGCCAATGGCGCGCGATTTAGCGCCGCTGGGGATTCGCGTTAATACCATCGCTCCCGGTATTATGGGTACGCCTATGTTGCTCGCCATGCCTGAAAATGTGCAGCAGAGCCTGGTGGCGAATGTGCAGTTTCCAAAACGTTTGGGATTGCCCAACGAATTTGCCAAGTTGGTGATTCATATTGCCGAGAACGCTTACCTAAATGCTGAAACCATTCGGTTGGATGGTGCCTTGCGGATGCAGCCTAGGTAGCAAGTAGGGGGGCTAAATCTGCCTGCCTAAGTGGGCGCAAATTGCCTGCTGACCCATATTATCAAAGCCTGCGATTAAGAAATTTGGTTAAGAAATCGAGAGTTTCGTATTGGGAAGAGTTAATATGTCGCCCATGATACGGCTAATATTACTACTCGCACTTTTTTTACCAAACCCACTGCTTGCGCAGTCGCAGTTTGAGCTGGATTACTTGGTTGAATTACAACCCAAGCACGACCAAGCCCTAGTTACAGTGCAAATTGGTGCAGGTGCTGAGTTGATATCGCGGTTGCGCTTTCGACTCAAGCCGGGTATTCACACTTTCTTAAGTGCTGAGGGTGAATTTTCAGAAGCGAAAAATAGCATCGTTTGGACTCCGCCCAAAAATGGTGGTGCGATAGTTTTCACCAGTAAAATAACCCATGATCGCGGTAATGGCGCCTTCGATGCGATGATGGCCGAAAGCTGGGCTATTTTTCGTGGTGATGATTTGATTCCAGCGGTTAATATGCGCGCCAAAAAAGGTGCAAATTCACGTGCTAAGTTGCGGTTTAAATTGCCAGCCGGATGGCAAAGAACAGAAACAGGATGGCCGCGGGTTTCGAAAGAAATCTACGTAATCGATAATCCAGAGCGCCGCTTTGATCGGCCAGTGGGTTGGATAATGGCCGGTGATTTCGGCAGCCGAGCGGAGCAATTCGGTGCAACCCGTGTGGTCGTTGCAGCGCCGAAGGGGCAGCGCCTGCATCGTATGGATGTGGTTGCTTTTTTAGGTTGGGTTTGGCCTGAATTGAAAAGCGCATTCGGTGATAGTCCTGAGAAACTTTTGATTGTCGGTGCAGAGGATCCGATGTGGCGTGGTGGCTTGTCCGGTCCTAATTCGTTGTTTCTGCATGCCGACCGACCGTTAGTCAGCGAGAACGGCACCAGTGCTTTATTGCATGAACTGGTGCACAGCTTTACTCGCATTCGTGGCGATAAAAAGGATGACTGGATAGCCGAAGGTTTGGCGGAATTTTATGCCATCGAATTACTCTATCGCTCCGGCGGTATTACCGACGAACGTTATCAACGTATTCGTAAATGGTTAGCGCACTGGTCGCAGGATGTAAAAAAGCTACGGTTAGCTCGATCCAGCGGAAAAACAACAGCTGCCGCTGTGTTACTACTGCAAGACCTGGATAAAGAAATCCAGGTTGCCACCAAACAAGATAAAACCCTCGATGATGTCACTCGGTTGTTAATCAAAAAACGTGTCGTTTCACTAAACGATTTGCATGAGGCCGTTATGCAAGTGATGGGTCGCAAATCTGTGGTGTTGCAATCGGGTTTATTGGGTGCCTAGCAGGTTGCTTTGCACTCTTCGCAAAACCGAAGGAAAAAGGGAACTTCCCTTTCGTTCTTGGCATTACAGTTGTAACAATCGTTAAATCTGCACTCACAAAATAGCAAAGACCTGACCCCGTAGTGGTTGGGTTTATATACAAAATTTACTGCAAATGCCGATATATTTTTACCCACTCTAAATAACGAGTCGGTCGTCAAAACCTACTTCTTATTCGGGACGTATTTATTTTTCGGATAAAATCCATGATTACTTTTTCGGTATGGATATCTGGGTCACCCTGGTCGGGCAAAAATAAAAACTGTTACCCGTTCTTCTCAGTACTATTTAGCTCCATATTAAGTTTACGTACAATATCTGCTTGTGAGCGCGTTTGGTTGATCACCAGCTGACCTTTGGTGCTAAAGGTAATACCTGCCGCATTGGCTTCGTCGGTGTCGATATGCATTTCGGTGACGTAGGAATCTTTCACACGAATGAGCGTATTGGAAAAAGCGACGCCTCGTTCGCCATTGCCCAGTTGAACATCAACGTAATCACCGTCTTGGAGGCCCATTTTTAAAGCGTCCTCCTGGCTCATGTGAATATGCCGAGCGGCGATGATCAACCCGTTGGTCTCCAGTTCTCCGGCCGGGCCTCGTAGTTTGATTACGGGGGTGTGTTCAAGTTTTCCGGAGGGTCGCACTGGGGCTTCTAGTCCCAGGGTAAAAGTATCGGTTTTCGAAACTTCTATTTGGGTTTGACCCCTTGTTGGCCCTAGGATGCGTACATGTTGCAGGGTTCCCTTCGGGCCAATGACCTCAACGGTCTCTTCGGCGGCCCAGGCCTCAGGTTGGGTCAGGGCGCGTGCTTTGCTGAGTTGGTATCCTTTGCCAAACAGCTTAACAACAGCCGCTTCAGAAAGATGTACATGTCGGGCGGATACGGCGACCGGAATATGCCAGCTATTGGGCTGGGGGTTGCTAGGTTTCGCTCGGGTAAGGATATGTTTAGCTTCCTGAGCGATCATATTCTGCTCGCAGGTTTGGGTGACAATGACTTTAATACGCGAATCAAAAGATTGTATTTGTGGCGCTTCGTAGCCTTTGAGCTTTATTGCCTGGTTGATGTCGTCATCTAAATGCAGACCAAGGAATTCAAATTTGTCGCAGATACGGCGGCGCATCGAGGCAGAATTTTCTCCCACCCCTCCGGTAAAGGCGATGACATCCAAGCCACCCATGGCGGCGGCATAGGCGCCAATATATTTACGAACCCGGTAGGCGTAAACGTTCAATGCCAATTGCGCATCGGTATTGCCTTCGGCCGCCATTTGCTCGACATCGCGCATGTCTTCGGTGCCGGCTAGCGCTTTCAAACCACTCGCTGAGTACAGTTGTTTTTCCACCATCTCGGCAGTTAGTCCTAATTCCCGTGAGAGATAGGCAAAGAGCCCTGGGTCGACATCGCCAGAACGAGTTCCCATGACCAGCCCTTCCAGTGGCGTCATGCCCATGGACGTGTCAATTGAAAAGCCACGGTTGATTGCACAAACGCTGGCACCGTTACCTAGATGGCAACTAATGATTTGTAAATCCGTTACCGGTTGATGCAGTTCTTTTGCTACTCGCAGGCCAACGTACTTGTGGGAAGTACCATGAAAACCGTAACGGCGCAGGCCTTTATCGCGCCATTCTTTGGGCACCGCATAGGTGTACGCGCGGTCAGGAATTGTATGATGAAACGCCGTATCGAACACGGCAACTTGTGGTAAGTTAGGCCAAAGGTCACGGCTATGGGTGATCGCCAGTAGATTTGCCGGATTGTGCAAAGGGGCTAGTGGCGTACATGCTTCGATAAAGGCTATTACCTCTTCGTCAATCAGAGTGGCATCATGAAAGCGGTCACCGCCGTGGGCGACGCGATGGCCTACTGCGTCGAAAACGTCAAAACCGAATTCATTTAAAATGGCGGGAACGGCAGCAATTGCATCCGTTAGGTTTGCCAGCGGTTCCTTACGGTGCCCAGGTTTTCCCTGCTCACCCCCAACACGATAGTGTAGGGTACAGCTACCATCTTTAAAGCGTTCGAACTCCCCCTTAAATACTCGATTATCTTCTTTGCTCATATCAAAAACGCCGAATTTGAGGGAAGAACTACCGGCGTTGAATATCACTATTTTCATTTATGGCTCACTTTGTTGCCAGTTATTGTTGGCTAGTTATTCGGCGTATTGTATTGAGATTATATGACAATTTTTGGGCTTTTTTCAGCTATGGGGCGGCACGGATAATGGGCATGAAGGAGAGGGCAAGGAGCAACCGATAATTTTATCGGCCGTGCATAAACCCTCTGTGTGGATATAAAAACACAATTATAAAAAGCGTTTAAGTTGTTGGCGAATATACTGATTTTCTCTTTGCAGTGATTCCTTTTGTTGCAGTAAATCAATCACCATAGCAACGGCAACCCAGTCAATTTCCAAGTCTTGATGCAAGCGGATGGCCTTTTTTAGCCAGTGGACGCTGGTAGAATCGAACACCCAATTCACTAAGTCTTCACCTTCAATCGGTTCGGCTACTCCTGACTCGACCGCTGCTAAAATCATTTCTTCTGTGATGGTTTTGGTCAGGCACAGCTCGCTGGCTGAAATAGTTAATAATATCTCGGTCATTTTAATTACTCCATGCCGTTCTGGGGTCAAAGCTGGCTGAGCTTGCCAGTTTTTTCCAGAGCTGTTCAGTCGCATCATTAGTCGTCGGGGGCATCACTATTTTTACGATGGCATATAGGTCACCCATCCCCGTTTTGGTCGGCAGCCCTTTGCCTTTGATGCGCAACTTCTGGCCGGATTGGGCATTGGGTGTAATCGTCAGATTGATTTTGCCGGTTAAGGTCGGTACCGTTACTTTGGCCCCCAATGCGGCTTCCCAGGGCGAGAGGGGGAGGGTAATAAGCAGGTTATGGCCTTGTATATCAAAGAGGGGGTGTGGAACTAGGCGAATGTGCAGGTAGAGGTCACCGTTTGTGCCGTCCCCCTGTCCCGGTGCGCCTTGACCTTTAATTCGAATTCGCTCTCCGTCCGTGACGCCTTTGGGTATCTTCACGTTTAAACTTTTTTTGATTTGTCTGACCTGGCCATCCTCGAAAACAGGTATATGATAGGTGACTTGTTTGGATTCTTCTGCCAGCGTGTCTTCCAGAAAAATCGGCATTTCAAGTTCCAGGTCTCGTCCTTTGAAACCAAAATTGCCTTCAGACTGCGCGCCGCGATGTTCAGCACCCGCCCGACCAAAAACGGAGTTAAAGAAATCTGAAAACTCTTGATCAGAGAACGAATTTGTCCCGTTTGTGTAGCGCCAACCTGGCGGAGGCTCAAATCCTGCCCCCGGCTTACCACCATACTGCCTCAGCTCGTCGTACTCAGCCCTGCGTTCGGCATCTTTCAGTACTTCGTAAGCTTCTGCGACCTCTTTAAACTTATCTTCAGCACCTGCTTCGGGATTCACGTCAGGGTGGTACTTGCGTGCCAGCCGTCGGTAAGCCATTTTGATATCTTTGCTTTCCGCATCCGGCTCAACGCCGAGTATCTGATAATAGTCTTTAAATTGCATAAGGTTATCCAACGTAAAATGGCAATCGATCACCGCACTGAGGGCTGCGTAACATCTCAAACAATGATGCTGTCAGCAGAACTGATATTACTTTCTTATGGTTTATTTTTATAGTGTGATTTTAATGAGTGTAAAGCTTTGTAAATATACTTTTGACGAAATTGAATTATTGTAGAATAGGCGGTCTTTGCAGGGGCCGCACAATTGAGTCGTGCCAAGATGAAAACCTGCAGTTATAAAAAATAAGGAGCGCCCAATCAATAGTTTAAGAGCTAACCTGCCTAAGCTGGCTGTATTGATGCTTATCCTATTGTTGGAAGCCTGTGCCCGTTCTGGTATATCCATAAAAAGCGCCCCTCCCGAGTTGCCTGATCAATGGCGCACTGAGCTAAAGGTTGGGCCAGTTGAGTCTGACTGGTTGGCGCAGCTGGGTGGTGAAACCTTAGCACAACTGGTGTCTGAGGCCTTCTCTAACAATTTTACGTTGGCACGACAGGCGGCTGAACTGAATGCCGCAAAACAGCAGGCCGTGATTGCGGGGGCACCGCTCTATCCTGTGCTGGATCTGGGTTTGAGCCAGAGTCGTCATCGTCTGGTAACGGCGAATACCAGCGATCACAGCAGTCATGCAAATATTGATTTGGCGTTAACCTGGGAGCTCGATCTGTGGGGGCAGTTAAGTGATACAAAACGCCAGGCTGTGTTAACGCTGAAAGCGAGTGAAGCCTCTTTTGAACAAGCCAAGTTGCAATTGGCCAGCGATGTTGGCGCTGCTTGGTATGATGTGCTGGAGGCTAGGCAACTCATCGAGTTGTTTGAAGAACGCCTAGCGAATTTAGATCGGAACTTGGAGATTATCGAGTTTAGTTATCGCCAGGGTATTACGCAGGCCTTAGACGTCTATTTGGCACGTAATGAGGTTGAACAGGAGCGGGCACGTTTGACGCAGCAGCGTCAAAGCGAGTTAGAGGCTGTGAGCAGATTGCAACGCCTGCTTGGGCGCTACCCGAGTGGAATGATGACGCTCTCGACATCACTCCCGTTTATCGCTGAGCCGGTCAGTGCGGGCGTACCATCAGCGCTGTTGAAAAATCGCCCCAGTGTTCAAGCGGCATGGTTTGAATTAATGGCCGCCGACGCACAATTGGCGGTAGCGCATAAAGCGCGCTTCCCTTCGTTACGTTTGACTGGCTCTGTGGGCGATACGGGGGGAACGCTGAATAAACTCTTTGATGGTGGACCGTTAGGCTGGTCACTATTAGTAGGTGTTACTCAACCACTATTTGCTGGTGGGCGCTTAGCGGCCAGAGAAAAGCAGGCTCAGGCGGAATTAAAGCAACGCGAACAACAATATCTTGACCACATTTTTACCGCTTTCCGGGAAGTGGAAAATTCGTTGTATAAACAGCAAACCCTCGGTCAGCGCTACCAAAGCTTTCTAAAGGCGCAGGAAAATGCATTAGCCGCACAGAGCTTGGCGTTTGAGCAGTATCAGCGCGGTTTGATTCCCTATACCAGTGTCCTGGAGTCGCAGCGGCGGGCGTTTGATGCTCAGACCACGGTATTGGGGTTACGTAATCAACTCTTACAAAATCGTATAGCCCTTAATTTAGCACTTGGCGGCAGTATTGCTGCCAGTACTGAGTGATAACGGAAGATAAAAATGGTTGTTACTAAAAAGGCAATAATTCCTCTCATTGTGTTGGCTGCGTTTATTATTGCGGCGTTGTTGATTTTTAATAATCCGCCGGAAGCGAAGCGCTCTCGCCCACCTTCCAAGCCACAGTTAACGGTGGAGACTTTGGCGCTGAAGGAAGCACCCTATCAGGTTCGGTTACAGAGTTACGGGACGGTGCGCCCGCGCATTGAAAGCCAGCTGGTGGCGCAGGTTAGCGGTCAAATTGTTGAGGTCAGTCCACAGTTTCGCAACGGTGGTTTTTTTGAGCGCGGCGACCAATTGGTGAAGATTGATAGTCGTGATTATGAGGCCGAAGTCAATATTGCCAAGGCCGCGTTAATTAGCGCCGAGCAGTTGCTGGCGGAAGAGCAGGCGCGTTCGGAACAGGCGTTGGAGGATTGGCGGCGCTTAGGTAATACGACGCAAGCCTCTGACCTGGTGCTGCGCAAGCCGCAGCTACAAGCGGCACAAGCACAAGTGATTTCGGCAAAATCGGCATTAGACAAGGTACAGCTCAATTTAGAACGCACTCGTATCTTGGCGCCCTTTGCCGGGCGGATTTTGAACAAGCAGGTTGATGTGGGTGAGGTGGTCTCTAACAATATGCCGTTGGCCTCGATTTATGCGACTGATTATGTGGAAATACGGCTGCCGCTAAAAAACCGTGATTTGGATTACATTCGCTTGCCGGAAAGTTACCGTTTTAATGCCTCCCAACACAATGAGCCAGTCGCGGTAACTCTTTATTCAGACTTAGTGGGCGACCAAATTTGGCAGGGAAAAATAGTGCGTACTGAAGGGGCGATCGATGGCACCAGTCGACAGTTGCACGTAGTAGCGCAGATTGATGACCCCTATGGTGTGCAGGCAACCGACAAACAGCCACTAAAAATTGGTGAATATGTGACAGCGCAGATTCAGGGGGTGAGACTGGAAAATGCTTTGGTCATTCCCAACAGTAGCATTTACCAAGGCAGTTATGTTTATTTAGTGGCGCAGGGAAGATTGTTACGCCGTAATATAGAAATTGCTTGGCAAAATGACCATGAAGCCATTATTCAGCAAGGGCTTATCACAGGAGATCAGCTTGTATTAACACCGCTAGGACAAGTCGCGTCTGGTATTCCGGTAAAAGTGCTAAATCCGTCAGCATCGGCGGAGGCTCAGCCTTTGGCACTAGTTCCTGAAGGGGAGAAAAGTCCATGATCAGCTGGTTTGCACGCAACCATGTAGCGGCAAATCTGTTAATGGTCAGTATTTTTGTGGCGGGCTTATTGTCTCTGAACAGCAAAATTCCCTTGGAAGTATTTCCCTCAATTGAATCCGACCTGATCCGCATTGCTGTTTCCTTAAGGGGAGCAACCCCGGAGGATGTTGAGCAGGGCGTGAGTATCCGTATCGAAGAAGCGGTGCAGGATTTGGAAGGAATTGAGCGTTTGACCAGCCGCTCAATGGAAGGTACCGCGCTGGTGACGGTGGAAGTCGAACCGGGCTATGACCCTAGAGAAATTCTGGCCGATGTAAAAAGTCGAGTCGACGCGATCAGTACCTTACCGAGCGAAGCGGAAAATCCGGTGATTAGTCTATCGCAGCATAAATTCGGGGTGATCACGGTAGCGGTGGCGGGTAATTTGAGCGAGCGGGAAATCCGAGAAATCGGTGAGCAAACGCGTGATGACCTGCTGCGGCTGCCGCAGATTACCCAGGCCGAATTAAGCGCAGTTCGTGATTATGAAATCAATATCACGATTCCGCAGGATCGTTTGCGCAATTATCAGCTCACCCTGGAGACAGTATCGGCGGCAATCCAAAATCATTCCTTAGACTTTTCTGCGGGTAATGTTCGTTCTGAAGGCGGTGACGTATTGATACGCTCGAAAGGACAGGCCTATCAGCGGGATGAGTTTGAAGCCATCGTGGTCAAGACCAACGCTGATGGCAGTATATTGCGCTTAGGTGATATCGCCGATGTTCGAGATGGCTTTACTGAGGATGCCCTAAAAACACGTTTTAATGGTAAGCCAGCAGCCTTGATTGATGTCTACCGTATCGGCAATCAAAGTGCCCTGGAAGTGGCAGAGGCGGTGCGGGAGTATATCGATCAACGTCAAAGCACATTGCCGCAGGGCTTGGCGTTAAGCTATTGGGATGATGACTCGGTTGTGGTTAAGAATCGACTCGGCACGTTGATCCGAAATGCGGTGCAGGGCGGTATTTTAGTGTTGGCGTTGTTAACCTTATTCCTGCGGCCATCAATCGCATTTTGGGTGTTCCTCGGTATCCCCATCAGTTTTATGGGCGCCTTCATTTTTATGCCGCTACTGGGTGTTTCACTTAATATTCTCAGTCTGTTTGGTTTTATTCTGGTGCTCGGCATAGTCGTCGATGATGCCATTGTCACCGGAGAGAATGTTTATACACATTTGCGCACCTCTGAAACAGGATTAGAGGCGGCGATTCGAGGGACTAAAGAAGTTGCTATCCCAGTGACCTTTGGCGTGTTGACCACCATTGTTGCATTTATGCCCTTTACCTTTGTGGAAGGGCGGCGCGGTGTACTGTTTGCTCAGCTGGCGATGGTGGTTATTCCGGTGCTGTTATTTTCTCTGATCGAGTCCAAATTCATACTGCCGGCCCACCTCAAACACATTCGACTAAAAAATGGAGAGGAGGGGCCGACCAAACGTTTGAGTCAATGGCAGCAACGTTTTGCTGACGGGTTTGAACAGGTCATCATTCGTTACTATCGTCCGCTGTTAGCACGCTGTGTCGAGCACCGTTATCAAACACTGGCATGGTTTGTCGGCGTGTTAATTCTTATTCTTGCCATTATTATGAGCGGCTGGACGCGTTTTGTGTTTTTCTCCAGTGTTGAAAGTGAAACGGCAACGGCAACTCTAACCTTCCCTGCAGGTACGCCGCTAGAAGTGACTGATCGTTACATTGTCCATATGGCTGACGCCGCCAGACAATTGCAGGAAAAATATGAGGATCCTTTGCTTGGCAAGCCCTTGATCACTAATATTTTGGCGATTTCCGGTGCTGCGGGTGGCGGCTCTAGCGGTCCACATTTAGGTCAGGTGCGTTTCGAAACGATTGCTGCAGAAGCACGGTCATCTGCGGTGACTACCGGTGATCTGGTTCGAGAATGGAGAGACCTTATCGGGGCAGTGCCCGGTGCAGAATCCCTGCTATTTCGCGCTGAGTTTGGCCGCCCGCATGACCCCATTGATGTTCAGTTCAGCGGCACCTCACTGGCGACATTGGGTGAAATTGCCGACAAGGTAAAAGCGCGTCTTGCTACCTATCCAGCGGTGTTTGATATCGCCGATAGTTTGTCAGATGGCAAAGAAGAATTACAAATAGAGTTGACCGAGCAGGGGCATGCATTGGGCTTAACCCGGCGCGATGTGATTGTCCAAGTGGGGCGCGCCTTCAAAGGCTTTGAGGCGCAACGGATTCAACGTGGTCGTGATGATATAAGGGTGTTGGTGCGCTTTCCTATCAACGAAAGAGAATCGGTTGCCAACCTTGAGAATATGTTGATTAGTTTGCCCAGCGGTGGGCAGGCTCCGTTGTTACATGTAGCGACCTTGGTGCCAGGACGGGGGCCAGCGGCGATTAATCGTATCGATCAATACCGCACGGCTAGTGTCACGGCGGATATTAATAAAGAAGTAACCAATATGACGGTATTGCAAGCGGACCTGAAGGTCTTTCTTGATGAGCTGTTACTGCAATATCCTGGCATCACCTACTCACTTGAAGGTGAGGCCAGAGAGCAACAGGAGTCCTTGACTAGTATTCTGATTGGCGCACTGGTCGCCCTGTTCGTGATTTATTGTTTGCTGGCGATTCCCTTTAAGTCCTATTCTCAGCCCTTTATTGTGATGTCAGTGATTCCTTTTGGCACTGTGGGTGCTGTGATGGGACATTGGTTGATGGGTGTTGACCTTTCTATTATGAGCGTGCTGGGGATTATGGCACTGATAGGTGTGGTGGTGAATGATAGTCTGGTGTTGGTGGATTTTATTAATAAACGCCGACAAAGTGCCGTGGTGACGAGTGCGCAAAATAGGGGTGAGTTGATCAACAATGCTATTCTCAGTGCGGGCGTGTCTCGGTTTCGCCCCATTATGCTGACATCCTTAACCACTTTTTTTGGTTTGTTACCACTGCTGTTTGAACGTTCTACACAGGCAAAATTTTTAATGCCGATGGCTATTTCAGTGGGCTTCGGCGTGATTTTCGCCACCTTTATTACGTTGATTTTGGTGCCCGTGAACTATCGTATTATGGAAGATCTCAAGTCGTTAATTGGCGGCGTTAAAACATGGCTAAAAGCCAAGAGCGGACTGCAGCGGCCTCATTCGAGTTAGAGCATTCCTTTTAGCATCTGCCTATCGCTAAAGCAGCATATAGGTGCTGGTAATATGCGCGATGGGTTTGTCCGGTCGTTCCGTATAAAGGTTCACTTCTCCGTAAACAATGCTACGCCCTTGTTTAATAATTTTAGCGTGGGCAATGAGGTCTGCATCTGCTGCGGGGCGTAGGAAAGAAGAAGATTGCGATACGGTGGTCATAGGCACATAGGCATCTACCGCCGAACATACCGCAAAGACCATGGCGGTGTCAGCCAAAGCCATGATGGCTTGTCCGCACACAGTGCCGCCGATTCGATTAAACTGCTTCGAGGCAGGCACTCTGAGGATTGCCTGCCCTTCAGCGATCTTGTCGAAGTGAATATTCAACTCCTGAACCCACGGTGCAAACCCTTCTTTGAGTAGCTGTTGGGCTGCGCTGATATCAAAGTTTGTCGTTTCCATCGGGTACCTTTTTATTGTTAATTAAAGTGTCGTCTAAAGTTGAGCGGCAAGTCGTGTGCCTTGGTTGATTGCGCGTTTGGCGTCAAGCTCGGCTGCCTGGTCTGCGCCACCAATGAGGTGATAGGGTTTATTGAGTCCACCCACCAGTTCACGCAAAGATTCCTGGCCGGAGCAAATGATGACATTGTCGACCGCCAATACCGTTGGTTTGCCATTAATCGTCAGGTGCAAGCCCTCATCGTCAATACGCTGATAATCGCAACCGGAGAGCATCTTCACACCCTTATGTTTGAGTTCGGTGCGATGAATCCAGCCAGTGCTCTTGCCTAGGCCTTCACCTACTTTAGAGGTTTTGCGTTGCAGCAGGTAGATTTCACGCGGAGAATGTGCGGATTTGGGTTTAATGCCCTCGACTCCCGCACGGGTGGAGAAGGTCATATCCACACCCCATTTAGCCATAAAAGCAGGTATATCCAGGCTGGTATCTTCCGAGCCATCCACCAGATACTCACAGAGATCAAAACCAATACCGCCAGCTCCTATCACAGCAACGTTATTGCCAACCGGTTTGCCCAGTTTTAATACATCCAAATAACTCAAAACTTTTGGGTGATTGATTCCTTCGATTTCTGGAATGCGTGGCACAATGCCAGACGCGATCACCACTTCGTCCCAGTCTGCAGCGTTTAAATCATTGACGCTAATTCGCGTATTGAGTTGCAGGTCAATTCCCGAGAGCTCAATTTGGCGCTGGTAATAGCGCAGCGTTTCATAAAACTCGTTCTTTCCGGGCACTCGTTTGGCAATATTGAATTGCCCGCCAATTTCGTTCTCAGCATCATAGAGAGTAACCTGATGCCCTCTCTGCGCTGACGTTACCGCGAAGGAAAGTCCAGCAGGCCCTGCGCCGACAACCGCAATTTTTTTGCTAATGGAGGCAGGACTAATGATGAAGTCTGTTTCATGGCAAGCACGCGGGTTGACTAGGCAGGTGGCGATTTTTTCATTAAAGATATGATCGAGGCAGGCTTGGTTGCAACCGATGCAGGTATTAATTTCATCGCTCTTTCCGGCTGCTGCTTTATTAACAAAATCGGGATCGGCTAAAAACGGACGCGCCATGGACACCATGTCCGCATCGCCACGCACTAAAACCGCTTCGGCCACTTCCGGTGTATTGATACGATTTGAGGTGATCACTGGAACGGGTAGGGCACTCCTAAATTTTGCTGTGACCCAGGTGTAGGCCGCCCGCGGTACCTTGGCAGCAATAGTGGGAATCCGCGCTTCGTGCCAACCGATACCGGTATTGATGATGGTTGCTCCGGCTGCGGCAACTGCTTGCCCTAGTTGCACGGTTTCCTCATAGCTACTGCCGCCCTCAACCAAATCAAGCATCGACAGTCGGTAAATAATGATAAAGTTGGTGCCGACACGTTCTCGAATACGTTTAACAATGGTGAGTGGTAAGCGAATGCGGTTTTCGAAGCTACCGCCCCATTCGTCCTGGCGGTGATTGGTGCGGGCTGCGATAAACTGATTTAGCAAGTAACCTTCTGACCCCATCACCTCAACACCGTCGTAACCGGCTTTTTGGGCCATTTCGGCGGCGGTGACGAAGTCCTGAATTTGTTGTTCGATTTCCTCAGCACTCAGCTCGTGTGGAACAAAGACATTGATCGGTGCCTGAATAGGTGAGGGTGCCACTAGATTTTTTGAGTAAGCGTAACGACCGGTGTGCAGTATTTGCATACATATTTTGCCGTCCGCCTCGTGCACGGCATCGGTAATGACACGATGGTTAGCGATATCCGCTTCTGTTTGCATGTGCTTGGCTTTGGGGTGAATCGCGCCATCCCTATTTGGGCCAAAACCACCAGTGACGATCAGGCCTGCACCACCACGCGCGCGCTCAGCAAAAAATACCGCCATGCGTATATGCCCATCTGGTAACTCTTCCAAACCCGTGTGCATGGAACCCATCAGTACGCGATTTTTTAATTGAGTAAAGCCGAGGTCGAGCGGCGTTAGCAAGTTGGGGTATTGGGGTGCCGACATTTGTTCTCCAAAAGTAAAGGAAGCGGTCGAAAGAGTCTGGCCATTATGCTGTGCTAATTAATTAGAAGTTTTTGGACAGAACTAGTCGTCTTTGTTGCTTTTGCCGGTGGCCGCTTTTGCCGCCATCGACATGAACTGCTGAAACTGTTCGATACCCTGAATTCCCAGCGGCAGGTAGCGCTTTAGTAATAACTCTGGATCGCTCATTTCTTCGATGCCCTGGTCTATTTTTTCTTGAATTTTTTTCATCGTCGCTTTTTGCATAGGCTCTATGTCTGGCAAACCCAGCATTTCACGGGCTTCCTTGGGTGAGAGGTCAATATCGATATTGATTTTCATGCGGACTCTCCTCGCGGTTAGCGAAGTCTATAGGGTTGTTGGGTCGACCAATGTGGCTGCTGCCGCGCCATCATAGCTTGGCATTAATCCGCAGTATAAATAGGGTGAGAGGCATTTCAAGCGATATGAATCAATTTGGCCGGTAATCCAGCCAAATCGGGGTGATCAGTCGGTTTACCGGCGCCTGAAAAGGGGTTGGGGTTGGTCAACGGCGGCTTGGTAAAAGTGGCTGATTGAGGCCAGGCTATTTAAAGCGGGCTCGATTTCTTTGCCCTCCTTTAACGAGAAGCTATCGAAACCGCAGCGACGCATATAAAACAATTGATCCTGCGTTACATCGCCGATGGCGCGAATTTCTCCTTGAAAACCATAGCGTTCTCTCAGTAGACGCGCGTAGGAGTATCCTCTGCCATCAGTAAAAATAGGGAAATTAATGGCAATTAGTGGGAGTTTTTGCAGCTTGTCTGCGATCCATTCCGGCTCTTCGTCGCTGTTAATCCAGACCCCCACTTTGCCTGAATGTTGACCAAGAAGTTCCGCTTGGTTTTGCCAAAGTTTCAGTGGGACGATAATGTCACCGCTGCTAGGAAGTTGGTATTCACCCGACTCTGACGGGTTTATTAACTGCCAACTATTTTGTTGAATCGCGCCATCTTTGATGATGCTCTGTTTTGTCATATCACTAAGCATTGCTGTAAACCTGTTGCTTAAAAGGATCAAGTCCGATGCGACGATAGGTGTCAATAAAACACTCTTCTTCAACACGGTTTTCAATATAGACATCGACTATCTTTTCAATCACGTCGGCGACGACATCTTCGCTGAATGATGGGCCTAAGATATTGCCGAGAGAGGCATCTATGCCAGAGGAACCGCCTAACGAGATCTGATAAAATTCAGCCCCCTTTTTATCGACGCCGAGAATGCCGATATTACCCACATGGTGGTGGCCGCAGGCATTCATGCAACCGGATATGTTGAGGTCAAGGTCGCCGATGTCGTAAAGATAATCAAGATCGTTAAAGCGTTCTTGAATTTGCTGTGCAATCGGAATGGATTTAGCGTTTGCCAAGGCGCAAAAATCACCGCCAGGACAACATATCATGTCAGTTAACAACCCCAAAGTAGGTGTCGCGAAGCCATATTGTTTGGCGTCCTGCCAAAGGTCATAAAGGTCAGATTGCTTTACGTCAGCCAAAACGATATTTTGCTCATGGCTGACACGCAATTCACCAAAGCTATAGCGTTCGGCAAGATCGGCCATCGTGTCCATTTGCTCATGAGTGGCGTCGCCCGGAGCTATGCCGGTTTTTTTAAGACTCAGTGTGACAGCGGCATAGCCCGGCTTTTTATGGGGATAAACGTTACGTTTAGCCCAGTTGGCAAAAAACTTATTTTCAGATTTATGGGCTTCAAAAGAGGCGTCGATTTCGGGTAGTGTTTCGTAATCAGGCTCCGTAAAGAACGATTTTAAACGTTCAATTTCGGCCACAGTGACTGTGCTTGGGCTGCCTTTAATTTGCGCCCACTCTTGCTCAACCATTGCCGTAAATTTTTCAGGTGTCAGCGCGCGTACTAAAATTTTAATACGTGCCTTGTGTTTGTTGTCGCGGCGACCGTAACGGTTATACACTCGCAAAATCGCTTCCAGGTAGGTCAGTAAATGTTCTTTCGGTAAGAAGTCGCGTACCAGACTACAGATTACTGGTGTGCGGCCTAAGCCGCCGCCGACAAACACTTTAAAGCCGTTTTCGCCATCCTGATTGGTGACGATATGGAGTCCGATATCGTGCACCATGGTCGCTGCACGATCAGCACTTGGAACCGCATTGACCGCAATCTTAAATTTGCGCGGGAGATAAGCGAACTCCGGATGGAAGGTGGACCATTGGCGAATCAGTTCACAATAGGGTCGAGGGTCTTCGATTTCATCCCGGGCAACACCGGCGAATTGATCAGTCGTGGTGTTTCGAATGCAATTACCGCTGGTCTGAATCGAATGCATCTGTACGCTCGCCAGATCCGCCAAAATATCGGGTACCTGTTCGAGCTTGGGCCAGTGCAGTTGCATGTTTTGACGCGTACTGAAATGGCCATAGCCTTTATCGTAAGTCCGGGCGACGTGCGCTAACATGCGCATCTGCTTTACCGACAACATGCCATAGGGGACGGCGATACGCAGCATCGGCGCATGCCGTTGAATATAAAGCCCATTTTGCAGGCGTAGCGGGAGAAACTCATCACCGCTTATTTTGCCAGCCAAAAACCGTTGCATTTGGTCGCGGAACTGGGCAACGCGATCATTCAGTATTTGTTGATCGCATTCATCGTAAACATACATGATTTAACAAAATTCCTATGCTCAAAAGTAAATTACTCGCTGGGAGGGCATCATACTTGGTTCCACTTATTCTATAAAACATCAAATTCTTATATCTTTAGAACCAGTTTGTATCGATAGTGGAAGAGTGAACAGGTCTCGTCGAGCCCCCGCTTGGCCATGATTAGCCGCCTGTTGAGCTCAATACAAACCGCACAATAATCACTAAAGTAAAGATAAAGATCAGGGTAAACACAATACCAGCGGCAATATAGGTGCCTGGCTTGGCTTTGGTGAAATCACGTTCGCGATTTTTGTGACTTTGTACGCCAATAGCGGCGGCTAAGACACTCGAAATAACCTGCCATAATGTTAATTTATCGGGATCTTTATTTACGTTCATTTGCATTTTCCTGTTCTGGTTTTAGGTTGTTAGCGTTGGCTTTTATTAGCTCAGTTTTCATAAACAAGGTTGGCAGCAAGCCATCGTTCCAGCTGTTCTACGCCCATATTCTTGCGAGCAGCTAAGTCCGCAACTTGGTCGCGGTCAATTTTGCCAACGCCAAAGTAGTTTGATTCCGGGTGTGAAAAGTACCAGCCACTGACCGATGCCGCAGGCGACATGGCGAAGCTTTCGGTAAGTGACACCCCGGTATGTTGTTCCGCACACAACAAATTAAAGAGTGTGGTTTTTTCCGTATGATCAGGGCAGGCGGGATAGCCTGGTGCTGGCCGGATTCCTTGGTAACTCTCTTTTATTAGTTGGTCGTTCGTTAAACTTTCGTTGTCGCCATATCCCCAAAATTCCTTGCGCACTCGTTCGTGCATTCTTTCGGCAAAAGCTTCCGCAAGACGATCGGCAAGGGCTTTGACCATGATGGCATTATAATCATCATGGTCTGCTTCAAATTCCGCCACGAGCTCTGGTACTCCGATGCCAGTGGTAACCACAAAACCTCCGATAAAGTCGGCAATACCCGTTTCCTTGGGTGCGATATAATCGGCTAGGGAATAATTGGGATTATCGTTGGCTTTGTCTGTTTGCTGGCGCAAATGATGAAGCTTGATGGTGGTTTGTTGGCGTGACGCATCCTGATAAACTTCGATGTCATCGTTATTCACACGGTTGGCAGGCCATAGACCGATCACCGCTTTGGCTTGAATGAGTTTTTCATCAATCATTCGTCGGAGTAATTGCTGCGCGTCATCGAACAAAACTTTAGCTTGTTCGCCAATCTTCTCATCCTTAAAGATCTTGGGATATTTTCCACCCAGCTCCCAGGTAATAAAAAATGGTGTCCAATCGATATAGTCGACCAGCTCGGTTAAAGGATAATCATCGAACGCCTTGATGCCCAAGAAGCTTGGCTGTGGTGGTTGATAACTTGTCCAGTCGGTCTGTAGCGCATTTTCACAGGCAGCTTGATAGCTGAGCAGCTTGGTTTTGGGGCGACGATTTTGGTTGCGTTCGCGGACCTCTGCGTACTCTTTGCGACGGGCTTTTACAAACTCAGGTTTTTGCTCCTGGTTGAGTAGCAGGGAAGCGATACCTACGCTACGTGAGGCATCTGCTACATAGATAGCAGCATCGTTTTGATACTGGGGTTCAATTTTAACAGCGGTATGCGCTCTTGACGTGGTTGCGCCACCGATCATCAGTGGTATATCAAACGCCAATCGTTGCATTTCTTTTGTCACATGCACCATCTCATCCAAGGATGGCGTAATTAGTCCGCTCAGCCCAATGATGTCTACCTGTTCCTCGCGTGCTGTTTTTAGTATTTTCTCGCAGGGCACCATCACGCCAAGGTCAATCACCTCATAGTTGTTGCACTGCAATACGACGCCGACAATATTTTTGCCGATATCGTGGACATCGCCCTTTACTGTGGCCATTAAAATTTTACCCTTACGCCGTACTGACGAGGTATCTTTTTCTGCCTCGATAAAAGGTAGTAGATAGGCGACTGACTGTTTCATTACGCGTGCGCTTTTCACCACCTGAGGTAGAAACATTTTGCCGGAACCGAACAAATCGCCGACGACATTCATACCATCCATGAGCGGGCCTTCAATGACCTTGATGGGCTTATCCGCTTGTAGGCGCGCCTCTTCAGTATCTTCATGAATGTAGTTGGTTATGCCTTTAATTAACGCATGCTCGAGGCGTTTGTTTACTGGCCATTCCCGCCATTCCTCGGTTTGTATTTCTTTGACGCTACCATCATCACGAAAATCGTCAGCGATTTTCAGTAGATTTTCGGTGGCATCGGGTGAACGGTTTAATACCACATCTTCTACAGATTTTTTTAATTCCTTGGGGAGATCGTCATATACCGCTAATTGACCAGCGTTGACGATGCCCATGCTCATACCGGCTTGAATCGCGTGGTACAGAAACACGGAGTGAATGGCCTCGCGCACCGGATTA
>Ga0070727_10002223_pt1 | contig 19087 bp, 10 predicted proteins | sample tdAd472_FD_66722 | JGI IMG/M metagenome (GOLD analysis project Ga0070727, IMG submission 66722) | Marine sediment microbial communities from the Atlantic coast under amendment with organic carbon and nitrate - tdAd47.2 | ecosystem: Environmental > Aquatic > Marine > Coastal > Sediment | place...
CCGCCGTGCTACTTCGCAAGGTAGCGGAACGGCGCAAGCCGTCCGGTCGAGCCACCTTGCACGTTGCAAACGCCGGACGGCTTGCGCCGTTCCGCTATCTCAGCAGGTGCAGGTTCGCGATCGTGATCCCCGACAACATTGAGCCGATGATGCCCAGAAATCCCTGGTCGGTGCCGCACAGGTACAGGTTGTCGAGATGGGTGCGACCGTCGCGGAGCTTATTCGGTGCTCCGTAAACCGCTCCGTTCAGATGCCCGGTGAACTTTGTGATCGTTCGCGGAGTGAACATGTCGGTGTCGACGACGTGCGAGCGGAAGTCGGGCATGAAGCGAATCGCCGACTCGACAATTCGCCGGCACCATTCGTCCTTCGCCGGGTAGTACCCGTCGTCGGAGAGATTCATCCAGTAGTCCGGTGAGGCCAGCGCGGTGATGCGGACGCGGCCTTCGTCGAGCTTCTCGTCGCCGTAATCGAAGTTGTTCGGCGAGCAGATGATGCCACTGCGAACGTCGCACGGTTCGCCTGGCGGTTCGTAACGGAAGACGTCGGAGTCGTTGTAGAAGACGATCGTTTGTCGGTGGTCGAGGTCCGCTGGCTCGCAGTCGAGCGAGAAGATCGTTTCCGCATACGAGATCTCGCCAGGCGGATTTTCAGTGACGAACTCGTCGGGCACGTTGCCACACAGCCGGAAGGTCTCGGCAGAACCGGCGGACGAGAGCACGTTCTTCCCTTCGAGGATCTCGCCTGATTCCAGTTCGACACCGACTGCGTGGCCGTTGTCTTCAATGATTCGCTTCACACCGCAGCGGAGCTTCAGTTCGCCGCCGTTCTGCCGGAAGTGATTGACCAGGTTCTTGAGGATCAGTCGCACGCCGCGATGGGGCCGTCCAAAGCCCTGCTCGAACAGCGCCTTGAACATGATCACGAACTGGCTGAAGTCCATGTCACCGACCGTCGGGCTGCCGTAAAACATCAGCGGGCAGAACAGCATGTCGATCAGCACCGGATCGGAAATCGTCTCGCCGAGTACCTGTCGGGCCGACGCCGTCTCGCTCGACAGATGCAGCTCATCGTGCTCGGCGATCATCGTCAACAGCCGCTCGAAGTTGTCGCGCTGAGCCGGAAACTGTTCGTGGACCTGGCTGCGGAAGAACTCGAAGTCATTCGTGAAGCGGAGCCGTCGATCGGGGAATGCGATCGACGATTCAATCTGCGGACACAGTGAGAAGTCTTCCCACTTCAGCCGCAGTTGCCGGAGCAGTTTCGACAGCGGCCCGGTCTTCGTGCCGGGCTCCGCGTAATTCGTGACCGCGTGCAGGCCGACATCGTGATCGCGGCCCCGCAGCCGGTAGAACGAGTTCAGGCCGCCGATCGTGTAGTGCTTCTCGACGATGCAGACCTTCTTGTCGTAGTAGGCGAGCCGAATGCCGGCGGCGAGCCCGGACAGTCCGGCGCCAATAATGATTGTGTCGTAACTCACTTCAGTCTCTGGGCTATGACAGTCATCGTCGTGAAAGCTCAGGTCGGCCAGCGATACGAAAATCCTGTGGGCTCGCTGCACACGACCACAGCCACCCGCCCGGCACGCTCAGAAAGCAGACAGGAATTGGAACAGCTCGGGCAGGCGGCGCGGGACTATCTTAGCGGTCGCGTGCTCAGTCAACGAACCGCTTGAAACCGGGAATCGGATGCGTCGATTCCGCGTGCTCGTCGACCAGGCAGCGGATTTCGGGAGGCAGCTCGTCGATCGCCCGCGCCAGTTGCGGCAGATTCGTGAGAATGATCTGCCGCCGCTTGACCAGCAGTCCGCCTTCCAGCTGCAGTTCGCCCAGCAGCACGGTGACGGTTTCCCGCGTGCTGCCGATCATGCTCGCCAGTTCCTGATGGGACAGCCGGATGCCCAGCGTCACGCCCTCGGGTGTCGACTTGCCGTACTTCTCCGCCAGCTCCAGCAGAAGAAAGATCAGCCGAGCCCGGTTCGAGCGGAACAGCAGCGACTTGAGACGACGTTCGATCCGCTGCCGCCGCAGGCCCATCAGCCGGGTCAACTGGAGTGTCAGCGATGGCTGGGTCTCCATCAGCCGCTGGACTTCCGGTCCGGGAATCATGACGACCGTCGACTTCTCCATGGCCTCGGCGAATTCTTCCCGCTGAGCCTGTCCGAGAAGCGTCAGCTCGCCAAAGACTTCGCCCGGTTCGATGAACGTCAGGACGGTCTCCTTGCCGTCGGACGTGACGTGATAGAGGCGAACGCGTCCGGATGTCAGCAGAAAAATGGCATCGCCGCGGTCGGACGGCAGGTAGACAAGGCTTTTGCGCGGAAAGACCTGCATCCGCGAGGCGGCTTCCAGCCGTGAGATTTCAGCCGGATCCAGCTGCTCGAAGAGGCGGCTGTCTTTGAGATACCAGTGTTTCTCGTCCATGTGGCCTGCACAGACTGTGAACGTGCGTTGCAAAATCCGTCGGAGAGCTGTTCTGTGATACGTTCCCGTCGGGACTGACGCGATGGTGTGATCGGTCCTTACGCCTCGTTTTCCGGATTCCGCTGGTCCTGAGAAGCAGTCCAGCGGGGTACCGCGCAACAGAAAACCTCTGACAATCAGGCAACGAGTGCGATCGTCAGAGGTTTCTGGTGACTCAAAGCCGGCAGCTGTGATGAGCGTGCCGAGCCCGTGGCTGGAAATCAGAACGCGGCGATCAGGGCGTCGAAGTCGACAGTGAATGCGTCGTCAATGACTTCAATACTCGTCCGCGTGTCGAGAGCAGACGCGCCGGCTCCGTTCCCACCGCCAGTTCCCGTATCGCGATTTCGCTCACCGTCGAGATCGTCGATACCGGCTTCGCCCAGCAGCGTGTCGTTGCCCTTGCCGCCCTTGAGCGTGTCATCGCCCTCGCCGCCCAGCAGAAGATCGTCCTGGGAATTGCCTTCGAGCAGATCGTTGCCGGCACCGCCTCGCAGAGCATCTTCATCGCCGTTGCCGCGCAAACGATCGTTGCCGCTGCCGCCATCGAGAATGTCCTGCCCGTTGCCACCGACCAGGAAGTCGTCTCCGGCGCCGCCGAGCAGCAGGTCATCGCCATCCTGGCCAGCCAGCACATCGTCGCCGGCAAGACCTTCGAGCCGGTCACGTCCGTCGCCGCCGTGCAGCACGTCGTCGCCCTGCCCGCCGATGATCACGTCGTCGCCCGCTCCAGAGAAGACGGCCAGTGCCGCGAGGAACCCGGTGGCGTTGACGTAGTCCGCCTCGTCAGAACCCACCAGCACGACTCGTTCGATGGCACGGAAACTGTCTGACCCCGTTGAGGCACCATTCAGTCCGACGGCCGTCACTTCCATCGCGCCGGTGAATGTTTCAAGGATCTCGTCAAAGCCGCCGTTCCCGATCAGAACGTCGGGGCCACTGTTCCCGGTCAGCGTATCGCGGCCTCCGCCACCAATGATGCGATCGATGCCCGCTCCACCGAGGATGCGGTCATGGCCATGTTCGCCGACGATGAAGTCGTCGCCGTCGCCGCCGTCAATCTCGTCAGCATCTCGACCGCCGCGGATCTCGTCGTCCCCGGCCGCCCCCTCGATGACATCACGACCGTTGCCACCGAAGAGGAAGTCGCCGCCCGACAGGCCGAACAGCACGTCATCGCCGCCCTCGCCATCGAGGATGTCGCTGAAGCGGCCACCGGTCAGCACGTCGTTGCCAGCACCGCCGGTCAGGCGAACCCAGCCAGCGAACGCCGACGCATCAATGACATCATCGCCGCCCTCGCCGAACAGAAACGCCGACAGAATTCCCTGCAGCGTGTCCTGCTCACCGTTGGTATCCAGCTGGCTGGTCGTGAGTGTCATCGTGCCGCTGGCCATTTCCAGCAGCCGGTCGGCTCCGCCCTGGCCATCGATCAGATCGACACCCTGGTTCCCTGACAGCGTGTCGGCGTGCAGGCCGCCAAACAGTTGATCGTTTCCGGGGCCGCCAATCAGCTGGTCACGGTTGTTGCCGCCATGAATGACGTCATCGCCCTGGCCGCCGATCAACAGGTCGTCGCCATCCAGCCCCGTCAGTTCAACCGTTCCGCTGAAACCTGAGGCATCGAGAATGTCGTCACCGTCCGTGCCCGCTGCCGCCACCATGTCGATACTGGACAGCACCGCCACGTTGTTCAGAACGTCGCCACCTTCGAGATCGATGATGGCTTCGTTGCGGATGATCAGTCGGCTGCCCTGCACTTCGAACAGTGAATCGTTGCCGGCACCGCCGCCGAGCGTCACCGTGTCACCGTTCAGGCCGCCGATGAAGAACGAGTCATCACCGTCGTTTCCGAGCACGGTCAGACGCCCGCGCAATCCAATCTCGAATGATTCAACAGTGAATGCGTCGCTGCCGGCTCCCAGGTCGATGGTCATGCCAGAGACGGGTGTCCCGAACGTCACGGCGGGAACCGTCCCCGTCGACTCCAGCTCGGCAAGGAAGTCGCCTTCGCTGGGGCCGGCCTTCAGCGTGACCTGATCGTCGGTGTCGGCGAGATCGATTCTGCGTGTCGCCGCCCGTAGTGTGTCGCGAATCCGCTCGACACCGTTCAGCGTGATCAGATTGTCGTTCGCCATTATTGTGGCGGCATCTGGTCCGGTCAGACTGTGACTCACGGCGGTAAATACGTCGGACAGGCGAGCCCGCACTTCCAGTGAATCCTCAACGTCGCCCGCTCCGGCGTGAAATGTCAGCCCCAGCGGGGGAACCGTGTCGCCACTGCCGAAGGCGCTGCCCGTGCGGAAATCGACCAGCACGGACTCGGCGATGTCATCGTTGCCGTTGATGATGACCTGGTCGACTTCGCTGGCCAGAGCGCGAATCGGGACGGACATCGAATTCACAAGCGGAGTGCCGCTGGCGTCGACCACTTCGATGAATTCCAACATCGCTCCGGCACGACGCACGATCAGAGAATTCGACAGCCATTCGTCCGCATCGACGACCAGCGCTCCTTCCGGGTCGAGGTCGTTCAGATTGACCGTGACCTGAATCTCCGTTGAACCGGGAGGGTTTGCGAGGTCGGTGATCGCGACTGTCAGGTCGAAGCTGGGCATCGTTTCGAGGTCCAGCGCTCCCTGGTTGTTCACGAGCAGGTTGCCATTGTTGGTATCGATCTTGAACGCGTTGTTCGCGTTGCCGGACAGGATCTCGTACCGCAGCCGGTCACTGTCGACATCCGTTGCCACGATGGAGCCAACGAGCGTGTCGGCCGGGCTGGATTCCGGAAGGGCGAACATCTGGTCCACGGCGACGGGCGGATCATTGACCGGTCGCACCGAAACCGCGAAACGCTCGACACGGACCGCATCGTCAAGCGTGCCGAGCATCGAGTCCGGGCCGAAATCCCTCAGTGTCAACTCAATGACGGCATTGCCAAACGAATCGGCAACGGGGAACAGTCGCAGGGTCGCGGTATCACTCAGACCATCCGCCGAGAAGTTCAGAATCGTCGGGTCAGGAATGATGGACTGATCGGGATTGTTGTTGATGTCCAGCGTCCGCACGGAGAGATCAACTCTCTGAATTTCATCGGGCCCGCCACTGATCCCGGTGAGGTCGAGGTCAAACATCAGTGTGTCTTCATCGAAGATGACGGCCGAGAGCGGATCAAGCGTTGGCGGATCGTTCACGGCATTGACCATCACATCGAACGTCTGCATGACGGTCAGATTGTCGTCCGGCGTTGTCAGCGTGCCGTCGGCCCCGCCATCGGTCACCATCACCATGATCGTTGCCAGACCGCTGAGATTCGACCCCGTGCGATACCGCAACGTGCCCATTGGCGACTGCGGGTCATGGTCAATTGAGATGAACGGAATGAGGTCCGTGTCATCGCTGACGGCGGTAATCCGGAACGGCTCGAATTCCTTCGGGCCGGGGCTCAGTCCTGTCAGCGGAACGGTGTGCTCGCCGGAATCCTCGTTGATGTTTTCATTGGCGATGGCGTCGAGTGTCGGATCGTCGTTGACCGGACTGACCGTCACGTTGACGACGCGTGAGAACGTCAGGTTGTCAGCGGGGGTCGCCAGGTCGTTATCAAGGCCACCGTCTTCCACCGTGACGGTCAGCGTCAGCGGCCCCCAGGCATCCACAATCGGTGTGAACTGCAACTGGCCGGTCACCTGCGGCGAGGTATAGATCACCGTGGGATCCGGGACGATGTCCGGTCGGCTGCTGACGGCCTTGATCCGCAGATTCTGCACGTCGCTGAAACCGGAGGTGATGCCGCTGAGATTGATCGTCTGCTGAGGATCGTCTTCCGTAATGGTGAGATTGGCGATCGGATCGAGAGTCGGAATCGCGTTGTCTTCGCTGACGATCGAGCCAGTCTGTGTCGAAGCCAGAACCGGCTCGGTCGGGTCGTATCCTGTTCCCGATTCCACAGTGATCGTCACCGTTTCCGGCAACTCGAACAGGTCGTCGTCAATCGGCGTGACGGTCAGATCGAGCGTCGACTGGCCATCGGCGAACAGCACCGTGCCCAGATTGTTGCTGAGCGTCGTCGCCCCGGTCAGCGTGTAATCCGTTCCCAGCTGCGCGGTGTTCATGCCGGACAGCGAGAAGTTCACCACCAGCGGACCAGCCGTGCTGGCGTGGCGTGTGAACGTGTAAACGAGCGAGTCCGTCCCCGGCTCTGTCACCGCGGGCAGATTCAGATCAAGCGAGATCCCGACATCGTCATTATGGATCGAGGCTGAATCCGAAATCGTTGCGCCCGGTTCGTAATCCGTGCCTGGCAGAACGGTGACGACGACGTCCTCATCCAGCTCGAAGTCGCTGTCGGCAACCGGTGTCACCATCACGTCAACACTGGCGACGCCCGCCGTCAGGTCGACTGCTCCCAGCCCCGTCATCGCGTTGTAGGCCGTCGCGCCCGTCACCATGAATTCGGAGAGGTCGGCCAGACCGCTGATCTCGAAATTGATCGAGATAGAACCGGACATGTCTCCGAAGCGCTGGAACTGGAACGTCAGAGGCGCTCCACCATCTTCCGTCACCGACGGCTGCAGCGCGACGACACGGATGCCTGCGGGGACCGCCGTGAGGACGACGTCGTTCATGTCGGTGCCGCCCGAGTAGCTGATCGTGAAGGCGTGCCCGTCGATTTCAACAGCCGCTCCCTCCGGGAGATCCGCGAAGGTTCCAACGATGCTCGAACCAGCGTCGACCAGATCGATCAACGTGATCTCGTCGCCTGGCGTCGGCACATAGCCGCTGATCGAGGCTGACAGAGCAGGACTGTTGAGCGTCAGCACGGAACCCGTTCCGGTCATCACCAGCTGGTCATGCTCAGTGCCCGGCGTAATTCCGTTGAGTTCAGCGACGAATGATTGCGAGGATTCGAGCGTCACGTTCTCGCTGACGGTGAGCTGTCCCGGTGAGGTCCCCGGAGAGATTCCGCCGCCGGAATCCGATCCGGACACGACAGCCGTGACTGTTCCGGAACCTCCGAGGAATCCGCCCGACAGAGAGACGGGGCTGACAATCGAGCCGTCAACGAGCAGTGACCCGCCCATCAGCAGCGTCGAGCCCGAGTACGTGTTGACTCCGGTCAGTGCCTGCAGACCGCTGCCTGACTTCACGAGATTGCCGCTGCCTTCCAGCACACCTTCAAATGTCCCATCGTTTGCCGAATCGACGGTCAGTGTTTGACTGCCCAGCGAGATCAACCCGCCACCCGATCCGCCCGTCAGGAATCCGGCCGTCAGCGAGTTTCCATTGAGGTCAAACAATGCCCTCGCGGCATCGCCAAGACCCAGCCCAATCTCTGCGGTGACTGCGGTTGAGTTGCCGGCGAGAAACGTCCCGTCAACGACCGAAATGGAACCGCCAGCTGCCGAGGTCAGTGTCGCCGGCATGTTGAGCGTTGCCACGTACTGGTCGCCGTCAGACGCGGACGAATCGGTGACGAGGCTGTCGGTCGACACATAGATCGGAGCATCGGGAGCGCCGATATCGCCGGTCACTGACGACGTGGTTCGCAGAGTGATGTCTTCCGACTGGATGTCGTGGTTGAGGGGATCCATCCCATTGCTGTTAGAAGTGATCGCTCCGGCGGTCGCGATGAGTTCGATCGGCAGCCGCCCCGTAGACACTCCGGTTACCGCGATGCTTGAACCGGAAATCACAACAGGTGCCCGGAACGTGCCCGACCGAATGTCGACGGGATTGCTCGTACTGGCCGGATCGCCAATCTCGATCTGCTGGAATCGTGAACCGAGCAGGTCGAGTTCGGCGTTGTCCAGGTTGAGAATTCCGGTCGAGGAATCTCCAATTCCGACACTCACGCCAGTGGTCAACGGTTGGATTCTCAACGTCCCGGCCGACTGCACACTGCCATTGAGTGCCAGGCTGTTCGCTTCCAGAAAAATATCTGCCGGGCTGCCGCCGCTTCCGATCGGAGCGTCGATCGTGAGCGTTCCTGCCGACAGACTCAGATTGTGCACGCCGGTATTCAGCGACCCCGGCCCGACGGAAATCTGATCGGCGAATCCTCCTTCGACGATCAACTCCGACCGCAGTTCGCTGCCAAAGCCCGAGAGGTTCACACTGCTCCCGGCAGTGGCTCCGGTTGTCGAGATCAGCAGCGAGACCGCCGGTGAAATGAACTCAACGCTGGTGCCAGACGCCGAGGCCACGGAAAGCAATCCGTCGCTGACATCCGGACCGGCGTCCGCATCGATCGCCGTCGTCATCCCGGTAAACGTCACCTGGCGATTGGCGGCGACCGTCGTGTCGACCAGTCGTTCGAGGCCCGTGTAAGTGATCTGCGGTGTCGGCGCGGCTGACGTGAAGCTGACCTGGCCGGAAAGTTGCCCGCTCCGCACATAATCCACTGACGAAATCGGCGTCAGCACGTTGCCGCCATCAATCGTGAACGAGTCATCTCCCATGCCGCCGTTCATCACGAACGTATCCGCCGACAGGTCACCCATCGAGATCAGCGTCACGTTGTCGTCACCGCCGGCCAGATCGAAAATGATCGACCCGGTCACTGTGTCGATCGGGATGGCGACTTCGGTTGTGGAAACCTGATTGACTCCGGTCAGAGCGTTCAGCCCAACAAACTGGCTCGTCACGATGACGTCGGTTTGCGTCACTTCAACGGAGAGATCAGAACCCTTGTCGAAGGTGTCTGTGAGAATCAGATCACCGGCGACAAGTTCGACATCGATCGTCGCCGGGCTTGTGATGTTCCCAGTGATGGTGAACTGCCCGAGGCTGCCATAGTCGGTGTACCCCGTCCCGGCGGGGTCGCCTTCGCCAACGCCCTGAATGTGCAGGTAGTAGGTGCCGGCGGACAGCACCATATTGATCTGGGCGTCGAGCATGCCGATCGGATTGGACGTCTGCAGGATGCTCCCGTTGGAATCAACGAGCGACGCTTCGATGTCGAGATTCGGACTGCGGTGCCACGGCTGAATGTCGAAGCTGACTGGACCATCGCCCGTCGTAAAGCTGTAGACATCAACGTCAGCCTGCGTCTCGATCACCCCCGCGTCGTCAACCGTGACCGCGTCCAGATTCAGCGGCGCCGCAGTACCGTTCGAGTTCCCCGCAAGGTCGGCCCGATATCCGAAGCCGTTCTGGCCGGTGATGATCGCCAGGTCATCTTCCATGTTATTGGCGTCGGTGTATTCGCCACTGCTCCACTGCACCAGCGGTTGGGAGTAGCCGACGCCCATAATCGGTGCCCAGCCCGTGGGGCCCGATCCGTGTCCGCCGTAGTAAGAAAGTCCGCTGTCGCCGTCATGGGAAAGGCCGAGTGTGTGTCCCACTTCGTGGCTGGTGGCTTCGGCCACAAACTTCTCGTTGCCGTTTGCCAGTTGTGCCGGGAAGACATAAGTCGGCGTATCGACGGAATCATTAAATGACCCCACGAATGCGACGCCGCCGGCGCCTCCAGTGTACCAGTCATTCGCGCTGCCACCGATTGCCACGCGGACTCCCCACCGCTGGTCACCCGGCCCAGACCGCGTCAGATCGCTCAGATCGGAGGGCTCTTCCGTCGTGACATTAATGTCGAACGGACTGAAATCTTCGACGACGCGTTCCCAGATGAACTGAATGCGTTCGAGTTCCAGGTCACTGAAGCTGCTCACGTTTCCATCAAAGTCGTAGGCGGGAGTCACGACGGAACCGAAGAACGTGTTCCAGGTGGTGCCCGACGTCACATGGCCGTCGAAATCGAGATAAACCGTGTGCCGCGCACCGGGGCGGCTGTGCAGTTCAAACGTCTGGTCCAGCGGAAACGGTGCTTGAGCGCCGGGCGATGCATCATTGGGAGCGACAACTCCGTTTTCCGGAACAGCCGGAATGGCGTGAAGTTCCCGACCATCGAGGACCAGGTGATCGTCGTGTTCGTGAATCGTGCTGTCGTCTGCCACCGTTGCTGACAGCAGCGTTCGACACTCCAGCGATTCGAATCGCCGGATGCGTTGTCGAAACCCGGCGGACGAAACTCGACGGCCCGGGGTTGCAGCACGGGATCCTGGTTTGGCCAGACGGTTCTTGAGCGAAGAAAGCCAGTCCCAGCGCATGGCTGCTCCTTGTGGATAAAGTCGGAACGAACTGTGTTGATGAAATGATCGTGCCGGCGTCTCGTTCTCTCGCGAGGGCACGCAAAGCTGTCGCGGAGTACGACAAGCAACTTTCGCAGTCCGTGCGCAGCCTCCGTTCGGAGACATCCTCTGGTGTGCGAACGTCTGCCGGATGTCCCTTCAAGGGGCAGCGACGACACCTGATTCACCGCTGAGGCCGGGGCGGCTCAGAATGGAAGCCGACACGCTAACTTGAAGCGAATGCCGAATCAAAGCTGTCGTTGACGATCCGGACGGATACGGCAGAAAGTGTGTCCTGCGGTTTACATGTCAGGCCGGTTTGGCGCGAGAAATTGACCCGGCACAGCTCGACCAGTGTGTCCGAGGTCCGGCGCTCATCGCCGACAGCCTGCAGCTCTTGCTCTGCGCGATGACTCGACGCGTTGTGATTTTCTCCGTATGGTCGGTCGCAGGAAGTCACCAGCGACAGGGACGTCGAACTTTGCCACCGCTGCCCGACAGGCCCGTGAATGTTTCGATGTCCTGAGCATGCGACGCTGCTGATTCGCAGCCTGCTGACCACAGGTGCCGTCGTGCTGCTGCTGGCCGTCGAAGCGCCGTCCGCACTCGGCTGCAACATTCCCGTCTTTCGCTACGCACTGGAACGCTGGTCGAGTGACCGTCTGCAGCTGCACGTCGTGGTACGTGACTCGCAACTCGACGACCGCGACCGCCAGATCGTCAGACAACTGACTCAGGCTGCCGACTCGCCAGCCAACCTGAGCATCACCACCTGGGATCTCGATACCAACATCGAACTGCCGGAGTTTCTGGCCAGTTCGGCAGAGAACACCGCGGACGAACCCTGGTGCCTGATTCGCAGTCCGGGCGGCTCTGAGCCTCCCCGAAGTGTCTGGACAAGTCCGCTGCGGGCAGTCAGGTCGGAACTGGTTGGATCGTCACCGGCGCGGGACGAGCTGGTGAAGATGCTGCTGCAGGGTGACTCGGCAGTCTGGCTTGTCATTGGCGGCGACGATGACAAACAAGGTGAGGCCGTCGCTCAATTGCTCAAGTCGACGCTGCGGAAGCTTGAAGACGAAACTCCACTGCCGGACGGGATTGGGCTGCCAGGATCCGAGCTGTACTCCGAAGTGCCGCTGATGGTCAGCTTCCCGATTCTACAGATCGATGCGGACGATCCTGCAGAACAGCTTTTTCTGGAACACATTCGAGCGTTCCTGCCGCGATCGAAGGCGGCATCGACCGACTCTCAGCCGACGCTCGTCGTCCCGGTCTTCGGCCGCGGCCGAGCCCTCGCCGTGCTGACCGCTGACGACATCGACGCGGATACCGTTTCTGATCTGACGACGTTTCTCACCGGTGCCTGTTCCTGTCAGGTCAAACGCCTGAACCCCGGCTTCGACCTGCTGCTCAGCGTCGACTGGAAGCAGCAGTTGTTTGGCGACAGTGACGTGCCTGACGACAGTGACGCTGGCATTCCGACGGACCCGCTGACGAGCAGCGAACCCCCCGCCATCCCGACACTGCTCACGATCGCCCCCGGCAGTTCCGCGCCGGATTCCATTCCGCCGTTGATGGTCGTGCCTGGCAACCGCGACGACGAGAACGTCGCAGTCGAAGATCAGACGAGCGGCCATGGAGACAGACAGCGCGCTGCAGCCAGTCAGGGATCGGCACGCACCTTCGTCTGGCTGACGGGTGGGTTTGCGGTCTTTGTTGTTCTGGGCACAATCCTCTCGACACTGGGGCGGTCTGATTCGTGACCGCCATCCGGATCTGAATGCAGCGCGTTCGACTCGAAGCCGCAGGCGATGGCATTTGTGAGAGTGCAAAGTCATCGCCTGCGGCTTCCGGTCAAACACGCATCTGAAACTCAATGAAAGGCGACTTCGATGAACCGCATGGTCCCCGTGATGGCCCTCTCGCTGGTCGCGCTTGTCGGCCTGGTGTTCCTTATCAGCCCAGGGAAACCACCGTCGCCGTCTCAAGTGACGAATACAGACAACGGGGACGCCGCTCCGCCAGCCGCTATTGAACCGATCTCGATCTTCTGCGCGGCGAGCAACCGCGCAGTGATGGAAGCCGTCCGGGCCGATTACGAAGCGGAGTTCGACGTGCCAGTTCATGTGCAGTACGGCCCGTCGAACACGTTGCTCTCGTCGGCAGAAGTCTCCGGCACCGGCGATCTCTACCTGCCTGCCGACGACAGTTACCTCGACATCGCCAGCGACCGTGACCTCATTGACGAAACTGTCTCCATCGCCGCGATGCAGGGCGTCATCGTGATCAGGAAGGGCAATCCATCAGGGCTGACGACGTTCGATGATCTGCTTGCCGAGTCCGTGCGACTCGTCCAGGCAAACCCTGACGGAGCGGCGATCGGCAAGCAGACGCGGGAAGTCCTCACGAAACAGAACCTGTGGGACAAACTCGACACCGCCACAACGGCCTATCGCACGACCGTGAACGATGTCGCCAATGACGTCAAAGTCGGCGCTGCCGATGCCGGGATCGTCTACGACGCCGTCCTGCACACGTATCCGGACCTTGAGTTCGTGGAACTGCCCGAATTGAACGATGTCCGCGCGGACATCGCCGTCGGAGTTCTCCGGTCGTGTACCAGCCCGCAGCGGGCGCTCCACTTTGCGCGGTATCTCGCTGCCGAGGATCGCGGACTGAAACGTTATCGCGAGTTTGGCTTTCGAACCGGCAAGGGTGACGCATGGGCCGACCGGCCGGAGATCAAACTCTTTGCCGGGTCGATGCTCCGGCCCGCGATTGAAGAAACGATCAAACTGTTCGAAGAGCGTGAAGGCGTCATTGTCGACCGCGTTTACAACGGCTGCGGGATTCTCGTTGGCCAGATGAAAGCCGGACAGCATCCGGATGCTTACTTCGCCTGCGACAGCGAGTTCATGGCTCAGGTGACCGACCTGTTCCCGAAGTCAAACGACGTTTCGAAGAACGAGCTGGTCATTATGGTCCACAAGGGCAACCCCAGTGGCATTCGGTCGCTGAAAGACCTGTCCCAGCCAGGTCTGCGGGTCGGGATCGGGCACGAAAAGCAATGTGCGATGGGCTGGCTGACCCAGCGGACGCTCAAGGAAGGCGGCGTTCAAACGGAAGTCATGGAGAACGTCACCGTGCAGACACCGACTGGCGACATGCTCGTCAATCAACTTCGCGCTGGATCACTCGACGCCGCCGTCGCTTATCTGAGCAACGCGGCCGGTTCGGGCGAGTTCCTCGACGCGATTCGGATTGAGGGTCTCGACTGCGCCCAGGCCACGCAGCCATTCGCCGTTTCGAAAGAGTCGAAGTATCCGCAAACCGTCGCGCGACTCTACGACGCCATTCTGACCGCCGAATCAAAGCAGCGCTTCCTGTTGGAAGGCTTCCGCTGGGAGCCCGGCTCGACACTCGTCACCCCGTAGTGGATTCTGCCAGCAAGCAATTTTTCGTTTAACGCCCAGCCGAAGGCGCCGGCCACCAGCAGCCGCCGACAACTGGTATCCGACGCTTGGGCGTTAGACACTGATCAGTCTCGCCCTTGACTGCCGTCCGCCAGCAGTGCTGGCTCCGGACGTCAAAACAGTTTCGGCTGCCTGTTGCTGTCGTCCGGCTCCTTGACGACCAGCGTCACGTCGTCACCGACGCTCAGCTCACCCGCTTCAAGCACTCGGGCGCAGATGCCACCGTGGCCGCGCATCGCGTTGTAGCCGCCCGTGCCGAGCACCTCTTCCATCCGGGAACACGGCACGCACGGACCCGTCCCTTCGAGCAGCGCGGCGCCGATTCGAAACCTCTGGTCTTTCAGCGACAGCAGGTTGATTCCTGAGACGACGACGTTGCGCCGCAACTGGTCCGACGTCACTGACTCGCGGCCAGTCAGCGAAGCAATGACCGAAAGATGTTCGGCCTGAATCAGCGTGACCTGCCGCTTCGCGCTCCCGTTCGCCGCGTGATGGTCGCCGTCGAGCCCCGTTCGCTCACGAGCCATCACCGACTCGACGGACTGCACCGCGCCGCGGCGCGATGTGCACAGTCCAATCCATTCGACACGACCAGGCTGCGCCGAGTGCTTCTTCAGATCGTGGAACGATTCCTCGGCCACAGCAGCAATCTCTCACAGCGAAGGAGTCTGATTGACCCGAAGCCGCAGGCGACGGCGTTTCGATCGTTTACATTCTACGTCAAAATGCCATCGCCTGCGGCTTCGGGTCAAACGAGAAAACGCCGACATGTCTAACGGCGGAACGTGCCGATGAACGCGCTGCGAATTTCGCGGTTCGTAAAGCGGCTGCCCAGATCGTCACCCTGGTAGGAGAGCTTCAGCGAGTAGGCCGCGCTGGCGTTCTCAATCTTTGTGAGAGGCTGGTAATAGACGACTTCGTTCGTGCAGACACAGTCGCTGTCTTTGAGCTTGCGGGTCTGCAACTCGACCTGCTTGCCGACTTTCAGCTTGCCAGCGTGGTCGATGTGATCATTGGTCAGATCGAAGGGCACTTTCTCAACCGCGACGACATCTTTCGTCAGCTCTTTTGCCGAATCGCGGACGAAGTCGACCAGCGCCTTGTGCTGCTGCTCGGTCGCGCCTTCGTCGACCAGAATGACCGACTTGACCTTGCCAGCCTGCATCGGGAAGACGCCGTCGTATCCGAGTGTGCCCTGGGCTTTGACGACCAGCGCGGCGCCGAGACCTTTCAGATCGACGTCGTTCCAGACGCCCTTGTCGACCTTCCAGGCCATAATCGCTTCCTTGCCGGTCAGACTCATTTCGGCATTCGCGAAGCACGGTCCGGTGTAGACGTTACAGGTGCGAGCTTCGAGGTACTCGCCAGTGATCTTTGCGGCGGAAGCCGGCTGAGCAAGCGCTGCCGCACTCACGACGGCAGCCAGAAGACATAGACGATTCATGTCTCGTTTCCTTTGAAAACCTGCGGAAGGGGATGGGTGAAGTACGCGGATCGCCATCTTCACGGCGACTCGGAAGCCGGTCAAGAACCGTCGTTCGATTTCTGCAGTGACGGGGCAGCCGCTCAGATGATCTCGTCGATCACCGCTCCATGAACGAGCGTCAGTCGTTCGCGTCGTCCCAGATGCTGAAAACTCAGTTCATCCTGATCGAGGCCGAGGCGATCGAGAATCGTCGTGTGGATATCACGGAAGTGAACAGGCCGCTCGATGGCGCGCAATCCGATTTCGTCCGTCGCTCCAACGACGCGCCCGCCTTCGATGCCGCCGCCGGCCATCCACATGCTGAAGCCCAGATTGTGATGGTCGCGGCCGCGGCCCGCCTGAGCTTCCGGTGACCGGCCAAACTCGCCGCCCCAGACAACCAGCGTCGAATCCAGCAGCCCTCGTCGCTTCAGATCCGTCAGCAGCGCCGCGATCGGCTGGTCGACCTGCGCGGCCAGACGCAGATGGTTTTCTTCGATGTCCTTGTGAGCGTCCCATTGCATGTTGCCCGGTCCGCCGCCAGAGACAACCGTCACGAAACGAACTCCCCGCTCGACCAGTCGCCGAGCCAGCAGACAGCGCCGCGCGTAATCGTCCGTGGGCTCGGTCCCGACGCCGTACAGCTCGTGCGTTTCTTTCGACTCCTGAGCCAGATCAAACGTCTCCGGCGCTCGAGTCTGCATCCGGAAGGCGAGGCTGTAAGTCTGCAGTCGAGCAGCAAGTTCCTGATCGAGCGGTGAGCGGTCCTGACGATCGAGCTGCTGAATCAGGTCGACCGTTGCGCGGCGATCCTCAAGTGACACACCGCTCGGCAGATTGAGATTACGAACCGGCTCGGCACCGGGGCTCAGCATCGTCGGTTGAAACGCGGAGGGCAGAAACCCATTGCCGTACATTGGCTGCCCGGCTTCGAGCGCTCCGTCCGGATCCGCCATGACGACGTAAGCCGGCAGCGAATCGGTCTCCGCACCCAGCCCGTAAAGGACCCATGACCCCATGCTTGGAAAACCGGGAAACGTCCGCCCGCTGAAGAGTTCGTACTGCGCCGCCGAGTGCACGACCTTGTCGCAGTAGCACGACCGAATGACCGCAATGTCATCGATGGAGCCGCCGGTTTGCGGGAACAGGTCCGAAACCTCAATGCCACTTTCACCCCGCTTTGAGAACTTCCGCGCAGAACCGAGCAGCTTCGCGTCCGATTTGACGAACTGATACTTCGCCTCCCCGAACGACTCTGGCCGCCGTTGGCCATCGAGTTTGTTGAGCAGCGGTTTTGGATCGAACGTCTCAACCTGGGATGGTCCTCCGGCCATGAACAGGAAGATAACGGACTTCGCCGGAGCCTCGTCATAATGCGCCGCCCGAGCCGACAACGGCCCCGCACTCGCCCGCCGCTCATCCTCCAGCAACGAAGCCAGCGCCAGCGACCCGAAGCCACAGAACGAGTTGGCGAGGAAATCGCGACGTTTGAGATTGAGACGCAGAGATGGATCGAAAGGTGTCAGGTTGGTCATGTGGTTCAGTGCCAGAGTTCGGTCCAACGTCTGTTGTTCGATGTCGGATAACGGCATCGCCGCCGATCGCGAAGCGATCACAGACAGTAGCCGGGGGTCGCAGCGCAGCGAAGACCCCCGGAATCCGTGCCGGGAACCGGGAACAATGCATCCTGAAGGGATGCCAGAACATCTCAATCAAGATACTCAGGCCGGAATTCAATCTCATGCCGAATGAGCAACGACTCAAGCTCCTCCCGAAACGATAGCTTACGGTGATGCTCTTCCTGAGTCTCGATATATGACCGGACTCGCTGCTTCTGCGACGCGCTGACACTGAAGACCGAATACCCGTCCTGCCAGCGAAACGCTGACTCGTGATGCTCGGCTGCCCAGACGGACGACGCCTTCTTCAGTTCGCGAACGAAATCAGCGATTGCCATCGTGGAGCGATAGCTGACCAGCAGGTGAACGTGATCTGCGACGCCACCGATCGATTCTGGAATCGCATTGAGCCCTTTGGCCGTACCACCGAGGTACTGATGCAGGTCAGCTCGCCAGTTGTCTCGAACAAACGGTCGACGTTCTTTGGTGCTGAAGACGATGTGTGCCCGGAGGCTGCAGAACGTTGAGCCCATTTCGTTCGCTCCTCAGTTGCAGGTTCTGGCATCCCTTCAGGATGCGTCCTGTTGTCATCGTTTCCGGGGGTCTCCGCTACGCTGCGACCCCCGGCGACTTTCTGCGATCGCTCCGCGATCGAATCGCAGTTGACGTGCTGGCCAACTCGTTTGCCCGGCGACGCCACTCTTTGCGCTGGCTTCTCTGACGTTCCGGAGTAGCTGCCAATCTCACTCGATATACAGAAACGAATTGATGTTGAACATTGCGAGAGCGAACTCGCGGAGAGGGCGGCGCTCCAGAAACTCGAATGCCGCACGTTGCTGTTGCGGTGTCGGCTGCCGGCCAGTTGTCCGCACGAAGGCCTGTTGAACGATTCGCTCAGGGGAGTTTCCGACCTCGGCGGTCAGGCGTGCGGCGAACGATTCGGCCAAGCGGTTCGACAGGGTGCCGTTGAGCAGTTCCAGAGCCTGCGGTGCGTGCGTGCTGGATTCCCGGCGGGCGCAGCTCGTTTGCAGGTCGGGCTGGTCGAACGCCTCCATAAACGGCAGTCGCAGATTGCGTTTCGCGATCAGATAAAGCGTCCGGCGGTTGTGCTCGAACCTGTCCTCTGTCACCTCCCACTGACTCGGTTTGTAGAGCAGCGATGTCAGTTCGGGCGAAACCGGAACCATGATGCTGCGCCCGGTCAGTCGGTCGTTCAGCTCGCCGGAAACCGCCAGCATGGAATCCCGTAATTCCTCGGCCGTCAGCCGTCGGCGCGGCATGTGCCACAGCAGCGAGTTCTCCGGATCGAGTTCTTCAGCTTCCGTCTCGTACGGACTGGCGACCGCCTGCTGCCAGACGCTGCTGGTCAGAATCAGCCGGTGCAGAGCTTTGATGTCCCAGCCGCTCTTGATGAATCGTGAGGACAGCCAGTCAAGCAGTTCGGGGTGCGTTGGTTGCTCGCCGTTCATCCCGAAGTCGTTGGCCGTCGCGACAAGTCCCCGTCCGAAGTGGTACTGCCAGACACGATTGACGATCACTCGCGGCGTCAGCGGGTTGTCCGGCGACGTGATCCACCTTGCGAGCTTCGTCTTCGGCTGCGAAGTGTTCTGCGGAAGCTCGTCGATGTCGCCTTCGAGCAGCACGCTGGGAATCCGCATGCCAACAGGTTGCAGCTTTTTCGTTTCGTCGCCGCGTTCCAGCAGGTGAATCGGCGTCCGCTTGTCGCTCAGCCCGGCGACGCTGAACAGCGACGGCAACGGCGCCGGAAGCTGACTCTGCAACTCGATGATCTGCTGTTTGATGCGAGCCGCCTCGTCGTCATTCGCGTTACCGCTTCGCTGTTGAGATCGTAGATCTGCTGAGTGAGTTCGTCGTGCCGCGTCTTCCACTGCGACCATTCCGCCGGATCGACGAACGGCGCGTCGAACTCGTGAGTCTCCGC